>Ga0210391_10001478_pt1 | contig 21393 bp, 21 predicted proteins | sample IncBWC12OmetaG_FD_160573 | JGI IMG/M metagenome (GOLD analysis project Ga0210391, IMG submission 160573) | Forest soil microbial communities from Barre Woods Harvard Forest LTER site, Petersham, Massachusetts, United States - Inc-BW-C-12-O ...
AGCCGCCGGCGGACGCGGAGGCGATCTCGCACAAGCTGATGGTCAGAGCCGGCCTGATCCGCCAGATCGGCGCCGGGATGTGGACGTGGCTGCCAGCCGGCTGGCGCGTCCACCAGCACGCCGTGCAGATCATCCGCGAGGAGATGGACGCGATCGGCGCTCAGGAGATGCTGATGCCGGTGCTGCAGCCCGCGGAGCCGTGGCGCAAGACCGGGCGCTACGCGATCGAGGAGCTGTTCAAGCTCAACGACCGCAAGGGCTCGGAGCTGGTGCTCGCGCTGACGCACGAGGAGGCCGTGACCACGCACGTGGCGCAGGTCGTGCGCTCCTACCGCGATCTACCGCTGATCCTCTACCACGTCCAGGTCAAGGAGCGCGACGAGGCACGCCCGCGCGCCGGGGTGCTGCGCACCCGCGAGTTCATCATGAAGGACTCCTACAGCTTCGACCGCGACGCGGCCGGGCTCGACGAGCGCTACCGGCTGCACGTCGGCGCCTACGACCGCATCATGGAGCGGACAGGCCTGCGCTTCTACCGAGTGGAGTCCGACGTCGGCATGATGGGCGGCCTCGGCGCCCACGAGTACATGGCGCCGGGCGCGGCCGGCGAGAACGAGGTGGCGCTCGCGCCGGGCTACGCCGCCAACGTCGAGGTCGCGAGCGCCGACCCGCAGCCCGTCGAGCTGGCGCCGGCGCCGCCGACCCCGCAGCGGCACAGCACCCCCGGCCTGACGACAGTCTCCGAGGTTGCGGCCGCGCTCGGCGTGCCCGAGGCGGCGCTGATGAAGGCCTACCCGGTCGTCGTCTCGCGCGACGGCGGCGAGGAGGAGCTCGTGCTTGTGCTGGTGCGCGGCGACCATCGCGTCAACGAGATCAAGCTCGGCAAAGCACTCGGCGCGGCGAGCCGCCCTGCTCACCCCGAGGAGATCGCGCAGGCGCTCGGGCCGCCTGGCTTCCTCGGGCCGGTCGGCCTCGACGGCAAGATCGAGATCCTGCTCGACACGGCGCTCGCCGGCGGGGCCGACGAGGGCGGCTGGGTGACCGGCGCCAACGCACCCGACGAGCACCTCACCGGGGTCCTCCCCGGACGCGACTTCGCGTTCCGCGAGGTCGACGTGCGCAGCGTGAACGCGGGTGACACCGTCAACGGGCAGCCGATCACGATCGAGCGGGTGATCGAGGTCGGCAACATCTTCAAGCTCGGGACCCGCTACTCCGAGCCGCTCGGGGCGCGCTACCTGGACGAGAACGGGGAGGAGCAGCTGGTCTGGATGGGCTCCTACGGGATCGGCCCCGCGCGTATTGTCGCCGCCGCCGTAGAGCAGTTCGCCGACGAGCACGGCATCGCGTGGCCACGGGCGCTCGCGCCGTTCGCCGTGCACCTCGTCGCCCTCGGTAAGCCCGGCACGCCCGAGCGCGACGCTGCCGACGCGCTGTATGAGACGCTGCTCGCGGGTGGGGTGGACGTGCTCTACGACGACCGCGAAGCCGGCACCGGCGAGAAGTTCGCCGACGCCGAGCTGCTCGGCTGCCCGGTGCGGCTGACGGTTGGGCGTCGCTCGCTGGAGTCAGGCGTTGCCGAGGTCCAGTTGCGCCGCGGTCGCCAAGAGGCTCCCGGCCTGCCGCTGGCGGCCGAGCCCGCCGAGATCCTGCGGGCAGTGGACGAGCTGTGGCGAAGCGCCCCCTGAGGCTGCTCGGACTCGACCGCTCCGGGCCGCCCCCAACGCAGACGCAGGCCGGCCAGCCGCTGCGCCCATGGACGCTGCCCAACGCGATCGGGTTCGCGCGCCTGGCGCTGATCCCGGTGTTCCTGATCGTCGCGCTCAGCAGCAGCGACGGCATCGGCGCGCTGCAGGCGACGCTGTTCGCGCTGATCGGCTGGGGCGACTACGCCGACGGCATCGCCGCCCGCGTCACCGGGCAGTACAGCCGCCTCGGCGCGCTCATGGACCCCGTAACCGACCGGCTGCTCGTGATCTGCGGCGTCGTCGTCACATGGCACTTCCAGCTGCTGCCACGCTGGGCGCTGGCGGTGCTCGCCGTGCGCGAGCTGCTGATGCTCGCAGGCGGGCGCTACGCGCTCTCGCACGGCGTCGAGCTGCGCATCAACTGGCCCGGGCGGCTCGCTGTGGCGCCGGTGATGGGGTCGTTCTTCTTCGCCATGACCGGGCTGCGAACGTTCGCCGAGGTGCTGCTGTACGTGGGTCTCGCGCTCGCGCTCGGTGCGAGCGTCCTGTACGCGCGCACGGGCCTGCGCCAGCTGCGCGCGGCGGCCGAGGCGAATGCCCGGCGGTCGATTCCATAGCCTCAAGCTCAGCCTGACCTTTTGGGCTATACTGGTGGCCTGGCCGGCGTTGCCGGCGTGTCCGCAAACCCGGCGCAGGACGGCGTAAGCCCGGAGAGGAGAGCACCATGGACGAGACGTTCCCCGACCTTGGCTCGCTGTCGGATGTCGAACTCAAAGACGTCATTCGCCAGCTCACCGAGGAGGAGACCGAGATCTCCTACAAGCGGCGCATCCTGCACGGCAAGATCGACATCCTGCGGGCGGAGCTGGTCAACCGGCTGCGCCACAAGCACGAGGACGGCGACATCGCGATCACCGGCGAGGACGTCCAGAGGCTGACCGACATCCTGGCCAACCGCCAGCCGTAGATCCCCATGGCGCTGCACTGCACCGAGTGCGGATTCCTCAACGACGAGGGAGCCAACTACTGCCAGCGCTGCGGCGCGCTGCTCGCTCACGCGGAGGCCAGCGGCGAGTCGGTGACGGCGACGTATCGGATCGACGAGACGGGCGAGCTCGTCCCGGTCGAGATCGGCGAGGTCACCGCGCACGGGCCGGCGCTCGTGATCCGCGCCGGCGGCGGTCGCGTGGGGGAGAGCTTCGCGATCGAGGGCGAGCGGATGAGCATCGGGCGGCGTCCCGAATCCGAGGTGTTCCTCGACGACGTCACCGTCTCGCGCGACCACGCGCTGCTGATCCGCCGCGGCGACGCGTGGTACCTCGACGACTGCGGCTCGCTCAACGGCACCTACGTGAACCGCTCGCGGATCGAGTCCCATCGCCTGGAGGAGGGCGATGAGGTGCAGGTCGGCAAGTACAAGCTGACGTTCCACGCACGCTGATGGCTGCCCACACGACATCCAAGGACCAGCCACCGCTCGCCCCGGTCGAGCTCGAGCTCTCCGCCGGCGAGCTCGGCGAGCACGCTGAGCTCGGCAAGCGCCACAAGTCGTTGACGATCGGCGCCGTGTGCAAGGCCCTCGCACAGGAGTTCCCCGACATCTCGATCTCCAAGATCCGCTACCTGGAGGACCAGAAGCTGTTGACGCCGCGTCGCACCCCCGGCGGCTACAGGCTCTATACGCAGGGCGACGTAGCCCGCCTGCGCACGATCCTACGCATGCAGCGCGACGAGTTCCTGCCGCTGCGCGTGATCCGTCAGGAGCTCGCCGCCGGACGCGGGGGGGCGGGATCCGATCCCCCGCCCGTGCCGGGCCGGGTTGGGCGCGAGGGCGCGCGTGGCTGGCGTCCGAGCGTCAGCGTGGGCCAGGGCAGCGGCGCGCTGTACTCGATGGACGACGTGCTCGAGGAGACCAAGGCGGAGGCCAAGCTCGTGCGCGAGCTCGAAGAGTACGGCGTCGTCAAGGGCGAGATGCGCGGCGGCGTGCGCTACTTCGACGAGACCGAGCGCGAGATCATCGCCGCGGTCGCCGAGCTCGCCCGCTACGGCGTCGGCGGGCGCAACCTGCGCGTGTTCCGCTCCTCGGCCGACCGCGAGGCCAACCTGCTGCAGCAGATCCTCGCGCCGGCACTGCGCTCGCGCAACCCCGAGCGCCGCAAGGAGGCGGTCGAGGCGCTCGAGAACCTCGCCGCCGTTGCCACCCACCTCAAGCACCTGCTGCTGGTACGCGACCTGCGCAAGATCGTCAGGTAATGCACCCGCCCGCGGGCGAATCGGTCGACCTGCGCTCGCTGATCCGCGACATACCCGACTTCCCCAAGCCGGGCATCGACTTCAAGGACATCACGCCGCTGATGGCCGACGCGGGCGCGCTGGCTGAGGCTGTGGCGCAGCTGGCCGCCTACGCACGGCCGCTGCAGGTCGAGTGCGTCGTCGCGGCCGAGGCACGCGGCTTCCTGCTCGGCCCCGCGCTCGCGCTCGAGCTCGGCGCCGGCTTTGCGCTCGCGCGCAAGCCCGGCAAGCTGCCGTATGAGACCGTCAGCGCCGAATACGTGCTCGAGTACGGCGAGGAGACGCTCGAGCTGCACACCGACGCCGTCGCCGCACGGCGGCGTGTGCTCGTGCACGACGATCTGCTCGCGACCGGCGGCACCGCCGCGACGCTGTGCGACCTGGTCGAGCAGCTCGGCGGCGACGTCGTCGGTTGCGGCTTCCTGATCGAGCTCGCGTTTCTCGGCGGGCGCGAGCGCCTCGCCGGGCGCGACGTGCACGCGCTGCTGATGTACGAGTCCTAGGCTTCGCGGTCGTGCCCACAGCGCGTCGCAGCCGCACGATCGCCGCCCCCTCGCAGCAGCTGTGGGAGCTGATGCGCGATCCGCATCACCTCCCGCGCTGGTGGCCGCGGGTGACGCGCGTCGAGGATGTCGCCCTTACGGATACAGGCGAGGCGGACGCCTTCACCGAGGTGATGAAGACGCGCAAGGGCAAACTCGTGCGCGCCGACTTCAGCGTCGTGTGCGATGAGGCCGAGCGGACCCTCACCTGGGTCCAGCGGATCGAGGGCACGCCGTTTGCGAGCGTGCTCGAGTCCGCTGAGACCGAGTTGCGCCTCGTGACACGCGAAGAGGCCGCGACCGAGGTCACGATCGAGCTGCGCCAGCAGATGGCTGCCTCCTCCGCGCGCCACAACTCATTCCTGAGGCTCGCGCCACGCTTCGGTGGGCGCCTCGTGCGCCGCGCAGCGCTCGCCACGATCGACGAGGCGCTGGACGGCCTCGAGCGTGTCAGTGTCTGAGCCGAGCGCGACCCCAGTGATGCGCTGGTGGGGCTGGGGCGACCCCGAGCACCCGCCGGCGCTGCCCGAGCACGCGTTGAGCTTCCTGCGCGAGACGGTCGGGCTGGCGGCGCGTCCGCGCCCGCCCGTGGCGCTCGGACGGGTACGCCTCGCGCCTGCCACCAGCTCAGAGACGGTGCTCGCCGCGCTGCGCGCGATCGTCGGCGCCGAGCACGTACGCGACGGACACGCAGAGCGCGTGTTGCATGCCGCTGGCAAGGGCTATCCCGACCTCGTGCGCCTGCGCGCGGGCGAGCCCGACGGGGCGGCCGACGCGGTCGTGTATCCCGCTGGGCACGAGCAGCTGCGAGCGCTGCTCGAGCTGTGCTCGCGCAGCTCGCTTGCGGTCGTGCCCTTCGGTGGCGGCACCAGCGTCGTCGGCGGTGTCGCGCCACTGCGCGGCGAGCACAGCGGCGTGCTCGCACTCGACATGAGCCGCATGACGGATGTGCTCGAGCTCGACGCCCAGTCGGCAACGGTCAGCGTGCAGGCGGGCATCCGGGCGCCGGCGCTCGAGCGTCACCTCGCCGCGCGCGGGCTCACGCTGGGGCACTTCCCGCAGTCCTACGAGTACGTCTCCCTCGGCGGCTGTGCCGCGACACGCTCCGCCGGCCAGGCATCCACCGGCTACGGCGCGATCGACAAGCTCGTGCTCGGGCTGAGGCTGGCCGCTCCGGCGAGCGAGATCGAGCTGCCACCGCTGCCTGCCAGCGCCGCCGGACCAGGGCTGCGCCAATTGCTGATCGGTTCGGAGGGGACACTCGGCGTGATCTCAGAGCTGGCCCTACGCGTGCGTCCGGCGCCTCAGGAGCGCATCTATGAGGGCGTGTTCTTCGAGGACTTCGCCGCCGGCGGCGCCGCGCTGCGCACGCTCGCCCGCGAGCACGCGCTGCCCGACGTGGCGCGCCTGTCCGATGAGCAGGAGACCCGCATGTCGCTCGCGCTCGCCGGGACGCACGGGCTCAAGGACCATCTCGGCCGTGCCTACCTGCGGCTGCGCGGCTATGGCGGCGGTTGTTTGGCGATCCTCGGCTTTGAGGGCGCCGGCGAGGAGCTGGCGAGCAGGCACAAGCGCGCGCTCGCGCTGGTGCGCGCGAGTGGCGGCCTCGCCGTCGGGCGCTCGCCCGGCGAGGCGTGGCTGCACGGGCGCTTCGCCGCGCCGTACCTACGCGACGAGCTGCTCACGCACGGGGTCATGGTTGAGACGCTCGAGACCGCCGCGCAGTGGTCGGTGCTGCCGCGACTGCACCGCTCGGTGGGCGAGGCGATCGCCGAAGCGCTGCGCGCGTGCGGGACCCCAGGGCTTGTCATGTGTCACATCTCGCACGTCTATGAGACCGGTGCCTCGCTCTACTTCACGCTGATTGCGCCGCAGCGCGAGGGCGAGGAGATCGAGCAGTGGCGGGCGGTCAAGCTCGCCGCCGGCGACGCGATCATCGCGGGCGGCGGCACGATCACCCATCACCATGCTGTCGGGCGGGACCACGCGCGCTGGATGCCCGCTGAGGTGAGCGAGGGTGGGCTCGACGCGTTGCGCGCAGTCAAGGCCGAGCTCGATCCCGCGGGGATCATGAATCCGGGGAAGTTGTTCCCCAGCTAGGTTGGCCGCGGCGACGCCGATGGCCTAGGAATGGCTTGAACGCCAGGATTACTAGACATCCTAGCCGCGACGGCGGCGACAGGCCGCGACCACTAGCCGGTCCGCTAGAGCCGATTACTGTCCCGTGACGGTGTGTCGGCGCGTCAGTAGCGAGGTGATGGTGCAACTCCTTCGGGTGGTGAATGTGCTTGCCTCCAATTGCACACCCGCACGATGACACGCGCTGGTGAAACGGCCGAAGGTTCACTCTTATTCTCGCCCTGCCCGATCGTGGTACACTCTGTGGTCCCAAGCAGGAGGATCATCTTGCCTGATCCCGACCAGCCACCGGAAGTAGATCCGCCGGCACGAAGGAAGTTCGGTTGCGTAGTGTGCCCGAGCACCGGGATCTTTGGCTAATTCGCGGTGTTCGCTAGTTCGCTGTTGCGGCTAGCAGGCGTCCCCCTGACAACCATCAGGTTCCGCGCACGACCTCAGGTGAGATTCAACGGCCCGCGCAGCACCGCGGGCCCCGGGTGCGTTGGTTTGGGGCTCGTCTCCTTCGTCAGCAGCACTTCGTGAAATTCAGCGGCGTTGGTGGGCAGCGGCGAGATGCCTTCGAGGCGATGTTTGGAGTTGACCGCGGAGCTCTTCGTGACCGGCACGAAGCTCGTGGGCGAGTTGTACAGCCAGATCGCGTAGTAGAAGCCCCGGGCCAGCGGCAGGTTGCGAGCGTCGATGAAGAACGCGCGCTTTGAGCCTTCCGAGAGGACGTAGGCGGCGCCGACGCTTTTGATCCCCGGTTTGGCGGGTTTCAACACGATCTGATCGTCGATCGTGGGGCCGGTTTTCGACACGGTGCTCGCGGTCTGGCTCGTCGTCGTGCCGGTGGCTTTTTTGGCGCTCGATCCCCCGGTGAGCAGCACTATGGCAACCGCGATCGCGGCGACAATCACCGCCAGCAGGATCGCGCCACCGACGCGCGAGCTGCGCTGCGAGCGCCCCGCCGGGGTCGACGGCGCTGCGGCTTCACCGGAAGCGGGCGGGGATGAGGAAAGATCGCCGACGCGCTGCGGCCCGGAAGCGGCCGCGCCGGCGCTCCCGACGGGACCGGCCGGAATCTCGGGCATGCTCGACCCAGCCATCGGCGCGAGCTGTGCGGCGACGTCAGCGGCCCACGCCCGCGCGGGCTCCGAGCTGTTCAGCAGCGCGCGCGTGCGCAGACGCTCGGCGACACCCGGCTGTTGGCCGAGCAGGTAGTCGCCGATTTCCTGGCGGCTCTCGGGTGTCAGCTCGCGCGCTCTGCCCGGGGCGAGAACGACGATCGCAGCCTGGGCACGGTCGTGGACCGCGCGCTCGGGGATGCCGAGCAGCGCCGCTACCTCCGCGTAGCTCTTGTGCTGGAGCAGCAGCAGCGACAGCGTCGCGCGCTGGTCGGGTGGGAGCTCGTCCAATCGACTCATGTTGTGTGAACGTCCGCCACCGCAGGTGGAGACCCCGTCGGGCCGGTACCGGAAGGACCGTAGGCTATCGTGGCGCCCCCATGGACACAGCGAACAGCGACCGGATCAGCCGGGTGATGCGGGGTTTCGATCGGCTGTACGGTCTCGAACTGCTGGCCTGCTCGGACACCGAGGTCCACGCGCAGGCGACCGTCCGCGACGAGCTCAAGCAGCCCGCGGGCCTCGTCCACGGTGGCGTGTACGCGTCGATGGCCGAGGCGATGGCCTCGCTGGCGACCGCGCTTGGAGTCGCCGAGCGCGGCGACACGGCGATGGGCCTGTCGAACATGACGAGCTTCCTGCGCCCGATCACAGCAGGCGTCGTGCACGCGCAGGCGACGCGCATACATCGCGGCCGCAGCACCTGGGTGTGGGACGTGCGCTTCAGCGACGACGCCGATCACACCTGCGCGGTGACGCGCATGACGATCGCTGTGCGCCCGGCCTCCGACGGTCCCGCCCCGCTGCCCCACGCGGGTTAGGCCGGCGGATGCAGGGGAGGGGGCAGCTGCCTGGGCAACGCCTTTTCGCCGAAGCCGGTGTCAGGTAGCGCGGGGGGCAGCGGCGCGCCCGGCGAGCCGACTTCGTTGATCGGCACAACCGTCCTCGCGGCCGCCGCAGCGGAACGCGCGCTGGGCGCATAGATATCCACGACGACGCCAGAGGTTGGCAGCACGATCATGCGCCCGGCGCGCGCCAGCAGTGCATCGACGCCTCTGATCCGTGCGCGGCTGGCCGGTGCGGAGCCGCCCGGCAGGAAGCCGTTGTCCGGCGAGGTCACCACCTCGATCGGCGTCACACACGTCCCCTCGCCGCCCCTCAGGCAGGTGCCGTAGTGCAAGCTGTAGGCGCCGCCGGGGTCGACCGTGGCTTCGCTGACGGCCATGCCTTCGAAGCTGCCGCCCAGCCAGTACACGGGAAATGGCGCCGCGATCAGGCCCTCGAGGATGTTGTGCGGAATCGGGCGCTCCTGCACGGTGTTCCCGCACGAGCAGAGCACGAGCGCGCACACGGCGAGCGCGCACAGCGCGGCGAGCGCTCGTAGGGGGGTGGCCGCGACGGGGACAGGCACGCGGGCAGGTTAACGGGCACCCGATCGCCTCGCCGCCACTAGCCGCGGTAACGGTTGGTGATCGGCATGCGACGGTCGCGCCCGAACGCGCGCGGGGTGATCTTGACCCCCGGCGGCGCCTGGCGGCGCTTGTACTCGGCAAGGTCGACCAGCCGGATCGTACGGTCGACCTCGCGCTCGGGCAGACCCTGCGCGAGCAGCTGCTCACGACTCGAGTAAAGCTCGACGTAGCCCTCGAGGATCCGGTCGAGCAGCTCATAGGGCGGCAGCGAGTCATCGTCGCGCTGCTCCGGGCGCAGCTCCGCGGAGGGCGGGCGCTCGAGGATCGAGTCAGGGATCGGGTGCTCGACGCCGGCCGGCGCGTGCGGGCCGTCGAGCGCGCTCGGCGCAAATCGGCCGACCGGCGAGTTGCGCCACTCCGACAGGCGATACACGAGCGTCTTGGGCACGTCCTTGATGACCGCGAAGCCTCCGGCGAGATCGCCGTACAGAGTGCTGTAGCCGACCGACATCTCGGACTTGTTGCCGGTCGTCACCACCAGCCAACCGAACTTGTTGGACAGCGCCATCAGCAGGTTGCCGCGGATCCGCGCCTGCAGGTTCTCCTCGGTGAGGTCAGCCGCGCGGGCGGCGAACTCCACCGCCAGCGCGTGGTCATATGCGTCCATGACCGGCGAGATCGCCAGCTCGTGGGTACGCAGGCCCAGCGCGCCGGCGAGGGCACGCGCGTCCTCCTGGGTCGATGCGGAGGAGTAGGGCGAGGGCATGACCGCCGCGCTCACGCGCTCATGCCCCAGCGCGTCGGACGCCAGGCACGCGACGAGCGCCGAGTCGATCCCACCGGAGAGACCGAGCACGACGTGCTGAAAGCCGTTCTTCTCCACGTAGTCACGCAGCCCGAGCATCAATGCGGCGTAGATCTCGGCCTCGACCGGCTCGAGCGGCTCTGCCAGCGGGCCACCCGGCGGACCGCCGGGCCTTACCGACGCGCTGCCGGCCGGCACGGGCAGCGCCGCCAGCGTCAGCGCCTGTCGCTCGGAGCGCCGCGCGACGGGCCGCTGGCTGCTGTCGCGCAGGCGCGCCGCCGCGGCGGCCTCGAGGTCGACATCGCATACCAGCAGCTCCTCGCGAAACTGCGCCGCGCGCGCGATCGTCGTGCCGGTGTGATCGATCACGCACGAGTGCCCGTCGAACACGAGCTCGTCCTGACCGCCGACGAGACCGCAGAAGGCGACACACGCAATGTTCTCGCGTGCGCGCTGGGCGAACATCAGCTCCCGCTCGGCGCCCTTGCCGGCGTGGTAGGGAGAGGCCGAGATGTTGAGGATCAGCGTGGCGCCGGCGAGCGCCTCTTCACTGGCCGGCGGTCCGGGCTCCCAGATGTCCTCGCAGACGGTCATGCCGATGCGCTCGCGACCGATGTCGATGACCGCTCCGGCCGGACCGGCCTGGAAGTAGCGCTGCTCGTCGAAGACCCCGTAGTTCGGCAGGTACACCTTGCGGTAGACCGCGTGTACGGCGCCGTCCGCGAGCACCGCGGCGGCGTTGTAGACGTCGGTGGCGCGCTCGGGGTAGCCGACGACGGCGACCAGGCCGCGCGCGTCCGCGGCCAGCTCGCGCAGCGCTGCCGCGGCGTCGGCGAGGAAGTGCTCCTTCAGCAGCAGGTCCTCGGGCGGATACCCGGTGAGCGCCAGCTCAGGGAACAGGACAAGCTCGGCGCCGGCCTCGCCGGCTGCACGCATGCCCTCACGGATCCGCTGCGCGTTGCCATCGATGTCGCCCACGGTGGCGTTCATCTGGCAGAGGGCGAGGCGCATGCGTCGGATCCTAGCCTTGGCCTGGTCACCAGCAGGGGCGCCGCCTGATCCTCGGCGCGCGCGATCCAACTCTCAAGTGCGGGTGGTCAGGCTGCCGATGCCATCAACGTGATCCACCCACGCTCGCTGCTGCGCCACCCCGGCGCCTTGATCGTCACGATGCTGGCGGCGTCGGACCTTGCCTACCGCCTGCTGCTGCGCGACTCGCTGCGGCGGGCACTCGGCATCGAAGCAACGGTCGCGCGGGCGTTCGGTCGTCCGCCTGCGAGACGCTCAGCCGGCGCTCGCGGGTCGCGTCACTGAGCCGCGCTTGTCCGTCGCTCGCCGCGCCGGCGGGGGGGTGCCGTTGCTCTGGGCCGCTTTTGCCTTGCGCCTGCCCGAGCCAGCCGGGCGCCGCGAGCGCACGCCCGCGGCGCGTGCCAGCGAGGCGATCGCCGCGTCGAGGTCGCGTGCGAGCTCGTCGAGCTTCGGCAGCGCGTCGTAATCGCCGAGCAGGCCGAAGCCCAGGTGACCGTCGTAGCTCATCACGGCGATCCCCAGCGCCTGGCGCTGCGCGAGTGGCACCACCGGATAGAGCACCTGCAGGCGGCGCCCGAGCAGGTAAAGCGGGAACTGCGGCCCGGGCACGTTCGTGACGACCAGGTTGAAGAACGGCTGGCGCGCCTGCAGGCGCGCGGCCTGGCTGAGGATCGTCGGCGGGGCGAAGCCGGCGAGGTTGGTCAGCACCTGTGCGCCGACCGCTTGACCCCCTCGCTTGAGGTCCTCCATCGCACTGCTGATCCGGTGCAGGGCGTCGGCGGGATTCTCCACGCCTACCGGCAGCGGCGCCCACATCGCTGCGACCTGGTTGCCCAGCGCGCCGCGCTGAGCCTTCGAGCGGACCGACACCGGCACCATCGCCTTCAGTTCGAGCCCGTCGGTGTCGTGACCCTGGCTGCGCAGGTAGCGGCCGAGCGCGAGGCTGACCGACGCGAGCACGACGTCGTTGAGCGTGCCGCCGAGCGAATCCTTGATGCCCTTGAACTCCGCGAGCTGCGCGTCCACGAACGTGTAGCGACGGTGCGGCCCGATGTCGACGTTGAACGGGCTCGGTGGCGCCGGCGCGTTGATCCCCGCGAGCGTCGTCGCGCCGACGCTGGCTAGACCGTCCTTCACCTGTGAGATGGCCCGCCGGGGCGCGCGCAGCAGGGCGCGGGCGCCGCGCGCCATCTCAGCGGGCACGGTCGAGCGCTCGACGAGCGCCTCGCCCAGCAGCTTCGCCTGTCCTGGCAGCGGCTGCGCGCTCCAGGGCGTCGGCGGCGCGCTCGGGACGGGTTCCGCGGCGGTGTCGAACAGGACCGTCGTGATGTCCACGCCGGAGATGCCATCCACCAGCGCGTGGTGGGTCTTGGCGATCAGCGCGAAGCGCCCGCCGGACATGCTCTGCACCAGCCACATCTCCCACAACGGCTTGGAGCGGTCGAGGCGTTGCGAGAACAGGCGCCCGGCGAGCCGCTTGAGCGCGGCGTCGTCCGCCGGCTTCGGCAGCGCGGTGTGGCGGATGTGGTAATAGGGGTTGAAGTGCGGGTCGTCCGCCCACACGGGGCGGCCCTGCCCGAACGGCACGAACGCGAGGCGCTGGCGGTAGCGCGGCACGAGGTGCAGACGCCCCTGTATGTGCTCGACGAGCTCCGTCAGCGTTGGCGCCTCGCCCTCGAACACCATCACCGAGGCCACGTGCATGTGCGCGCTCGAATGATCCTCGAGGTGCAGGAACGTCGAGTCGAGTGCTGTCAAGCGGTCGGGGTTGGCCATGGCGTCGATTGTTGCGGTTGTGGGTGCCCGCGTCAACGACCCGCGCAGAACATTGGCGCGGCGGGCCTCCGGAGCTGGTCGCTACTCGCTCTCGTGGGCCTCCCCGTGAACGTCGCCGAGCGCGACGCGCTCGGCCAGCCGCAGCAGCCCGATCAAGCCGTGCGGGCGCACATCCGCGCCCGGGCGCACTGCCACCGAGGAACCGTGCGGCCCGAGCACCTCGACGATCGTGCAGACGTCGCCGATCTGGCAGTCATCGCCGAATCGAGCTTCCAGCGCCTCCATCTGTTCTGCCACGACCTGACCGATCTTGGTTGCATCCAGCGACATCTCGCGAGCTCCTAGGCGTAGAGATCCAAACTGTGAATGATGCCCGATCAGCGCGGCGGCGCATCGCCGGCGCCCGAGCCGGGAGCCGGGGGAGTGGGGTCAGGCCGGCCGGCGCTCCCGAGGACCCCAGCTGCTCCGGCGCCGCTCGCCAGCAACGGTCGCTGACGTGCTTCCAGCGCGATCGCGTGCCTGACCTGCTCACGCAGCCGGTTCAGCTCGCGCCGGCGCAGGATCACGACAACGCTCAGCAGTCCGACGACACCGAGGCCGATGAAGCCGAGCGCGGCGGCGAGCTTGGCGGCGAGGCTGGTTGTCGCGAATTCACGCGGCGGCAGGTTGCCGCCGTGCGACGTCGCGATCGTCGTGGCGGGTGCGGTCCGCCGCGTGGCGATCACCGGCAGCGTGTGCTCGGCCATCGCGAGCATCTCCCGCGGCCCGACGCTGTTCGTGAGCGTGTTCTGGATCCAGTACGCCGCTCCCGCTTCGTGCCACGCGATCGTCCTGATCTCTTCGCCGGCGTAGTAGAGCTCATACGTTCGCGAACCGATCTGAACGGTTTGGCTAGGGTTGTTCAGCAGCGGCGGTTCGGTCCAAGAGCTTCCCTGCACGTCGTAGTATTCACCGAGGCCGCCGCGATCGATCACGATCACATACGCGGGGTATGGGTGACCGTGGCGGTCGTGGATCGTATACACACGCAGGGTGTCCGCTTCGGCGCTCGCGAAGGCATCGCGCACGCGCGGGTACTCGAGCGGAAACGGCAACTGCGGCGAGGCCGCCCGCGCCTGTATGAGCGCTTCGCCGGATGTCGGGGTGAGCGACAGATGCGGCGCGGCGTGGTGAATGTGCGCCCGCGCGCGTGCGGTCCTTACCGCCTGGCTCGCCTTCACGGCCTGACTCACCTTGTGCGTCGAGATCGCGCTCGTCCCATTCAGAAACGACTGCACCGCTTCGTTGATCTGTTCCGGGGAGGCGGTGTCGATGGTGGGTAGGAGCGTGACGTGAAAGGGCACCTGGCGCACGGGCTTGCCGGCCGATTCGACCAGCAGCTCGAGCAGCTGCAGCACCTGTTCTTCCCCGTGGAGGTCGGTTTCCATCGCCTTGCCGAGAATCTTCTCGAACTTTTCACGGTTTTCGAACAGCGTCGCGCCGTACTCGGCCTTCACTTCGAGCAGGAAGCGCTGGTCACGCGCATCACGGATCAGCGACGTGCTTTCGTGGCGGTTCGCCACAAATTCAAGCGCCTGTGCGCCGCACAGACGCTGATACCCCGGCTGAAGGTTGATTTCGAAGTACTGTTCGCCGCCCGGTTCGTTGACGTGGTAGTAGCGCTTGTCGACTGTCATGTACACGCAGCCCATTTCGTCGACGGCACGCTTGAACTTCGGGAAGCTCGTCACGAACACGTGGTTGATGACGTGGATGCCGAGCACACGCTTGAGCGTGTCGACCATCAGCTTGACCCCGCCGGAAGTGCCACCGCCGTCCTCGTAGCCGTAGGTGTAGGCAGAGTTGATGCGATTGGTGATGAGCTGTCCGTTGCGAGCGGTGAAGCTGACCTGCAGCTCGCGCGGGATCGACAACATCGAGATCGTCGGCTTGCTGGGATCGATTCGCACCAGCAGCATCTCGTTCGAATGGGGCAGGACAGCGCCACTCGGGTTGTTCTTCGGCGGCGGACGTTCGTCGTTGCCGATCAGCAGCAGCGTCTCCGGTTCGCCTTTGGCCGTCGGCGCGAGCACCTTCGACGAGACCTTCACCGGCTTGTTGTGTTCGAGCGCCCTGACGACGGCGCTGACCTCGTTGCGGGCGATCGCATACGTGGCGCCGCCGGTGAGTGCGACGATCGCCACGCCGGCAAGCAGCACGCGCTTGGCCATCCACCAGGCGCGCCGCGGCGGCTCAGGAGCGATCGGCTCGGCGGGCCCCGGGGGCGGGGGCTGCGTGGGAGGCGGTGGCGTGACAGTGCTCAACGTCGGAGATGATCGTAGATGCCGGCGCCGGCGACGCCGGTTTCGGCAGCCCGCCGGCCAACTCGCCGCGGCGATCTGCGAATTGCGCCCCGCCCAGCGCACTGAGCTGGGCGGGGCGTCACTGCGTTCCTAGAGGCCGGGAGCAGTGGACAGTCGCACCCGGCGGCGCGAGGGTAGCGAAACGCCAACTACCGGGTGTTGACTGCTGGCCGCGGGGCATGTTCACTGAATTCCTAGCTTCGCATCGTCGAAAAGAGTGACGAGTCCGTGTACCCACTTTGCACGGATCGCTGTAAAACATTTCTAAAGAAATCGCCTGCAAACACCCTGTTTCAGGGGCAACTACCTAAAGCGGCTACTCGTGTGTGACACTCGTCACACAGATCTCCGGCTGGGCGCCGATATCCTCCGAACAATTGTTCGACTCGCCGAATCGCCCCCGTTGATGGGGGCGAGCGGGGGAACCACTGCCGGCACGCACGAAAGCGAACCGGATGGGGCGAATCGGCCGCTGATGCGGCCGTAACGCCCGGCTGACACGCGCCCATGCGTGCGTCGGCGGGGCCGTGAGCCCGACAGCTAACCCCGTAGGCGTTACCAAGGAGGTTTGCCAACTTCATGCTCGTATCCCCGACGCCGCTCTCCGCGGCGCCTCTGGCACCGGTCGGCGTGAGCTCATCGGTAGCCGGTCCAAGCGTGCCGACGCCGATCGACACCGCGCTGAAGGTCCACCGCGACTACCAGCTCAACGTACTCGCCGACCAGCGCACGAACCTCACCGGCACGCTGCTCGAAGACCACCACCCCGGACAGCGAGGGCTCGTGGTCGCACTGCAGGCTCTCGGCAGGCACGGGTGGCACACGCTCGCCCGTGCGCGTACCCGCGGCCACGGTCGCTTTCGCATCAGCTACTCCCCGCGCCGACTGGGAAGCACATGGCTGCGCCTGCGCTTCGCCGGCAGCGTGTCCGAGGCCTCGGCACACCGGCGGCTTGGCAAGCTGAACGTATACCGCCTGGCCGAGGCCTCCTGGTATGGCGGCGGCGGCAGCCTCGCGTGCGGCGGCGCACTGACGAGCTCCACGATGGGTGTCGCCAACAAGACACTTCCGTGCGGCACGCTCGTCACGCTGCGCTACGGCGATCGCACGGTGCGCGTTCCGGTTGTGGATCGTGGACCGTACGTGGCGGGACGCGAATTCGACCTCACCGAAGCCACCAAGGATGCACTCGGGTTCGCCGGCGTCGGGCAGGTCTGGAGCACCAGCTGAGCCAGTTGAAGGCCTGCACGCGCGCCTGCAGGATGGGCGTGTGCGTGCAGGGGTTGGTTTTCGGGCTGGCGCTTCATTGAATCTGCCGATGTCCGTGATGGTGAGCGCGTCTCGCACACAGGTATGGCTCGAAGGCCTCGGCGATTGGAGCTGGCCCGGACAGGGCGGCGCGGCGGCTGAATATCTACCGCCGCCATGGGTGCCCGCGTTCCCGCCGCGCCGCGAAGCCGCGGTCGGTGGCCGCGCGCTGCCGGCTCCGCCCCAGCCGGGGCGCGCGCGGGCTCGCAGGCTGATCACCGGTGTGCTGCTCGGCGCGCTCGCAGTCGTCCTCATCGCGCTCGCACAGGGCGGACAGCTGACGCTCGCGGGGCTCATCGGCGAGCGTGGTGCCCTCGGCGAACAGGAAGCTGCGGTCAGCTCGGCGCCGCCGCCGCCATCGCTGCCGACGTTGGCACCCGTCAGCCAGGACGCAGCCGGCAGCGCGATCGGCCGTGCCTCCTATCCGTCGGCTGCACTCGATGGCGGCGAAGGCTCGTTCCTCGTGTACCTGCCCTCCGGCTACGACGCCACCACCAGCCACTACCCGGTGCTGTACATGCTCACCGGCAACGATCAGTCCGACACCGCGTTTCTGCAGATCGGCCTGCAGGCGCAACTCGACCGGCTGATCGCCAGGCGCGCGATCCCGCCGCTGATCGCGGTGATGATCCAGGGCGGACCGGGCTCGAACAACTGGCGCAACACGGGAAGCCTGGACTACGAAAGCTACGTCCTCGAAGTGCAGCAGCTGATCGACCGGATGCTGCCGACGGTGCCCGCGCGTGACGCCCGTGCGGTCGTCGGCGACTCGATGGGGGGCTACGGCGCCATGAACGTCGCGTTGGCCAACCCCTACCGCTTCGGCGTCGTCGAGAGCTGGCTCAGCTTCTTCAACGGCCTTGAAGGCACGCTCCACGCCGATCGCCCGATCCTGTCCCGTCTCGGCCTGCACGCGTTCATCTACGGCGGCGAACAGGACCACATCGCCAACCCCGACGAGGATCTGCCGTTCGCGTCGGCGCTGCGCGCCGCGGGCGCCACAGCGACCGGCGCGATCTACCCCGGCGAACACAGCCTGCAGACGGTCGAAGCGCACCTCGAACACATGCTCGTCTTCGCCGGCCACGCTCTGCGCGTGCCCGCGTCGGAGCCCCATGGCGCGGCCTGAGCTCCGACGCCGCCGCGCTCGCGCATTGGGCGCCTTCGGCGCCGCGTCGCTCGGCGCGCTCGCGTTCGGTGCGCTCGCGGGCGGCGCCGTCGCGATCGGCGCCGCCGCCGTCGGCGCAGTGGCGATCGGCAAGCTCGGGATCCGTCGTGCCGCGATCGGCTCGCTCGACGTCGGCGATCTGCACGTCGCGCGGCTCACCGTCGGAGAGCTGACCGTCGAGGACCGGCAACCTCCACATTCTCCGCCCGAGGGCTCGCGCTCCTAGCGAACGGCCGCACGAAGCGGTTTTCCGATACCCGCGTTCGCAAACTGCGCGTAGTCCCAACAGGGTGAAACCTGACTGGCCGCTCAGCCAGTATTATTTGGGCGCGTCCTGCAGCAACGAGCATGGAGGTCCCCGATGGCGGCGGTTGGCAGCGATCTCGAGAGCGTCGAACTCACGGCGCGCGATCTCTGGGTCGACGGGCCACCGCACGAGCTCTTCAAGCAGCTCCGCAGCGGCTGCCCGATCCACTGGACGGAGAGCTTCGAAGAGTTCCCCGACGAGGCGGGCTTCTGGTCGGTCACGACCCCCGAGGACATCCACACCGTCAGCCGCGACTGGCGCACCTACTCCTCAGAAGACGGGATCACGGCCGCAGGCGTGCTGCCCATCGAACTCGTGCGGGCGATGTTCATCGGCATGGACCCGCCCAAGCACGACCGCCTGAAGGCGCTGTTTCAGGCCGGTTTCACGCCGAGGCGGATCGCCGCCCACGAGGACGCCATCCGAGCGATCGTCGTGAAGGTGCTGGACCGTTTGGAGGGCCCGCCCGCCCGCGAGCAATGCGACCTGGTCGCCGAGCTCGCCCAGCCCGTGGTGGCCCGCGTGATCGGCAGCTTCATGGGGATCGCCGAACAGGACGACGAGATCTGGGCGCGGCTGATGAACTCCACGCTCGGCGCCGGCGACCCCGATGTGAATCCCGACGGCATCGACGGCGCGCTCGAGAAAGACATCCCCGAGGTCTTCGAGCGCTGCAAACGACTGATCGCCGAGCGTCGCGAGACCCCGACCGACGACCTCACCAGCGTGCTGGTGCACGCGGAACTCGACGGCGAGAAACTCGAGGAACACGAGATCGTGATGGGCTTCTTCCTGCTGATGGCCGCCGGCAACGACAGCACCAAGGCCACGTTCTGCTCGGCGATGCGGGCGCTGATGGAAGACAGCGAGCAGATGCAGGCGCTGCTCGACGACCCCTCGCTGGTCGCCGGCGCGGTCGAGGAGGCGTTGCGGATGTTCCCCGCGTTCGCGCACTTCCGCCGCACGGCCACGCGCGATACCGAGCTCCACGGTCAGCAGATCCGCGCCGGCGAGAAGGTCGTGCTGTGGTACGTCTCATCCAACCGCGACGAGACACGCTACGAGAACCCCGACCACTTCGACGTGCACCGAGTCCCCGAGCATCAGGCCTTCGGCGCCGGCGGCCGGCACTTCTGCCTGGGCACCGCGCTCGCGCGCCTGGAGCTGAGGATCATGCTCGAGGAGACGCTCGCGCGCTTTCCGCGCATGCAGCTCGCGGACAGGGCTGCTGGGCCTGAATACGTCGAATCCCCCTTCATCAATCAGCTCAAGCTGCTCCCCGTCCGGCTCGCGGCGTAGCGCCGCGGGCCGGACGGGCCCTCTACAGCCGTCAGGGCACCCGCTCGCTGCTCACGTGCTCTACCCCCCGCTCGAAGCTCACGCGCGGGGCTCCTGACGCGCACGGACGGCCGCGATCACGCGCAGCGCGCGTTCGGGGTCGACCGGGATCTCCGCGAGCCCGGCGACGAGCTCAGCCGCGTCGTCGATGCTCGAGCGGCCGCGCAGCTCGCCGCACCAGCGCTCCAGCCAGCGCAGCGCCCAGACGTCGAACTCGTCCGGGCGCTGCACCGCGACCAGCGGCAGAAACCGCAGCATCAGCCCGAGATCCAGCGGCCGCGTGCGCTCCTGGGCCATGACCTTCGCGACCGCCACCGCGAAGTCGAGCTCGCCGCGGGCGAGGTGGGCTTCGAGCTCACGGACGGGGCGGTATGGCCTTCCCATGCGAACGCATGTTCGCATGCCTGGCGCCCGGAGGCAGGGCGAGGTCGCTCGCGGGCATATGCTCGAAGCGTGTGCGGGCGCTACACCAACACCGCCGGGCCGGAAGAACTGAACGACCGCTTCAGGGTGCCGATCTCCAGCGACGCGGGGACGCGGCGCTTCAACATCGCACCAACCGAGGAGGTGCTCGCGATCGTCGCCCCGCACGGTGAGCAGGAGGCGCGCCTGCTGCGCTGGGGGCTCGTCCCGTCGTGGGCGACGTCGATCGAGGGGCCGTTGATGATCAACGCCCGTATGGAGAGCGTCACGACCAAGCCCGCCTACCGGCGGCTGATCCCCCGCGCCGAAAGGCGCGCGCTGCAGCTCGCCGACGGCTACTTCGAGTGGCTGAAACCCGAGAAGCGCGATCAGCCTCGCCAGCCGTTCTTCTTCCAGGTCGACGGCGGCATCCCGTTCGCGTTCGCCTCGCTATGGACGCCCGCCAAGGTCAACGGCGAGTGGATCGCGAGCGTCACGCTGCTGACCTGTGACGCCGCGCCCAACCGCGTCGCCGCGTCGATCCACGACCGGATGCCAGTGATCCTCGCCGACCGCGACGTACAACAGGCGTGGCTCGATCCCAAGTTCGGCGCCGAGGACGCGCTCGCGCTGTGCGGCGCGCTGCCGGCCTCGCGCCTCAGCGCGCGTCCTGCCAACCCGGCCGTCAACAAGGCGGGCGAGCGCGAGACCGAGGGGCCGCAGCTGCTCGTGGCACCATCTGCCTGAGACTAGGATGATGCGATGCGAGCGCGTGGCCTCCTCCTGGCGATTTGCTTGGCTCTGAGCGCACCGCTGGCCGCGATCCCGGCCGCGGGCGCCGCGGGCGCCGCCGCGCACAGCTCCAGCGTCAGGACCTGCGGCTATCTCCGCGCCAGCGTCCCATACACGCACCACGGGACGGCGGACCGTTGGCGTGTGTATGTCAACGGCGCCGCGACCTGCGCAAGCGCCGTCGCGGTGCTGAACGCCGTCATCCACGCCCGCGCCACGCAGCACCTCGGCCGCAGCGAAGCCAGCTCGTACTTCGTCGAGGCTGGCTGGCTGTGCCCGTTCGGCAACATGGGGCAGCAGACGTGCGAGCTCCCGACGCGGCTGCCCGCACGCCCGCCGATTCGGGCGCGCGCACTCGCGCTCGACTGCGCCACCCCCGGGCGCGGCTGCCCCGCGCACGTCCCGTCGGACGATCTCTGACCGCCGCGCTCAGGCCGTCAGCCAGCGCCGCGGGTTCGCGGTGAAGATCGTCGCGAAAGTGTCGTCGTCGATCACGCCCAGCTCGCGCAGCGCCGGCACGACCTCGTCGAACACCAGCGTCATCGACCAGTTGCGGATCGCGCCGCTGGCTTCGAACTGCTCGCCCGCCTCGGGCGGGAACCAATCGATCGACGCACAGAAGTCCTGCGAGAACATCAGCCGCTCGGCGTGGCCGCGGCGCAGCAGCTCGGCGGCGGTTGCGTTGCGCCGGTCGATCGGCAGGTACATCTCCAGGCCGTAGCGGTCGAGACCGACGTACACGCCGCTGTCGATCAGCCCCTCGATGTAGGCGAGGTCGTCGGTGTCGCCGCAGTGCGCGATCTGCACGCGCGACATCTCGACACCCTCCTCTTCGAAGATCTCGACCTGGCGCGGCCCCGTCGCGACCGCCGGCATCGAGTGCGCCATGATCGACGCCCCCGTCTGCACGCTCGCGCGCGCCACCGCGCGGTGGATCTTCTCGACGTTCT
>Ga0210391_10001479_pt1 | contig 21389 bp, 14 predicted proteins | sample IncBWC12OmetaG_FD_160573 | JGI IMG/M metagenome (GOLD analysis project Ga0210391, IMG submission 160573) | Forest soil microbial communities from Barre Woods Harvard Forest LTER site, Petersham, Massachusetts, United States - Inc-BW-C-12-O ...
CGCCGCGATGTACGCCCTCGGCTACAGTCTCGACAACCTTTCGCTCATGGCCCTCACTATCTCCACGGGATTTGTCGTCGACGATGCCATCGTTATGGTCGAGAACATTTCCCGCTATATCGAGGAAGGTGAGCCGCCCATGGAAGCGGCCCTGAAGGGCGCCGAGCAGATTGGCTTCACCATTGTCTCTCTGACGGTTTCTCTTATCGCCGTGCTCATTCCGCTCCTCTTTATGGGTGACGTTGTCGGCCGGCTCTTCCGCGAGTTTGCAGTTACCCTCGCCGTAACCATCGTCGTTTCCGCGATCGTTTCTCTGACGCTAACGCCCATGATGGCTTCTCGCATTCTGAAACAGCATCCGAAGGACCAGCAGGGGCGTTTCTATCGCGTCACAGAACACGCTTTCGAGTCCATGATCGCCTTCTATGGCCGCACTCTAAAGTTTGTTCTGCGCTTCCAGACCATAACCCTTCTCATCGCTCTATGCACTCTTTTGCTCACTATCTTCCTCTATATCATAATTCCCAAGGGATTCTTCCCGGTGCAGGACACCGGCATTATTCAAGGCATTTCTCAGGCGCCTCCCACCATCGGCTCTAAAGCCATGGCGCAAAAACAGCAGGAGCTCGCTGACGTAATTCTTAACGATCCTGCGGTCGAGAGTCTTTCTTCTTTCATCGGTGCTGATGGCACGAATATCACCATCAACAGCGGCAGGATGTCCATCAATCTGAAGCCGCTCGAACAGCGCAAAATGAACGCGTCCGATATCATCCGCCGGCTGCAGACCAAGCTCGCCGATGTGCAAGGTATTCAGCTTTTCATGCAGCCCGTACAGAACATCACAATCGACGATCGAGTTAGCCGCACACAATACCAATACACACTGGAAGACCCTGATGCGAATGAACTAAACGACTGGACCAACCGTTTCGTCACGAACCTGAAAAAGTTGCCCGAGCTAGAAGATGTTGCCACGGACCAGCAGCCCGGCGGACTTGCTGTCTCGCTCGTAATCGACCGTTCCACGGCCTCCCGGCTAGGAATTGCCCCCACGACCATCGACAATACTCTCTATGACGCCTTCGGCCAGCGCCAGGTCAACACCATGTATACGCAGTTGAATCAATATCACGTTATTTTGGAGGCGCAGCCCCAGTTTCAACTCGATCCAGATAAGCTGAACAAACTTTATATTCAGTCGAACTCCGCTGCTAATACGACCGGCGCGGCCGCTTCCTCGACCGGTAACGGCTCCACTTCCGCGGGCTCCAACGCGTTGACCGGTTCCGCCCTCTACACTCCGTCGGCGAATACACTGACTTCCCCCGCGAATGCGCTCACCTCGAGCACTTCGAGCGCAGCTTCCAATAAGGGGGCGTCGTCGGCAGGTACTTCGAGTTCCACAACGAGCAGTGCGGTGCCCCTGGGAACATTCTCGCATTTTGAAACTGTAACCGAACAACTCTCCATCAATCATCAGGGACAGTTTCCGGCTATTACAGTTTCCTTCAACCTCGCACCCAAGGCCGCCCTCGGCGGTGCAATTTCTGCCATTACCAAAGTGCAAAAAGATATGCACATGCCTGCTAGCTTGCAGGCCGATTTCCAGGGCACTGCTGCATCCTTCCGAAATTCGCTGTCCAACATGCCTCTGCTCATACTCGCAGCTCTGGTTACCGTTTACATCGTCCTCGGCGTCTTGTACGAGAGCTTCATCCATCCGATCACCATTCTTTCCACCCTTCCTTCCGCCGGAGTCGGCGCTTTTCTCGCGCTGATGCTTTTCGGGCAGGATCTCAGCGTCGTGGCCATCATCGGCCTCGTGCTTTTGATAGGCATTGTCAAAAAGAACGGCATCATGATGGTCGATTTTGCGCTGGACGCGGAACGCAACCACGGAAAAAGCTCCACCGATGCCATCTACGAGGCCTGCCTTCTGCGCTTCCGCCCCATCATGATGACCACTATGGCCGCGCTGCTCGGTGGTCTGCCTCTGGCATTCGGTAGGGGAATTGGCTCCGAACTTCGCAGGCCGCTTGGCATCGCCATGGTTGGCGGCCTTTTGGTGAGCCAGGTACTCACTCTTTACACCACGCCGGTCATCTACATTTTCTTTGACAAACTGGCGCAGCGGTTCTCGTTCGCAAAGCGGCCGGAAGCGGCCGATTCCGGCGCCGAGCCGCAACCCGCGGGTTCGTTATGAACGTATCAGAACCCTTTATAAACCGGCCTGTAGCAACTACCTTGCTGACGATTGCCATCGCCATTGCAGGGGCTATCGCTTTTGAGGTTCTGCCCGTTTCTCCCTTGCCCCAGGTGGACTTTCCCACCATTTCGGTAAGCGGCAGCTTGCCAGGCGCAAGCGCGGAGATCATGGCTTCCTCTGTGGCCACTCCACTCGAGCGCCAGTTCGGTCACATCGCCGGCGTTACGGAGATGACTTCCACAAGCAGCCTCGGAACGTGTTCCATAACGATCCAGTTCGATCTCAGCCGCAATATTGACGGAGCCGCGCGCGACGTCGAGGCCGCTATCAATTCCGCGCGCACGTATCTGCCGGCGAACTTGCCCGCAAATCCCACCTACCGCAAGGTCAATCCCGCCGATTCGCCGATCATGATCCTGGGCCTTACCTCCGATAAATATGGCCCCGACAAGCTGTACGACGAAGGCTCCACGGTCGTTCAGCAAAAACTTTCGCAAATCCAAGGTGTCGGCCAGGTCAACGTGGGCGGCGGCGCATTGCCCTCCGTCCGCGTCGAAGTTAATCCCACGAAACTTGCCAGCTACGGCCTCACCATGGTGGATCTGCAATCCGTCCTGCGCATCCAGAACTCGGATCTGGCCAAGGGCCAGATCACCGATGGCAATTTCTCGGCTGACATTATCGCCAACGACCAGATCTCACACGCCGTAGACTACAAGCCCATCATCGTCGGCCATAACAACGGCGCGGCCATCCACCTTTCGGATGTTGCCGACGTAATCGATTCCGTGCAGAACGTTCGCGCGGCGGGCTATTTGAATGGCAAACGCGCGGTCTTGCTCATCATTTTTCGCCAGCCCGGCGCCAATATTATTGAGACCGTCGATCGCATTCGCTCCGAATTGCCTTCCATCCAAGCCTCTATTCCAAATGGAATCGTCACCACCTTGGTTCTGGATCGAACCACTACTATCCGCGCGTCCGTTAGCGACGTCGAGCGCACCCTGGTTATTTCCATTGTCCTGGTGATCATCGTTGTCTTCGTTTTCTTGCGGAATGGCCGTGCCACCCTTATTCCTGCCGTCGCCGTCCCCGTTTCTCTTATTGGAACATTCGCCGTCATGTATCTCTGCGGCTACAGCTTGGACAATCTTTCGCTCATGGCCCTCACCATCTCCACAGGTTTCGTTGTGGATGACGCTATCGTGGTTATGGAGAACATCACCCGCCACTTGGAAGAAGGCCTGGACCCATTCGCTGCCACTCTCAAGGGCGCGAAGGAGATTGGTTTCACCGTTCTATCGATCAGCATTTCACTGATCGCTGTCTTTATTCCGCTCTTGCTGATGGGCGGAATCGTTGGCCGCCTCTTTCGCGAGTTTGCCATCACCCTCTCCACCGCCATTCTCGTCTCCATGGTGATTTCGCTCAGCACGACTCCCATGATGTGCGCCTATCTGCTCCGAAACGAGCGCGCCAGGAAACACGGCCGCCTCTATATGGCCTCGGAGAGATTTTTTGATGGCGCACTGAATGGGTACCGGAAAAGCCTTCACTGGGTTCTGGATAATCCCTGGCTCATTCTCACCGTTCTTTTCCTTACCGTCATTCTTAACTTCGTCCTGGTTTATAGAATCCCGAAAGGTTTCTTCCCTCAGCAGGACACAGGCACTCTTGGCGGCGCGATCCAAGGTCCGCAGGACTCTTCCTTCCCGGCGATGAATGACGCTGTTCAAAAGATCGAGGCCGTGATCAATAAGGACCCTGCCATTCAGAACGTCATGGGCTTCACCGGCGGCGGCGGTGCCACCAATACTGGAAATATTTTTATTGCCCTTAAACCACTCAACGTGCGCAAAATCGGCGCTCCGGAAATCATCAACCGTTTGCGCCCGCAATTGAATCGCCTTCCCGTAGCGTCCGCCTTCCTTCAGGCTTCGCAGGATCTTCGCATCGGCGGACGCAATAGCGCCGCTCTTTATCAGTACACGATTCAGAGTGACACCATCGCCGACCTTGCCACGTGGGGACCGCGCGTCTTCGCGGAAATGAAGAAGCTACCCGGCTTCCAGGATGTGAACACCGATCAGCAAAACGGCGGCCTCGACGTCCTTCTAAACTACGACCGCGTCACCGCCGCAAAGCTTGGCCAAACTGCTTCATCTATTGACAGCGGCATTTATAGCGCTTTTGGTCAGTCGGAAGTCTCGCTCATCTACACGCAGTTGAACCAATACTATGTCGTCCTGGAAGTCGATCCCCAATATTCACAAACGCCCGAGGGGCTGAAGAATATCTATTTTCGTTCCAACGGGAGCAGCAGCGTAACGGCCACCGGCAACACTCCGCTCATCACGATGGCTACCTCTCAAACGAATACCATCCCGCTCGCGCTCAACCACACGGGTCTCTCGCCTTCGGTCACCACCTCTTTCAATCTCGCGCCTGGCGTTTCTCTAAGCGACGCTACGTTGGCTATCGACCAAATGAAGCAGCGCATCGGCGCGCCTAGCAGTCTGCGTGGCTTTTTCGCCGGCACCCTTCAGGCCTACCAGAATTCCCTCAAGAACGAATGGTATCTGCTCATTACCGCGATCCTTGCGGTCTACATTGTTCTTGGCATCTTGTACGAGAGTCTTATTCACCCTCTTACGATCATTTCGACCCTGCCGTCCGCCAGCGTCGGCGCCATCATCGCTCTCATGATTTTCAAAGTGGACCTCAACGTTATTTCCATCATCGGCATCGTCTTGCTGATTGGCATCGTAAAGAAGAACGCGATCATGATGGTTGATTTTGCCCTGCAAGCCGAACGAGAACAGGGCTTGAGCACCGAAGACTCCATCTTCCAAGCCTGCATGCTGCGCTTCCGTCCGATCCTCATGACCACCATGGCCGCGCTCTTCGGCGCTTTGCCTCTGGCTTTTGGAACGGGCACGGGTTCCGAACTTCGCCGGCCTCTTGGCATTACCATTGTTGGAGGGCTCATCATGAGCCAACTACTCACGCTTTATACCACGCCGGTTGTTTATCTCATGCTTGATCGGCTCCGGCTCTGGCTCCAAGGAAAAGAACGCGACACACTTCCTTCAGCGGCTGCGCCAGCCCCCAGCGCCGCAGATTGATGACAAGGGCAAAACTATGATTAACATTCGATTCAAAACTCTAACGGCCGCCGCACTCGCGGCACTGTTTCTTGCAGGGTGCACCGTCGGGCCGAAGTATCACACACCCGCAGCCACGGTTCAGCCGCCACCGGCAGCGTACAAAGAGTTGCCCACGCAGGTCTCGGATTCAGAAGCTTGGAAGGTTGCGCAACCCCAGGACGCCATGCTCCACGGCAAATGGTGGGAGATCTACAACGATGCAGAGTTGAACGCACTGGAAGAAAAACTGATCGTCGACAACCAGAACATCAAGCAATCGTTTGAGAATTTCATGGCCGCGAGAACTCTCGTTGCGCAAGCTCGTTCGCAGCTTTTTCCGACAGTAGGCGTAGCGCCTTCTTACCAGCGGACCCGCACCTCGGCGAATCTCAGAGTAAATACTAGCAACTCAAGTTCTGGCAGCAGCGGCTCAACCAACATACCCAATCTGCAGGCCCAGGTTTTTTCTGTTCCGGTCTCCGCTTCCTGGGAGCCCGATCTTTGGGGCAAAGTCCGCAACACTATCAGTGAAGCCCAGTACAACGCGCAGCTCAGCGCCGCCGACCTCGAAAACGAAAAGCTGACCGAGCAAGCTAGCCTCGCCGTTTTTTACTTTGAACTGCGCGGCCAGGACGCTCTGCAAAAGATCTTTGATGAAACCATCGAAGCCGATAAGAAATCCGTCGAGTTGACGAAGGCCCGTTATGAAACCGGCGTCGACGATCAAATCTCGCTCGTTCAAGCCCAAAACGCGCTCGAGACTGCCGAATCCGAAGGCACCAATCTCGGCATCGCGCGAGCCCAGTTCGAGCACGCCATTGCCGTTCTCATCGGCACCACGCCTTCCAGCTTCTCCGTTCCCGTTAAGCCATTGAACGCCGTTCCGCCCGCTCTCCCCGTAGGCGTGCCTTCTCAACTCCTCGAACGCCGTCCGGACATCGCCGCCTCCGAGCGCACCATGGCCGCCGCCAATGCCCAAATCGGAATCGGCGTCGCCGCCTACTATCCAAACCTGTCTCTCACGGGCGACGTAGGCTTTTCAAGCTCGGCCATCCAAACTTTACTCGCTTGGCCCAGCCGAATTTGGTCCGTCGGCACATCGCTCTCCGAAACGATCTTTGACGCCGGCTTGCGCCGCGCCACCGTTCAGCAGTACATCGCAACGTACAACGCCGACGTTGCTGGCTATCGCCAGACTGTTCTCACCGCCTTTCAACAAGTCGAAGATTCCATGGCCGCTGTCCGCATCTTGTCCAAGCAAATCCAGGAACAGCTAGCCGCCGAGCAATCCGCAGAGCGCTATCTCGAATTGGCAAAGGCCCGTTACTACACCGGCGTTGATACCTACCTCAACGTTCTGGTCGCGCAAACCACCCTGCTCTCCGATCAGCAGACTCTCGCTTCGCTCCGCACGCAGGCTATGACTGCCTCCGTGCAGTTGATCGAGGCTCTAGGCGGCGGGTGGGACCGTACGCAACTCCCAACTCCGTCCCAAGTCTCCGAGAAAACCCACGAGTCCAAAGTCGACTAGCACCAATCTTTCCCCTTCCCATGTAGGGGCGCGCTTCACCGCGTCCCTCTTCCGTTTTCCATGGACGCACCCAGGATTCAAGCGGCAGTCGCTGCCCGGCGTTGCCGAGACATCTTCCACTCGCGGTAAACCTCATTCGCGTACTGCGGTGTGAGGCGATAAATCGACGCTACTGCGGATATAAGATTTTCCCGCTCTTGAGTCTTTTCAGACAGCCGGTCAAACTCGCCGAAGTATATTCTTGGATTGCCGAACATTTTGTCTCCGTTAATTGCCGCCTTGGGCGTACTTGGAACTCTCACCGCAAGCCTTCCTTACTTAAATCGACATTACAAAAGCGCCTGCCATACGTAGTGACGTTCCAGTGCAGTTCGTTTCATCATCTCGATTCCATTGGGGATGGGGGGCGCCGGACTTTGTTGCTTGTCATTTCGAGCAAGTAGGCGTACTTATTTAACAACGATTTCTGGTTCGACTCGGCCGGAATGGGTGGCGATGGTCAACGTTATGACCAGACTTCGACGAGGAGCGCGGAATTTGCAGATTTCAACGAGAGCAATCAGACCCGGAAAGACCGGGTAATAACAAAGCGTAGCTAGGCCCGAACGTACCCAGTCATTGCGATCGAAGACAGCTGGCTCGTGAAGGAGAAAACACAATGGCAAGTCCGCAGCTAACCACCATCAGTCCTTCGATGAATCCCTCAAAGCCGGTCAATCACTACAAAGCATACAAACCCAGGCCATTTAAGAAAGAAGAGCGCGACAAAGTAACAATTCTTTACGGGGGCCTCACTTGGAAGCATGAGCGGCTGATCCAGGGTGCCTTGCACAATTTGAATTACAAGGCGGAGCCACTGCCCAACATCACGCGCGAAGATCTGGACGCCGGAAAGGAATTGATCGACGTAGGCGCATGCTGTCCCACGATCTTTACCACGGGCAGTTTAGTGAATCTTCTTAAGAAAAAGGTCGCCGCGCAGGGCAAGGACGAGGTGAACGATAAGTTCGTCTATCTGACCGCGGGCGCATGCGGTCCCTGCCGGTTCGGCCAATATCATGAGTCGTACTCGATGGCGCTGGATGGCCTGGGGCTCCGGGATTTTCGAATGTTTCTTCTCGCACAAGACGAATTAGACCAAGGCGCCGCCGACGGTGGTGGATTAGAAATCAATATGCCGCTAAGCCTCGGGATGATTTGGGGCATTCTCTGCGCAGACCTCTTGATGGATTTGGAATACATGACTCGGCCGTATGAAGTGAACCCGGGACAAACAGACCGTGTCCTAAAAGAAAGCATCGAGTATTTGTACGACAAATTCCGCAACCGGCCCAGCCGCGGCAAGAAGCTAGGACCCCTCGCGTGGCACTTGATGACCAACTATTTCACGCGAGCGCTGCGTGTGGTTCGCAAAAAATGGGAAGCGATCGAAGTCGATCATCTCCGTGTAAAAGCCAAAGTGAAAGTTACGGGTGAATTCTGGCTGCAAACACACGAAGGAGAAGGGAACTATAACATCAAGCGCTGGCTGGAGCAGGAGGATAGCGAAGTGGTTCCTCCGCCAGTAGCTGTATGGCTGCATTATTTGCTGCATCCCAGCATCCGCAAACTCGAGCATCGGCACTCCACCAGCAAGCATCCCCGTCTGCAGCAACTGGCGCTGAAGGCGCTCGAACGTGTCTATCGCGGGACCTACAACCGGTTTCGGAAAGCGCTCGGCAATCTCCCTTACGAGCTACCTGATCAGGAAGAGTTACGTCGTCTCGCGGAGCCCTTCTATCACTTTGAGCTGCGAGGTGGCGAAGGGCACATGCTGATCGGGAAAGCGCTGCACACGTATCACCACAAGAAAGCACATATGACTTGTGAGCTTTCTCCTTACTCGTGTATGCCGAACACCATGTCAGTCGGGTCCATGGCCAATGTGCTTGGAAAATATCCTGACTTGCTCTACGCCCCGATTGAAGTGAAGGGCGATTCGGAAGTGCACGCGCTCTCTCGGTGCCAGATGATTCTCACCGAGGCGAAGAAGCGCGCGAAGGCCGAGTTCGAATCCGTTCTCAGTAAAACCGGCTTGACGGTCGACGCCATCCGGAAGTACGAAGCTCGTCATCCGGAATTACGCAGCGCCACATATCGCATACCTCACCGCGATTGCGCGGGCGTCGCAGCGAATTACGTGCTTCATCTCGCGCATGACAGAGGATTGGCAAGAGCCTAACGCAGCGATGTTGCGAAGCAAAGTCTAGGAAGTGAAAGAGGCGACCTCTCTATGGCCAACGAGCGACTCGTCCAGATTCTACCGCTGGAAGGTACTCTTGCGAGGAAACCCGCCGCGCCCCCTGCTGCTATGGTATCGGCGGGTCCGGGTAAGACTTGCGGAATCGATGTTGGCAGCACGACCTGCAAATATGTACTCGTCTCGCAAGACGGCCAGCTGCTGGCGCAATCCTACGAACGCCACAATACCAAACAAGCCGAAAAAGTCTTGGAGTTTCTCACACGCCTGGAAACGGAATTCAAACTCACCCCTCATCAAGACCGCGTTTTTTTCACCGGCTCAGGCTCTGGACTCATCGCTCCTCTTGTCGGAGGGAAGACGATTCAGGAAGTTGTGGCGGTCGCCGCATCCGTCGAAAAAGTTCATCCCTCCGTACGCTTCGTCAGCGAAATTGGCGGCGAAGATATGAAGACCATTTTCTTCAGCGGAACGGAATCCAACAAGAGCAAACAAGTCCTGATGCAAGCGGCCTGTTCCGGCGGCACCGGCACTTTCATCGAAAAGACAGCGCGCAAGCTGGAGATTCCAACGGAAAAGCTCGCCAAGATGCGCTATACGGGGTACACGCTGCACAAGGTGAGCAGCAAGTGCGGCATCTTTGCCGAAGCGGACGCCAATACGCTTCTCAAAGCGGGAGTGCCCGTCGAAGAAATCATCGCTTCGCTCTTCGAGGCCGTCGTCTACCAAAATCTCGCAACGCTCACGCGTGGCAACACGCCCGTTCCAGAAATTCTTCTCTTGGGCGGGCCCAATCTTTTCTTTACTGGCCTCCAGGAAGCGTGGCGCTATCACCTGACGAAGGTTTGGAAAGAACGCAAAGTAGAGATGCCCGAAGACAAAGATCCCGCATCGATGATCCTCGTTCCAGATGATGCGCTTTACTATGCCGCGCAGGGATGCGTTGAAGTAGGACGCGGGGAACCTCCATCGTCTGGCGTCTACCTAGGGATAGACAATCTTCGACAGTGGATTGAAGTTGGGCAGCACGAGGAAAAGAAAAAAGCTGGCCGCGGGGGACTTTGGAAGGATCCTCAGGAGCTCGAATCCTTCAAGGCTCGTTACGCTGGCGGAAACGGGAACGGCAACGGAAAAAGTAACGGGAACGGCCATGGCAATGGAAACGGAAATGGCAACGGTAATGGAAACGGACACACTTCGGCGAACGGCGCAGAAGCCGTAAGCAAGCTCGGAAAATTAGGGCGCGTGGTAGTGGGTTGCGATTTTGGCTCCACCACCGCCAAAGCCGTTTGCCTGTCTCCAGAAAAAGAGCTCCTGTATTCCTGCTATGCCCTAAGCCGCGGCAATCCGATCGAGGACGCCAAAGTGCTCTTCCGCCAGATACGAGAAGCCATTGGCGTGGGCGAAATCGCAGGTCTCGCGATTACGGGTTACGGCAAAGACTTGTTGAAGGGAATCCTGGGAGCCGATTGTCCGGTCGTGGAAACCATCGCGCACGCCAGCGCTGGCCTCCATTACTTTCCAGATGCCGACTGCATTTGCGATGTCGGCGGCGTCGACGTCAAAATCATGCTCCTCAACAACGGCGCGGTAACCGATTTTCGTCTCAACTCCCAGTGTTCCTCAGGAAATGGAGCATTCCTCCAGGGCGTCGCCGAGCGTTTCAATATTCCGATGAGCGAGATGGCCGATCGCGCCTTTCTCGCCGAATCCATGCCGCAATTGTCGATGGGGTGCGGCGTCTTTTTGCAAAGCGACATCGTGAATCAGCAACGCAAAGGCTGGCAAGCGGACGAGATTCTTGCGGCTCTTTGCGCCATTCTTCCGCTTAACGTATGGATCTATGCAGGCGGCTTGAACAACCTCAACCAGGTTGGCCGAAAATACATTCTGCAAGGCGGAACACACAAAAATCTCGCTGTCGTGAAAACCCAAGTTGATTTCATTCTCTCAAAAATCCCAGAAGCCGAAGTTGTTGTTCACCCTTATTCCGGCGAAGCCGGGGCCATCGGAGCTGCTCTCGTCGCTCTGGAATGGTGGGAAAAGGGAGGACGCACAAGTTTCCGCGGCTTCGACGCCATTGATCGGCTCACTTACAAAACTGTGACCGCGGTCGAAACGGTTTGCCATTGGTGTCCAGTCAATTGCCAGCGCAGCTTCATCGACGTGGAACTTGACGGAGGCAAGGGACGCGAGTGGAGCAAAGTCCCCTTGGGCACTGGTTGGGAGCGCGTCATCGTAAATAACTCCTGCCCCAAAGGACTCGTGGAAGATCTGAATGAAATGAAAGTGATCAAGACCGAGATCGAGAGGACGAAAAATGCCTTTCCGAATGTTGCCGACCTGGTTCGCAAAGAAGCCTTCCGTCGCGTCTCCACCTAAAGATCGTTCTCAGCTCCGTGTCGGCATTCCCAAAGTCCTTAATATCTGGACGACCAGCCAGTTCTGGGTAGGTTTCCTGAGGTCTTTGGGCGTCGCGTCGGAAAATATTGTTTGGAGTTCGGATACGTCGGAAGAGCAGGGACGCGAATTCGGCAAAGGCCGCGGCACCGTGGATTGCTGTTATCCCGTGAAATGTATGAGCGGGCATTACGGCGAATTGATCTTCGGCCAGAAAAAAAAGATCAACATTCTCTTCAGTCCAATGATTCACTCTCTTCCCTCGATTCTTCACGGACATGTGGTAGACACAGTCACTTGCACTCGCGTGATGGCCGGCCCGGAAAGCGTAAAGGCTGGTTTCATGAAAGAGCGCGACGTCTTTGCGGAGAATGGCATTGTGTATGCTTCGCCCTTCGCCAGCCTCGGCGATCGCAACATGGTTGCAGGTCAACTCTATAGTTCACTGAAAGACTCATTCGATTTGGACATGGAAGAAACGGAGCGCGCCGTCCAGGCGGGATTTCTCGCGCTGGATAACTTCACTGAAAAAGCGCGTCAACACTCGCGGGATGTTCTGACCTGGTGCGCAAGAAATCAAAAACCATGCATCCTTGTGCTTGCGCGTCCCTATCACATGGATACCGGCATCGGCCACGAAATCGAAGGAGAGCTGCAAGCGCACGGCTATCCGATTCTCTGGCTGCAGTACCTTCCTGCTGACCTGGACTTAATGAACTGGGTGTTCGAAGAAGATCTGCGCGCCGGGCGAATCAAAAGCGCGTTCGACATCAACGATGTCTGGACGTCATCCTACAGCAGCAACACGAACGAAATCATGTGGGGCGCGAAATTTGCGGCGCGGTGCCCGTGGATCACTTGCGTGGTCCGTCTATCGAGCTACGAATGCGGCATGGATCAGCCAACCTACACGCCAACACAGAAAATCGTGGAAGCCACCGGAACGCTGTTTTTCAAATTCGGAGATCTGGATTCCACCAAACCGAGCGGAAGCATAAAAATTCGTGTAGAAACGATCGTTCACTACATGGCGAAGTATTCTCAGGAAATCATCCAGCGCAAGCTGGGCTTGCTCTCGCCTGGCTGCCCCTTGGGCAATATGGAAACATTAACGCCGTCCGTTTCTCCTGACGCAACTCCAAAAGCAAAGACCGTGGGAGTCTGTTGACGAATGCGCCTGGGCCACCCAGACCGCAGCCGTTTCTGGTTGGCGAAAATACTGTATTGTCGGTATTGAAATGTCTGGTTGGACATCCAACAATCCGCCGATGGCCTACTTTTGTCACCAACAAAGAACACGGGTCCGCGAAAAGAAGATGTGTTAGCTTGAGCTGAACGCATTAAAGGAGAGTTTATGAAGAAGTTTTGGATGAGTTTTGGATTGATTGTGGGCCTGGCACTGCCAGCTGCAGCGCAAGACAAAGAAACTGACCGCGTCGAAAACGCCGGCAAAGTGCTGAAGGAAATCCTCAACGCTCCAGACAGTATTCCGCAGAGTGTTCTCGACAAAGCCGATTGCATCGTGATTTTGCCATCCGTGCTCAAGTTTGCCATCGGCTTCGGAGGCAGCTATGGGCGCGGCGTTATGACGTGCAGAGGTGGCAAGACATTTCATGGCGGCTGGAGCGCTCCTTCGATGATGGCTCTCGAAGGTGGCAGCGCAGGTTTGCAGCTAGGTGGCAATGCAACCGACTTCGTTCTGCTGCTCATGAGTCCCCGCTCCGCTACCAGCATTCTCGCCAGCAAGGTCAAGATTGGCGGGGACGCCACCGCCGCCGCCGGCCCTGTTGGCCGCACGGCTTCCGCGGAAACGGACGTCACTCTGCGGGCCGAAATTCTTTCCTATTCGCGCGCTCGAGGCCTCTTCGCAGGCATCTCCCTGGCAGGTTCCACTCTTCGTGTCGATAATGGCGCCAACAAGAATCTATACGGCAAGGAAGTAAGCGGTAGCTCGATTGTTTTCGCGAAGTCTGTGCCAGTGCCAGAGTCCGCTGTCGTATTGATAGCAACACTGCAGAAGGCTTCCCCAATAAACAAAAGCGGAAAATAGTCCCCAGCTTTTTGGCACCCCAGACCAACCGCGCAAAGGCGGATGGCAATCTCTGATCGCACACACAGGGCACGTTCCTGGCCAATGGCCACACGTGCCCACGGCTGTTTAATCTGTCTCCCTCCCTGTCATTTCTGACAGTTCAATAGAAGCTCTGGGTTATAGATCATCTGATCTTTCACTCATGCTCCCGTGAGCCCAATGAGGCGTTTCTACTTCATATCGATAGCAGTCGCTCTCCTCGGTGGAATCTTGCTGGGCTCGTGGAGGCCTACTAGCTCAGCGAAAACGCTAGCCCCTCCGCCAGCCTCAATCCGCATTTGTGGCCTGAAAGATCGCCCCTGTGTGACGTACACGGTCTCTTTTCACGAGCCCACCGCAACCTATGGAGATTCCCAGGGCGAGGGCGTCACTGACTATGAACAAAAAACAATCTCCATCGCCCGCAGTCGAGATCGTTTTAGAAACGTTCAGGCGCTCCAGCATGAAGTTTTCCATGCAGCGCTATGGGAACGGGACTTCCATGACGACAGTGAGAAGTGGGATTTGCACGCCTGGATTTATTTTACCGAAGGAGTATTTCCACTGCTCCTCCACGACAACCCTGACTTCGTCAAGTACGTGATGGAAGAAAGATAGAGCTGGTCTGCGCAACTCTGAATAAAACGCCACCAGGTATTCGCTGAACGGAATCATTTCTGGATATGCCTTCACTAGGGAACAGGCTATAGGATGGCCGGAGAAGCAGATCGGACAGAAGAGGAAAGCTGTATGAGCGCTGAAAATGTCCAGAAAATCGGCCTGAAGCAAAAGATAATCCGCGAGTTCGAGGAAGTCGGGGTAATCTTTTTGTATCTAGCGTTTTTCTTTTGCGCTATAGCAACCTACAGCATGTTGTTGCTCAACAAATTCCAAGTCTCATATTTTACCTATGGCACTGCCTTGATCAATGCTCTTGTGATCGCCAAAGTTATTCTCATCGGAGACTACATGCACCTTGGCAAGAAGCAAGAGGCCAGGTCATTGATTTATTTGGCGGTTTATAGGCATTTGTGTTCGGCCTGCTCGTCTTCGCTTTTCACATCATTGAAGAAGTGATCAAGCACCTCGTGCATGGAGAGAGCATCACACCACTGTTCCGCGAGACTCGCATCGACGACCTGCTCTGCCGTACTTTGATTGTATTTTGCACTTTCATTCCGCTTTTGCGTTCATAGAGTTGCGCAGGCTGCTTGGCGAAGGCCAATCTAGTGCCTTGTTTTTCAAGTCCAGAGAGACACCAAAGTCCAGCTCATAAAGCAGAACCCGAGGGGTATTGCGCCCACTCCCAGCTGAATTCTTCTTTGCCTGTCTAGAGGCTATCTCATGAATGCTCTTTAGGAAGGCACGGCTACAGTCGTGCCGAAAACAACTCGGAAACGGGGGGCTTTAGCCCCTGAAGAATCGTGGTATTTCCGAAGGTCTGCTTTATGAGATGGCTTGTAGTTCTTGCAGCTGACTATTTCTGGTGGGATAAAAAGTAGAACGAGTTGCGAGTGATCGGAAGCTAGAGCTGATGTGGCGCTGGCGACCTGCCAAAAATTGGAGCGGGACCACGCCGGTCTCGCTCCTTTTCCTTCGCAAGGTTCGCCTCTATTGCTTAAGTTGCATCGGAGGCCCGCTGATCCGCTTCCCCTTTAGATCGACTGTCACCTCAACGCGGTCGGCGATCGTGACGAAGGGAATGCCTTTGTCCATGCCGTAGTCCTTGCGGTCGAACGCCATTGTTCCTTTGATGGAGCCTTCGCCTGTCCCTATGCCGGTAACCGTAAATGTCAACGATTCGGGTTTAGTTACTCCGCGTATCGTAAAGTTGCCATCCACCTTGATAGTGTTGGGACCGGTTTGCGTGAACTTCGTCGAGTGAAACGTGATCAATGGATCCTGCTTGACGTCGAAGAAATCTTTGCTCTTCAGCTTGCCGTCCTTCATGCCGCTTCCACTATTCACGCTGTCTGCCTGAATCTTGATGTCCAAAACTCCTGTACTGACATCGGGAGACGTAAATGTAGCAGTCGCGTCCCATTTGTCGAAAGTACCCCTCAATTCTACCGATGCCTTCACGTAGAACGTCACCGCGCTATCTGGCGCCGGCGAAATCGCGAAGGCTGGAGCTTGCGCCCGACTCACCAAGGGGAGCAGGGTTGACGCTAAAAGACATACGACCGCTAATCTCATTGAATTCCTCCTCAATCACAAATAAGACGACATAGCCTCATGCACATCATCAGGCTGTCATAAGTGCGCCAGAGCCTCCTACTGTCAAAACTGACAGCCCTTCACGCCCTGTCAAAAAACCAGCCAGAACCCACGCTGTTCAAAAAGGGACACTTATTCCCGTGGAACAGACTGGCAGTTTTGACAGTGGCGCACTCCCATCCCTGCCATCAGATACTGACGGTAAGCTCAGAGATCAGGGAGACAGCCTACAACTTGCTCACGTCAAAAGGGTCTCACCGGCCACGAGCGAAGGCCATGAAGCCTTTATTGCGGCTTCGGCCAGCATCACCTCTAGCCATTCCTATGAAGCGAACGGAAAGCATTATCGCGTGGTGCCCTCTCCATGAGAACGAATCCCTGGAAATCGCGCGATGCACTTTCGAAAAACGTCAAGACAGACTAAGGAGAGTTCTAATGAATCAAAGTTTTGCAATTGAGCAAGAAAGGGCTATCCCGGGCAATCTTGTTACGAGTTGCAAGCGTTTGCTGATGATTGGCGCTGTGGCCCTGGCGGCGGCCATCCCTGCGTTTGCGCAGAATCCTGAACTGCAACAGAAGCTTGCTGCTGTAAAGCAAGTTATCGCTCTAAATAAGCAGAGTTTGCAGCAATATCAATGGACGGAGACTACGCAACTCAATCTGAACGGAGATGCCAAGCCGCCCACTCAAAACCTCTGCCAGTACGGCCCTGGCGGGCAAGTTCAGAAGACTCCCATCGGTCCCCCGCCGGAACAGCCCAGCGGTGGCAGACTGAAGCAAAGAATCATTGAGAAGAAAAAAGCAGAGATGCAGGACTACATGGGCGATGTGAAGGGTCTCCTCAGCATGTACGTGCCGCCCGACCCCCAAAAGATGGAGCAAGCCTACCAGGCCGGCAAAGCTTCCATAAATCCCCAGGGTAGCCTCGTGAATTTGGTTTTCAGGGATTACGCGCAACCGGGCGATCAGATGACTCTTACTTTCGACACCGCCGCATCAAAGGTCATCTCCCTGAGCATCAATACCTACATGGGCCAAGAAAAGGATGCTGTGACGTTGCAAGTGCAGATGGCCACTCTTCCCGATGGGACCAACTACGTGCAACAGACAATTCTCAATGCCACCGCCAAAAAGCTTGTGGTGACCACAACCAGTTCCAATTACCAGAAGATGGGCGGCTAATCACGCAGAGTGAAGGCGTTCGATCAGCGAATGGTTTGGTCGACGCCTTCACCTTTGTTTTCCGCGAAGCCTAAGTGGTAAGCAATAAAACTAAAATGAATGAACCATCTACGATTTTAAAACTCCGAATTTCCTGCCGTTGAGAAATGTCATGAGAATCGCCTACAGAAGTAGATTAGCTGGAAGATTCTACGAGCACAGCAGGGCCAAACAGAAGCAAAGGTGGCTACATCGACTGTTTGGAAGACTCCTCAAAGTCCTCCAACACTTTCAATACCTAAAGCCGTCCCTATGACCGAGGAGAACTCGCGGCTGTGGAGCTAGCCGTAGTTGACACACAGCGGAAACCCAAGTGATTCGTTCCCGTACTAACCTCGCCCTTGCCCCGCGTTCCCACCATATAACGTGAGCAATACTGATCGGTGCAAAGAAACGAGCCTCCTCGGTGCGTCTTCTTCTTTTCCTTAGGCTCGGCTGGATCAAAGGGAGCGTCCGGTCCTTTTGGATTGCGCGCTACCCCGCCAATGCTAGCCAGTTGTTTGTAGTAATCCGGTCGGTACCAGTCCGAGGTCCACTGCCAGACATTTCCAGCCATGTCATACAGACCGTATCCGTTGGGCGCAAATTGCGCCACGGGAGATAGGCCAGTGAAGCCGTCGCTTCCTGTGTCCTTGTCTGGAAAGTGCCCCTGATATGTGTTGGCCATCCACTTTCCTTTAGGCCTGAACTCGTCACCCCAAACGAAAGGCTTCCCTGAAAGTCCGCCACGAGCAGCGAATTCCCATTCCGCTTCGGTCGGCAGGCGCTTATGAGCCCATTTCGCATACGCCGCAGCATCCTCGTAGGCTATCTGTACGACGGGATAATTTTCTTTTCCTTTGAGGGAACTCTCCGGCCCGGTTGGATGACGCCAGTTTGCACCCTTCACATAAGTCCACCATTGAAAATGGTCATTCAAGGCAACCGCGTGATCGGGAGGAGCAAATACCACGCCGCCGGCAACTAGATTTTCAGGAGAAGCACCCGGGAAGTCCTCCGCACGAGGAGCCTTTTCAGCAATAGTTACGTAGCCTGTTGCTTTTACGAACTCGCCGAATTGCGCGTTGGTTACGTCGGTCTTGTCCATGAAAAAGCCGTCCACGTACACTCGATGGATAGGTCGAGAGTCGGTCGTGGCCTGCATGCCGACTTTATCCATGTCAGGAGGATCCTGCGCGCCCATTGAGAACTCGCCTCCTGTGATCCAAACCATGCCTCGCGGCGTATTGGCCGGAACCGGAGTTTCATTCGGTACGGTGGGAAGAAAGTTCGCTCCGTTAGACGGCGGCTCTGGCGCTGACGTCGCTGCAGGCTGACTGGCAGCCGGTGCAGTGGGCGCTGCAACGTGATCAGTTGGATGCGGAGACATCGAAGCCGACGCAGGCGACCTCGTATAGAGCGCCGCCCCGACGATGACAACGAACAAGATAGCTGCGAGCAAAAACGCTAAGACTCCACCTCTCGTCAATGAAGTCTGGTTTGCCTTGGTCACGACTTGCGAATGTCTTCTTGCCACTATCGAGTTCCTTTTTGTTTTAACTCACTTGAGATTTATCGTGAGGCCGATTAGTGCGCCGTCGGTAGTCATATTGAAACTGTTGCCTCGACTGCCTACATAGTCCAGATTTAGGTAGCGATACCCTACCTGCAGCGTTAAGGCCGGCTTGATTCGATACCCCAGGAAACCGCCAAATTGGTACTCGAGCTTCGAGCCGGTATTCCATCCACCAACGTCACCGAGGATATTTAGTACGATTTTCGGCGAAAGGGCCAACTGAATCCGCCCGCCCACAATTGGGTCCACGAAATTCTGTGAGCCGGTAAAGTTGATGCCAAGCGCGGATGGGTTGAAGCTCAAACTCTCTCCGAGGTGCCAATACGTGAGTCCCGCCAGTGCATCAATCTTGATTTTTTCCTGATCGATAAGACGATAACCGATTTTGGGAGCCAAAAAAAACTCAGTTGCATGAGCCTTGGCGCTTATGGCCCCATCACCAACGGCCGGAGGAAGCGGGATTGCCTGGTCGTCCTCAAGCCTGATCCAAAAAATGTCCACTGATGTGACTATCCGCTTGTGGCTGGCTTGCACGGCGCCCATCAGTCCAATTTGGAAATGCGAGAGTAGATCGCCCGCGCTCGCATGGAAGCCGATGCCGTTGCCGTTCGGGCCCTGTATGGTGCCGTGCGCTCCCGGAAACCAGAGGTAGGGGCTAACCGCGAAATGCCAGCCGTCATCTGGCGCGGACTTGGCAGCCTGCGGTGGAGGTGAGCCAGCGGGATCGCCGCTTGTTGGCTGATCAGTGGAAACCGAGTCAGCGACCACGGAGGCGGGAGTAACCCATGGCGTGAGCGCGTTGGTGTCGAAGGGGCGCGCATCGTCCGAAGACGCTGCGCTCGCCTGAGCACGGCATGGAGCAGCAGCGCCGAACAAGCACAGACTCAGAGTGAGAGCCGTGAATACTGCCATGCATACAATTTTCTTGCCTAAGACCATCGAGAGATCCTTTGGAAGCTGGGAGTTTTGCGAAGCACAGCTCCGCTTTTCGTCGTCAGGCCCGTCGGCGCGGCAGGAGAATCGACCTATAGAATGGGCGCTCATCTCTCGCTCCGAGGAATTGTCCTGAAATACAAATGCATTGTTTGCGACCATGATTCATCGCATTCGACACTCGGAAGGATGCGCTGCACGGAAGCACTGCGAGAACTGTCAAAACTGACAGTCCTGCCGATCAGCTCCAATAGGCGACTTCTGCGAGCGACCTGTTAGTTTTGTCAGTACGCGCGGCTCTCAGATTGGCTCAGCATCTGGCATGACCGAATCGAAGCCTCTTACCGGTCAGACGATCTCCCACTATTGCGTCCTGGAAAAGCTTGGCGGTGGTGGCATGGGAGTGGTCTATCGTGCCGAAGATCTAACCCTCCACAGGTTTGTCGCACTGAAGTTCCTTCCTGACCATCTGTCTCGCGACCCGCAAATGCTCGAGCGATTTCGACGTGAAGCACAGGCAGCCTCCGCCCTGAACCATCCGAATATCTGCACGATTTATGCGATTGGCGAAGAGAACGGGCAAACCTACATGGCGATGGAGTTGCTCGAAGGGGAGCCGCTGAACCATCGCATCGCCGCGGGCCCGCTCGAAATGGAGGCCTTGCTGGATTTGAGCATCGAGATTGCCGATGCTCTCGAAGCTGCGCACGCAGAGGGCATCGTCCATCGCGATATTAAGCCCGCCAATATTTTCATAACCAAGCGCGGTCATGCCAAGATTTTGGATTTTGGGCTGGCGAAAGTGACGCCAGGCAAACGAAAGTTTGCTTCGGTAGGCGGAGCTGAATACGAAGCCACACTGGGAGCAAGCGCGGACCACTTGACTAGTCCAGGGACCACCCTTGGCACGGTCTATTACATGTCGCCGGAACAAGTGCGAGCGAAAGAATTGGATGCACGCTCGGACATATTTTCTTTCGGCGTGGTCCTCTATGAAATGGCTACGGGGACCATGCCGTTCCGAGGAGAAAGTTCGGGCGTAATTGCCGAAGCTATTTTGAATCGTACCCCGCTAGCGCCAGTTCGCCTCAACCCGAACGTTCCACCGAAACTTGAACACATTATTAGCAGGGCGATGGAAAAAGACATCAATCTGCGTTACCAGAATGTCGCTGACATGCGGGCGGAACTGAAACTTCTCAAGCGAGACAGTGATCCGGGCCGACCACTCCTTACGGAAGAAGATCTCGTCGCGCAGTCTTCCCCAAGCGTTCCGCGCTCGAGTGAAAGCAAGAGGCCAGCGTTTTCGCAACCCGCAGTCGCACCGCAATCATTACGTACGCGCTGGAAACTTTTGGTTCCTCTGGCTTTGTTAGCAACCGCAGCCCTCGCGGTTGGGGGTTCGTATTGGCGTTCGCGAAGGGCGCTCAAATTGACGGCTAAGGACACGCTGGTGTTAGCTGACTTTGAGAACAAGACCGGCGATCCGATCTTCGATGGCACGCTTCGCGAGGGTCTGGCGGTGCAGCTGCAGCAGTCACCGTTTCTATCCTTGTTGCCGGGGCCTGAGGTACGGCGAACTTTGCAAATGATGGGACAGCCCGCCGATAGTCGAATTACGCCAGAGATGGGACGAGAAATCTGCGAACGCGAAGGTTTGAAAGCATACATCTCGGGGAAAATCGCGCCGATGGGAAGCCACTATGTTCTCACCCTTGTGGCTGCTGATGGACATAGCGGCGCGATGTTGGCACACGAACAGGAAGAGGCCGCGAGCAAGGAAGTGGTGCTCAAAGCGCTCTCTCAAGCGACCACACGGCTCCGTCAAAAGCTAGGTGAATCTCTCAGCTCTATCAGCAAGTACGAT
>Ga0210391_10001481_pt1 | contig 21378 bp, 23 predicted proteins | sample IncBWC12OmetaG_FD_160573 | JGI IMG/M metagenome (GOLD analysis project Ga0210391, IMG submission 160573) | Forest soil microbial communities from Barre Woods Harvard Forest LTER site, Petersham, Massachusetts, United States - Inc-BW-C-12-O ...
GACGATTAAGTCAGGATCGCAGGCGGCGGTGAGTTCGCAGAATCCGCGAAGGACGGGCGCGAAGTCTTCGACGGCCCGGTTGTCGTTAACTACGAAAATGAGCGGCCGGGCGGCAGCGCGCTGAAACAGCACGAGCAGCAAGGCTTTTGCCGTGGGGGTGAGGCCGGAGACACGAAGACGCCCCGTGCCCTCCTTGAGGTGGGAGGCAACACGCGCGAAGGCGGGAAGCTTTTCTACGTCCGCGAAGAGTTCGCGGACGAAGGGAAGAAGCATGCAGGATTATTTTAACAGGAGTGAGCGAGGTGGTTCGGAGACCTACACAGTGTGGGCATTCCACTTGTCCATAACCGCTTTTACCTCGGCATCGGTGGCGAAGTCGCCGGTGTCGGCTTCAGCGACTGCGGTGTGAATCTCTTGGATCTGCCAATCGTTCATGGTAGCGGCCTTCTGCGATACGGAGGACATAAGTAGATTGTAGACGATCGAGCGCGTATCGTTCCCGCGGGGTTCGTGGTGGTAGCCGCCTCGCTACGCTTGGCGGGACGGGCGAAGGCGCCCGTCACCACACGTTCTTGCTCATCGCCGCAACAGGGGTCGCGTAAGGCAGGTGGGGCCGCCGTTGCCGTTGATGCAGAGTTCGGAACCCGGGAAGGTGCGCACGTCGAATCCGTTTGTGCGCAGGCGGGTGTTAGTCTTGCGATTTTCTTCGATGGCGAGCAAGCGGTTGTTGCCGAGGGCAAGTACATTGCAGGCGAGGGTGTCGCGCTCCGAGTAGTCGATCTCGATGAATTTGAATCCACGGGATTTCAGGAGTTCGACGGTTTCGACGGCGAGCCAGGGGAGATCAACGAGCGCGGTGTGATCGTCGAGCAGGCTGACCAGGGACATCAGATGCAGGCATGCGCTCGGACCGGGACCGTAGGGCAGAGGCGCGGAGAGAACTTGCACGCCTTTGGGCGCGAGTAGATCGCGCATTTGTTGAATGCCGGCGGCATTGGTGCGGTAGCCGTGGCCGATAAGTAGCGTTTTGGAATCGAGCCAGAGAATGTCTCCTGCCTCGGTGGTGCCGGGAGGCGTGATCGTACCCAGCGTAGGGATGTCGTGTGTCCGACAAAAGGAGGAGTGGATGGGGCCTTCGGCTACGCGGTTCGGCTTGCTTGGACGCATCACGATCAAGCCATAATCGCTGGGGAGGGATGCGTCGTGGGTGTAGACGGCATCGAGGGAGATATCTGGAGTCGAGGGCAGCTCGATAATCTCAGCGCCGACGGTTTGCAATTCGCGACGGAGAGCTTCGTGTTGGGATTGGGAGGTCGCGAAATCTGGAGCGCGATGGAAGCCTAGCTCTTGCCAGCGTGCGGCGCGCTCCGGTTGGTTCCAGCCTGCGGTGCGGGGAGAGCAGACGAGGACGCGCTCCAGTGCGCCGACCATGGAGTGTCCGTTAAAACGGAATTTTGTCAAAGTCTCTTGCATTTTGGTTAGTGTTTCAGTTTGCCCGATTTTGGTGGAAAAAGCGATAGAGCTTCCCTCGATGGACAGCCGAGTTTTAGTGTGCTGTCCGGTTCGGAATGGCATCGATTTTTGTCCTCAGCCTTGGTTTTCCTAGTTTTCCTAGTCTCGATTTTTCTGCTGCTAAGGCGGTGGTTGGGATGGGGGATGGAAAAAGCAGGTTCCTCACCGGGCGTACCGCCCGATTCGGAATGACATCGATTTGCTTTCGGCCTTCGTTTCTTAGTTTTGGTATTTTCTAGGTTTTAATTTTTCTAGTTCTGGTTTTTCTAGTCTTGATTCTCTTCTCACGCAGCTGTGATGGGGTGATGAGAAAGCAGGTTCCTCACCGGGCGTACCGCCCGGTTCGGAATGACATCGATTTTTGCTTTCGGTCTTCGTTTCCCTAGTCTTGGTATTTCTAATTTTTAATTTTCCTAGTTCTTGGTTTTCCTAGTCTTGATTTTATTTTCAGAGGCAACGCCGCTATCCCACACGAAATAATTCCAACGGATCTGAAGAGTATTCCTACGTTCCCAAGTTTCTGAAACTGTTGAAGGTGTTAGGAATCTATATGGGCATTATGGCAAAAGCAATGTGGGAAGGCGCGGTACTGGCCGAAAGCGACAAGACGATAGAGATAGAAGACAATCAGTATTTCCCCCCTGATGCGATTCATAAGGAGTTTTTCAAGGCGAGCGATGCGCATACGGAGTGTCCGTGGAAAGGCACAGCAAGCTATTACGATGTTGAGGTTAAGGGCAAACGGAACGCGGGAGCTGCCTGGTTTTATCCAGAACCGAAGGCCGCGGCGAAAAAGATCAAGGGATATGTGGCGTTCTGGAAGGGCGTGAACGTGGAGTAGTAATTCCCGGCAGATTGCAGGCTGGGAGAAAAGGCTATCGAGCTTCGCTCGACGGACAGCCGAGGGTGGCTGTCCCCACATTGGATCAACATCTCTAGAGCCTCAGAACTCAATGTGGGCGCGGAACGCGGGCACGAGGACGGGACCGCGATCGCGGTTGTAGCCGGGATTGTTGATGTGTTGCAGGCCGGGGCCGACATAGATGCCGCGCCATGCGTGGACAGTGTAATAAGTCTCCAGAATATTTTCGCGGCCGTAGTTCAGGTTGCCATCGCCGAGGAGAAAGCCAAGACCGCCATCGGCGAGGTAGGTCTGATGGTCTCTCTTGATGGCGTTCGAGACGAAAGCGAATCCGGCGCGATCCTGCTTGCGGCGCCACCACGCGCCGTTTGCACCTACCCCGGCCGCAACAGTCTGATCGACTTCTGTGTAGGCGAAGGATTCAGTTTTGCCGTTATCCCAACCGACGCGGGCAAATGCGGTTACGTAACGCGTGAGATTCTGCTCGAGGTTGAGGCCGAATCCGTATTTGCGAGTGATGTGCCAGGGATGGTTTGCAATTTCTGGAACGGGCGTGAGGCCCGCTTCGAAGTTGGCGATGGCGTCGCGATAGATGCCCATGTTGGCGGCGTTGGTGTAAGCCAACAGACGGACGGCGCCGGATTTTTTGGGGAGCACACCGTGACGAAGTTCGTATTCGAAGTTTTCCGCGTGGGCTTGCCAGGGCCTCCATACCAGATCAATTCCATTTGCTACCTTCGGCATTAGCGCCTCGGCGAAGCGGAAACCCCAGTTGCGGTCTTCGTAATCCGCGGTGGCGCCGACGGTGTAGCCGCGCGTGTCGGCGGCATAGTCCCAGGCGCCGTTGTTGTCGATGGTCCAATTGGTGAATTGAAAGTGGGTGTCAGAGCCCACGGAATTGATGTCAAAGAAATCTGGCATGCTGAACTTGCCGAAACGGATTTCCAGGCGACGGCGCGGCAGCTCTTCAAAGAGTGAAAAGGGGTTGCGTTGGTTTTCTATCTTATCCTTGCTCAGCGCGAACACTTTGTGAATCATGGCGCGGCCCAGATAAGGGGCTTTGCTGAGAAGTGGATTGCGCACGATATCGAGATCGGTATCGCCCGCGAGCCCCAAGCCGGTGCTGAGCGCGGCGCCGCCGGCCTCTTCGATGTCAACCAGGATTTCGGTGGAATTGTTGAGGCGCACACCAGTGTAGAACGTCACAACTCGCGACGTGGCCTTTTCGTAATTAGGGCCTAGGCTGTGCGCGCCGGTGTAATCGGCGGGAAATGGAGGATGAGTCTGGAAAATGAAATTGGCCTGCCCGGAGAGCCAAAAGCGAGTGTCTTTGAGATGCGGAAACATGGCCTGAGTAGTTTCGTCCGATGGGGGATCGGGCGTGGTCACGTCAGCCGGAGGATTGGCTTGGGGAGCGGCATCAAACTTCGCAATGGAAGGTGTGCTCGGTTGCATCGGAGCCTGTTGGGCCAGCGATGGAACGACGCTTATAACGATGAATATGACGCAGGAAGAGAAGTTCGTTCCCGTGGGCCGAAAAGTGGCAGAGGTGGTGCGGAGCGCGATATTCAGAAGAAATCTCAATTTCGTAATTTGCAACCGGTGAGGATTGAACTCAAGGCTTCCCGCGCTCAGTTGCGATGGCAATTCGGGTAACAACCAGTGTACCACCGTTAGTTAACCATAGTTAATCACGTTGCTCATTAAATTCCTGTGATAACCGGATAGAGGCGTCAAGGTTGTTGCGCAAACTTCACGACCTACGCAGGATTAGTTAAAGGAATGTTACAAGCCGGGCTGCACGAAGTGTCGACGGGTGTTGCTTGAAGTTAACAGACCGCGAGGAATGGCTGGTGGAAATCGCAAAGGGGGCATGTCTGTTGCTCGCAAAAGCAAAAAGGACAGCCCGGAGCCCCCGAAGCTGTCCCTGGAACCCTCCCGGTTAGAAGGGCAACGTGATGACTCTAAGTTACCGGAGCGATGTTGCAAAATGATGGCAGAAGAATGAATATCTGGTTAATTTGTCTTTAAGTTGCAGGAGAGGGCGCTGATATAGTAGTCGCGCAGTCTCTGTTGACATCCGTCCGGGAGGACTCGATGCCGTCCACAACGTCCCGCAAAGTTGAAGAATCCCGCCGTCTGCGCAAACGTGCCGAATCAATGATTCCGGGCGGAGTGAACTCTCCGGTACGAGCGTTTGGATCGGTTGGAGGTGAACCGCCATTTATCGTGCGGGGGAAGGGGTCGCACATCTGGGATGCGGACGAGAATGAATTCATCGACTACGTGGGATCGTGGGGACCGCTGATTTTAGGACATGCCGCGGCGGATGTGCTTGATGCCATCGTGGGTGCGGCGTGCAACGGAACCAGCTTTGGAGCTTCGACTCCAGCCGAGGCCGATCTGGCGGAGCTGGTGCTGGCGGCGTTTCCGCCGATGCAGAAAGTCCGGTTCGTGAACTCGGGAACCGAAGCGACCATGTCGGCGATCCGCTTGTCGCGTGCTTATACCAAGCGCAAGTACATCGTAAAATTTGAGGGGTGCTATCACGGGCATTCCGATTCGCTGCTGGTGAAGGCGGGATCTGGAATTGCGACGCTGGGAATTCCAGGATCGGCGGGAGTTCCCGATGAGTTTATTCAGTTCACGGTGGCGCTGCCTTTTAATGACATCAAGGCTGTGGAATACGCATTTCAGAAATTCAAACATCAGATTGCCTGCGTGATTGTGGAGCCGGTGGTGGGGAATATGGGATGCGTGCCGGCAGCGGATGACTATCTGGTGGCGCTGCGCATGATTACCGAACGCGAAAAAGCCGTGCTGATTTTTGACGAAGTGATGACGGGATTCCGCGTGGCGTTTGGTGGAGCGCAGGAACTTTACGGCATCCGGCCGGATTTGACGACCATGGGCAAGATCATTGGTGGAGGCTTGCCGGTTGGGGCTTACGGCGGGTCGAGCGAGATTATGGATCTGGTGGCTCCACTCGGTCCGATGTACCAGGCGGGAACGCTATCGGGAAATCCGTTGGCGATGGCGGCGGGATGCGCGATGCTTAAGCATCTGAGGGATCATAAGCAGGAGATTTATCCGCGGCTTGAGAAGTTGAGCCTGCAACTGGTCGAGGGAATTACCGGAGTGGCGAAGGATGTGGGCGTGCCACTGTGTTACAACCGCGTGGGATCGATGTTCACCTGGTTCTTCACTTCTGGGCCGGTGACCGATTGGGATTCTGCATCGAAGTCGAATACTGAGGCGTTCGGAAAATTCTTTCGAAGCATGCTGGATAGTGGAGTTTATCTGCCGCCATCGCAGTTTGAAGCTGCGTTTGTGGGAGCGACGCACAGTGAGCAGGATATCGAGCAGAGTATCGCGGCGGCGAAGGAAGCGTTTGCGGCGGTGCGGGGATGAAGGGTTTGATTTGGGAAATAAAAGAGCTTGCATTTTTTGGGTTTTCCTAGTTCTTGAGTTTCTCATCAGGGGCTGAAGCCTGCATTTGTGATTGGCTTTGATCGGCACGGCCGAAGCCATGCCCTGATACGAATCGCAAGTTTTTCGGCATTTTACAAAATAGCTTTAAGGGTCTCCTAAATGTTTTGGGTTTTAGTTCCTGGTTTTCCTAGGGTTTTATTCTCGGAGGCAGGGCGGTGTGACGGGCGGGACAGCAGGTTCCTCACCGGGCGTACCGCCCGATTCGGAATGACATCAATATTTGCTTTCAACTTTGGGTTTCCCTCGTTCTTAATGAAATAGCTTTCAGATCCCTACTAATTTTGGATTTTCCTAGTTCTTGATTTTTCCTAGTCCTTGGTCCTCGCCAGGGCACGACATCATTTGTGGAATGGCCACAAATTCATAACCCTTCTCTTTGAAGCGTGTGATCAGATGATCTGTGGCCAAGACGGTTTGGGAGCGATCTGCGCCCAGTTGTTTGTGGCCGCCGTCGTGGAGCAGGATGACGTCGCCGCCGCGAATTTGTCTTCTCACTTTCCGCTCGATCTCGGCGGCGTGCGGGGCATTCCAGTCGTAACCGGTGACGTTCCACATTACAGGTTCCAAGCCGAGTTCACGCGCGATGCGAAGAACCGCAGGGCGGCGGCCACCGAAGGGCGGACGGAAGAGGTTCGATTGCTGGCCGATCGCGTCGTGCAAAGCGGCGCGGCAATCGAGAAGTTGTTGCTGGATCTCGGTCTCGCTCTTGAAGGTGAGCAAGGGATGAGTAAAGGTGTGATTGCCGACGACGTGGCCAGCCGCGGCAATTTCGCGAGCAATTTCGGGGCGTTGCTGCACGTACCTTCCGATGAGAAAAAATGTTGCGAGAACGTTGTGTTTTGCCAGGACGTCTAAAAGTTGCCTTGTGTGCGGATCGTTGGGACCGTCGTCATAGGTTAGGGCAAGTTGACGTGAGCGGGGCTGCAATCCCTTGAAGGTTTGTCCATACCATTGGCCAGTGGGCGCCATGGACTGATAAGCCGTGGCTGCTGCGGCCGACAGGGCAGTGCCCGAGATGATGTAACCCCACATGCGGGCATTGTAAATGCATTTTAAAGTTGAGCGATTGGGCGCCCGTATCATTGGTCATTGGGAAATTTGAAACTTCACAAGGTGCCGCTTTCAAGAAAATCGCTCAATCATGAAATTACGAAGTTTCTCAATTTTCTCCTGTTAACTCTTCCCTCAATTGCCACCCGGCTTCATCCGAGCTATTCTGCCAATTCGAGAAATTGCGTAAACCATGGCGAATCTTTTCGAACTCCCCCGTTACATTGCTGTGGAAGGTCCGATACGAGTTGGCAAGAGCACGCTGGCGGGGATTCTCGCCGAGCGGCTGACGGCGCAGCGGGTGATGGAAACGGAGGCCAATCCTTTCCTGAGCGCGTTCTACGAGGGCGAGCGCGGGGCGGCGTTCCAGGCTCAGTTTGCCTTTCTGGTGCGGCGATTTGAACAGTTGCAGGCGCTTGACCTGGGTTCGCGATCGCAGAGGACCGTGGTTGCCGACTACATTTTCGAAAAAGACAAGCTTTTTGCCTGCCTTAACCTTACCGACCAGGAACTCGATACCTATAACCGGTACTACAATCATTTCCGCGAACAGTTGCCCACGCCGGATCTCGTGATCTATTTGCAGGCCACGCCCGAGATCCTGAAGAAACGCCTGAAAAAAAAGAACGCGCCGGGCGAGAAGGCGGTTAGCGATGAGTATCTGGAAGAAGTGGTGAAGGCTTACGAGCACTTCTTCTTTCACTACACGTCGTCGGATCTGCTGATCGTCAATACGTCCGACATCGATTTCGTCGAGCGCAACGAAGATTTGCAGGAACTGTTGCGGAAAGTGACAGAGCCGATCAAAGGTACGCAATATTTCTTGCCGCTGGGCGGGCAGGAGGCGGTGGGGGCTTGAGAGGTGCCGTTAGTCGTTGGTCGGTTTCAGCCGCAATCGAGTTTACTTCGCTGGTTGCGGGTGTTGAACGAGGGGCCGGCAGGCTGATCTCCGACGTAACTCACTTCTCCTAGCGGCAGTGAATAGATGGAAAGCAGTTGGCCGACTCTGGAAAATTCCGAGTCGGCGGTTACCAAATCATGGCTGCGTTCGATCGCCAGTTCCGCGGCGAAGGCGTCCGCGTATCCTAGGCTTTTTTGCTTTGGCCCACCAAACATCCTCTTACAACTTGAATTTTGAGGGCCTTCCGGACCAGGTAAAGCGTCGAGCTTCGCTCGATTGGACAGCCGAGGGCGGCTGTCCCTACATAAGTGCAGGGACATAAAACAGGCGTCGACTAGATACGATTTTGCGGTTACAATAGCCCTAGCATCTACGAAGATGCGAAACAGGCTCTATCCGGCAGGCCGGAGGGGCACTGGAGGAACAATGAGCATCACAGGAATTGGCGTGCGTCCCGGCATGTCGGGAAACGACGCGATGCGCCAGAAGGTCACGACCGCAACTCTGCGGGAATTAAAACTCCGTCATGAACCCATTACTTGCCTCACCGCATACGACTACGCCACTGCGCGCCTGGTTGACGAGGCTGGCATCGAGATGATCCTGGTCGGCGATTCGCTGGCACAGGCGATTCTCGGTTATGAAAACACGCTCTCGGTCACCATGGACGAGATGCTGCATCACGTGAAGGCCGTGCGCCGCGGTGTGAAACATGCGCTACTGTTGGCCGACATGCCTTACGGGTCTTATCAGGTTGACACTCAGAGCGCCCTCAGCAACGCCACGCGCTTTGTGAAGGAAGGCGGCGCGGAGGTGGTGAAGATCGAGGGGGGCGAAAAGCGTGCCGACCTGATCCGCCGCATCATTGATGCCGAAATTCCCGTGGCTGGGCACATTGGGTTGACGCCGCAATCGGTCAACGTAATGGGCGGATACAAAGTGCAGGGCAAAAATCTGAGCGCCATCGAGCAACTCATGCGTGACGCCGTGGCCCTCGACCGCTCTGGGGTGTGCTGCATTGTGCTGGAAGGGATTCCACGTGAGGTGGCGGCGATGATTACGGCGGAGGTGAACACGCCGACCATCGGCATTGGCGCCGGGCCGGAGTGCGATGGCCAGGTGCTGGTGTTCCACGATCTTGTGAATCTGACGTTTGCGGCGCCGGCCAAATTCGTACGCCGGTACGGCGATGCGGCCTCACTGATTACGAATGCGGTGCGGGCATTTCGCGCCGACGTTCGATCGCAGCAATATCCGTCGGATGAGGAGTCGTATCATTTGCCGCGAGAGACGAAGGCTGGGTTTGAAACCGTTCTGGCGCGGAAGCGAGCTATGCAGAGGTGAGGAATGCTTTTGCCACGGATTTCGCTGATCACACGGATAAAGCCAGCGATCCAAACATTCGCGTGAGCGTGCTAGGCTAATATTATCCAGGAGGTAGTTATGACGAACCTCTTACCTGCGTTTTTCTTTTTCCCCTTTCTCGGGTTTGGTTTCGTAATGTATTTCCTGCCGTCGTTGATTGCGATCGCGCGAAGCAAACGGGACACAGCCGGAATCGTTTTGCTTAATTTTTTTCTGGGATGGACGATGATCGGATGGGTCGTAGCTTTAGTGTGCGCCGTGAAGGCAGACATGCCCGTGGTGGTGCGGTAAATTTGTTCGGCACTCGGCGCTGCACGCAAGAAATGTGTTTTGTACTCCTTCCGGCCTTGATTGTGGCGATGAGTTTTTCTCTCGCGGCGTGCTCACGCCAGAACGTGCCGCCCGCGCCAGACGCATCCACTTTACTGCAGAACATTGCCGCGCCCGATCCTGAGAAGTATCCGACCCGGCAGGAGAACAAGCATTGGAGCAATCCGTATCTCGTAATCCGAGCTGACGCGATCGGACTTCTGAGTGGCACCGCAGCTAACGAAGAACAGATGCTGAAACCGGAGGAAGTTTTGCCGGCACTCGCCCATTTGCCGGCATCGGCGTGGCCTTACGGCCGAGTGGTCGCGATTCTCGTGCAAGAAAAGCCTACTGCATCCGAACAGGAGAAGATTGCGCTGCGACGGAGCCGGGGAATTGTGGCAGGCGACCTGGAGGGGGCACACGTTGCGATTCATTGGATCGCCGCTTCCTGAAATCCGATACCCTTCCATGAGAATCTGCGACACCATCGAGGACATGCGAAAGGCTTGCCGCGCTGTGAGGAGTGGGGGACGGCGCCTGGGATTTGTGCCCACCATGGGCGCATTGCATGAAGGACACTTATCGCTGGTGCGAGCGGCCAAAGCTTCGTGCGAAATTGTGGCGGCATCGATCTTCGTAAATCCTACGCAATTTGGACCCAACGAAGACTTGGCGAAATATCCACGGATGTTCGAACGTGACAGCGATTTGTTGGAAAAGGAGGGCGTGGGGCTGCTCTTTGCGCCATCGGTCGAGGAAATGTACCCGCGAGGCGCTATGACCTGGGTCACGGTAGAAGAGCTCAGCAATAAGCTGGACGGGCGATCGCGGCCGGGACATTTTCGCGGCGTTACGACCGTCGTGAGCAAGCTTCTTCATATCGTTGAGCCGGATGCCGCCTTCTTCGGACAAAAGGATGCCGCGCAAGTGGCGATCATTCGGCGCATGGTGCGCGACTTGAACTTTCCTGTGGAAGTGGTTGCTTGTCCGATTGTGCGAGAGGCCGACGGTCTAGCCATGAGTTCGCGCAACGCCTACCTTGATCCGAAGCAGAGGAAAGAGGCACTGGCGTTGCGTCGCTCGTTATTGCGGGTGGAAAAATCCTGGGAGGGCGGTGAGCGAACCGCGACGAAACTAGTGACCGCGGGGCGCGAAGAATTTGCCGGCAAGGATTCGGTTCGGCTTGATTATTTTGAAATCGTGGATCCCGACAGCCTGGATTCCATTGACAAAGCGATCGGTGGCGCACTGGTTGTTGTCGCGGCATTTGTCGGTTCGACGCGGTTGATCGATAACATTTTGCTTGGGAAATCTCGAGGCTAAGGCTGCGGCTGGGTTGCGGTTGTGGCCGTAGCTGCAGTTGTATCCGGTGAAATTCCCGGAGGCGACAGACGCTCCTGCAGCATGTTTTCGATCAAGGACCACAAGTGAGGATCGCACTCGCTCTGCATGTGACCGGGAGTGAAGAAACGCTCTAGGCGAGACTCGTCAGTGCATGCGACCGGATTTTTCTTGTAATCGATGCGGTAATTCCCCAAGATCTCGGTCTTCGCCGGGTCGGCGGCGGTGATCTTTGCCCGGCCGTGGAGGATGCCGTGCGGCTGATAAAAGTTGACCGCCTCCGCGACGTTGCCGGGAATGATGGAGTCGTTCTGCCAGATTTTGGCGACGCTGTCAACCTGGACGGTCAGCAGAACGGGAACTCCTGCCTTTTGCAGGTCACGAGCGAGCAATACTGCCGCAGCAGCTCCCCAACTGTGGCCGAAAACGATGATTCGTGCTCGCGTCTTTTCTTCAGGAGAAAGACCGCCGTCGTGATCGATATCGAGCAGGCGCATGACAGTATCGTAGGCACTCTTCCTGCGGCGGTTTTCGAATACACCGACGTAGGTGTCTTTGGGAGCGGAGCGCTGGATCCGCTGGGCAAGACGAACGGGACCGTGGCGAAGGTTGTCGTGGCTCACGAAGCCACCCACGAAACCAATGACAATGCTGGAAGGAGCGAAAGTCGATTGAGAGCGGAGTGCTACGGAGTCCACTGGTTGGGAGAATGCCGGAATTGTCGAACTCAGGACCGTCCCTGTGATGATCATCGCGGTGAGGATTGCTGCAGCGACGATCGGGGCACGAAATGGAACAAACCGGAGCAAAGAAATACCCGTTTTGGTCAGATGATTTTCTTCGCTGGGAGGATGCGGAAAAAATGAGACGATTTGTTGGCCGATGACTCGATTCCCCACGATATTTGGGCTGATCATTCACACACCCACTTCGCACAATCGCTGTTCTGCCAAACTCCTTGAGCAGAGCGGGTTTTGCCGCGTTTGACCCGTCGGACAGTGTACACCCGTTTATCAAATCCGGCTGCCCGATTTTGTAGGGGATATTTTTCTGCCAGAGACGAACGGGTTCCCGGCGAGGATGTAGCGCAGGGGGCGGTCGGCTGCCTGAGTGATGCCGATACGGGGAGTGGTTTGGATATCTCTTGCGAGAAAGGCGTCCGTGCCGACCCATAATCCAGAGACAGGGGTAGTGAGATCGGTGCCGTTATCACGTGCGCGAGTGATGCCGAAGGCTTCGGCGAGGCGACCGGGGCCACTTGTGAGGCGAGGAAGATCGCGTGGGCCGTGCAGCGCGATATTTCGAGCCTGCGCCATCTCCTCGATGCCGAGGAGAGGTTCGAGAGCGCGGAAGAGTACTGATCCTGCCTTTCCATCGCGCTCACACGACACGTTGAGGCAATAGTGGTTGCCGTAGATGAAATAAACGTAGGCGTAACCGGGTGGTCCGAACAAGACTGAGGTGCGGGCCGTGTTGCCGGCGGCGGCATGTGCTGCGGGATCATTTTCTCCGAGATAGGCCTCCACCTCGACGATGCGGGCTGCAAGGCGTGTGTTATTGGAGTCACGGACGAGGATCTTGCCAAGGAGTTCGCGAGCGACGCGGCGCGGATTGCGAGCGAAGAAGGCGCGATCGAGCGGCCAAATGGGTGAAAGGCAGGTCACGGGTTAGAAGGGCAGAAGTCAAGAATCAAAATTAAGAAAGTCAGATTGCAGAAGTCAGAATAAACAATTAATTTTTAATTTTCCTAGTCTTCGTTTTTTTCTAGTTCTCGGTTTTTTGTGAGGGGCTAGAGCGCCGCCATCTTTATTAGTCTTTGGTCGGCACGGTCGAAGCCGGGTGGGAAAGCAGGTTCCTCACCGGGCGTACCGCCCGATTCGGAATGACATCGATATTTTGCTTTCAGCCTTGGTTTGTCCTCCTTCTATGGAATAGCTTTTGGGGTCTGATTTTTGGGGTTTCCTAGTCCTAGATTTTCGATCCTGCTTTGACTTCCTTAAAATCCGTTCCTATCGGCTTTCCTAAGCTGCGCCTTTGGTCGATTCTTTCAGATAAGCCAACACCTCTGAGGCGTGGCCTTCGGGCTTTACTTTCGGGAAAATGTGCTGGATCTTGCCATCCGGTCCGATGATAAACGTGGTCCGCACCACGCCCATGACTTTCTTGCCATACATGTTCTTTTCTTTCAGGACATCGAACGCCACTGCAACCTTTTTGTCGGCATCGGCCAGCAATGAAAAGGGAAGCTTGAATTTGTCCTGAAACTTCTTCTGAGCTTTGGGAGTATCGGGCGAGATGCCAAGTAACACGGCGCCGGTTTTCTGCATCTGCTTGTAGGTATCGCGAAATTCGCAGGCCTCCACGGTGCATCCCGGAGTATCCGCGCGAGGATAGAAATACAGCACGACTACTTTGCCCCTTAGACTCTTCAGCGAGATGTCGTTCCCGTTCTCGTCCTGCAAAGTAAACTCGGGGGCCTTATCATTGATATTGATCATGAACGCCTCTTATTCAGGAAAGTTAAGGTTGAAAGCGGTGTCCGCAAACTCCAGGCTGGCAAAGCCGGGTTCAAGGCCAACTGTCTTCAGAAAATTCTTATACAGCAGTATGGGGCCAGCCGTCATTCTCATTCTATTGCTTTTCACGGCAGGCGTGCTGCGGAGCGCGGCGCAGGGAAGGCCTCAGCTCAAGCGCCCCGAAGAAACTCCTGAGAAGCCCCCTGAAACCAAAAAGAAGCCGGCGAAGGGTACGGAGCCGCGAGCTGTGGGACTTTTACAGTTGAATAACAGCGGCAAGGCAACGCTGATTCCGATCGTGATCCGGATTGAGGGCAGGTTCTACGATGCCAGCGTTTACAAGGCCGATCCGGTGCCGATGGCGCTGGAATCGGGCACGGTCTATGAGGCGGAGCAAGCTGGCGATTCGCAGGGCCTGTTCACGGTGATTGGAGCGTTACACAGCAAGAATCCGGGAAGCGCGAATCTCTGGGTAGGCACGGGGTCATACTTGCCGCGGGGAGCCGAAGTGGCAAGCACTACTCACAAGGCAGAAAACGTGCCCGTGGGTCTGGATAATAGCGACGAACCTCCGCGGCTTACGCGTGGTGATATTTCGAAGGCGACGACAACCAGCACATCAACTGCTCCTACGACGGCTTCGGCGGATGCTGGATCGGCGGGTAAAGCGGGGGCTGAGGCCCCTGGTGCGCAATCTTCTTCGCCTTCGGCGAGTGCACCTGCGGGGACGTCATCTAGCCAGGAGACGAATAAGAGTACAAGTCCTGCGACGCCTGACAGGTCCGGCGATGGTAAAGGGCAAACGTCCGCGGGAACGCAGAAAAGTTCGGATCAGACAACTCAACCAACATCATCGAGTCCAAGCCCTGCAAGTGATGGATCCAAGGCTCAGTCGCCGGCAGACTACTATCGTCCTACTCTACGCCGAGGTAAACCGACCGAGGCAGCACCGCAAGAGCCGGAAACTGCGCCGAAAGCCGTCAAAGCGGAGACTGCAGGGAAGGCCAATGCTGTTAGCGCCGAGCCAGCTCAACTCGTGCCGGCGATTTCCGATGCCGCGGGACCCGACCCGAAGTCTTACAAATTTTTCTGGAAGACGGGTGAAGAGCAAGAGCGACGCGATCAGATGCTTGCTTTGGCGGGAAGTGAAGTTCGAGTTTACGCTCAAGCGCTAGTAAGGAATCAGATCCCGGCGAAGCCGCTTGCAGCGAAGGCAACTACCGGCCGCAAGGTGGAGGCCAAGCCGGAGCAGCCTGTGTTTGAGAATCTTCAATTCCGCACTTACGATGTGTGGGTAAACAATCAGCCAGTGATGATCTTGACGGCGGAGGCACATTTTGCTGCGGGAGCCGGGACGACCGCAGGAGCAGCGCCGCAGACGTATAACGTTGCGCTTGTCGCGAAAACCGATATCTACGGTAATCTGCACAAACTATATTCGGGAGTGACCGATAAGTTTCATCTCGATGTAACGCCAAAACTGGAATTGATTGACGTAGTCGATGCCGACGGAGACGGGCGCGGAGAGTTGCTGTTTCACGAAACCACCGATGCCGGCAGCGGATATGTGATCTACCGCGCGACGGCAGACAAGCTTTGGAAGATGTTCGATAATTTGAATGCGGAGTAGGTCAAGTCAGTGGTTGGTGGTGCAGCGGCCTTGATATTCATGAGATGGCTTCTCGTCTTTATTCTCCTAAGTCTTGATATTTCTAGTCTTAGTTTACCTAGTCTTGATTTTCTCCTCGGAGCAGGGCGGCTGGGATGAAGGATGGAAAAGCAGGTTCCCTTCGGCAAGCTCAGGGCAGGCTCTCACGGGGCGTTACGCCCGATTCGGAATGACATCGGTTTGGCGTGCCGTCCGGTTCGGAATGGCATCGATTTTTGCTTCCAGTCTTGGTTTTCCCTAGTTTTCCTAGTCTTGATTTTCTGCTCAGGGGGAAGGCGGCTGGGATGGTGTGGTGGGAAAGCAGGTTCCTCACGGGGCGTTCCGCCCGATTCGAAATGACATCGGTTTGGTGTGCTGTCCGGTTCGGAATGGCATTGATTTTTGCTTTCAGCCTTTGGTTTCCCTAGTCCTCAGAGGCCGAAGCTTTTGCGTCTTCGTCGGTCTGAACGGCAAAGCCTATCTCATCATCCATCCGCTTCCTACTATCCCGCCGTCGACAGCACCGCGGCCCACCCGTCAAAGAACGACGGGTGGGGCATCCTAGTTTCTTGGTAACGGATGGGCCATCCCCTTCTAGTCACTGGCCACTTGCTGCTAAGTTTCGATTCCGACGTGACAGACCCGACCGACGATGTAGTCGGAGGGCGACTTTCCTTCTTCCATGGTCACAACCTCGATGGGATAAGCCTGGTTGTGTGGGCGGAGAATCAGATGACTGCCGGCGGTCTCGACATATTTCACAGTGCAGTTCTCCTTCTTGAGAACTGCATACATATTGAACTCACCCTTGCGATAAGGCTTAAGTGAGTTGTAATGGCGGTCGATGAGAAGGTTTGCTCCAGGTAGCAGGCGGGGGTACATGCTCATGCCCTCGCGGGCGTCGACCTTAATGACTACAAAGCGCTCCCACTGATCGCGATTGCCTTCGGTTTCCGTCTTCAGCTTCTTCAGAAAGCTCTTCTTGAATTTCAGAATTTCTTTCACATTCATGCTGGTGATGAGGGGTTGAGTGGCGGCGACGTGTCCGTCGGTGAGGAGGATATTCTGGAACTCATCATTGCTGGGAGGCAGAATGGAAGCGCGCTTGTTGACCTCGGAGGGATCGAGAAGGTCGAGTACGGAAAGGTGCTGCACGGCAAGGACGCGGTCCATCCCCTCGAGACTTAAGCCACGCTTGCGGTTGAGGAAGTTGGAGATGTGAGCCTGCTTGAATCCGGTCTGCTGAGCGAGACGGAGTCCGGTCAGATCGCCTTCATCAATGCGCTCCCAAAGAGCATTGCGCAGATTATCTTGCAGCACTCGGAATTTCATGGCTCGGAGTATAGCACGCTAACTATAGCAATGCGCTAATTAAAAAGGATTTCCACAGCTTCGTTGGTATAACAACCTTGACGCAAGAAATTCGGAGCTATACGATCGCGATAGGTTATAACTCACTTTACTCCCCCAGAAGCCGGTTAATCATGCGAGTCGTGGATAACTGCAACGAGGAAAAGAACTTCGTGGAATTTCGCCGCAAAGTGCGTGGCGCCGAAGTACTTTCGGCGGCCATGGAGAGCCTGCTGAAAACCCTGAACTTTAGCGGGCGGGTTAGCGTGATTGTGCAAAATGGACGGGTACTGAAGTCAGGGTATGAAGAGGGATTTTTTCGTCAACGCGAAATCGGCCCGATTGGGGAACGCGGCACCGAGCCATAGAAGATTCTGAACTACCGGCATTCGCACTTAACTTCATCCGCAAATAAATAGCCCAAGCAGGCCATCGCAAATAGAAACGAGCCCTGCGCCCAGTTCCGCTCTCGAGCGGCGACCGGCGCAGGGCTTTTTTTGTTCGAAGGCGCAACCGAAAGATCAGGAGGAGCCATGAAAACGAAGGCCAGGCGGGACAGCCGCCAGGAAGAGCTGAGATTCGAACTCAAGTATTGCGAGCGTTGCGGCGGTTTGTGGTTGCGTCCGGCGGGCGGCGGCCAAACGTATTGTGTGGGCTGTGCGAGGCAAATGGCCGAACTGCCGGCACCTTCCGAGGAACGGAATAGCTCGCGAATGCAGCAGGGACCGCGATGGGCGGGGAAGGTAAGCGACCGCAGCGTAACCGTTGAGGACTATGAGTCCGATGCAGAAAGTACGGGAGGTGCGGCATGAGCGGGTTCGTGGCATGGATTGCGGCAGACGCAGGGGGGCGAGATTCGGACAGTGCCTTTAGCGAGCACAAACTGGTTTCGCCACTGACGGATGAATCGTCTGCGGAGGGTTCAGGGATTGGGGAGCCGACAAGAACATTCCTGGGATCGTTGCCAGTTCATGATTTTCCCAAACAAAAGCAAAGCTCTGATGAAGTGAAAATTCGGAGGGCGGCGAATAGCTATTGGGACAGGGATCCAGACCTGTGGATGTATCGAAAGAAGACGGCGGCTTTGCTGCGGCGTTATATGCAGTGGTCGATAGAGGCGGGACGATTGCCCTCGCTGCTGGGACGGGAGCTGTTCCGAGCGAAGGTCACGGCGTACACGGCGACTACGTTTGAAGATCGGGTGATCTTCATTCATGACATAGAGAAATGTCTGAACCAGTTGGCGAGTTTTGACCGGGAGATCGTCGCGCGTGTGGTGCTGCAAGAACACGAACACCCGCAAGCGGCGAGGATCCTTCATTGCACGCGCAGAACGATTGAACGCAGGCTACCCGAAGTGCTCGACGAACTCAGCGAAGCCTTTCTCAAGGCGCGGCTGCTGGAGCCGTTGCCGGAAGTAAAAAAAGAGGAGACGCCATGAGTTGGAGAGGGCTGAGCGTGACCGGGGGCATGGTCGGGTTGTACCTGCTTTGGATCGCGGCGAGCTATACGGCGCTCACAAATGGGATCAATGAACTCTACGAGAGCATGAGCGGCAGCGCGCTATCAATCTCGCAAGATGCGAGTGTGCACGGTAGCCGGCAGGAAACGGAGCGGCATAGTGACGTGGAACCATTTATAGAGGTTGGCGGGACAATTCTTCTGGGAATATCGAGCGCTCTTTGGTCTTTCCGGCGGCTGGGAAGCCAGGTGCAGGGACGAGGGCGAAGTTTGTGCTTATTAGTTTTGATGTTCTCGTTCGTACTGTGCGCGTATGGTTTCGGCCTGCTGCTTGAGCTGGCGGCAGCGGGCGGGTAAGGATTCTGTGGAGTCCAAAAAAATGTTGTCAAGAGGGGAGGAGCAGTGTTTTTTACGCAACTTACTGAAAACATGGCAAAAATAAATGTGGAATCTATGTCACTTTTACCTATGCAATATGCTATAATTAAAGTATAGAGTAAAGAAATAAGCAATACTTCGGAAGCGCGCCAAGCGGCGCGTTTTTTTTGTTTTTGGGTGGAGAAGCCGGTGCGGTCATTTGCTATACAGGCGAGACCAGATCTTTATTGGCCTTTGGGTGGCATGGCTGAAGCCGAGTGGGAAATCGGATTCCTCATCGATAATTTTTGCTTTCAGCCCCGAGACGGTTTTACGAAATGCTTTTAAGGTCTCCCAATGTTTTGGGTTTTAGTTATTGGTTTTCCTAGGCTCGGGTTTATTCTCGGAGACATGGCGACGTGGGAAGCAGGTTCCTCATCGGGCGTACCGCCCGATTCGGAATGACATCGATATTTTGCTTTAAGCTTTGGTTCCTCCTTGTATGAAATAGCTTTTGGGGGTCTTCTGATTTTTAGGGTTTCCTAGTTGCTGGGTTTTCCTAATCCCTGGTCCTCATCAGGCTAAAGCGGGGCGAATAGCTGAAGGGATTGTGGAAAAAGTTGTCAAGAGGGGCGAGGCATTGATTTTTGCTTAAGTGGTTGAAAACGTTGCGAAAATAAAGGCATGAATATACTTGACGAATCATGATTCTTGTAGTACCTTACTTACATGGACAGCAAACACAACGAGCCAAAGACTTTGCAAGAGGCAATTGCATTTTACTCGAATCCCAACAACGCACTGGCCTACATGGTGCTTTTGCGCTGGCCGGATGGCATTGTAACCTGCCCTGCCTGCGGTCGGGATGACGTTGTGTTCCTCCACAACCAGCGCAAATGGCAGTGCAAGAGCGTTCACCCCAAACGGCAGTTTTCGGCCAAGGTTGGAACCATATTCGAGGATTCGCCTATCGCTATCCAGAAGTGGATCGTTGCGGTCTGGATGCTGTCGAATTGCCGCAACGGAGTCAGTAGCTATGAGATCGCCCGCGCTATCGGCGTCACCCAAAAGTCGGCATGGTTCATGCTGCATCGCATCCGTCTGGGCTTGCAGACTAGCGGCGGGAAACTTGGTCAGGGTCCAGACAGCGAAGTAGAGATTGACGAGACCTACATCGGTGGAAAAGCGCGGAATATGCACCGTGCCAAACGTGAGCGGCTTAGTCGTGACGGCGGTATGCAGGGCGGTCACGGTAAGGCAGTCGTGATGGGCATGGTAGAGCGTGGCGGAAAAGTCAAAGCGGCGGTTCTCGGCCACAAGCGCGAGAAGAAACTTATGCACCAGATCATCGAAGGTAACGTTATGCCGGGAACTTGGATTCACACTGACGAGTTCAGCAACTACGATGGCCTGTCTGATAAGTACACTCACTTTGTCGTTAACCACCTTGAGAGCTACGTAGAGGGCAATGTTCACACCAATACTATTGAGAACTTCTGGTCGCTTCTCAAGCGCGGCCTCGGGGGAACCTACGTTGCTGTAGAACCTTTTCATTTGTTCCGCTACGTCGATGAGCAAGCTTTTCGTTTTAACAATCGAAAGGGTGTTGACGGCACCAAGCTAACCGATGCTGACCGTTTCAACATTGCTATGTCCCAAGTCATCGGAAAGCGTCTCACCTATACCGAACTGACAGGCAAGAGTGGCGAAGAACAAACTCCGTTCTAGTCCTTACCGCCTGAAACGCGGTCCGAAGCGGGAGGCTTCTTAGCCTTCCGCTTTTTCTCTTTTCTACGTTTCTCCGCATCCAATGCGGCCTTGATTTCACTATGCGGCACTTTGATGAGATCGTGCATCATGCGGTCGAAGTTTTCGTACTGAGATTTACTCATGCTCTTTGAACCTTATCAATTACCTCGGATGCACCAAGTTTCTTAGCTATCTCCTCTCGGAGTCTAGTCACAAACTCTTGCCCTTTTGCGACGATATCATCTGAACCAAGCCTCTTATAGAACCGATCAACTATTTTCAGTGACTCCCCGATAAGCTTATCGCCCTGTTTCGGAATAACCATATGCTCTATATCCTCAGGTGATGGCTGCACCTTCTTTGTGATCATGCATGACATATACATCGCTAGATGGAATTCAAGATTGTTTTGCTCCGTACTCATCAAACCTAGTGTCGGATTAGACAGGTATTCCGCAGCGACGTTTAGAAGTTGGGCGCACTTCAGATATAGATCGGGCGCGTGATTTCTGTGAAATACCAAAGTGTATGTCTTGCGGAGCACCGTGGACGGTCTAGCCCTCGCATTGTCCGGCCTCTGGAGGAAAACCGCCGTCACTGCCTGCGCTAGACGCGGTATAGTCACAATCTTAGAGGCAGGTTTACCCAGGTTCTTGTAGAAGTTTTTCCGGCGGTCATAGTAAAGACCATGGGACACGAAGTAATCTTCAATGCGGCGATGCAGTTCCTCGGTTGCGTGCAGCCAAGCATCTGGGATGGATGTTTGGCTGTTGGTCGCTTTTATGATTCGGTCCCGCGCGGCTTGATCTTGGGTTTTTACGACGCGAACCAAAATACTGCGAGGATCGGTTTCCTTTCCAGACTCTCTGAAATAAGTGTGAACAACTCTGGAGGTTTGTAAACCGTTGACGATCTGCGGATCACTAATAATTAATTTTTCTCCAGTAGCTTGATATACGTCCGACGCAAGAATCGTAACCCCGTTGTTAAGCCACCAGAATTCCTCTTTACCCTTCCCAACAAGGGTTTCGTGAATATCTTTATTAACTTTGACGTTGCCCTGATAATCGCGCACGTTAGATTCAAAGATATGGCGCACAAGCTCCTTCTCATTATCAGAGATGAAGTCGAAGAAATTCTTGAGAGGGACTAGGCACACATAACCTTCACCCGAGGCCATGATCTTCGGCGCAGTTAGCTCTATTTTGGCGGGAGGCGTCAGGTCGTACAACCCCATTAGAGCTTTGGCACCAACGAAGCGAAGGTCGGTTTGCGCTGATGGGAACAACTCCTTTACTTTAGCTAGGAGCAAATCCTTCCTATGCACTACGTCTGGATGCAATTCTTCTCCCTGACAGACGTAATGGAATGTTATTGAGAGCGCTGGGCGCTGCCGAACTAGATCAAGATAATGTTTGCGAAACCTATCTAGAATGTCTACGAGTTTCTTGTTGTAGTGCTT
>Ga0210391_10001482_pt1 | contig 21368 bp, 19 predicted proteins | sample IncBWC12OmetaG_FD_160573 | JGI IMG/M metagenome (GOLD analysis project Ga0210391, IMG submission 160573) | Forest soil microbial communities from Barre Woods Harvard Forest LTER site, Petersham, Massachusetts, United States - Inc-BW-C-12-O ...
AAGCCGGCATCAATATGGTGCCCACGGTGCCGGTGACCGCCACCTCAGCCGCGCAGCTGCAGGGAGCGCTGCTCATGGCGACCCCGACCATGAGCCGTTCTGCCTGGCTGCGACGCCTGGGCAGCGGCACCCGCGCCTTCTGTTCCGGGTGGATGCTTCTGGAGGGCGAGAGTCAGCGCCGCGGCTACGACATGGGGTTCGTGGTGTCCGATCACGCGGACTGGCCAGCGCTGGTGAATACCTGCCGGGACAGCGGCGCCAGGCGCATCCGGCTCATGCACGGGCGCACCGACCAACTGGCGGCGCATCTCGTGGAACTGGGCCTGGATGCCGCGGCCCTCATTCCGGGCTGATGGAGTTGCGCGCGCCTCAGCCGTCCCTCGTGGCCCGGCAGGAGACCGCATGGGGCGCGGCCATCCCCGGCTTCACGGAACCGTCGGGCAGCGGCACGGATATTGGGGCGACTGCCACCCTGGCGATGCCAACGCGGCGCGTGATGCCAATCTGTCGTGCGGTGCCCGGCGACAGATCGATGATCCGGCCTTTGACGTAGGGACCCCGGTCCTCGATGGAGACGACGGCGCTGCGCCCCGTTGCCAGATTGGTCACCTTTGCGGTGGTTCCGAGCGGAAGCGTGCGGCTGGCCGCATTGCTGCTCCGCGGATCCATTCTGTTGCCATCCGCCATTTGCCGATGGGCGAACCAGCCGGCATAGAACGACCCTTTGCCCAGGCGAGTGCGACCCGACAGATCAGCGGTACCGGGCGCCGCGGCGGCAGTCGGCGCGAGGCCCTCCCCATGCAGCCCGGAGCACACCGTGGTTCCCACCGCAGGCTTGCCGCAGGCCGTCGCGACCGCGACAATCACGCTCAACAGGGAGATTCTGGCCAGGGCATGCAAGGTCAAGTCCTTCAATCGGCATTCTTGACCACATGCTAGGCAAATCGGTCGGGGGTCTCTGTAGGCTGGCAGCCCGTCAGGGGGCGCCGAATCGCTGAGACTTCAGGCTCATTCAGTCTTGCGGCCGCGTGCCAGCCTCTCAACCCAGAGCTGGGCCCGAGGGCCGGAGGCGTCGCAATAGGCCCTTCGCGACTCACTGTCGCAGGATGCGGATCTCGCGCATGGCAGAGCGGCCCGTCACCGCAAGTCCCGGCCGCAGCGCCCGCTTCAGTCCCTGAATATCCGAGCCGGTGGGAGTCACGGTGCAGGAGCCTCCGGTTCTATAGGCCAGCGCTTCGCTCAGCTGTCCCTCATTCGGATCGCCCAGGGCATGCTCGAAGTCATCGGCCACCGAGCATCCGGGAATCGTGACTCCGGCGGCATCCACGGTGTTGGCCGGCGAGAACCCCGCCGGGTAATCACCGAAGCCCTGGTCGTTCACGCCGCGGAACTGGATTGAAAAATACGTCGTGCCGCAGTTGTCCTGCGGGTAGAACCCGTAGGGCTTGCCGCAGGTCGTGGAGCCGATCTCGATCACCTGAACATTGATGCCGCGCAGGCTGTTGATGATGGACTCGCTGGCCGAGCAGGTCTCGGTGCCGGTGAGTATGAAGACCCGCGACAGATTCAGCGCTGGCAGCGCCTGGCCAGATGCCACCGAAAATCCCTGCGAGGTGGAATGAAACAGCGTTGGCGTGATCGCGGTGTCGGTGACGGGATTGATCGTCGGATACTGGCTGTTGAACTGCTGCAGTTCGAAGGTATGTCCGGTGGTCTGCGCCGATCCGGCGATCATGAAGGCCACTTCGCTGGCGATATCCAGGTAGCCGCCGCCGTTGTAGCGGATGTCCAGTACCAGATCCGTCACTCCCTGGTGCTGCAGGGTGGTGAACGCATCGATCAGTTCACTCTCGGCGGTGGCGATATGATCATTGAACAGGATGTAGCCGACCAGGCCGCCATTGGAATTCAGCGTAGTCACCGTGGGTACCGGCGTTTCGGTGACATCCGCCGCGGTCAGCACCACGCTGCGGGGGGTCGATGAGCCCACATCCAGGACCACGAAGGTATGCATCTCGCCCACCGTCGCCGGCTGTAACCCCGCGTTCAGGGTATTGACGCTGGTCGCATCATCAGCATTGATGTCGACCCCGTCGATGGATTGGACCACGGCGCCGCGTGCCAGGGTGGCGGCCGGCCCCGTGGCATTCGGATCCACGTAGGCCACCGTGATATTGCGCGGCGGCGTGGGCGAGAGGACGTCGAAGTTCACGCCGTAGCCCGCCTGGACACCCTGCTCTGACAGTGATTCCCAGGTGGCCGTGGCATAGGTGAAGTGAAACCGGTCCACCGGCGCGCCGCTTGCCGTGACCGCCGAGGTTTTCAGCAACGGAAAATAATTGACCGTCGTGTACTGCGATGGATCCAGATCCGGGACCTGGTCGAACCACAGGTAAAGCTGGTGCGTCCAGCTGCGCAGGAAATTGTTTTCATCGGTCGAAGTGCCCTGCACGTCCGGGTAGGCGACATTGGTGATCGGGTCGACACCGCTGCGCGGATTGGCGCACTGCGCCGCATAATTGGCCGCTGCAAGATACTGGCCGGGAACATAGCTCGAACCCGACCCCATCGAACCGCTGGCACCGGTGGAAGCGCTCCCGCTGGAGGTGCCACCCGATGCGCCCCCACCGCCGCAAGCTGCGAGCAGGATCATTGCCAGCAGCGCCGTCAGATCTCGCAACTGCAATCGGATCATCATTCAATGCACTCCGGCCGCCATCCGTGGCGGATCCTTGAAGAACAGCATGAACAGCAGCGCCACCACCGCGGCCATGACGGCGGGTACCGTCCAGACGGCTTGCCAGTTATGCCGGGTCGCGGCATCCGCGGCAAAGGCGTAATGATCCACCACCACCCCCGCCGCCCATGACCCGATCAGCTGGCCCACCCCGTAGGTCACGACATGAATGAAGCCCTGCGCACTCGCACGTTGCGTGCGCTGCACGACCTGGTCCACATAGATCTGGCCGGTGACGAAGAAGAAATCAAAACACACGCCATGCAGGATGATGCCGCCGTACAGCAGCGACACCAGCGTGCCGTTGTTGCCTAGGGCGAAGAGCACGTAGCGGCCCACCCAGGCGAACATGCCCACCAGCAGCATTTTCTTCACGCCGAGCCGGACGAAGAAAAACGGAATGAGGAGCAGGAACAGCACTTCGGACATCTGTCCCAGGGTCATCTTGCCGGCTGCGTTTTGCATCCCGGCTTCATTCAGGAATGCGTTGGCGAAGCTGTAGTAGAAGGACAGTGGAATGCAGATCAGCAGCGACCCGAGGGTGAAAATCGAGAAGGAGCGGTTCTTCACGTAGGCCAGGGTCTCCAGACCCAATGCCTGAAACAGCGACGGGCGCCTTCCGGCATTGCCGGGTGGCGTATGCGGTAAGGTCAGGCAGTACAGGCCCATGGCCGCCGACAGCAGCGCGCCGAAGCGCAGCGGCAGGTTGGTGGGCTCGATGGAATGGCCGAGGAGGGCCGGCGCCGCCACCCCCACGATCAGACCCACGACGATCCAGCCTATCGACCCCATGACGCGCACGCCGGGAAACTGGCGGGCTGGATCGCTCATCTGATGGAAGGACACGGCATTCGCCAGGCCCAGCGTCGGCATGAAACAGATCGAGTACAGCAGCAGCGTCCAGAAGAAGGTCGTGGGATCGGTGATGGAGGAGATCCACCACAGGATGCAGGCCCCCAGAAGGTGCAGCACCGCCATCACGATCTGCGCCGGAAAAAAGCGGTCCGCGAGCATGCCGGCGATCACCGGTGCCAGGATCGCCCCCCAGTTCACGGTGCTGTAGATGCCGCCGACGGATACCGCGCCAAAATGAATGGCCAGCAGATAGGTGCTGAGGGTGACATACCACGAACCCCACACGCAGAACTGCAGGAACATCATCACCGACAGGCGAACCCGGATGCCGGCTGGCATGATCGTCAGGCGACCGTCGACAGGTACTTGGCGCTGATGGCGATCGAATCCAGCGGGTCACCCTTGAACGGGGGCTCCTGCTCGACGAAGAACTTGCGCACCCCGGTGGCGTAGGCGACGTCCAGGATCTTCGGCCAGGGCAGCATGCCATTGCCCACTTCCGCAGGGTCCTGCCGCAGGACGTAGTTGGCCTTGGTGCTGGCCTCCAGGTCCTTGACGTGCATCATCCTGAAGCGCCCCTTGCGCTGTTCGAGGATCTTGATGGGGTCCGCGCCGCCGGCCGCGACCCAGCCCACATCCATCTCGAAATGGACCAGCTTCGGATCGGTCCGATCCAGGAGGATGTCGAGTCCGCTGCTGTCGCCCACGGGCCGGAATTCCACATTGTGATTGTGATAACTGAGCCGCAGGGCGACTTTCTCCAGTGCGGCACCCTTGGCATTGAGGAAGTCCGCGGTCGCCTTCCAGTCATCGGCGGTGAGCTGCGGGCCGATCTGCTCCAGGTACCCCGCATAGCCGGCGGCCCCCAGGGCCTTGAAATCAGGCTTGGGGAAGCGCGCGGGCGTCAGGAACATGGGCAGCACCACCTCTTCGAGACCGAGCGCCTGCATGGCGGCGGCCAGCACTTCCGGGGGCTGATCGAACCCCGGTTCGCCGTTGGCGGACAGCGGCTGCAGGTGGATGCTGGTGAATTTCAATCCGACGGCATCGGCGGCCTTGCGCATCGCCTCAGGTGAATTGCCATACAGGCCGGCAAGCTCCACGGTCTGATAGCCCGCGGCCGCCACCCGCGCCAGGGTGCCGTTCAGATCCTTGCGGGCCTGGGCGCCCACCGTATAGAGCTGCAGGCCCAGTGGCAGGTGGTGGCGCTTGAAAAAGGGCGTGGGCTGGGCGGCAACGGCGCGCAGCCCTGGAACGGCCAGAGTCAGTCCCGCCGCGGCAGCTTTCAGGATCCTTCGACGCGCAGGCGCGCGGCAGTCGTCGGTGCTCATCCAGACCCCCCTCTTGTCAGGCAACTGTGCGGCGAACCGGTTGGAGAATAGCCGAAATCGCCAGGAAGGGCTGATCCCAACGGGTGTGGCGGGGGGTGCCGGTTTGTTGTTCAATTGTGCTCCAACCCTGTTAAAGGTCTCCAGTGGACGCAGAGCCAGCAACCGCCACCCGATCCGACTGGACCGTGCCTCTGGCGGTCGCTTTTGTGGCCTGCGGCTGGTTCTTCATGACGTCTCTCATCACCGACTACGGCGCCCTACAGCTGCAGTTCCGGTTTTACAACATGCTCACGCTGATGCACTCACCCGGACGCATCACCACCGGCGCCGCCGGGGATGGGGGCACCCTGGATGCGATCCTGTTCGGTACGGTGTGCGCCGGTGCGGTACTGGTTGCGCTGGCACCGTGGTGGTCAAGGCGCAAGGCCGCATGGCTGGGATGCGTCGCACCGTTTGCCTTGATGGCACTCAGTGGCGTGATTCTCTACCACGGGTTCAGCCAGGACCTGGTGCCGAACGAGGGCATGCTGGGCGACTCGGGTCTGCGCCTGAGCCACATCGCCAACGAACTCGCCAACAAGGTCGGCGCGGTGATCACCCGTCGCATCCATGTGGGGTGGGGCGGTTACCTGTCACTGGCCGCGAGCGCCTTCCTGGCCGTCAAGGGCCTGCGCGCCTACCGCAAGGCGACCTGAGATGAAGCCCCCGGCGCGGCTGATCGGTTTGGTTCTGGCCATTGCGCTGGCAGCGAGCTGCGCCACCACCCAGGTGGTGAAACAGAATGTCACCCGGGTGATCAACGGTCAGCCCATGGACAACTCGGGTTACCGTCAGGCGGTGGCCTCGGATACCCGCGACATCGAGGCGCAGCTGGTGCAGCTGCGCGCGAAGTTCGCCCAGGAGGTCAGTACCCTGCGCGCCAAGGCCCAGAAACGCTGGGGGCAGAATGCGCGGGTCGCCGACCGCACGGTGTACGTAAAGTACACACAGGGCTACAACACCCGCGTCATCACGGACTTCGATCACGGCATCCTGACGGTGGAGAGCCGTGATACCAAGGATCCCAAGGCCAGCCTGCACTCAGCCATCATCGCCGCCCTGCTGACCGGCAGTGATCCGGCTTCGGTGGACCTGTTCACAGACAAGGAAGTGGTGCTCGACACCTCCCGCCGGCCCTATCTGTACGGATTGATTCACGACAACCAGGGCCGCTCGATCACCACGCGCAAGGAGGCGGACGACTATGCGACCTTCCTGCTCGCCAACCGCGCGAAATCAAGGACCGTCCCGCCCAGTGAGGGTGGCGGGATCGCATGGTTCGTGACGCTGACCATGGTCAAGAACTTCGAGGCCAGGGGCGCGGAACGCTATCGCGGCAGTGTCGACAAATACGCGGCCCAGTACCAGGTGAGCCCGTCGCTGGTGCTCGCCATCATGCGTACCGAAAGCAATTTCAACCCCTTCGCGGTCAGTGGTGCGCCCGCCTATGGGTTGATGCAGCTGGTTCCAACCAGCGGCGGCCGGGCAGCCGAGCGCCGCGTCTCCGGTAGTGACCAGACACCGACGTCGGATTATCTGCTCGATCCGGAACACAACATCGAACTGGGCGTCGCCTATCTCTCGGTGCTCAACAACGACGAATTCAGTTCCGTGAGCAACCAGAGCTCGCGCGATTACTGCGTGATCGCCGCCTACAACACCGGCCCGCACAATGTGACGCGCGTGTTTGCCAGCGACCGGAGCGAAGCTTTCAAGAGCATCAACTCAGAACAGCCGGCGCAACTGTTCGAGCAATTGCGTAGCGGCCTGCCCATGCAGGAAACCCGCGACTATGTGGTCAAGGTCACGGGTTATCGAAAGGAGTTCGTGGCGGGCGCTACCGCGCCTGCCGGTCCCGTTGCCGCGCCCTCTTCGGCGCCCGTTTCCTTGGCGCCGGTCAAGCGCCCCGGGTAGGCGTCCCGATCCTGCCAATACGCAGCAGATCGCCTGCATCGCTGGCCCCGACCGGGGCACTGAAGTGGAACCCCTGCGCCTGAGTATTGGCGTTTGCCGCATCCAGAAGCGCCCGCTGCTGCTCGTTCTCGACCCCCTGGGCGATCACGTCGATGCCAACCTCACGGGCAAAATTGATGATGGCGCTGACCGTGGCCGCGCTTTGCGGATCGGTGGCCGAACGGGCGATGTAGGCGCGCGAGATCTTCAGGTGGTTGATGCGGTAGGCGCGCACGTAGTCGAACGAGGAGTATTCGCCCCCGAAGTTATCGATGGCGATCTGCACACCCATTTCGCGCAGCTTCGGCAGCACGTCGCTTTGGGTCCATTTGAGGTGCGCCAGGGTGCCTTCGGTGACATCCAACTCCAGGTCGGAGGGTGCCAGCTGCCATTTGCCCAAAGCTTCGGCCACGTCTTTCAGAAATTCAGGTCCGCGGTTGAGCTGGGTGAGCGAGACGTTGACGGCCATGATCGGCAGCTTCAGGCCGGCATCGCGCCAGGCGCGCATCTGGCGGCAGGCCTGCTCCAGCACCCAGCGTTCCAGTGGCACCACTGCCCCGATACGCTCCGCCAGAGAAATGAAGGACTCGGCAGTCAGCAGCCCGCGCGTCGGATGATTCCAGCGTACCAGCGCCTCCATGCCAAGGATTGCCCCCGACGCCAGGTCCACCTGCGGCTGGTACTGCAGTTCGAGCTGGTTATCCTTGATGGCCTGGCGCAGTTCCATGGCCAGGTTGGTGCGCTCCGAGACCTTGCGGTCAAGTTCGGCGGAATGGAAGCGGAACTGACTGCGGCCTTCTTCCTTGGCGCGATACAGGGCGACGTCCGCCTGGGACAGCAGTACGTCGCTCGAATCGATGTCAGGGGTGTACGGGCTGACGCCGATGCTCACGCCAATGCCTATGCCATGACCGTCTATCACAAAGGGCTTGCCGATGGCTTCCAGGAGTTTGGCCGCCAGATCGCTGGCGTTGGCGGCCTCGGCCAGGTCGCCTTGCAGTATTGCGAACTCATCTCCGCCCAGACGCGCCACCAGATCGGTCTCGCGGGTGCACTCGCGCAGCCGCTGCGCGACTTCCTGCAGCAGCCGGTCGCCCACGGGATGTCCGAGCGTGTCATTGACGGGCTTGAAGCGATCCAGGTCCAGGTACAGAACCGCGAAGGCCGACGCTCCGCGCTTGGCGGCGGCGAACATCTGGCGCAGTCGCTCCATGAAGGTTGCGCGATTGGCGAGCCCCGTCAGTGCATCGTTACGGGCCAGCCGCGAGATTTGTTCTTCTGCGGTCTTGCGTTCGGTGATGTCGATCAGTATGCCTTCGACCTCGACCAGGGCGCCGTCACGGTTTCGGATCGGGGTGTAGCGGTTCTCGACCCAGCGTACGCGCCCCTCGCCGGCCAGGATCCGGAACTCGATGCTGGCGCCCTCGGCGTCCTTCTCGAAGATACGGGCCATGGCCTTGAGGGCTTTTCCCAGGTCGTCCCGGTGGATCAGTCGATGGCCCCACATCGGATCTGCCATGAGGGCTTCGGGCTCATGGCCGAACTTGGTGATGTTGTGCGACACATAGATCACCGGCAGCGCGGGTTCCCCGCGCAGGCGGTACAGGACCACCGGGCTGTTGCGGACAATGATGTTGGCGTTGGTGAGTTCACGGGTACGCTCCTCGACCGACTGCTCCAGCAGGTTCATCTTGAAGGCGGCCTGACGCGCGAGGTTCCACTTGGTCGTCAGGGCATTCGCGAACTGGTAGACCTCGATGGGGTCGAAGGGCTTTTTCAGGATCAGCAGACGGTCACGTACGTCCAGGCGCGCAAGCAGCCCGCGCCAGGCGTGATCTGAATATGCCGTGCACAGCACGATCTGCAGGTTGGGATCTTCCTGCCACAACTTCTCGACAGTCTCGATTCCGTCCCACCCGGGGGGCATGCGCACATCGATGAAAGCCAAGGCATAGGGACGACCGTCCTGGCGTGCCTCCTTGAGCTTCTGTAATGCTTCATCGCCCTGGTAGGCCGAGTCCATCTCAAAGACAGTGATCATGCTGGGCTCGGGCGCGGTGGTCCCGGAGAGCACCGCTTCGAGCTCTGCAAGCGTCGAGACCGGGGCAGCCGCGCCCAGTATTTTGCGAAAGTCCCCGTGGATCGACGGCAGGTCGTCCACCAGCAGAATGCGTCGGTTCTGCGTCAGGTTCATGCGGGGTGCAGTGCGGCGAGCATGATGAGGAGTTCATAGTCCTCCTTTCCTGGCCCAGGTTTCTGGGACCCCCTTCGCGGTTCCCGGCCATAGTGCCACGCAGCAATTCCCAGCTCCGAGTGAACCCGGTCTCAAACCTTGAGCTTGTACGTGACCGTTGGAAAAGGACCCGCCGCGGGAACCCTGTTTGAGGGTTCCGGTCAGATCTGCAGACTTTGCAAATCGAGACGCCGGTATTTCAAGAACATGAAACGGCGAGTGGTCCCTCGGTGAAGTTCTTGCCCTTGGTCTGGTCCGCCATCTGGCGCCAGCGCACCGAATCCCTGTTGACGCTGTTCGCGCTGACCGTCGCCTTCACGCTGTTCGGCGCCATGCTCGCTCTCAACGTGGCCTATGAGAAGGCCATTGCGGATGCGCGTATGGACCGGCTGTTCGTGACGCGCCGCTTCGATGGTCCAGCCACTGTGCCCTTGGGCTACCGGGAACAGTTGGCACGCATCCCGGGAGTCACGGCCGTGGGCGGCCAGATCTGGTTCGGCGGCCACGAACAGGACGTACATCACCCGATCCTCATCATGTTCGTGGATGAGGGCATGCGCGCGGCCTGGCCCGAACTGCCGCTGTCGCAGGCGGACTGGCGTGCCCTGGATGCCAGGCCCGCGGGGATCTTTCTGACTAGAAAGGCGGCGGCGCGCCGCAACGCCAGAATAGGCGGCGTCGTGACCCTGAACACGGCGCCCGGCAGTCGCGCGGATGGCGGCACCACCTGGTACTTCACCGTCCTCGGCATTGTCCCGGATCCTCCGGGATGGGGCCAGTGGAACCCGGACCTGATCATCGCAAATCTGCGCTACTGGGAAGAGACGAGCGATCTGCAGGAGCGCAACGGGGTCAATACTCTGCGCCTCGCCATCGATCGCCCGGAACATGCGCGCGCCGTGTGCCGGGCGATCGAAACACAGTTCACCAACGCCAATCCCGCACTGTCGTGCGTTCCGGCGCGGGAGAACGCACAGGAGCTGGCCGAGGCCAACATCAATATGCGCAAGATCAGCCTCGGCATCGCCGCGGCCGGGTTGTTCATGATCCTGTTTCTGTGTGCCAACGGCATGGCCGAGTCGGTTCGCGAGCGGCTCTGGGAATTCGGGGTTCTGAAGACCTTTGGGTACAGCGATGCCGGTCTTGGCCTTCTGGTGGTGCTGGAAGCCGCCATCCCGACGCTGCTGGCGGCTGTGCTGGGCGCCGCGCTGGCACGCGCAGTCGATGCATTCATCGCGCATCTTGCGATGACGGGCGTGATCAATATGCCCGAGATCTCTGCATCATCAGCGGCCTTTGGCTGGGCACTGGGCGTGGCGCTGATCGTGGCCCTGATAAGCTCCGTCGCACCGCTGCAACGGCTGCGACGCATGCAAGTCGGCGCGGTGGTGGCGGGTCGATGAGCAAGCTGCGGCAGATCGTGGCCGTGATACTGATCGGACTGGGCAGCCTACGCAACCGGTGTGGCACCGCCATGGTCATCGTCATCGGCATGGCCAGCGTCGTCGGCGTATTAACGTCGATGCTGTCTCTCACCAGTGGAATGACGCGGGCCTATTACGCCCCGGATGACGCGCGACGTGCCGTGGTCTGGGCGGGTACTGCCAACTTCGATCAGAGCCGCAGCCTCCATGCCGATGTCATCGGGACCATCCTGGATGCTCCCGGAATCGCCAGGGGAGCGGATGGCGCACCGCTGGCGGATGCGGAGTTCCTGATGCGGCTTCCGACGCTTGAGGGATTCGCCGACGGCTCGCTCAATCTGCGCGGACTCAGTGGCGCGGGACTGGCGATGAGGCCTGCTTTCAGGGTGATCGCCGGCCGTATGTTCCAGGCGGGCCGCCGCGAGCTGCTCGTCGGGACCGGCGCGCTGAGGAGGTTCGGCCTCGGTGTAGGCGGCAAGGTGCGCCTGATCGATGGCGACTGGCCCATCGTCGGGATATTTACCGACGGCGGCGACATCCTTGAAAGTTATCTGGTCGGGGATGCCGGCACCATCATGGGGGCGACTCGGCGCCGCGGCTATGCACAGGTCATGGCGCAGCTGAGCGATGCCGGCGCATACCCGAAGTTCGCCGCCTGGCTCACCGAAAACCCGGCCCTGGGGGTCAGCGTGGAGCGTAAGACTGACTATGATCTGCGCCAGCTCGGCAGCCAGAGCGCCTTTTTCACGCACATGGCCTATCTGATCGGCGTGATCATGGCCCTGGGTGCGATGTTCGGGGTCGTCAAGATCATGTACGCGACGGTGCGCGCGCGCACCCGCGAGATCGGTACCCTGCGGGCCATGGGATTTGGAGCAGCACCGGTCGCCGCCTCAGTGTTGGCGGAGGCAGCCCTGCTGGGTGTGGTCGGCGCGCTCCTCGGGACGGCGCTCGCCTGGCTGGTGTTCGACGGCCGTGAGATGTGGGTGTGGGGCGCGTTCAGACTCCACCTATCGACGGACCTTTGGGCCCTTGGACTGCTCTGGGCGCTCGTCACCTCGCTGGTGGGAGGCCTGACCCCCGCGCTTCGTGCCGCGCGCCTTCCCGCCTCGGCGGCCCTGCGAGCCGCGTAACACCCAGAAATCGAAGCCGTGGGCTCAGGATGGCTGCGCCGTGGGCGCTGCACTGGCGGGCGCCGGGGTTGATTCCACGGGCGTGTGATGCTTGGGAAAATGCACGCGGAAGCAGCTGCCGTGACCCGGTCGACTCTCGACGGTAATTTCGGCACCGTGACCCACGCAGATCGCGCGAACGATCGATAAACCCAAGCCTGCGCCCCCATCCTCGCGGGAACGGGCTTCGTCGACCCTGTAGAAACGATCGAATACGCGCGGCAGAGCGCCTGCCGGGATGCCCACGCCGGTGTCCCGGACCTCCAGGACGCTGCCGTCCTCGACGCTCAGCACGCGCAGGGATACCGTGCCCCCCGGCGGCGTGAAGCGGATGGCGTTGTCCAAGAGATTGACGATGACCTGCTTGATGCGCGCCGCCTCCCCACAGATGATGGCGGTTGCGGTGGCAATCTCGATGGTCAGGCCCCCGTCTTCTGCCATCAGGCGCATTTGTTCGGCCGTGGTACGCGCCACCTGTGCCAGGTCAAAGGCCCGCCATTCGCGGCGGGATTCACCGGCATCCAGGCGCGACAGCGCCAGCAGGCCGGAGACCAGGTGTTCGAGCCGGTCCACTTCCTCCAGCACGCTGCCGACGCGCTCGCGCACTTCGTGACTCGTGAGCGTAGTCGTACGGGACACCTCCTGAAGCTCGCCCTTGATGACGGTCAAGGGAGTGCGCAGCTCATGCGAGGCGTCCGCCAGGAAACGGCGCGAGGTCAGCACCGAGTCCCGCAGCCGCGCCAACATATTGTTCAGCGCCAGCGACAGTCGTTCCAGCGCGTCCCCGCTCTGCAGTACCGGAAGCCTCAGCGTCAGGTTCTGCAGGCTCAGCTGCTCGGCGGTCCGGGACAGCCGATCAACCGGGCGCAGCGCCCGATTGACCAGGAAATAACCACCCGCGGCGGCACACACGATCAGCACCGGGATGAGCAGGACCAACAATATCAGCAGGTGCTCGAGGGCCTCCTGCATGGCTTGAGTTTCGACTCCGACCTCGATGAGGTAGTCACCGCTCGGAGCATGCACAGGCGTGCGCCGGATGAGCAGCTGCGGCGCTTCGAGCAACGTTCCGGTGAGACCCTGCGGGACCCACTGCGGATCAAAGCCGCCGTCCGCAGGCGCGCCAGATGCATACCACACGCCCCCGGGACTACGGCTGACACGCACGAAGCGATTGTTGATTTCGGGTGCAATACGCGCCTCGATGGCGGCGGACAGCGACTGGGGAGTGAAATCGGTGTGCGATCCCAACAGGACCTGCTCGACCTGCAGCTCGCGACGCTGCAGCGTGTCGCCCAGATTGCCACGCAGGTAGTGCTGCAAGCCGTAGAAAGCGGCGGCCCCGACGCAGGCGAATGTGACGCTGATCAGCAGCGCATACCAGGCGCCCAGCCTGAATTCCAGGGAGCGGGTATTCACTCCACCGCCGGATGAGCGTCCGAACCAGCCTCGCGAACGCAATAGCCGACACCGCGAATGGTATGGATGAGCTTCAGCGGAAACGGCTCATCCACCTTCTTGCGCAGGTAGCGCACATATACGTCAACGATATTGGTGACGCCCTCAAAACTCTGGTCCCAAACGTGATTGAGGATCATGGTGCGCGAAAACACCCGGCCCGGAGAGCACAGCAGGTACTCGAACAGGGCGTACTCCTTCGCCGTGAGATCAATGCGCAGTCCGCCGCGTCGTACCTGCTGCGTGAGCCGGTTAAGCTCCAGGTCCGCAATGCGCAGAATATCCGCGCGCTCGACCGGCGTTCGCCGCAGCAGCGCCCTGATTCGCACCAGCAGCTCGGCAAAGTCAAACGGCTTGGTCAGATAGTCGTCGGCGCCGGCCTCGAAGTGGGCGACTTTGTCCTCCAGCGCATCGCGCGCGGTCAGCACCAGGATGGGCAAGGCAGGGTGCGCCAGGCGTACCCGCCGCAGCAGTTCGGTGCCGCTAAGCTGGGGCAGCAGCAGATCCAGAACCAGCAAATCGTACTCGTAGGCCTGGGTGTAGCGTTCCCCCTCGAGGCCATTCCCCGCAACATCCACCGCAAACCTTTCCCCCCGCAGTCCGCGTGCAACGAACTGCGCCAGCTTGGGATCATCTTCAACAATCAGGATTCGCATCGTGGGCTCAGACGGATTGAAGGATCGCCAGATTAGAGGGGCATTAAAACGCCATTAGAACCCGCTATACCAAGGGGCTATCAGGATTCTAAGGCCTCCGGGGTGACAATCCAGGCTACGGAATCACTGGAGGGCCGTCATGAAAACCCGGACATTGAGTCAGCTGGCAATTGCGGCGTTGGCGGTGTTTGCCCTTGCGGGCGCCGGGCCTGCGCTCGCACAGCGCGGTGGCGGCGGGGGCTCCCATGGGGGCGGAGGCGGCTTTCACGGCGGTGGCGGCAGCTTCCATAGTGGTGGCGCCTTCCGTGGCGGGGTCTCCGGCGTTCGCGGCGCAGGCGGATTTCGCGGTGGCGCCTATGGCGCCGGGCGCGGCCGCGGCTACGGATACGGATGGCACGGCGGCTACGGCGGCTATGGCGGCTACGGTTGGTACGGCGGCGCCGGATTTCTCGGCTATGGGCTGCTGTTTGCCGCGTTGCCCTTCGCCTATGACACTTACTGGTGGGACGGCGTGCCCTACTACTATGCCGATAACAATTACTACCTGTGGGACAGCGCGGCCAACGAATACGAGACCGTCCAGCCCCCCGCAGGCCTCGTGGATCAGGCCGCCGCGGCCGCCCCGGCGGATCCCTCCCAGATGGATGTGTTCGCCTATCCCATGAATGGGCAGTCGGCCACGCAGCAGGCCAAGGATCGGACCGATTGCCGGCAATGGGCCACCGCCCAGGCGAAGGCGCAGCCGGCCAGTCACGACGATTATCTGCGGGCGGAAAGTGCCTGCCTCACGGGCAAGGGATACAGCGTTCGCTGAAGGTGGCTGAAAATGGTGTCTATCAATGCGGAATTCGATGAGTCAGTACAGCCCGGTCCGGTGGGCTCGCACACGCTGATGCTCCAAACCCGGTATCCCGTCGTCGCGGCGTCGCGTTTGCGGCTGCGTCCATTTACGCTGCTGGACATTTCCCGGCTGGTCAGCGTAGTCATAACCCATAGGATTGCGGATGCCACCCTGGCGGTGCCCCAACCGTTCGACGCCCTTCAGGCGCGGCGGTGGATCGAGAGTCATCCGGTCGAATGGCGCCGGCGCTGCGCCATCCACTGGGCGGTCTCAGGCCTCGACAATGATCGGCTCGGAGGCTATGTCGGACTGCATGATATCCAGCTGGATCTTGGACAGGCGGAGCTCAGCTTCTGGATTGCTGATCGTCTCTCGCGCAAGGACCTGGGCATCGAAGCGGCCCAGGCGGCTTTGGCGTTCGCCTTTACTTCGCTGCACCTGGACACCGTAAGAGCACACCAAATGAGCGGCAATCCGCTCGTGGCTCGAATCCTTCGCCAGCTTGGCATGAAACCCGACGGCGCCGCGCCTCAGGCCGTGGCCCGATGGGGCCGGACTGAATGGGTACTCGGCTGGACCGTATCGAGAAGCGCCTGGATGACCTCGCTGCAGGATACCGCCGCGCACTGAGGTACGGTCAGTCGATGGCCCTGAACAGGTCGTCCCGACGACGCTCGGCAGACCATAGCCTCAGCCAGAGGTCTTCGAGTTCCGGTTCATTGGCCTCGGTCGCATCCAGCTGCTGCGAATATTCCAGGCGCAGATGTTCAGCGTGAACCAGCGCTGCGCGCCATTCGGCTTCGGGATCCTCATCCTCCGCGCAACTAGGCGTCGTTGGCATGTCAGGTACCTCCCATGTTGTTCTTTTAACAGATGATCATTAGAGGACGGTGAATGACACATTAAATTCGAGTGCGTGGGATTCGGTGGTTGCCAATTTTGGGCGTAGTCTCAAAGGCGATATGCGCCCGTTCAGTCGGACCGGACTGATCTTGTGCGGCGCATCGCACCCTCACAACCACAAGGCAGGAGCACGTGAAAGGCAAACTCTGCCTCATCACCGGTGCAACCGACGGTATCGGCAGGGCGGCCGCCCATGAACTCGCCGTTCAGGGAGCAGGACTGCTGATTCATGGCCGCGACCCGGACAAGGGGGCACGGACCGTCGCAGAACTCAAAGCGCGCAGCGGCAATTCCGCGATCGAATTCCTGCAGGCGGATTTCGGCTCACTTGCCGAAGTACGGCGACTCGCCGCTGCAATCAAGGAGCGGGCACCCCGTGTCGATGTGCTGATCAACAATGCCGGTGGCTTCTTCGCCCGCAGGGTCCTGTCAAAGGACGGCTATGAGATGACTTTCGCGGTCAATCATCTGGCCCCCTTTCTGCTCACCAACCTGCTGCTGGACACCTTGAAAAGCACACCGCAGTCGCGGGTCGTCACGACCGCCTCGGCTGCGCACAAGGGAGCGCAGATGCTATTCGATGATCTGCCGGCGGCCGGCAAATACTCCGGGTTGGGCTGCTATGGGCGCTCGAAGCTCGCGAACATCCTCTTCACGCGCTCCCTTGCGAAGCGTCTGCAGGGAACAGCGGTCAGTGCGAATTGCCTGCATCCCGGATTCGTGCGCACGGAAATCGGGCGCGACATCGACGCGTCATTCGGCAAGCTGGTCTTCGGCCTGATGTCGCGCTTCGCGCGCTCGCCGGAAAAAGGGGCGCAAACCCTGGTTTATCTCGCAGCCTCGCCTGAGGTTCAGGGCCTATCCGGAGGGTACTATTTCGACTGCCGACAAATATCGCCCGCGCCGGCCGCCCAGGACGATGGCGTCGCCGAAAGGCTCTGGGAAGTGAGCGCGCGCATGGTCGGGATGTAGGCCATCGGTATGACTCTCGCAATTTGCATCAATTGACTCCAGATCGGTCTTGAGGCTAGATTCGGCGGATGATGCGCCGGTTGCGTTTGGCCATACTGTCGGTGTCCGCTCTGCTTCTGCTGCTCACGCAGCAGGGCGGAGTGCTGCACGAGCTCAGTCACGCGTATTACACGGCGCAACATTCAGGCTTTCAGCTGAGTGAAGACCGGCACCTGCCGGACGTGGAGCATTGCCCTCTGTGCCGTTCCTTTGCGCAGGTGGGCACGTCAATTTGTGGCTCCGATCATTCCCTCGACATACCGCGGCCTGCGCAGCTGCGCGTTCCCGATCGCGTCTACTCCATCATCGGTGCCAAAGCACCGACAGCCCGCAGCCGCGGGCCTCCCGAAGCAAACGTCTGAACCTGTTCCAGTGATGTGACGTTTCCGGTTCGCCGGGCGTCGCCCTGTTCTGACGCATTGCTTCCGCACGGAGTCATCCATGTTGCGTTCCCATTGCCCTGCGGCTGCACCCGCCGCCGCGACCGTATTCCTGCTCGCCCTGCCCTTGGCCTCCCACACTGTCCGCGCCGACACAGCGGCCGAATCAGCCACCGAATCAACCGATGCAGGGGGCAACGTGGAGACCGTAGTGGTCACCGCACGCCGCCTGAATGACCAGCGTTCCGCGATCGAGACCCAGACGGGCGCTTCGACCTATACCATCGACAGCCAGGCACTCGCCGCCATGCCGGGCGGGGACAATGTGCAACTCAACCAGGTGCTGCTGCAGGCACCGGACGTCGTGCAGGACTCCTTCGGGCAGCTGCATGTACGTGGTGACCACAATGACCTGCAGTACCGCCTGAATGGCATCATCCTCCCTGAGGGCATCAGCGTCTTCAGCCAGACCTTGAGTCCAAGGCTGATCTCCTCATTGAGCCTGATCACGGGGGCGCTGCCAGCCGAGTACGGCCTGCGAACGGCGGGCATCATCGATCTGACGACCAACAGCGGATTGCTGCAGCCCGGCGGCTACGTATCACTCTATGGCGGCAGTCACGATACCTTCCAGCCCTCCGGCGAGTTCGGTGGCAGTTCCGGCAGCTTCAGTTACTACGTCACCGCGGACATGCTTCGCAACGATCTCGGCATCGAGTCTCCGGATGGCAGCACCGATCCCTTGCACGATCATTCCACCCAGGTCCATGGATTCAGCTACCTCGAGGATATCCTGGATCCGGCGAACCGCATCTCCCTGATCCTGGGGGCATCCGATGATGCCTATCAGATTCCGAACCAGCGCGGATTGCAGCCAGCGCTTGGCCTCGACGTCAACGGCATGACCGACTTCCTGAGTGATGATCTGAACGAGAATCAGCATGAGCTGGCCGAATACTCCATCCTCAGCTGGCAGCATTCGCAGGACAATCTCAACTGGCAGAGTTCCCTCTCCGCCCGCTTCACCAGTTTGCATTTTTCGCCGGACTGGAACGGCGATCTGCTCTATAACGGTCTTTCCCAGGATGCCTTCAAGGCCGATACGGCCATAGGCTGGCAGACGGATGCGGCCTACACCATCGATGCCGCCCACACCCTGAGGGCAGGCTTTTACTTCCAGCACGATGCCTCTTCGAGTACCACCAATACCCAAACGCTGTGCCAGGGCGTCGGCGTCCCCGGCATCTGTCTGGCGAGCGCGCCGCTGGATGTGCCGGTCACCGTCTTCGACAGCGGCAACCAGTCGCAGGAAATCGAGAGTGTCTATCTGCAGGATGAATGGAAGATCCTCACGCAGCTCACCTTGAACTACGGCCTGCGATTCGACAGTTACAGCGCCTACTCACATGGCGACCAGGTGAGCCCGCGGGTCAACTTCGTGTGGCAACTGCCGCAAGGGACCACGATTCACGGCGGTTATTCCAAGTACTTTACCCCGCCGCCATTCGAGCTGGTCAGCAGTGCGGACTACACCCGGTTTTATGGCACCAGCGCTCTACCGATTGGCTCGGTCACCGCAGATTCTGCGCCGATCGCCGAGAGCGCCAATTACTACGATCTGGGCGTTCAACAGAAGCTCTGGAACAGCCTCACCCTGGGAGTCGACAGCTTCTACGAGCAGGCGTCGAATCTCATCGATGAAGGTCAGTTTGGTGCACCGATCGTCCTCACCCCGTTCAACTACAAGTATGGGCATCTGGGCGGCATCGAGTTTACCGGCAACTATGCGGTCAGTGATCTGTCGATCTACGGCAATGTCGCCTTCCAGAGCGCCAAAGGAAAGGACGTCGAGTCCTCGCAATTCAGCTTTACCCAAGGCCAGCTTGCCTATCTCCAGAGCAACTACATCCATCTGGACCACGAGGAACGCGCCTCGGCATCCGGGGGTGTCGCCTACATGCTGTTCGGGACGCGGCTGAGCACGGACCTGCTCTTTGGCAGTGGTCTGCGCCAGGACGGGCCGCCCGGTGCACTTCCCGACGGGTCCGGTATCCCCAACGGAGATCACACGCCGAGCTACCTGACGGTAAATCTGGGCGCTTCACATGCCTTCCGGATGCCTGGCGGTCCCCTCACATTGCGCTTCGACATCATCAACGCCAGCGACAAGATGTATCAGATCCGCAGCGGCACGGGCGTCGGAGTGTTCGCCCCTCAATGGGGGGCCCGCCGCGGCTTGTTCGTGGGAATCTCCAAGGACTTCGGAGCCTGAGCGGCCATTGACCCAAGGCACTCACCGGACGGAAACTTCTGCAGGCCGCTGCATGCCGAGACAACAGGGAGGGTCGGGAACGTGCACAGGTCTGTCCTGGTGATCTTTCTGTTCTGGTTTCAATGCGCGCAGGCGCAGGCGCCCGCCGCCGTGGAAGTGCCGCTGTGGCCGGGTGCCGTGCCTGACGCGCAGGCCGCACCTGGCCCGCAGCAGGAGTGGACCAACATTGTGCGGCCCACCATGACCGTGTATCCGCCCAAGCAGGCAAATAGTGGAGTCGCGGTAGTGGTATTTCCCGGCGGCGGATTCGAAGGCCTGGCCATCAAGATAGAAGGCACGGACATCTGCGCCTGGTTGACATCAAAGGGCATCACCTGCGTGCTGCTGAAGTACCGCGTGCCGAGCCTTCCGTATGACTGGCACTGCAAGTGCCGCCCGGACAATCTTGTGACACCGACGCCGGCGCTCGAGGATGCGCAAAGGACGATGGGCCTGATGCGACAGCGGGCCGCCGAATGGCATGTCGATCCGCGCAAGATCGGGGTGCTGGGCTTTTCGGCGGGCGGCTATCTCGTGGCGGAAATCAGCACAAGATACGACCATCGTCTATACACACCGGTCGACGCCGCCGACACGGTGAGCGCTCGCCCGGATTTTGCGGTGGCAGTTTATCCGGGACATCTGTGGGTTCGCGGTAAGGGTTATGGACTCAATCCAAACGTCCCCGTCAGTCACCAAACCCCGCCGACGTTCCTGGTGCAGGCCGAAGATGACAACGTGGACGGCGTGAGCCAGTCGATCGCGTATTACATTGCGTTGAAAGACGTCGGCGTTCCCGTGGAGATGCATTTGTACGCGCAGGGTGGTCACGCCTTCGGGCTGCGCCCCTCAAAGCTGCCGATCAGCCGCTGGCCTGCGCTGGTGGAGCGCTGGCTGCACACCATCGGCGTGCTTGGTCCTTAGGAACGGAATTGCGAGCCGGCGCTTGGTATGGTGGCCTGGATTCGACCGCATACCCGCACCGAGGGATATTCAGGGTCCGGAACCGGCACGAATGATATTATTTGAGGGCCTTTCCTAAGGGCCATAGCAAGAGGAATATCTCGCCATGGCTGTCAGAGGGCACTCCTGCTGCGGGAAATGACCACGAGGTTGTGATGTTGCATACCAGGTTATATCTGCTCGCCATATTGGCCATTGCCGCGGGCTGTGCAACGCATCCCGCTGCGGATCACGGCGCCATGGCCGCGAATGCCGCCGAACCGGACGTGCAGTGTCATCCGGTTCAAATCACCGGTTCGATGCTCAGCAAAAGCGTCTGCACCACCAAAGCTGAACGAGACGCTCAGCAACGCAACAAAGACGACCTCGAGCGCATAATGCAGGATCAACAGGGCAACAACAATCCAAGGACGGCCCCCACCGTACAATAGAGGGCCGAATGCGCAGGTCGATGTCGTTTGCCTTGTTGGTGTAGCGCTGCCGCGCACTCCATTGGGAGGCTGAGGCTTCTTTGGGCGCTCAGTACAAGTCTGATTCTGGTCTGCTGGATGCCGCGCACAAAGAAAAACGCCCCTGAAGTCTTTCGACCTCAGGGGCGTTTTGTTTGAGAGCCTGGCAGTGACCTACTCTAGCATGGCATCAGGCCACACGACCATCGGCGCAGAACGTTTTCACTTCCGAGTTCGGAATGGGATCGGGTGGTTCCCGCTCGCTATTGCCGCCAGGCAAACCGTTTGAGATCGATGTGCCGGTCCTTGTTACGGGACCGGCTCACCGTTCTCGAATCCATCAAGTTCTTTGTATCGACGCCATGTCGCGTTCGAAATGGAATGGATTCCACTCCATACATTTGCATCGGTCGATAACCATCATCAGGTGTGGCCAACTCTTTTGGAGTCAACCAAACCCCTTGAGGTTATATGGTCAAGTCTCACGGGCAATTAGTACTGGTTAGCTGAGGCCATCACTGGCCGTACACACCCAGCCTATCAACCACGTAGTCTTCGTGGGCCCTTTAGGAGAGTCAAGCTCTCAGGGAGATCTAATCTTGGGGGGGGCTTCCCGCTTAGATGCTTTCAGCGGTTATCCCGTCCGTACATA
>Ga0210391_10001484_pt1 | contig 21326 bp, 14 predicted proteins | sample IncBWC12OmetaG_FD_160573 | JGI IMG/M metagenome (GOLD analysis project Ga0210391, IMG submission 160573) | Forest soil microbial communities from Barre Woods Harvard Forest LTER site, Petersham, Massachusetts, United States - Inc-BW-C-12-O ...
ATCCCCGCAGCCGGGCGATCAGCGGCGGGTCTAGGTCGCGGCCGAGATGACCATATCCGACAGCCTCTGGAAGCGCTCGATATTGGCGTTGCTCTCCATCAGGCCCGCCGAGAGAAAGGTGAACGACAGATCGCGCTCCGGATCGACCCAGAACAGCGTGGTGCCCGCGCCGTAGTTGCCGAAGGTGCCGGGGGAGGCCAGCGTGCCGAACATGTGACGGCACAGCGCCGTGCCGCGCAGCGAAAACCCCAGACCGATGTATGCCGGCGCCGGATCCCAACCGCGCTCGCGGCCCCGTGCCACGTACAGCTCATTGGGCTTCTCGAAGGTGAAGTTGCGGCGCGCCAGGGCGAGCGTCGCCGGCGACAGTATGCGCGCACCGTCGAGTGTGCCGTCCTGCCGGAACATCTCCGCAAGCCTGAACATGTCCGGCACCGTGGAGGCAATGCCCACCCAGGGCATCTCGGCGTGCTCTTCCTCGAACGCACCATTCGGACCCAAATTGCTGTGCCCGCGATGCCCGATGGGATAGTTGCCGCGAAAATCCGGCACCACATGGCGCGGCTTGAGATCGGCGCGCAGCCCCACCGAGGTATCGTTCATCTTGAGCGGCAACAGAATTTCATCCTGGACGATTTGGCGGTAGCCGCGGTGCTTCGGATCGTATCGACGCACGCACTCCGCCATGAGCACGTGATTCACCAGCGGCGAGTAGGCCACGCTGGTGCAGGGCGGTTCCGCGGGTCTCACCACCTCGATGACGGCGGCGATCATCTCGTCGAACCGATCGATGTACATGCCGGGCTTGATCTCGAAGATGATCGGGAAGCCCGCCTGGTGCGACAGCAAGTGCCAGATCTGCACCTTCTCGCGGCCGTGACCCTTGAACTCAGGGATAAGCTCCGAGACATTCGAGGTCAGCGCGAACTGCCCCTGCTCGATCGCCCGGAGCACGAGCGTATTGGTGAATGCCTTGGTGATGGAGAAGATGCTGAACACGGAGTTCATCTTGAGCGGCCGGGTCTGCCCGGCATCGGCGGCGCCGATCGCCGCCTCCAGAGCGACCGCACCCGCACGTGCCACTTTGATGACCACGCCGTGATACAGCCCGGCCTTGATGTCCGCGCGGATGACATTGGTAAGGTCGGCAAGTCGTTGTTGATCCATACCTGGCGATGCCATTGAACCTCCGCGGGTCGGTTGGGTGGAGACCGCCAGTATAGCCTCCCCGCTCCCCGATCTTTCTCGCCGGCCACCCGATTGCCAGGGTTCTGGACGGGTGTTTGAGGCAATGACCCTGTGGGACAAACAAGAGTTCGCTCTCAATTGAATCGGCCCTGCGCCGGTGGTGTATAAACCGGGGCAAGTACGGCCTCGGCGCGACCCATTGTGGCGCGTTTTGATGGATGAACGGCCGTGCAGGGGAAGAAAAAAGCTCATTGGGGGAATCGGCATGTCAAGTAGACCTATGCTCGGGGAGATACTTCCGGCACACGCTCGCCGCCACCGCTTTACGGTGGGTTCGATCGCGGCGCTCGCGACGGTGTTGATCGGGTCGGCGGCATTCGCCGATCAACAACTGGAGGAAATCGTCGTCACTGCCCAGAAGCGCAGCGAGAATATCCAGAATGTACCCATCGCAATCACGGCGTTCACCGCCGAAACCTTGCGCAGCAAAGGTCTCTCCGATATCCACTCGCTGTCGAACCTGACGCCGAATGTCAACCTGGACGGCGGCGCGCCGTTCTCGGGCGACACTTCCGTGCTGTCGGCGTCGATCCGCGGCATCGGCCAGGACGACTTCGCCTTCAATCTCGATCCCGGTGTCGGCGTGTATCTGGACGGTGTGTATCTCGCCCGCACCATCGGCGCGAACCAGAGCCTGCTCGATGTGGATCGCATCGAGATCCTCAAGGGTCCGCAGGGCACGCTGTTCGGACGCAACACCATCGGCGGCGCGATCAACATCGTCACTCACACGCCGGGAACCGAATCGACCATCAACGGCAGCATGACCGTCGGCGCCTACAACCGCCACGACGTCAATTTGACCGCCGACATGCCGATCTCCAGCGACATTCTGACGACCATCAGCGTGTCCTCTCAGACCCGCGATGGATACCAGAAGACCGTCCCCTATCCGCCGAGTTCGGGCATCGGGAGCGTGCCGTATCAAGTGGATGCACAGAGCGACTTTCCCAAGGCCACCGGCAATCAGTCCTCCTCCGACGGCGGCGGCCAGAACGTGCAGGCGATTCGCGGCAAGATGCTGTGGCATCTCAGCAGCGACCTGGATCTGACGCTGTCGGGCGATTACACGCATGAGGACCAGCCGGGACTCGCGAACACGGTCATGAGTGTCACGACCGCGAACGCGAAGACCTATATCGACCCTGCCAGCCTCTTCACGGGCGGTAGTTTTGCCGGAGTCCCCGGGGCGGCGCTGCCCGTCGTGTTCGCTGCCGGTCCCGGCACTTCGAATCTGGGCGGCACGAACCTGATGGGCAACTTCTACAACCTGTGCATCGTCACGCCGGCGTCCGCGCTCACCTCCGGCCAGTTCAATAACACCAATGGCCTGTGCGGCCCGCTCGGCGTGGGCACCTGGAATTCGACGACCGGCGCTTTCCGGGGCAACGGCCTTGGTTACCCCGGCAGCCCGGCACTGGGCGGCGTGGGTGCCGTCGGTGTTCCGAACTCCGTTCTGCAGGGCCTGGTCGCCGCGTACCCGGGTGTCGCGCAGTACGTCAAGATGGGCGCCAACGGCATCGGCAGCGTGATCTATCCGGGGCAGACGCCGCGGATTTACTGGGACTTTGCCAATACCCAGACGGGCAACATCGACTCGACCTACGCCGACGGTCCGAGCTTCGCGAAATCGAATTCGTACGGCGGATCGGCAACCTTCGACTGGCAGATTACCCCCGACATGAAGTTCAAGTCGATCACCGGCGCGCGCGCGATCAGCTGGGACATCGGCACCGACCTGGACGGTACGCCCGAGTCATTTCAAGAAGTCACCGACAGCCAGGGACAGCACCAGCTCTCCCAGGAGTTCCAGCTCACCGGCAAGGCCATCGACGATCGCCTGAACTATGCCGCGGGTCTGTACTACTTCACCGAGGCCGGCTACGTGCACGATTACGTGCCGTTCGATACCGGATACCTGTATGTCTATGACTACCAGAATGACGTCAAGACGGATTCCTACGCGGGGTACGCCCACCTTGATTTCAAGCTGACGGATAATTGGGGTGTGACCGCAGGTGGCCGCTATTCCGACGAGCAGAAGCACTTCATCGGCGGCCAGGGCGATCTGGACGGATTCAGCTACAAACTGCTCGGATGCTTGGATCCGTCGGCACCCGTGACCAATTTTCCGCAGTACATGGCATTTGCGATCGCCACTCATGGGGCGACCACCGGCACTTGTCAGCAGGCACTCGGGTTCCCGGATCCGAACAATCCGTTGCGCTACTTCCCGACCACGCCGGACAAACAGACCTGGAATGTGTTTACGCCGACCTTGGGGACGCAGTACCACATCACTCAGGACGTGATGGCCTACCTGAGTTTTTCCAAGGGCTTCAAGTCGGGTGGCTGGACCACACGCCTGTCCGACCCGATCTCGAGCCCCAGCCTCGCGCGGTTCAATCCTGAGTACGACAAAACCTACGAACTGGGCCTGAAGTCGCAGTGGTTCGAACGCCATCTGCAAGCGGACCTGGCGGTATTCGAGAGCAAGTACGACGGTATACAGCTCGATGTCCAGGAAGGCCCGTCGCCGGTTGAGCAGAATGCCGGTGACGCGACCATCAAGGGCGCCGAGCTCGAACTCGCGTCGGTATTCGACAATGGCCTGTCATTGAACTTCACGGCCGGCTATCTCGACGCCTACTACACCTACCTGAACCCATGCTTGCTGTACTTCGCCAATGCCGTCACCGGCATTTGCAGCGCAGCGAGCGGCGCGCAATACGTCCCGGGCTTTGGCGGCTTCCACTACGGCAGCGAACTGCCGAAGACGCCGAAGACCAAGTTCAGCCTGAGCCCGACCTACGACTTCCATGTCGCGAATGACGGGACGGTGCGCATCGCGGCCGACTACACCTATGTGGCGCACATGTTCAACGATGCCCCGAACACGGTGCTTCTGGAGAGGGGGGCGACGCATACGGTCAACGCGTCTATCCACTACATTCCGCCGAGCAAGCACTTCGAGTTCATCGTCGGCGGCACCAACCTGACGGACGATCGTTACCTGACCGTGGGTTCGGTGAATTACACCGCCGGCGAAGTCGTGGGTTCCTACAACCCGCCGCGGATGTGGTATTTCACGATCAACGCCAAGATGCCGTAACAAGACCGGCCCGGGAACCAACGGGCCACGGTCGGTCACATATAATAGAGAGCCCTACCCCGGTGTCGGGGTAGGGTTTTTCATGACTCACGAGGTTTAGGCAGGAGGGTTCACCATGGCAACGGCACAGCCGGTCATTCAATCGAGCGATTCATTTGTTCAGCGCAGCTATTCGGCGGCGGCAATGCGCGCGCTGGCGCGCGAACCGGCGCTGTTCATCAACAATGAATGGGTGCGCTCATCGCACGGCGCAACGGTGGCGGTGGAAGATCCGTCGGTGGGACGGGAGATCGCGCGCATCGCGGACGCATCCGATGCCGACGTCGACCGTGCCGTCGCCGCGGCCCGCGCTGCGTTCGACGACGGCCGTTGGTCGAATCTTCCGCCCAACAGGCGCGAGCGCATCATCAACAAGCTCGCCGACCTGATCGAAGCGCATGCCGCAGAATTCGCCGAACTCGAGGCCATCGACAACGGCAAGCCGGTGGGCATGGCGAGCGTCATCGACGTTCCCGGCGCGGTCGACATGCTGCGCTACATGGCGGGCTGGGCATCGAAGCTGGGCGGCGAACTGATCGAGCCGCAAGGCGTGCCGCGCGGCAAGATGTTCAGCTACGTCAGTCGTGAGCCGATCGGCGTCGCCGCGCAAATCATTCCGTGGAATTTCCCGCTGCTCATGGCCACGCTCAAGATCGCACCGGCGCTCACAGTCGGCTGCACGGTGATCTTGAAGCCCGCCGAGCAGACGTCGCTGACCGCGCTGCGCCTCGCCGATTTCGTGGCCGAAGCGGGATTTCCGCCGGGTGTCGTCAATGTGATCACCGGCAACGGCCATACGGCCGGCGCTGCCCTGGTGAAGCATCCCGGCGTCGACAAGATCGCGTTCACCGGCTCCACCGAAGTGGGCAAGCTCATCAACCGCAATGCCACCGACACACTGAAACGCGTCACGCTCGAACTCGGCGGCAAGTCGCCGGTGGTCGTGATGCCCGATGTCAACGTCGACGAAGTGTCGGCCGCTGCAGCCGGCGCCATCTTCTTCAATTCCGGACAGGTCTGCATCGCCGGCTCGCGCCTGTTCGCGCACCGCTCCATCTTCGACCGCGTCATCGAGGGCGTCGCGGCCGCGTCGGCGTTTTGGAAGCCGCGCCCCTCGCTCGACCCGCAGGGGCACATGGGCCCACTCGTCTCGAAGGAGCAAATGGACCGCGTCATGGGTTACATCGCGGCGGGCAAGCGCGACGGCGCATCCGTTGCCATCGGCGGCGACAGCGCTGCGGCCAACGGCTACTACGTCAATCCGACGGTGCTGGTCAATGTGAAGCCGGACATGAGCGTGGTTCGCGACGAGATTTTTGGCCCCGTGGTGGTGGCGCAACGATTCGACGATCTCGACGAGGTCGCGAAAGCGGCCAACGACACCTGTTACGGACTGGGCGCCGGAATCTGGACCAAGGATCTGTCCGCCATGCACCGGCTCGCCGCCAAGATAAAGTCCGGCACGGTATGGGGCAACTGCCACGCCGTCATCGATCCCGCCCTGCCCTTCGGCGGCTACAAGCAGTCAGGCATCGGGCGCGAACAGGGACGGCAAGGCGTCGAGGCATACACGGAAGTGAAGACCGTCATCATCCAGCTCTAGGCAAACAATGTCTGCAACATCACGAGTCGCAGTTCAGTCGCTCGAATCGCTGCTGAACGGCGTCGACAGCGTCGTTGACCTCCTGCGAAATCAACAGGCGGGCCCCAATGTGTATCCGGGGGTCCCCGCCGAGTACACGAACTGGCGGGATGAACAGCGCGCGTGGGCTCAAACCTGCGTCCTGTTCAATCAGTCCTACCACATGGCGGAGCTCATGGTGGAAGGCCCGGACGCACTCGCGTTTCTCAACGGCCTCGGCGTCAACAGCTTCAAGGGATTTGCGCCCGACAAGGCCAAGCAATTCGTGCCCTGCAGCCATGACGGATACGTCATCGGCGATGTGATCCTGTTTTATCTCGCGGAAAACCAGTTCAATATGGTCGGGCGCGCACCCACGCTCAACTGGGTGCTGTTCAACGCCGGGATCAGCGGTCTGCGTGTGACCTGCACCTACGACGAACGCACGGCGGCACGTCCGGATCCTCAAAACCGGCGCCACTACCGCTATCAATTGCAGGGACCCAACGCCTCGAAGGTGATCGAGTCGGCCACCGGCCGGCCCGCACCCGACCTCAAATTCTTCAACATGTGCGGCATGCAGATCGCCGGACGCGCAGTGCGCGCGCTGCGGCATGGAATGGCCGGGCAGCCGGGATTCGAATTGATGGGCCCCTGGGCCGACGGCCCCGCGATTCACGCGGCCCTGGTCGAGGCCGGCAGGGCGCATGGCTTGAGGCTGGTCGGCGGGCGCTGTTATTCCTCGAATACGCTGGAATCAGGCTGGATACCCTCGCCGCTTCCCGCCATCTACACCGGCGAGAAAATGAAGCCCTATCGCGAATGGCTGACGGTGAATCACTACGAGGCCAAGGCCTCCATCGGCGGAAGTTTCGTCTCCGGCAACATCGAAGATTACTATCTCTCGCCCTGGGAGCTGGGTTACGGGCTGTTCGTCAAATTCGATCACGAATTCATCGGCCGCGCTGCGCTCGAGAAAATGGCCGCGGGACCCCACCGCAAGAAAGTCACGCTGGCTCTCGACAATGTGTCGGTGACCGACGCGCTCTATACGATGTTCGATCAGGGACTGCGCGCCAAGTTCATCGAGTTCCCCAGCGCCGTCTACTCCATGCATCCCTTCGATCGCGTGATGGTGGACGGTAAGCTCGTCGGCCTCTCTACTTGGATCGGCTACAGTGCCAATGAAGCAAGGATGCTCACGCTGGCCATGCTCGATGAGCGCCATGCGGTGCCGGGCACCAAGGTGACCTTCGTGTGGGGCGAACCCGGCGGCGGTACGACCAAGCCGACGGTCGAACGCCACAAGCAAGTGGAGATCGAGGCGGTGGTGTCGCCGGTGCCGTATTCGAATGTGGCCCGCACTGCCTACGCCGACAGCTGGCGCAATAAGTCCGCCTGACCCGCGGGCTTCAATCTGCCGCTCGCACCTTGAGCGCCAACAGCGCCGCCGCCGACAACAGCGAGCCCATGGCCATCATCGTGGCAACGGCCTGCATGCCGAATCCCGCCTGGAACAAATACCCTGCGGCAATGGGCGCGAGCACGGCGCCTCCACGGCCCACGCCCACTGCGAACCCGGTGCCCGTGGCGCGAACGTGCGTGGGAAAGACCTTGGCAAAGAGCATGTAGTAGCCCCCTATCGCGGAGTTGGTGAATACGCCGGCGACGGCCACCGTGGCCGCGAGGGACGCAAGATCATGCGATCCGCGCCCGAACCAGACGACCATGGCGGACGAACCGATCAGCGCGACGAGGGTCAGCGCCTTTAAGCTCACGCGCGTTGCAATCAGCCCGAAGATCACCACTCCCGCGGCGCCCCCCACATTGGCCCAGGTGAGCACGCCGGCGGCGGCTCTCGGCTGGAAACCCATGTCGACCACCAATTTCGGCACCCATTTGATGATGAAGTAGAAGCTCGTGGCATGCGCGAAATAGCCCAGGGCGATGAGCACCGTCGCGAGGATCAGACCCGGTTTGAATATGTCCGTCACCGAGCGCCGCGCCGATTCCACGGTGTCCGGGGTTAGCGCGGCCATCGGCTCGTGGCCAAAGCGCGTCAGGATCCGGTTGATGGCCTGCAATGCGCCCGGCTTACGCCGGCGATCCAAGAAGGCCACGGATTCGGGCAGCAGGAACCAGACGATGGGAATGAAGGCCGCAGTGACCCAGCCGCCGAAGATGAAGACATCGTGCCACGTGCCGCCTGACAACAATCTCTGGACGATCATGCCGCCGATGACTCCGCCGAGCGGATAGCCAATCACCATCAGGGACACGGCCAGGCTGCGCCGGCGCTCGCTGGACAGTTCGGCGGCGGCCGCATTGATCGATGCCAGCATGCCGCCGATCCCAAGACCGGTGAGCAACCGCCAGACCAGCAGCGTCGGGACGCCGGCGGCGAGACTTGCGCCGAACATGCCGACGCTCATGGCAACGAGACAACCGAGGATGGTCGGGCGGCGCCCGATCTTGTCGGCCACCCCGCCGAGCAGCACGGACCCCATCGCCATGCCCACCAATTCCATCGACAGAACCCAGCCCAGTGTGGCCTTGTCCACGCCCCAGTCCTGCGCGATGCCGGGCGAAGAAAAGCTGATCGACAGCACATCGAAACCGTCCATCGCGTTGAGCCCCACGGTCACGAGCACCGCCAGCCACTGGCCCACGCTCATGGCGCCCTGATCGATGATGGATTTCGGATCCTTACCTGTCACATGGTTCTCCCGACCGTCTAGTGCGCGGCTTCACGCGCTTTGGCTCTCACGTAGTGTCGCAGCGATTCGAGCTGCGTGTCGCTTAGCTCCGCGAATCGGGGCATGCCTCGGCTGACCTGCGCGCCATCGCGAACGACCGTCGCAAAGGCCGTCGCCGACAGGAGCACGGGCGAAGCGCGCAGGTCAGGTGCATTCCCGCCCGCAACCACACCCGTGCCATGGCACAACACGCAGCGCACATACTCGCGCGCGCCAGCCTCGACCAGGCCTGAATCGATCTTGAATTCCGGCGCGGTCAGCGGTTTGGCCGATGAAGGTGCGGGGGCCGGCGGCAGTGCGGCCTTTCCATCCAACACAAACGCCAGAAGGCGCCGGGGATATCCGCGCGATGTCCAGCCCCATTGCGCCGACACCGATCCGTAGGCGGCTGTCGCCCCATTCAGCGGACCTGAGGTGATGGCCACGTACTGACGCCCGTTTGCGCTGTAGGTGATGGGTACACCCGTGATCGCGACTCCGGCATCGAACGACCATAGATCCTTACCGTGGTCCGCCGAGTAGGCATGCAGGTGACCGTCGGCGCGACCCTGGATGACTAAATTTCCGGCGGTGGCCAGCGTGCCGCCTTCGGAGATGCCGGGAGATTCGACCGACCAGACTTCCTTTTGAGCGATCGGATCCCATGCCTTGAGAATGCTCTTTCCGCCATCCTTGGGCACATCCCCATCGCCGGGTGAAAAGCCGGCAAACTCCGGGGTCAAGGGCTTGGGGTTCCAGCGGCTCTTGTCGACACCCTCATCGCCGAACGGGAATGCCATCTCCAGAGTGGGCACATACACGAGTCCGGTCAGCGGGCTGAATGACTGCGGCGTCCAATGATGCACGGCCTGGAAGCTCGGCCACAGCAGCACGTTCCTGTCCCGGTAGCGCGCACCGGGAGTTTCCACCGGGCGCCCGGTGGCAAGATCGACCCGTTCGGCCCACGTTACCTTTCCCAGCTTCTCCGCCGAAATCAGCCCGCCGTCCTGCCGGTCGATCACATAGAAGAAACCGTTCTTCGCGGCATGCAGCAGCACGCGGCGCGGGCGTCCCCCGATGTTCAGGGTCGCCAGCGTCATGTCGGTGGCGGAGTCGTAATCCCAGGCATCGCCGGGCGTGGTTTGATAGTGCCATACGTAGCGGCCCGTATCGGCGTCCACGGCTACGACCGATGCGGTGAACAGATTGTCGCCGCCCTTAGGGTCGCGGATTTTCCAATTGGACGGGCCGGCGTTGCCGGTACCCAAGTACAGGCGATGCAGTTCCGGATCGAACGTCATCGAGTTCCAGACGTTGCCGCCGCCGCCGAACTTCCACCACTCGCCTGACCAGGTCCCCGCAGCCCGGTCCATGACCTCATCGGATGCCGCCCCGTCCTTGGCTCCGGGTTTTCCAGGCACTACATAGAAGCGCCAGACCAGTCTGCCGGTCTCCGCGTCATAGGCGCTCACATAGCCGCGAACCGGCGAGAAATCGCCTCCGGCATTGCCGATCACAATCTTGCCGTTGAATGCCCGAGGCGCTCCGGATATGAAAGCCCCGTTCTTGAGGTCCAGAGTCTGCACGCTCCAAACCAATTTGCCGGTCTGTGCACTCAGCGCCAACAGTCTCCCATCCTGAGTTCCGACGTAGACCTTGCCCTTCCAAAGCGCCAAACCGCGGATACCCCAGCCTGCACGGAGCTTCTGCCCTGAAGCTTCAGGCACTTTTGGATCGTAGCGCCACTTGAGGTGTCCATCCGTGGCCCCGATGGCGTGCACGATGCTGTAGCCCGCCGCGAGATAGATGACACCGCCGGCTTCGACCGGCGCAGTGATCGAATTCGTCACATCGAGGTCCAGGACCCAGGCCAGCCCCAGCCGGGAGACGTTGGAGTCGTTGACTTGCCTCAAGGGACTGAAGCGCGACTCGCTGAAGGTTCGGCCGTACGCGGGCCAGTCAGTGCCGTTGGTTTCGTTTCCCAGCATGGCGTCATCGACGGCCTTCTCCGCGTGCGCGTCCGCCCGGCCTCCCGGCAGTATCGCGAACAGCGCGGCAGCGAGCGGCATCCACCAGCGATGTCCCATCAAGCATCTCCTTGCTTCTGCAATGGGCACACGCATTCAAGCAGATCGTCGAGCCGGCGAAGCACTCGTTCGGGTCGCCGCAGTCCGGTCTGGCGATCCCACTCCTCCGCAGCAGTAACTCCCGTCGTCACGGCGAAGCACCTCGCCCCGCCCCGTCGCGCCATGATGATCTCGACCGATGGGTCGTCGCCGACGATACCCACCTCACTGCAGCGCAGCTTGAGGCGCCGCGCCACGAATCGCAGCGCATGCATCGAGGGTTTGCCCGTCAGGATCATGGGCGCCCGGGTCACGCGCCGAATGGCGCCGACGATGGCATACGAATAGCCCATGGTTCGACCCTGCTTCGTGGCGAAGAATGGCACATCGGACGCCACGTAGAGCTTTGCGCCGGCCCAGATCGCATGACACGCAGCTTCGATGGCTTTCATCGTGCACTCCGGATACCAGCCCACGAACACCGCCTGAACTTCGCGTTCGCCGGGCTCGCCCACCTCAACCGTTTCGATTCGCGCATCCCGCAGCGCTTGACCGACTCCGGGGCTGCCGAGAACCAAGGCGCGACGTACGCCGGCGCGCGTCATGAGATCCGCGGCAACGCTGGACGGAGTGAGCATGCATTCGTCGCGCACCGGCAGACCCAGCTTGCGCAATTTCGCTGCATGCTCCGCGGGGGCGAACGCCGTGCCGTTGGTCAATACGGCGAAGGGAAAAGCCCGCCGCGCAAGTTCGGTCAAGAGCTCGGCTGCGCCCGGTAGGATTTCGTAACCGCCCAAGTACCGATCGCTCAACAGGAGCGTGCCGTCCAGATCGAACATCAGTCCCTTTAAGGGAGCCGCCGCCCCGGTATGTGCAATCCTGTTCACCCCGCCGCCCCCGCCTGAGGGTCTGCCGCGCCGCGCGCCGTGTGGCGGCGAAGTTCCAATCTCATTCCCGCCTTGTCGACCGCCACGTAGTCGAGGTCGTCGCGCGCGCTGAGTTGACGGATGAGATCGAGGACGGGACTCAACGTGGGGTTGTAGTGCCGCCGGGCGGGGCCGGCCGCGACCATCGCATCGACCTGGCCCGCCGGCATGGTGGCGCGCAGCAGAAACTCCTCGTCGCTCGTGCGCCGGCCGAGACGTCCCCGCAACTCCTCGAGGCTCGCCATTTCTGGCTCGGCGCGCAGCTCTCGCGTACGCGGCAGCGACTCGATGCGCTCCATCACGTGGGCGGCGATAGGCACCGTCGGCCGGCCGAATCGGCCGATCGCGTAACGGATCGCCTCGTCCGGAATGACGGTGTAGCGTTCCTTGTTCATCACGTTCATGACGGCCAGCGTCATGAGAATTTGCGCGAAGGGCGTCATGACGATGGGCCACCCGAGTTCTTCACGCACCCGGCCCAACTCCTCGATCACGGCTCCCTCGAGGTGCGACAGCCGCGCCTCGGCGAGCTGGCGGCGCGTGGTGCCGACCATGCCGCCCGGCAGCTGATGCTTGAGATAGCGTGCATCGAAAGGCTGCGGGGAGCCGGCGGGCAGGCCCTCGGCCTCGGCCAGCTGAGTGAAGTACTGGTTGACCCGGTCGAGCGCCTCGTCATCGACGGCCACGCCATGTCCCAGCGCCCGCAGATTCGCGACCACGCGTGCCGAATGCGGGTTCGAGGTCCCATCCGCGGCGGCCCCGGAAGCACACTGCAGCACCGACACGCCCAGGTTGGGTGCATCCATATAAGTGTGTTCGGCGAGCCCGATGGTGCAGTGGGAATGCAGTTCCAGGGGCTTCCCACCCATCGCGGCTTTGACGGCCGGAATCAGGGTTTGTGCCCGCGCGGGTTTGAGCAGCCCGCCGGGGTCCTTTATATAGAGTGCATCGATGGACGGACAGGCGGCGAGCCGGCGAGCCCGCTCGATGTAGTGGGCATCGTCGTGGATGGGGCTCAAGGTGAAGACGAGGGCCACGATGACGTACTCGCCGCCGCCCTCCTTCACCATGCGCGCGCAAGCCATGTTCGATTCCGCATCGTTCATGGGGTCCGCCAGGCAGAAGCGCCGGATGCCGTTGCGCGCGAGCGTGCGGAACGCAAGCGCCATGAAATCCGGACTCGCGGTCTCCCAGGAGATGAATCGAAAGCCGGTCGACATGAACTGCAGCGGGGTATGCGGCGCCGCGGCCGCCATGAGTCGAATCCGCTCCCAGGGGTCTTCTTTCTTGTATCGTGCCGCCACCCCCATGTGGGTCGAGGTGGTGAAGTCGATGGCGCGGAAGCCGACCCGGTCCAGACTCCCGGCTATGGCGAGCGTTCTCGCAGTATCTATCCCTAAAGCCGCCCACAGGCACTGGTTGCCGTCGCGCAGCGAAGTCTCAACCAATTGAACGTCAGCCATGACAGACATCCACCTCAGCCTGATCGCGCAGCTCCGGCCGCCGGGCAAACAATCTCTCCACGAAGCCCGTATCCACACCCCCGGCTTGAAATTCCCGATCGTCGAGTGCGGCACGATGGAAGCCGAGATTGCTCTCCACCCCGCTGATGTGTGTGGCGGCGATGGCGCCGCGCAGGCGCGCGAGCGCACACGCGCGATCCGCACCCCAAGCGATGATCTTCCCCATCAGCGAATCATAAAAAGGCGGAATGTCGGACCCCGCTACGACGTGAGTATCGACGCGAATGCCCGGGCCTGTGGGCCATGACAGGTCGCGCACGCGCCCTGGACTCGGGCGAAACTCATTGCGATGGTCCTCGGCATTGATCCGGCATTCGACGGCGCATCCCATCGCTCGAACCTCGGATTGCCGCAACCGCAGGCCGCTTCCATCCGCGATGGCGATCTGCTCCGCGACGAGATCGATGCCCGTGACAGCCTCGGTGACCGGATGCTCGACCTGGATGCGCGCGTTCATCTCGAGGAAATAAAAGGCCTCGTGCGCCGCATCGACGATGAATTCGACCGTTCCGGCGCCACGAAACCTGAGGCGTTCCGCGAAGCGCACGGCCGCTTGCTGCAGTGAATTGCGCAGCGCCGGAGAAAGCCCCGGAGCCGGTGTTTCCTCGATGAGCTTTTGGTAGCGGCGCTGCACCGAGCAATCGCGCTCACCCAACTGAATGACCCGTCCCTCGCCGTCGCCCAAGAGCTGGACCTCGACATGGCGGCCGCGGTCGATGTATTGCTCCAGGTAGATGCGCGCGTCGCCGAAGGCCGCCCCCGCCTCGGCTGCGGCCAAATCGAGCAGTTCCGGCAGGTCTTCGATCCGCTCGACCCTTTTTAAACCCCGGCCCCCGCCCCCGCCCACCGCCTTGATGAGCAGCGGCACGGGCATAGTCCGCGCCAGAACCTCTGCCTCTGCCGGCGAATTCACCGCGCCGCCGGGCACGACCGGTACGTTCGCCGTCACCGCTTCGGACCGCGCCCGCAGCTTGTCGCCCACCGCGATGATCTGATCGGCCGTCGGGCCGATGAAAATGATGCCCGCGGTGGCGCACAACTGCGGCAGCGCCGCGCGCTCGGACAAGAATCCGTATCCGGGATGAATCGCATCCGCGCCCGTGGCCACGGCGGCATGCACGATGGCCGGGGCATTCAAGTAGCTATCCGCGGACCGTGCCGGGCCGATGCACACGACACGATCGGCCTGCCGTGCCGGCTCGCTGTCGCGGTCGGCCGCAGAGACCGCCAGCACCGTCTCGATATCGAGGGTGCGGCAGGTTCTGATGATGCGCGCGGCGATTTCTCCGCGATTGGCAATCAGAATTCTGCGGATGGCCATGAATCAGGGGTCCACGCGCGCCCGCATCAGGACTTCGCCGAATTCCACCAGCGCTTCGTCAGCCGGCAGGATTTCCGTGATGACGCCCTTGACACCTGCCCGCACCGTGTTCATGAGCTTCATGACCTCGATGATGGCGATGACGCTGTCTTCCTCCACCGCCGAACCGATCTCGACGTATGGGGCGGATCCCGGCTTGGGTGCCCGGTAGAATGTGCCGAGCATCGGCGATGCGATATCCCTCGAGCTTGCGTCGCACTGTGAGCGTGCGTCGGACGGCGAGCTTGCGTCGGACGGGATTGACGCCGCGATCGGCCGCGATGCGGCCGGAGCCGCCGTGTCCATACCGCCCGGCTGCGTCACGCTCGGAATCAATCCACCGGATGCACCGGCGCGGCGCAGCGTCAACTTGACGCCGTCTATCTCGAGGTTCAGCTCGTCGAACGTCGACGTTTCGACCAGCCGCATGATTTCTGCGACATCTGCGGCGGTCAGGGTCACCGTTGTCCTCCGAAAACCTTCATGACATGCAGCAGCGGGTCGGAAACTTTCGCGACGGAGGCCGCTTGGTCCTTGTTCGACCAAACCGTCTCGGGTCGGCTCTGCAGCAGCATGATCTCTTGAGAATGTCGGTCGATGGCCCACTCGATGTCCTGCGGCCGGCCGTAGTGGCGCTCGATCTGTCTGCCAATGGCGCGCAGCGACTGCAGTTCCTCGTCGCTCAGGCAGGGTTCCCGACGCAAGGAATCTTCCACTGCGACTTCCTCGACACCGCCCGCCGGCGACTGCGCATGGCGGATGGCCTTGTCCGAGATGTTGCGTACCGAGATTTCACCGGTGATTTTCCCCACCACCCAGCGGTCCGGCGTCACTTCGCCGCTCACCAGCGCCGACCCGAGCCCCCATGCCCCCTCGATCGTGATCACCGACCGATCCCCGCTCAAGGGACTGCGCGTGAACATGACGCCGGCCGTGCGCGCATCCACCATGGTCTGCACGACCACCGCCATGGCCACCGCCGATTCCGCAATCCCCTGCCGCCGCCGATAGCTCAGCGACTCGAGCGAGTACAGGCTGGCCCAACAGCTGCGGATTTTGGCGATCAATGAATCGGCCTCGGTGACCCAAAGGTAGGTGTCCTGAAGGCCGGCGAAGCTCGCGTCCGCGGCATCTTCGGTGGTTGCCGACGATCTCACGGCGACAGCCGGCGGGATCTGCGGCTCGCCCAAGCGCGCATAGGCATCGCGGATCTCAAGCTGTAGATCGGGCGCGAGAGGCGCCTCTTCGATGCGCGCCCGCAGCTCGCGCGATACGGCGCCCATCCCCTCGATGCTCTCCGTGGCGAGTCCTTCGACGCGCGCCCGCACCGGTGCGCGCCGCTCCAATGCGTCGATGAAATCCTCGAACGCCTCGGTGCGCACGACGAAGCCCGGGGGTACTTTGATGCCGGCGCGATGCAGCTCGCCGAGGCTGGCGCCTTTGCCGCCCACCTTGGGACGATCATTGAGACCGATGTCCCGAAACCAGCCGATGTACTGCGCCGCAGGCACTGTTTGATACCGAAGTCAGTGCAGCAACGTGACGATGCCCCGTCCGCCGTCGACGCGAATCCGCTGGCCATCCTTGATCTTCGAAGTGGCATTGCCGGTGCCCACCACGGCCGGCAGCCCGTACTCGCGCGCGACGATGGCGGCGTGGCTCATGGAGCCGCCGATATCGGACACGGCGGCGCGAATCTTTTGGAAGATGGGAGTCCAGGTTGGATTGGTGACATGGCAGACGAGAATGTCCCCCTGCTGCAAACGCGAGATTTCCTCCACCGACATCACGATGCGCGCAATCCCTTCCACCACCCCCGACGAAGCGGCAAAGCCGCGCACTTCGTTGCTGTCCGTCCCCGCGCCGGCCGACAGCCAATTGTCCAGGCTCTCGCGCGTGATCCCCCACAGCATCACGATGGCCGGATCGTCGATGACGTCCGGAATGGGCCCGAGCGCCGGCGGGGTTTCGTGCCGGCCCCACTCCTTGATCGCCGCCCTGCGCTCGGCGACCAGCGGCGGCCAGTAGGCGGGGCCGCGCGGCGGCGAGCCGGTCGACCATGCGTTCATCAAGTCGATGATCGCCGCCTCGAGTTCGTAGTGCGTGAGTTGGAACACGTCCTCGGCACTCGCAAAAAACCCATGCGCGGCCAGCAGGCCGCCGAAGCTGCGGATCTTGTTGAAGAAGAGGTTGGTGTACCAATGCTCGCAGTAGAATTTGTGCCCCTCCACGTAGGGGAACACCCGGTGCGCCAGCGCGATCATCTGATCGTAGGCGGCGCGTTCCTCATCGTTTTCCAGAAGCTCGCGGTAATCGGCGATCAACCGGCCGCGCTCCTCGCGCAGCTTCTCGACCTGGCGATCCATCGGCTCGCCGGCGCGTACGCTGCGCGCATACCCCGGAATCGCGGCGAACGGCATGGATAAATCGTCGTTCCAACTGCGATGATAGTGATAGAACCCGTCACCGACGTTGATGTTGAACCAGGGTTCGCGCGAGACCGCGAGTTCCTCGAGCCAGCGGCGGCCCGGCTCGCCCGACGCGCGCAACGAGCGCATGATGTCGTCGACGGAGGCTCCTTCGCGAAAGTGCGCGTCGACGTTGTGCTCGACGGCGCACCGGGCGAGCCGCCGCAGTTCATCGTCGGGCCGGAATATCTCCGCATCGATTCCCGCGACCATGCGGGCGATGGTCTGATCCGTGATCTCCGGAAAGGCCTTCTTGCAGAAGCCGAAGAAGGTCAGGTAGGCGCCGTAGCCCAGCAGCAGAAACTCGAAATGATGGTGCCACATCCGGAAGTAGCCCTCGAGCGTCTTCTGGTAGGTCACCAGCAAGTCATGATTCGAGGCAATTCCACGGCCCGCATGCACGTGTTCGAGCGGCTCGAATTCGGGCAGCACGGGATCCGGCAGGACCTTCGCCTCTTCGATCAGCTTCAGCATCTTCTGCTTCCACTGCGCATACAGCGATTCCCAGTTCTGGTAGTAGTAGAAGGCGCGCTTCTGGAACTCTCCCGTGCGGCGCGCAATCTCCTCAGGGTCGGTCACCGCGTTGCCGCCGATGTACACCCGGCCATTGATGATCCGATGATCGATTCCGAGCGTGGTCGGCAGGCAATGGACCCGGGTGTTGGCCGCACCCAGCGCGCAATAGGCCGCTTCCGCCGTGACCATGTCGAACGCCGACATGGGTTCGGGAAAGTGCATGGAATTGTAGAACCAGAATTTCTGGTCGTCGGTCTTGGAGAACTGGATATGGTACGGATAGGCCGCTTGCGCTTTCTCGGTTCCCGAGATGACCTTCACCGAGCTGGGTAGCGGGAACTCCCGGGGCTTTAGTTGCGCGTTCATAACGACTCCCCTTACCTGGATCCTGAGAAACGCCAGCCTACCCTAAACCCTAAAGCCTTCGGCGTCATCCAGTACCTTGCGCGCGACATGGCGATGCCGATCAGGACTGCCGGGTGCGCCAGCCTTCGTGATATCCCTCGCGTACATCGCGGGCATAGGGTACCGGCGATACCTTCACTCGAACGTCGAGCTGTTTGTGCCGCTCGACCGTGGTTTTCTTTGTGCCGCCGCCCTCTTCGCCCCACACCAGGGTGAGCACGTCGCCCACATTGATGCCGGGATCGACTATCCCCAACGACAGCGCCGTGCGTTCGTTGTAGCTGTATCCGCCGAACATGGAAAAGCCGACCACCTTGCCGCCCATCATGACTTTGTCGTACGAGGACGATGCGTAGTTGGCGATGGGTATGTCGAGAAACTTGTAGTGCTCGGTGCCCGGCATGAACAACGACGCATAGATCTTGGCGCAGTCCTCGCCGTTCCAGGCAAACGTGACCTTTTTGCGATGCGGTTGCTTCGATATCTTTTCCAGCGCCTCGCGTCCGATGAAATCATGATCGAACTTGACGAACGGTCCGTAGCCCAGCTCGTAGGGGGTCACGTAGTAGTCCTCGATGTTCTTGGAGACGAAGCTGCCGCCGATCGACCCCGTACCCTCGTAGCCGCCGGCGGGCAGCCACTCGCGGTATTTCTTCATCTTCTCGCCGGTATAAACGGCCGGCAGCGGTGAGGGAATCCATCCGGACTCCAGCGTATTGCTGGCGTAGGCGCGCGATCCCACGGGCACCAGATCGAATTCGCGCCCGGCCTCGAGTATCGCGTCGCGTATCTCATCGCCCTCGGCATAGGGACCCCACACTTCCAGCCCGGGTGCGCCCGCCATGCCGTGCCGCAGGGCGCGTACCTTGCGGCCCTTGATGTTGATCGCATCCATGGTGAAGAATTTGACGTCGGGAATCGGTCCGCCGTTGAGCTTTTCCAGTACTTTGGCGGCGTTCGGCCCCTGGATCTGGTAGCGATAGTGGCGCCGCGTGACAGCCTTGCCGCGTGGATGCGAGGGCGAGCGATCGTCCCGGATCATATCCACCTTGAAGCCGCCGGTCTCGCCATGGAATTGAAGCCAATTCACCGATGGCGCGCGGCCGACGAACAGCAGCTCGTCCTTGTCCAAATAGAACAGGATGCCGTCGCCGATGACGTAGCCGTCGTAGCTGACCGGCACCATCTGCTTGGCTTTGTTCACGGCGAAGTTATTGAAGCTGTTGATGGTGGTATACGAAATGAGCTTCAGGGCGTCGGGGCCCTTCACGGTCAGCTCCGCCATATGATGCGTCTGGTCGAACAGCACCGCGGTTTCGCGCCAGGCGCGCTGCTCGTCGCGCCAGTTGTAGAACTCGCTGGGCACCACGGGATAGACGTAGGCGCCGATACGCGAGTTGCGCAGCATGTCCACCGTGTTGCCGGCGCCCTTTAGCAGACCTTCGAGATTTTGCTGACTCATGACGGCGATGCCCTCCGGTATCTGATTCGATTGCTGATGAAATGCGACCGTGCGGCGGCCGTTGTCGTCCTTTTGTATTCGTGCGGCATGACTACACCGCCGCCAGGCACAGACGAATCAGATTGCCGCCGGCGACTTTACGCAGCGGCGCTTCGCGCTTGGCGGCCGCCTGCAGATTGCGCTTGGCGAGATTCGAGTGCTCGCGCGCCACGCTTTCGGCGCGGGCGCTCGCGCCCGCCGCGACGGCCTCCAGGATCGCGCGATGCTGCTGCTGCGAGATGATCAGCGTTTCATGCGCGTCGGCAAGAGCCGATTGCGCCATCACGAAGGCGCTGGGCGAGGCAAAGGGCAACGCCACGATGCGCTCGATGGCGCGCGTCAACACGGCACTGCGCGCGAGGCCTACCAGCAAGGAATGGTATCGCTCATTCAGGCGCACGAAATCGGAGAACTGCTCGACGCCCAGGGTGCGGCGCTCGACGATGGCGTCCATCGCGCCCACACAGTCGCGCAGATCGCTGAGTTCCGGTCTCGACGGACGCCGCTGGGCGGCGCGCCGTGCCGCCGCGCCTTCGAGCATGCCGCGCACATCGATGGCGTCATACGCTTCGGCCTCGTCGAAAGCACGCACGACAAAGCCGCCGGAACCGGAAGGTTCCAACAACCCTTCGTCCGCGAGCCGCAACAGAGCGGCACGGATCGGCGTGCGCGACACGCCGGTGAGCTCGACGAGCCTGAGTTCCGGCACGCGCTCGCCCGCGGTCAACTCTCCGTCGAGAATCAGCTGACGCAGGCGCAACTGCGCCTTGAGGGTCTGGGCGGCGCGCGGATCGCCGTTGCGCATCAATCGGGTCATAGGTGGCCGTATTCGCTAATGTATACGTTATCTAAAATTGTATACAATGACGGTCGCATCTACAACCGCCCTCCCGCCACCTCGCTCCCGATATGCTCAGCCTGGCGCAGCACCAGGGCGACGATTGTGAGCGTGGGATTCGCCGCGCCGGCCGTGGTCTGCACGCTGCCATCCGAGATGAACAGGTTCGGCACCTCATGCGCGCGTCCGTAGGCGTTGGTGACGCCCTGCCCCGGATCGTGGCTCATGCGCGCGGTGCCCATCTGATGCGTGGCCGGCGTCATGGGGCTCACCACCGTGCGCTTCGCCCCCACCGCCTCATAAATCTTTCGGCCCTGCCCGATGGCATGAGCGCGCATGGCCACATCGTTCGCGTGCGGATCGCAGTGAATATGCGCCACCGGCAGGCCGTAGGCGTCCTTGCGCGAGGCGGACAAGGTGATGCGATTGTCGGGACGCGGCATATCCTCTCCGTTGACGAGCATGCCGGCCATGTTGCGGTAGTTGTCGATGACGGAGGAGAAATCGCGACCCCAACCGTAAGGCAGCCCGATGAGGGGGAGCGTCGGCAGGTCGAGCATCGCGAGTTCTAGGTGATAACCGCCTGCGAAACCGCGGCGCGGGTCGTGGACATTCTCATCCTCCACGACGCCCGCCAGCACCGCGCCGCGCCAGAAGCTCACCGGCTGATCGAAAATACCGAATACGAAACTCAACACGTGATGACAATAATTGCGGCCCACCTGGTCGGATCCGTTGGCCAGCCCATGCTTGAATCGCCCTGACTCGGAAAGCAGAAGCAGCCTCGCGGTCTCGATGGCGTTGCCCGCGACGCACACGATGCGCGCGCGCTGGCGCTGCTGCACTCCGGCCGAATCTCGATACACGACGCCGGTGGCACGGCCCGCAGCGTCATGCTCGATGCGCGTAACGAAACACTCGCTGCGCAGGTCGAGCTTGCCGCTGGCCTCGGCCCGGGGAATCTCCGT
>Ga0210391_10001485_pt1 | contig 21309 bp, 19 predicted proteins | sample IncBWC12OmetaG_FD_160573 | JGI IMG/M metagenome (GOLD analysis project Ga0210391, IMG submission 160573) | Forest soil microbial communities from Barre Woods Harvard Forest LTER site, Petersham, Massachusetts, United States - Inc-BW-C-12-O ...
ACTGTCGGGAAGCGCTGGCAGGTCTGCAACATCGAGCGCGTCTGCGTGTCGTAGATCGTGACCGCCCAGAAGTTGTTTACCGGCACATCGGGCGGCAGATGGAGCTTGTAGGTTTTGGAGCCATCGAACGGCTGTTTCTTGCTGTCAAAATAGGCCCCTGCGTAATCGGATCCTACTCCTACAGCCGTTTTCGCCATGGACGGCGTCACACCGCCGGCGTTGTAGTAATACAGCACAGCCGCGTCAAGCTGCATCGTGCCATCCAACTCGAACGTAGCGTTTCCGTTGGCGAAGAATCCGGACCAGACGCTATCGGTGCCGGGATAGAGATACACACCGCTCATGCGCGGCTCGAAAGTGATGGCGCGCGCGGTCGCACTTCCGATTGTGGCGGCTTCGGTCAGCAGCTTTTTCATTCGATCGTCAGGAGCGAACGGCTGGCCCTTGACGATGCCGATGGTGGCGATCGCGCCGCGCTGCGACGGATCTATGGCGTCCATGGGCTCATCTTGGACGACAGCGTTCAGGAACTCGTAGTAGTCAAGCGTGTTCGGGAAAAGTGTGTTGACGGATTTGCCGGACAAGTTGGTAAAGGTGGTAGGAGCGGGGTTCACCGCGTCCTTCAGAGGGTATATCCGAATCCCCGAAGTCATGTTTTCAGCCCCGGCTTGCAGGCCGTTCGCAATCGAGCCGCGCAAGAAAAGAAAGTTCTTGTTGGTTCGAGGCTTCAGCAGGAAATATCCGTCAGGAACCTGGCCGTCGTAGCCCGGAGGCAACACGAGATACTTGCCGCCTTTGCCCTTGTCCGCGCCGGTGACGCCGAGGTCCCCGACGAAGCGCTCCCAATCGTCGTCCAGAAAGCCGAGCATACCCGGCGGCACCTCGATGACGGTCGGTCCGTCTTTTGCGAGATCGGTGCGGGAGAATGCGTAGAGAGTGGAAGTATTCGCCGTTAAAACGACGGCTTGGGAATCCATCAGCTGTTCGAAAATGGCGACCTTGTTGGGAGCGTCAGCACCTTGCGCGGCAAGGCTCGAAAGAAAGGCGCGAATCGCCACGGCGCCGAGGTTATCGAGATAGACCGTGACACCGCGCGTGCGGTCGAGATTGTCATAGAGGGTTTTAACGGTGTTGCCGGTCGGCACGCCGTCAGAGAAATCCAGCCTACCGATCGGCGTATCGACCTTGTCGGGGATCGAGATAGACTTCAGGACTTCCGGCGGAATGTCCGTCTTCGGCGCGGTTTGTGCTTGGGTGGGGGTCAAGGCCAGCGCTCCGGCAAGCGTGAGGGCGACCAGGCTATATTTGCGTGTCATTATTATTCATCTCCGTGGGGTCGGTTGGGTCGGCCTTGTCTTCCTATTCGCGCTTCAGCGGCGGCGCGATCCACTTGCCATCCAATGCTTCCTCTTTCGGTCAATAGAGGCGAATATCCATAGCGAAGGGCCCCTTGCAAGCGCATCTGCGTTCGCCCGCGAGGAGTATAAACAGTTACTCACACACACTGTAATCAGTAAATGGCGCAGTCGGCGTGCATGTCTTTTGCGAGGAGTCCCGCCGTGTTCGAGCAGTTGTTGCATCTCCATGCAACGAATGGGCGAAACTCATGGACGAAGCGAATCCGATTAGTTGCTCAGAGCATTGTTCACTTCGTGCAAATCGCCAATGCACTCATCGAAGCCAATTACTACCCGAGAGTCGGCCAGTGTTCGGGAATGGGATGCCGTGACGGGAAGTCAACTGTAGCGTATAAGCCAAAGCGAAAATGAGCGCTTCAAATATGGGGCCAACTCAGAAGCGGGAGCCGGGTCAGGCTCTAGCCTTGAGTGCCTCGCGAATGAGACATTTTCAGTATGTTCTCTGAACGGCTCCGTTGGTCCGCATTGTGCTGCTGTATGGCGCTGCTGATCACCTGCGGAGAAAAGCGAGCCGCATGCGGGCAGACCGCCGCAGCATCAACCCAGCAAAGTTGTCAGGCGCTCGCGGCAGCGGCGACTGCGGCCCGCGAAGCAGGCAAGCCGGATCAGGCGCTTGAGGATTACACGCGCGCCGTGGCGGTCCGTCCCGACTGGGCTGAGGGATGGTGGTATCTGGGAACGATGCGGTACGATCGGGACCATTATTCCGAGGCGATCCCTCCCTTGCGGAAGCTGGTTCAACTCTCGCCGGACCTTGGTTCCGCGTGGAGCTTTCTCGGCCTTTCCGAGTTCGAAACGAAGGATTATGGAAACGCGCTCGAGCATCTTGAGCGAGCTCAATCGCTTGGCAACGGAGACGACCCGGAACTCGGCCGTGTCTCCACCTATCACCTGGCCCTGCTGCACATTCGCAACAGCGAATTTGATCGGGCGACCACAATACTCCTTCCCGCGTCAGGCGAGAATCAAGTGCCTCCTCAGATCAAGTCTGCCCTGGGCCTGGCGCTTCTGCGCATTCCGTTGTTGCCGGGGGAAGTCGATCCATCACACGATGCGTTAATACAGGCGGCGGGAGAGGCAGCTGCGGTGGCAGTACAAGGCAAGTCATCCGATGCCCTGAAAGCGCTGGTGGACGAACACCCTAAGATTCCGTGGCTGCACTATGCCTATGGATTGGCATTGGCGAATACAGGACAAACCAGTGAGGCTTTGGCCGCGCAACGAGAAGAGGCGGTGATCTCTCCACAGAGCGCGCTCCCACGCATCCAAATCAGCTCGCTGGAGCTCAGCCTGCACGAATCGCAGGAGGCGCTCCGCGCCTCGCAGGAGGCAGTCTCGCTCGCCCCTGATTCTTCGTCCGCACACCAGGCTCTGGCCAAGGCTCTCGAAGTTGCAGGCAAACATCAACAGGCTGAACAGGAAGCTCGCACCGCGGCGAGTCTGGCGCCGGAGAAGCCGCGCGTGGACGCAAAGATCGCCAGTCTCTACGCCATCTCTTCGGCAGGAGAAAGCAAAGCGGCTGCGCCCGTTGAGAATGCGGACAATTGGAACCAGGCAATGGCGGACTACTCCGCCGGACACTATGCCCAAGCAATCGCAGCACTGAAGACCTGGGTAGAGCGCAAACCTAGTGACGGGACGGCCTGGGCGGTAATGGGCCTGTCTGAATTTGAGCTGAGAGACTACGACAACGCGCTGATCCACCTGCAGCGCGGCCAGCAACTCGGTGTCGCAGCGAGCCCGCAGGCAGTCGAGCTAGCCAAGTACCGACTGGCGATCCTGGTCAATCGCAAAGGCCAGTTCGAGATGGCTACTGACCTGCTGGCTCCGCTGGCTGGGCAGGAACCGCTCGCCGACGAGATCCAGTTCGCTCTGGGAGCCGCCTTGCTGCGTATTCCCTCACTGCCCGATCAGATTGATGCATCGAAACACTCGCTTGTCGAAAGGTCGGGAGACATCACCCAGCTTTTGCTTGCAAGCAAGTACGACCTGGCTTTCCTGAAGTTGCAGAAGCTGATTGAGCAGTATCCCACGACGCCCTTTCTTCACTACGCCTATGGGACCGCGCTTGACTCTCTTTCGCAGTACGACGAAGCGAAGACACAGATGCGCGCGGAAATACAGACCTCACCGCACAGTGCCCTCCCCTGGACTCGATTGGCTTCGATCGCCCTGCGCCAGCATCTCCCTGACGACGCGTTGCCGGCAGCACAAAAGGCCGTGCAGCTTGCGCCGGACTCGGCGGATGCCCACTATGTCCTTGGGCGAACGTGGATGGAATCGGGTGAAACGCAAAACGCGATTGCCGAGTTGGAACTGGCGAGCCGGCTCAGTCCTGCGAGTCCGGAAATTCATTTCGCTCTCGCCCGGGCCTACACGAAAGCAGATCAGCCGGAAAAGGCCAACCAGGAACGAGCTGCGTTCGCGCGCCTTAACGCGCTTGCCGAGCAACAACGAGCGCAACATGGAGATCAGTCTTATCGAGGCGCTCACGATGCGGCGAATTCGTCGATTCTCGGAGGCACGACGAACGCGCCCGCGACCTCCTCACCCCAATAGACCTGCGCAACCTCACCTCTAGCCCTTCATGTGCTCCTGAATCTGCTTGGCTAGTTTCTCGATCTGATGCGCCTCTTTGATGAGGGGCAGCGGGAGCGTGGAGGTTAGATTCGTTTGCTGCACATGATCTCTGAAATCCGAAGTCATCTGAAACAGCTTCTGTGCATCCGATTTAATCTGTGTCCAAGCCACCGGACTGATGTTGGACTTCCGCTCCCCCTCCTGGACTCCTGTATTGTCTATCCCAGCCGGAACGTTTTGATTGGAGGGCGCATTTGGCGAAGAAAGTGGCTGTGGATGGGGCGTCATCTGGGCCGCAAGGGCGGGGCGCGCAACCAAGGCTCCGGCTGCTGCACCAGCCGCGGCTACGAGCAAGCGTCGCCTAGTCTCTCGCATGGATGCCTCCTGAACGAACAGACTTCTGTAGAGGCCTAATATTACAGTCGGCCATTGACAAAAGCCCAGACGCAGCTCTCTGGCTATTTCATCCGGCAAAATTCTTTCTGCGCTGCGGCTCGACTTTCTCGAGAGTCTTTGGACATGGTTCAGAGTTCGGCTGTATGCTTCAGACGATCCCGGAAAACGCTTTCTCGAATAATTTCCTGCGAACATAGACAAGTGAAAATCCTCTTCCAACGTATTGTCATAGCGCTCTCCCTTCTTCTTTGCAGTCTGGTTGCCACACACGGCGCTCGAGCGCAGAAACCGCAGGCACTCACTCTTTCCGGCGACTACTGGGGCACCCATGACCCCTCAATCATCGAGGCGGGCGACACTTGGTACGTCTTTGCCACCGGCAGGGCGAGCGATGGCGGACAGTTCCAGATTCGCTGCTCATCAGACCTGAAAGCATGGAAGCTCTGCGGACACGTTTTCGACCAGATTCCCGGTTGGATTCACAAGGACAGCCCGGGAACTGTCGGCCTCTGGGCTCCCGACATTTCCTACGAACAAGGCGTTTACCGCCTTTATTACGCCTATTCCCTCTTCGGCAAAAATACCTCCGGCATCGCGCTTGCCACGAACAAGACGCTCGATCCAAACAGTCCCGATTACAAATGGATCGATCACGGCCTGGTGCTGCGCTCCCTCGCCAACGATGACTTCAACGCCATCGACCCGAATTTCATTCTCGATAGCAACGGGCACGCGTGGCTCGCTTTCGGCAGCTTCTGGAGCGGCATAAAGATGAGGCGTCTCGATGAACGCACGGGCATGCTCGATGCGAAGGACACAAAACTCTATTCACTTGCCTCGCGAGCGAAGCCCGAGAATGCACCGCCCCCTCCGCCTGATCTTCCTCCCAACTGGGAGGCGGTGGAGGCGCCATTCATCGTGCATCACGGCGGCTACTACTACCTCTTCGTCTCGTGGGATCTTTGCTGCCGCGGGACGAAGAGCACTTATCGCACCATGGTTGGCCGTGCCCGCAAGGTGACTGGCCCCTATCTCGACAGGGATGGAAAATCGATGGCCGAAGGCGGCGGCTCAGAGTTGTTGGCAGCAAATCAGCGTTGGCTGGGCCCCGGCGGCGAATCGATCCTCATGCAGCCCGGCGGCGAGGATCTGATTGTCTTCCATGCTTATGACGCGAAAACGGGCAAGCCGGCCCTACAGATCTCGACCATCACCTGGACTGACGATTGGCCGCACGCCGCACTTGAACAGTGACGGCAGAGCGAGGTGTTCGCGCGATCTAAAGTGAATCGATGTGCGTCAAGATCCTCCCGCGCAAATTTGACAACTATTAGACGCCGATTTAACGACAGGCGTGCGTATGGATCGCTAGTGTCCTTTCCTGTAAGGAGAAACACCCATGCGATTCATGCTTCGTTCTCTAGTCCTCACTTCCGCCGCACTTTGCGCGACCGCGGCCTTTGCGGCTGAAAAAGCGGTGGTGAATGTTCCCTTCAACTTTGAAAGCCACGGCCAGGCGTTCCCTGCAGGACGCTATGACGTTACCCTCGACTCCCATGCCAACGTACTCACGCTGCGCAGCGCCACAAACACCGGCCAGTCGATGACCTGGGTCGTATCGCCGGCGGACTGCAATCCAGATTCGCCAGCTCTCCATATGATTTTTGATGACGCGGGCTCCACGCATGAGTTGCACACGGTGCAACTCGGCACGCGCATCACCTCCGTACTGGACGCTCCCGCCCAACACCACGGTGCGGGCAGCTCAGTGGCTGCGGGTAGCGGCCAGTAACGCAACACTCGTCACGAAGCCCGCGTCGGAACGCTCCGCGCGGGCTCTTTTTTCCCTTCGGGATAGGCGGCACAGTCCGTGCCGGACAATTCCCTGAGCCAATCGCATACATTTTTCGTCGACCCTCGCGTCGCGCCCTCCTTCACCCGCTGTCCATATCCCTCAGAAAATGCGTATGCTGGACACGCTGCCTCAAATCGCGTGCTTGCAGGAGCTGATTCGATATGGGTTCAAGAGGGAATCTGATCTCAAGAAGAAAATTCATGGCTGGCGGATCGATCGCCACGGCCGCCGTACTATTTCAATCGAAAACAGTCCACGCCGCTCCTTCAGAAGCGGGAATCGGAGTGCAACTTTACAGTGTGCGCCAGATGCTGGCTCAGGATTTCCCCGGGACTCTTGCCAAGGTTGCGGATGCGGGCTATCGCAATGTGGAAGCAGCCGGATTCTACAACCACGGCGCCACCGATGTGAAGCAAATGATGGCCACAGCGGGCTTGAAATGCGTGAGCGCGCATTATTCTCTGGCCGACCTGCTCAAGGCCGCCGACGCGACCATGGAATACGCCAACACTCTGGGACTTGAGTACGTGATCTGCTCGTCGCCGTCGGTCGCCGATCCCGCAAAGTTTGCACACGCGCCGGGCGGAGCCTGGCAGGCCATGCAGCACGGCCTGACAGCCGACGACTGGAAATGGAATGCCGGGCAATTCAACGAAATGGGTCGGAAGATGAAGGCCCAGGGGCTGAAATTCGGCTATCACAACCACACGATGGAGTTTCACGATCTCGGCGGCACGAACGGATTCCAGATACTGCTCCGCGATACCGATCCGTCCCTGGTGACGATGGAAATGGATTGCGGCTGGGTCGTGGCCGGCGGCGGCAATCCGGTCGAGTTGCTCACGAAGTATCCGACACGATTTTCGATGCTGCATGTAAAGGACCTGAAGGCCGCGGAACCAGGTGACGAGCCAGGAAAGCGCATTTCGACTGAGCTGGGGCGGGGCGTGATCGACTATAAGCCCATCTTTGCCGCGGCACGGAAGGCCGCCATTCGCTACTCGATCGTCGAGCAGGAAGACTTCGACATACCGGTCTTCGACGCGCTGAAAATCGATTACGAATTTATGCGCACGCAAGGGCCGGGCTAAATCCGGCCAGCGATCAGATGTGGCAGCTTACGGCGCCGCGCTTTTCGAGATACTTCTGGTGGTACTCCTCGGCTCGCCAGAAGGTCTCGGCCGGAACCACCTGCGTAACAATCGGCCTTGAGAAGCGCTTCTCGTCCGTCAGCCGGGCAATCACCTGCTTTGCGACAGCTTCCTGCTCCAGAGAGTGGTAGAAAACGGCGCTGCGGTACTGCTTGCCCCAATCCGGACCCTGGCGGTTGAGCTGGGTCGGATCGTGCAGCTCGAAAAACAGGTCAAGCAAGTGCTCGTAGCTCACCTTCGACGGGTCGAAATCGATCTCAACAACCTCAGCGTGGCCGGTGGCGTCGGTGCACACATCCTTGTACGTCGGATTGTCGAGCTTGCCGCCCTCGTATCCCACCGCAGTCGCAGTCACGCCGGGAACCTGCTGAAACCGCGCCTCAACACCCCAGAAACATCCTGCACCAAATGTAGCCTTCGCCATCAAAACCTCCCTGGAAACCAACGTTTAGATGCTTTCGGAAGCTGTTTTGATCCCTTAACGGGGCCGTGACGACCGCTTCACAGGTGAAGAAACAGGCCGGCGGCTGTTCTTCTTCGCAAAGGTGCGCCGGGCTGGACTCTTCTTCAGACGAGAAGCAGCCGGAAGCGCTTTTTCTCTCTTCGGTTCGCGTGGGGAAGTTTTGGCGGCCTTCTGGACCTTCGATGCCCGCTTCAGCTTTTCGACTTCCTGGTCGCTCAGCTCGCGGACCTTGCCCGGCTCGACGTCCAGCACCAGCGGCCCGTAGCCGATGCGGCGAATCTTCTCGACATGATGGCCGATTTCCTCGAACATCTTGCGAATTTCGCGATTCCGCCCCTCAATCAACACCAGCTCATACCAGGGATTTTCGCCCTCGCGCACCAGCCGGACCTTTGCCGGAGCAGTCAGGACACGGCCTTCATGCGTCCCCGGCTTGCCACGCTCGATCATCATTCCGGTACGCATCTGATCGAGATCCGATTCCTTCGGTTTTCCGCTCACTTTGACGAGATAGGTCTTCTCGACTTTGGTGGCGGCGCGGGTCAGGGCGTTCGCCAGCTCGCCGTCGTTGGTCATCAGCAGCAGCCCTTCGCTGGCATAGTCCAGCCGGCCCACAGGAAAAACCCGTTCTCCGCCGCGAATGAGCTGCATGACCGTGGGACGGTTCTCCGGATCGCTCATTGTCGTCACGTAGCCCTTTGGCTTGTTGACGACGTAATAGCGCAGGCGCTCCGGACCGTGCAGCAGCTTGCCATCCACGCGGATGTGATCGCGCGATGCGTCCGCCTTTGTGCCCAGCTCGGTTGCGATCTTTCCGTTGATCTGCACGCGTCCGGTGAGGATGAGCTCCTCTGCCTTGCGCCGTGAGCAGATTCCGGCAGCGGCGATGATCTTTTGCAGCCGCTCACCAGCGCTCTCACGGCCTCGATCCTGCTCCGGCTCGACGGCCATCAGTCTCCTTCGCCCGGCTGGCCCACGGAGGCAGTCGCTTCGCCCGCGTCCACCATGCTGGTAGGCTTGACCTCGGGTTCGACCGCTATGCCGGGAAGATCGGCGTATTCGCTTGTGCCGCTCTCTTCGCTTACCCCTATGGCGGCCACTGCGGCGGCCTCGATCTCGGAGTCCTCGGGATCGGAATCCGCCTCGGCAGATCCGCTGCCTTCGTCATCCGCGTCAGTGTCGGCCTGCTCGAACGGCAGTTGCTCCGACGGAGCATCGAGAATCTCCGATTCTGCCAGTTCGCCCGCCATTTTTTCGAACTCTTCGATCGATGGCAGCTCATTCAGGTCTTTCAACCCAAAGCGAAGCAGGAATTCTTTGGTCGTCTTGTAGAGGATGGGCCGGCCAATCACATGCTTGCGTCCTGCCGTGGTAATGAGCTTGCGGCTGATCAATGAGCCGAGCACGCCGCCCGAATCCACTCCGCGAATCTCGCTCACTTCAGGCGCGGTCACCGGCTGTTTGTACGCAATCACGGCCAGCGTCTCCAGCGCCGGCAGCGACAACTTCATCGGAGGCTTCAGGCTTTTCACAAAACCGCGCACGGCATCGTGATACTCGGCCTTGGTGGCCACTCGATAGCCGCCCGCGATCTCCCGAATCTCCACGCCATGGTCGCCTTCGGCATAATCGGCAATCAGGTCGTTCACGATGCGGTGAAGCTCGTCGCGGATTTCGCGGTCCCGCAAGCGCGCTGCCTGTTTCGTTTCGTCGACGGAAGCTTCCGCACCCTCTGCCTCGACAGCCTCAGCGGCAGTAATCTCGTTCGGGATCATCAGCGGTGGTTCCCAGCCCAGACCAGGGTCGGGCGCAATTGTCGCTGATATAGCGATGGCCGCCTCCGCAGCCTGCTCCGCCAGCCGGACGCGCCGTTCTTCCAGTGCTTCAGCTTGAAACAGTGCGGCCAGCTGCGCCAGAGTGACGGGTTCCTCGGCTGCGTAAATAACGGCTTCGATCTTGGCTTTTAGACTCATGCGTTCGGATGTAAAGCTTCTCGCCGGGCAAAGAAAACGGCGCTTCTCAGATACTACAGAAGCGCCGCTCATCCGTCAGTGTGCTGGCTGGTGGGTGGTACCCGGCCAGGATTTCTAAATGAACTGCCGCAACCCCCAGAAGATTCCGGCCGCAAGCAACGCTGCAACCGGAAGGGTGAAGACCCAGGCCAGGGCGATGTTGCGGATCGTGGAGAATTGCAGACCGCTGCCGTTAGCCAGCATGGTTCCGGCAACACCCGAGGAGAGCACATGCGTCGTCGAGACGGGCATCTTGAATTGATCTGCCGCAATGATGGTGACAGCCGCGACGATCTCAGCCGATGCTCCCTGTGCATAGGTCAGGTGATCCTTGCCGATCTTCTCGCCAACCGTAATAACGATCCGCTTCCAGCCGACCATCGTTCCCAATCCCAGCGCCAGAGCGACCGCAACCTTCACCCAAGGGGGAATGAACTTGGTCGAAAGGTCGAGGTGCTTCTTGTAGTTGGCCAGGACCGCATTCTCGGGCGAGGAGAATTTCGGAGTGCCGGACTTGGCCATCAGGCGCAAGGCTTCGCTCTCAACGTACATATCGTTGCGAACATTCTGCTGTTGATTGGCCGGGATGCTAGCGAGTGTGTGATATGCCACCACTTCGTGCTGGATCTCGAGCGCCAATTGGCGCGCGGCCAGCATGGTGTTGGGCGTGAACTCTTTGGTGCGGATGTAATCGGTCAAATCGGTGCGCGCGTCGCCCATTATCGCGTCGGGGGAAACGTAGCTGGAAAGCACATTCGCAGCCTGTTGGGAGACAGCGGCAAAATCCTGCACCTGGTTATAGCCAATTGCGTGGTTCAGCGCGTAAGCCGTGGGAACGGTACCGATCAGGATGAGCATGATCAATCCCATGCCCTTCTGCCCGTCGTTCGATCCGTGACCGAAGCTCACGCCGGTGCAGGTGAGCACCAGCAGGCTGCGAATCCAGAACGGCGGCGGAGTATCGCCCTTCGGCGACTCATACAGTTCAGGCTTCTTAACCAGCACTTTCAAAAGCAGCAGGAGCAGCGCCGCGCAGACAAACCCGACAACGGGCGAAATCAACAGCACTTTGAAGACATTCGCGGCCTGCGCCCAATCCACGCCGCTGGTGCCTGTCTTGGGGCTCATCAACTGATTCGCGACACCGACCCCGATGATCGAGCCGATCAGCGTGTGCGAACTGGAAGCGGGCAAACCAAGCCACCAGGTGCTGAGGTTCCATATGATGGCGGCCAGCAGCAGCGAGAAAACCATGGCGAACCCCGCACCCTTGCCAACCTGCAAAACCAGTTCCACCGGCAGCAGCGTCAGAATCGTATAAGCAACGGCGCCCGAAGAAGTGAGAACGCCGATCAGGTTCCACATGCCGGACCAGACCACGGCGATGTGCGGCTCAAGAGAGTGTGTATAGATGACGGTGGCAACAGCGTTTGCTGTGTCATGGAAGCCGTTGACGAATTCGAAACCCAGCGCGATGAGCAATGCAAGACCAAGCAGCGCATAGGGCCAGGCCGATGCCAGGTGCGTCCCGCTCAGGTCGTTCGCGAGCTGCGAAACTGCGTATCCCAGGCCTCCGATCAACACTAGCCCGAAAATGGCCATGCCAATCTTTCCGGGAGACTTGTTCAGCTTGTGGTGGACGGCCGATGTGGCACTGGCGTGTCCGGGGGAAACGGCTACGCTTGCTGCTTCATTCATGAAGATCGACTCCTGAGATTGCCTCTAGGGGGCTCGTTCTGCAAGCTATCAGGCGGAGTCACGCCAGAGAATGAAAATCAGGCCGGCTTTTATGAATATTTGATGAAAGCGAGATGAACGAGGGATGTGCGTCACTTACGACCAGTCGTCGCGAATCTGGCTCATGCGCTCGTTCAAGGCCTCTTCGAACTGCTCGTGTTTCTTCACGAAGATTTCGCTGAAGTTTCGATCCTGCCGCAGCAAAATGGCCTGCAAACGCACCAGTTCCAGCAGGGCCAGAAACATGGCGATCAGCGAACTCCGCGATTTTGTGCCGGCCAGCAGCTTGCTGAGGGCAATCGGCTTGTCTTCCATCACCAGGCGGCGACGAATGAAGTCGATCATCTGGCCGACGGTGGCCGTGTCTTCTTCCACTTCAAGAACGGGACGACTCTTCGCGCGATTCAATATCTCCTGGAAGACGCGCACCAGGTCGATAGTGTCCGCCGCGAGTTCCGGCTCGGTTCCTTCAGCGTCGCGAAACTCGCGAATGCCGGGATTAGTCCAGGTTGCTTCCTCAATCTGCTGCTTGGCATGCAACATTTGCGCCGCGTTTTTGAAGCGCTCGTGCTCCAGCAGCCGCTCGACCAGCTCGCGCCTGGGATCGTCCGCCTCGCCCTCAGCTGACTCCGCCGGAGAGCGCGGCAAGAGCATCTTGCTCTTGATGTGAATCAGCAGCGCGGCGGTGTAAATGAAGTCACCGGCCACGTCGACGTCGGTTTCCTTCAAATGCTCGACGTAGCCCAGAAACTGGGCCGTGATCTTCGCGATCGGGATGTCGTAGATGTCGATATCCTGTTTGCGGATCAGGTCCAGCAGCAGGTCGAGCGGTCCGTCGTAAACCTTCGCCACGCTGACGGAAAACGGAAAGACGCTGGCCTCCTCTTTCTTGAGGTCGTGCGCGGTCTTCTCATATTTTGCGTTGCCCGGCGCTTCTGCGTGCGCAGGGGTCGGATTGGTGGGCTGATCGGTCATTACGTACCGCCCTCCAGTGTCGGCAGCAGGCCTATCGCAGTGCGAACTTCGGCAAGGGTCTGCCCGGCTCGCTGCGAGGCCCGCTGTGCGCCTGCCTCAAGGATTTCCTTGACCAGCAAATTGTCCTGCTCATACCTGCGCCGCCGTTCCTGTATTGGCGTCAGGTGCTCGATAATTGCATCCGCAACCCATCCCTTGCACTCGATGCAGCCGATACTCGCTGTTGTGCAGCCTTCGTATACCTTCGTCAGCGTCTCGGCGGTTGAAAAGACCTTATGGAGATCGCCCACGGGGCAGACGTCGGGATTGCCCGGATCCTTGCGGCGGATGCGCGCAGGATCGGTGACCATGGGCTTCAGTTTGGCGCGAATCTCAGGTTCCGGATCGGAAAGCAGGATGGTATTGCCATAGCTCTTCGACATCTTGCGGCCGTCCGTGCCCGGCAGCTTCGGCGACGGGGTCAGCAGCACCTGCGGCTCGGGAAAAACCTCGGCTGGAAGATGATCGGGCTCTTTGGACGCATGTGGCGTCGGTGGGGAAGGATAGAAATTGTTAAATCGCCGCGCAATCTCGCGCGTGAATTCCACATGCGCGACCTGGTCCTGCCCCACCGGCACGAAATGAGCCTGGTAGAGCAGGATATCCGACGCCATCATCAGCGGATAGCCGAGAAATCCATAGGTACTCAGATCCTTGTTGGTGAGATTTTCCTGCTGCTCCTTGTACGTGGGCACGCGCTCCAGCCAGCCCAGGGGAGTGATCATCGCGAGCAATTGCGGCAGCTCGAAATGCGCCTTGACCTGGCTCTGCACAAAGAGCGTGCAATTCTCCGGATCGAGACCGGCAGCCAGAAAGTCTACGGCCGCGTCGAGTGTGCTCTGCTTGATTTGCGAAGTGTCAGCATAGTCGCTGGTGAGCGCGTGCAGATCCGCAATGAAGAAATAGCTCTCGTATTCATGCTGCAGCCGCACCCAGTTGTAGAGTGCGCCCATGTAGTTACCCAGATGGAGCTTGCCGGTGGGGCGCATGCCGCTCAGCACGCGCTTCTTTGAATCAGAAGAAGAGATCGACACCCTGGTCCTTTGTTCGAAGTCCTTTGCTCGAAAATGCTCGTCCTATTGTACGGAAAGAATCAGAGGGATAGCAGGACAGCGTCGATCAGCGCCAGCGCAGGCCGGACAAAGAACATTACGACCGGGCCGCCAACCAGAAGCATCAGAATGAGGCTGATCATGCCCAGCGAGTCGTAAATTCTCAATGCGTTGTAGGGAAGCATGTGGCGGAAGATATGCGAACCATCGAGCGGCGGAAGCGGCAGAAGGTTGAAGACGGCGAGCACCAGGTTCAACAGAATGGCCAGATAGAAAATCAGGGCCATCGGAAAGATCACCGGGCTTGCAGTCATCAGGGTAGGATCGATGGCGCCCCCGGCCAGTTCACGCACCGCCAGTGCGCCCGTCGGTGTCGCATGGACCAGGACGACCAGCGCGATTGTGCATGCAAGGGCGGCCGCCAGGTTGCTCGCCGGCCCAGCGAGAGTGGTCAGAATATCGTCGCGGGTAATACGTTTGAAATTGCGCGTGTTCACCGGTGTGGGACGCGCCCAGCCAATCAGGAATCCGCCGTAACCCGGCAGAAACAACATCACCAGGGGGATCAAAATCGTCCCAATCGGGTCGATGTGTTTGACGGGATTTAATGTCACCCGGCCCAGCATCCTGGCCGTCTGATCGCCCAGGCGCGACGCCATCCAAGCATGGGCGGCCTCGTGAAGACTGAGCGCGAAAACAAGGATCGCAAACTGGAAAATTTTAATGACGATGTCTTGCTGACTCATGGACAACAGTGATGGTAACAGGGCGCGCGCATCGACGCACGACGCGTCGTGGCGGGCTGATCAGTCACAATTAGGACGCACCTGCCGCTCGGGGGCAGGCACATCGCTCCTGTCCTTAAACTGTGTGGCCTCGTCCTTTGTCTTTAGCTGCTTCGCCGGCACGCCGCCTGCAATGACGTGATCGCCGACTTCCTTCGTCGCCACGCTCATTGCGCCCAGCATCGCGTCTTCGCCCACCCGCACTCCGGCCATCACGGAGGCGTGATAGGTGAGCCGCGCTCCGGGGCCAATCTCCGTCTTTCGATGCTCAACCACTCTGGAGTCGATCGGATCATGTGCATGCGAATAGACCGAGGCGTAGTCCGAAATCGATGTGCCCTTTTTGATGATCAATTCGCCACGATCGTCGAGCATGACGTACTTGTGAATGACACAGTCGTCCTCGATCGTAAGGTTGTAGCCATAACTGAACTCGACTCCGTGAAAAATCTTCACGTTCTTGCCGATGCTCTTGAAGATGTGTTTACCCAGCATGGCACGAAAGCGGAAGCCCAGCCAGTGGTTCAGAGCCACGGGCGAGTGGTCGAACATGTGCCAGAACCAGATCAGCGGCTTGAGACAGGCATATTGCTTCGCGTCGATGTCGCCGTAATATTCGGGCTCAAGCGTAACGTTGGCCGGATCCAGTGATAATTCCAGCACGTTGAAAGGCAGTTCCGTGGTGAGGGTGAAATTCAACCTTCCACCATGAGGACGTCCCAGCAACAACTGATGCAGATTGTCGCGCACCAGTTCTTGTCGCAGGGCCGGCTTCTTGTGCTTGGTGAACTCTTCGTCGAGGTATTCGATCCAGCGCGTGAAGACTTCCTTGGCTTCGCGTGATGGCTCAAGATCGCGATATTCGTAACGGGGCATGTCTATCCTTCAAGAAGATTCCTTGGCCTTGCGGAGAAATCCTTCGGCCTCTAGCAGATTACGCTTTAACTCTTGTCTGATGCGTGGCAACAGCGAAAGTCGCATGCTCACTCGATGGCGAAGACTGCGTAGACGGTGGCGGATTCCTCGATCTGGCGCGGATTAATGGCGAGTGTAGCAACAGCTTTTGCCATGGGCGGTGGTCCGCTAAATGATGCGTACTGCTCGAGCCGCTGAACAGGACTCGCCGGAGCCTGGTTGCTGGCGTAGATCAAGCCTGACAGCTTGACATTGAGGCCCTGTGCCATCTGCTGTGCGATCGCCTGGGCCTTGGCGAGGGCTTTGGCGGCCGCTCTTGCCTGCAGCGCATTCATGTCGCGGTATTGCCATTCAATCTGGCCGCTCTGGTTCGCGCCCGCTTCCACGGCGACGTGCAGGACTTTTGCTGCGTCGTCGGGCTTTGTCCTCACGGTCCACGACTGATTCAGCACGAACTGTTCTTTGTCGCGATCCATCTGGGATTCCTGCGGATCGTGATAGGTGTTCCGTTGCAGGTTCTGGTTCTCGCTCTCAATCGCCTTGTCAGGAACGCCGGCTTTCTTGAGAGCATCGACGATCGCGTTCGAGATCTTTGATCCATCGGCATAGGTGGCCGGCTCATCCGGTCCGAAGAGCTGAAATCCCACATGCACAACTGCAAGATCAGCATCTATTGTCGCCTTTTCGGACGCCGTTACCGCAATCGTGCGATTGTTCTTGTCCACTTTCACACTCTGAGCCCGGATTGCCTCTGTGCTCGCGTATCCGAACAGGACCGCCACGACAGTGACCGTCGCTACATTTCGCCACATCACAATCTGCATGCTCAGTCTCCTTTAAAGTGGGTGAACTCGAAACCGCCCGAGTGTATACCACCTCGAATTTCTTGTCGCCTCGTGATCTTTGCTGAATTCACCAGCGATGCGATTGTGCGAAAGTGCGCAGCCTATCCAGCGTCTCCCGCACAGCGCCGGAATCAATCGCCTCCGCTCCCCGGGCCACGCCTTCGCGCATATCCGCCGCGACTCCCGCCGCAACCAATGCTGCGGCGGCGTTGAGAAGGACTACATCTCGCCTCGGTCCCGGCTCGCCATCAAAAATGCGCGCAAGAATCGCCGCGTTCTCGGCCGCCGTCTGGCCCCCGGCCAAATCGTCGAGCGAGCAGCGAGGCAACCCCGCCTCCTCGGGAATGAGTTGATACAACCGCACGCTATTCCCTAATCCTTGTTCCCAGTTCCCTGCACTCTTCACCTCGGCCAGGCGGCTCTCACCGGTCACTGTCAACTCATCCAGACCATCGCTGCCATGCACAACAAACGCGTGCCGCACGCCCAGCCGCGCCATCGCTTCGGCAGCCAGCGTGAGCCGCGGGCGCGAATAAACGCCCATCACCTGCGCCGGAGCCCCTGCCGGGTTCGTCAGTGGCCCCGCCAAATTAAAGATCGTCCGAAATCCCAGCGCCCGGCGGATAGGCTGCACTCGCTTCAACGCCGGATGCATCTCCGGCGCATACAGAAACATGAATCCTGTGGCGCGCAGACATTCGACAGCTTGCTCCGGTCGGAGCGTCACCGGCACGCCCAGCGCCTCCAGCACATCTGCCGAACCGCAGCAGGAGGTCACGGCGCGATTGCCGTGCTTGGCTACCTTTGCGCCGGCTGCAACAGCGACCAGTGCCGCTCCGGTCGAGATGTTGAAGGTGCCCAGGCCGTCTCCACCCGTGCCACATGTATCTACCAGACTCGCTCGCTCTTCGTCCGTCAACGGCAGCGCAACCGCCAGCGCGCGCATCGCCTCGGCGAAGCCCGTCAGCTCGTCCGCCGTCTCGCCGCGAGTCGCCAAAGCGGTCAGCAGAGCCGCAATCTCCACATCAGAAGACTCGCCGGCGAGCACCTGCGTCAGCATCCGTCGCGCTTCATCGCGGCTCAACGAAGCGCCCTGCTCCACCACCAGCTTTAACGTCTCCCGGAAGTCTGCCATGAGGTTTTCAGTTTACAGGTCTGTTACCCGTCCGGGGCGACCGCGTAAGACGCGAGACGTGAAGCGCAATTGCCCGTGAGGCCAGCACCCGCTACACTGGAAAGTCTGCTGCAATGCAATCCTTCGAACACGGCGTGCCGTGCGCGAGCGAGCCTGCGGTTAGTCTTCGATCCGTCACCGTTTTATAAATTTCTGTCGAAATACATTTATGAAAATTCACGAGTATCAGGCAAAAGACATCCTCGCGAAGTACGGCGTCGCCGTGCCGCGGGGCGAGGTGGCCAACACGCTCGACGAGGCGTTGGACGTGGCTAAGAAGCTCTTCGCAAATGGCGCGAAGGGCGTCGTCGTCAAGGCACAGATCCATGCCGGAGGCCGCGGCAAGGGCGGCGGCGTAAAGGTCGCGAGGACGATCGACCAGGCTGAGCAATTTGCCAAGCAGATCCTTGGCATGCAGCTCATCACCCACCAGACCGGGCCGCAGGGTCAAAAGGTGCAGCGCCTTCTGATTGAGGAAACGGCCGCCATCGATCGCGAGCTCTATCTTGGCATCGTGCTCGATCGCGCTGTGGCCAAGCTGGCCTTCATGGCTTCGCAGGCTGGCGGCATGGAAATCGAAGAAGTCGCCGCCAAAGACCCGACCGCCATCCACAAGGCCTACATCGATCCCGCTGTCGGCTTCCAGCCCTACCAGGCGCGGCAACTGGCCTTCGCGCTCGGACTTAAGCCGACGCAGATCAACGAAGCCGTCAAGTTTATGCTTGGCCTCTACAAGGCCTTCATCGAGACCGATGCTTCCCTGCTCGAAATCAATCCCTTCATCACCACCAAGGACGACAAACTCTTCGCCCTCGATTGCAAAATCAACTTCGACGACAACGCCATCTTCCGCCACAAAGAACTAAAAGAGCTGCGCGACGTGGCCGAAGAAGACCCCCTCGAAGTCGAGGCCTCGAAGTACGCACTTAACTACATCAAGCTCGACGGCAACATCGCCTGCATGGTCAACGGAGCAGGGCTGGCCATGGCCACCATGGACATCATCCAGCATGCCGGCGGCGCGCCCGCAAACTTCCTCGATGTGGGCGGCGGCGCAAACCAGCAGCAGATCGAGCACGCCTTCGAGATTCTGCTCTCCGACAAGGGCGTTCAGGCCGTTTTCATCAACATCTTCGGCGGAATTCTGCGAGTCGATACATTGGCGCAAGGTGTAGTAGGAGCCGCGCAGAAGACGAAAGTCAGCGTCCCGGTTGTGTTGCGCCTTGAAGGCACCAATGTCGAAGAGGGCCGCAAGATCCTGAAGGATTCTGGCCTCAACTTCATTATCGGCGACACCATGCAGGACGCCGCCCAGAAGGTCGTAGCAGCGGCGAAGGGAGCGAAGAGCTAATGGCAGTGCTCGTTGATAAAAATACAAAGCTGATTGTTCAGGGAATCACCGGCAAAGAAGGCACCTTCCACGCGAAGGGCTGCGCTGAGTACGGGACCAAGGTTGTCGGCGGAGTCACGCCCGGCAAGGGCGGCACCATACATGAAGGCTGGCCGGTCTTCGACACGGTTGGAGAAGCGGTTGAGAAGACCGGAGCCAACGTCACCGTCATTTTTGTCCCGCCGCCGTTTGCCGCCGACGCCATTCTTGAGGCCAATGATGCCGGACTGCCGCTGATCATCTGCATCACCGAAGGCATTCCGGTGAACGACATGGTCAAGGTCTGGAGCGTGCTTAAGAACTCCAGCTCGCGTCTCATCGGTCCCAACTGCCCCGGAGTCATCTCACCGGGTAAGGCCAAGGTCGGCATCATGCCAGGCCGTATCCACAAGGAAGGCAACGTCGGCATCGTCTCCCGCTCCGGCACCCTGACCTATGAGGCGGTCTACCAGCTCACGCAGCGCGGCATTGGTCAATCAACGGCGATCGGGATCGGCGGCGATCCGATTATTGGCACGACGCATATAGATGCGCTTAAGCTGCTCAACGAAGATTCAGAGACAGAAGCCATCATCCTCATCGGCGAAATCGGCGGAACGGCCGAAGAAGCCGCTGCCGAGTACGTCAAACAGCACGTCAAGAAGCCGGTCGTCGGCTTCATCGCCGGACAAACCGCGCCACCGGGTCGCCGCATGGGCCACGCCGGAGCCATCATCTCCGGAGGCCAGGGCACCGCCGCCGAGAAGATGAAAGCCCTCACCGCGGCCGGCATTCATGTCGTCGAAAGCCCAGCAACTATCGGCGAAACTGTCGCGCGGGTAATTGGCAAAGCGTAGTTTCTTTTACATCAGAAAAATCCACTTGAGGCAAAGACTTCTAACGGTGATCATAAAGAGCATGGTCACACGCGCCTTCCGAACCCTGATACTACTAGCAATTGTCGTTCCTCTGGCAGGCTGCTCGCTCAACAAGGCCAGCTCCCAGGTTGCTTTCATGGGCGATTCAATCACGGAATCGTGGACGTTTCCTCGCGTTAATTACGGCGTGCACGGAGACACCACGGCGCGGATGCTGGCTCGCTTTCCGCAGCAGGTCCTCGCGCATCCCTACAAAACGGTCTACATCCTGGGTGGAACCAATGATGTCCTGCTCCATATAGCCCCTGAGACGACCATCAACAATCTCGACTCCATGATCCAGCTCGCCCAGTCTCATCACATCGAGCCTGTCCTCGGGGAAATCCCACCCATCCTGCGCGACGGAGGCGCATACTCGGCTTCGGTTCGCGACCTGAACGCGCGAATCCTTTCTCTCGCCAGCCTCCGCCGTATTGCGGTAGTGGACTACTATGACGCCATTGCGGGCCACCCCGGCTTCCAGAGCGATGGCATCCACTTAAAACGCCGCGGCTACCTGGCCATGGAAGGCCGGCTTCTCAGCACGAAAAATCCATTCTAGGTTTCCGCTCCAGCCAACCTCGGAACTCCGGCCGTCTCCGTTACACTAGAAGTAACGCACTCACTTGAGGAGAACTACCCTTTGTCGCAACGCACCTTCAGCATCATCAAGCCAGACGCGGTCCGCAAGGGCAACACCGGAGCCATCCTCGCCGAGATCGAGAAGGCCGGATTCAAGATCATCGCCATCAAGAAGCTCTCCATCTCGAAGACCCAGGCCGAAGGCTTCTATTACGTCCACAAGGAGCGGCCCTTCTTCGGCTCGCTTACCGACTTTATGTCTTCGGGACCCATCTTTCCGCTCGTCCTCGAGAAGGACAACGCTATCGCCGATCTGCGCAAGCTGATGGGCGCCACCAACCCGGCCAACGCCGAGGAGGGTACCATCCGTAAGCTGTTCGCCGAATCGATTGAAGAGAACGCCATTCACGGCTCCGACGGCGAAGACACCGCCCAGTTCGAAATCGGCTACTTCTTCGCCGGGCACGAGCTAGCCTAGCCTCCAACGTGCTCCGGTCCTCCGTCGGGCGCCCGCTCACTGAGGACCGGGGTGTCTCAGCATGTCCCACCCGGAACTGTCTCAAGCTTTGTTAGAGGAAAGGCGTCCAACCGGTCTCCAATAAGTATAGGAAAGCCACTCGTTCCTCAACATGATTCTGTGCCAGACAGCGGCTATGACTATGAACGTGGCTTGCTCGAAACAGGAAAGTGGGCACGTACGCAGCAAAGCCAAGCACCACACCACGAGCCGAAGTGGACATTACGGCCGATAGCCAGGCTATTCGCGATAGAGAAACGGCTTGGGTCAAGGACTGGCAGGCCAAGGACGCCGATAAGATCGTCTCCCACTATGCTCCGGATGGGGTCCTTCTGATCGCTGACTCGCCCGCCATGAAGGGCTCCGACGCAATCAAGTGCGGCATCGGCGGCATGCTCAAGGACCCGCATCTGTCGCTCACCTTTGCTCCCACGGCGGTGGTCATCGCCAAAGGCGGTGACATCGCGTACACCCAGGGCGTCTACACCATGACCTACAGCGATCCGAAGAGCAAGGCCACTCTGATC
>Ga0210391_10001487_pt1 | contig 21308 bp, 16 predicted proteins | sample IncBWC12OmetaG_FD_160573 | JGI IMG/M metagenome (GOLD analysis project Ga0210391, IMG submission 160573) | Forest soil microbial communities from Barre Woods Harvard Forest LTER site, Petersham, Massachusetts, United States - Inc-BW-C-12-O ...
CGCTGCGCGCACTCAAACACTTGCGGGGCAAGCAGCTTGTGGAAGAGGTGGACGCTTACGACTTGCTCTTGCACGGCGTGCGGTCTGATATGAGCCGCTTGGAGAACGGCGATACGCTGCTCGTTCCTGCTTTGGGTCCGCAAGTGACAGTGGATGGAATGGTGCGGCGACCCGCTATCTATGAGCTGCACGGTGAGAATTCTCTTGCGGAGGTGCTCGAGCTCGCCGGTGGAATCCTTCCAACAGCGACGCTACGCCACATTGAGGTCCAGCGCATCGAAGCGCACGAGAAGCGCACCATGCTTACCCTCGATCTCTCGCCTACCGGTGACGCCGACTCGGCCAAAAAACAACTTGATGCATTCAAGATCAACGACGGCGATGAAGTACACATCTTTCCGATCGCTCCCTACAACGAAGATGCCATCTATCTTCAGGGACATGTTCTGCGCCCTGGGCGATTTTCCTACAAACAAGGGATGAACCTGGCTGACCTGATTGCGTCCTACAAGGATTTATTGCCGGAACCGGCGCCGCACTACGCAGAAATCATCAGGCTGAATCCGCCGGACTTTCATCCGAGCGTCGAAAGTTTCGATTTGACGGCAGCGCTCGCGAATCCAGCCTCCGGGCCGAAACTGCAGCCGCTTGATACTGTTCGCGTTTTCAGCCGCTACGATTTTGAGCCGGCTCCGGAAGTTTGGATTGGTGGGGAAGTGCGGGAGCCTGGGAAGTATCGCACTTCAGGTCAAGCGTACCTCAGAGACACAATCTACCTGGCTGGTGGGGTCACGCAGGATGCCTCGCTTGATTCCGTGCAACTTTTCCGAACACTGCCCGACGGTACCATGAAAATTCTGAGCGTTAATCTCCGCGAAGCTCTTGCCGGAAATCCCTTGGATAACATTTTGATTCAACCACGCGACCGGTTGATGATTCACCGCAATTCGGCTCGAGTGGATCCGCCAACGGTTTACATCACTGGTGAAGTGGCCAAGCCGGGCCGTTACCCACTCACAACCAACATGCGTGTCGAGGACTTGGTGCGAGTATCTGGCGGTGTAAAGCGTAGCGCCTACTTGGGAAGTGCGGATCTCGCGCGTTTCGATATGAGCGAGTCTAGAACGAATCCCAGCGATCTTCGGGAGCTGAACCTTACGGCAGCCATGAATGGAGATGAGAAGGCCGACATACCTCTTCGCGACGGCGACATTCTGACGGTCCGGCAGCTTCCGCGTTGGACCGACATCGGTGCAGCCATGACGGTGCGTGGGGAAGTCGTGCACCCGGGCACCTACGGCATTGAGGCTGGAGAGAGGCTGAGCTCCGTCTTGGCGCGAACCGGTGGGTTTGATTCGGAAGCCTACTCCTATGGGGCCGTTTTGATGAGGCGCGAAGTGCGTGAGCTGGAGTTGAAGTCTCATATGGAGCTTGTGCAGAGGGTCAAGGCGGAGCAGGTAACGCTCAAAGAGTTGCCGGAGACAACTGCTGATCAGAAGAACGCTAAGTTGACGGCAATCGGTCAGGCTGAAGCAGCTCTAGTTCAACTGCAAGCGAGCGCCCCGATCGGCCGCGTGGTAATCCATATTTCGCCAGATGTGAAGAGTTGGCAAAACACCGCGGCAGACGTGCAAGTTCGCGACGGCGACGTTCTTTTTGTTCCTAAGAAAGCAGGCTACGTAATGGTGAATGGGCAAGTGTTCAATCCAACGGCCATCAGTTATAGGCCAGGCCACAGCGCCAAGTGGTATCTCAGCCAAGCTGGCGGTGTGACCCAGATCGCGGATAAGAAGGCGGTATTCGTGATCCGCGCTGACGGCTCGGTGATCGCGGCGAAAAACAACAGCGATGGTTGGTGGGGCGGCGATCCGATGAGCGCAACCTTGCGGGCGGGGGACACAATCGTTGTGCCCGAAAAGGCGCCGAAGATCGGCGGTACTAACTGGGCACTGATCTTGCAATCCGTGTCAGCGGCTTCGTCTGTAGCCTTGGCAGCGGCGTACCTTCATCCGTGACAAAGGGTGCTCATGATGCGGAGGTGTTTAATCGTGATGGTGTTTAGCTGTGCGGCGTCGAGTCTAACGCTGAGCGCGCCCCAAGCTAGGCCGGTGCCGCCGCAAGCCCAGGAGCAAGGCGGGGAGGAGCCAAAAGAGAGCAGTTCGCTCGCGGGAGCAAAGGAAACGAGTGCGGGGAAGAAAATCGTTCCCGATCCGGATTCGGAGTTTAACGCGGCCCCACCTTGGAGCTTCAAGGGGTTAGGGAAGGAATTCTTGCAAGACCAAGAACAAATCTGGACGAGTCCCGCAAAGCTTCGATTGTCGGATGCCCAGTGGTTAGTGCCAATGAGCGGGATTACCGCGGGCCTTTTCGTGACAGATTACGACTACAGCAAGAATTTGTCGCACAACCCCTCGACGACTAGCCATTACGTCACAATTTCTAATGCCGGAATCGGTGCGCTCATCGGGGGCGCGGGCGGGATGTGGCTGCTGGGCCACGTCAAGCACAACGAACACTGGAGCGAGACCGGATTTCTGGCCGGTGAGGCGGCATTGAATAGCTTGATCATGGTCGAATCGCTCAAATATCCGCTTGGGCGTGAACGGCCATACCAAGGAAACGGCACCGGGCCGTTCTTTCAAGGCGGTACATCGTTTCCCTCGGAGCACGCGGCGGCGGCATGGTCAATAGCCGGAGTTGTGGCTCACGAGTTTCCCAGCCCGTATGTCAAAATTATGGTCTACGGCCTCGCCTCTTTGGTGGACTACTCGCGGATTCATGGACGCCAGCATTTTCCGTCTGATGTCTTCGTCGGAAGCATGATGGGCAACTTCATCGGACAGAATATCTACAGCCGAAATCATGATCCTGGGTTAGGCGGGGAAGCATGGAAATCGATCAGCCAAATGTTCCGCAGCGAAGGGAACCTCACGCCGAGCAATATGGGTTCACCGTATGTCCCAATGGATAGCTGGGTCTATTCCGCATTCGAGCGCCTCGCAGCAATGGGCTATGTGAACAGCGGAATGTTTGGGATGCGCCCTTGGACACGCCTGGAATGCGCCCGATTGCTCAACGAGTCCGAAAATCGCCGCATCGAGGACAGCAGTTCATCGGAAGCGGCGCGAACGTATGTGCAATTGTCGAAGGAATTTGCGGGCGAGTTAGAAGAGATAAGCGAAGGCGAGAACCGAGTAGCGAAAGTGGAATCGGTCTACACCAGCGTTACGGGAATCTCCGGGCAGCCTCTCACTGACGGATTCAACTTTGGACAGACGATCATCAATGATTACGGCAGGCCATACCAAGAGGGATTGAATTCCGCCAATGGGTTCTCCGCCTGGGCGACCGAAGGGCACCTCGTTGTTTACATTCGCGCAGAGTACGAACATGCCCCTTCAGCTCCTGCGTTATCCGAAAGCGCTCGGCAATTCATATCCACCAGCAACGATCTTCCATCAGGTGCTCCCCCCACGCCATTCGCGGCGGTGAATCGTTTTCAATTATTGGACTCCTACGTAGGCCTGAATTTCTACAATTGGCAGATCACCTTCGGGCCACAAACTTTGTGGTGGGGGCCCAGCCTGGGTGGCCCATTGATGTTCAGTGATAACGCCGCACCTGTGGACATGCTTCGCATCAACCGGGTCTCGCCGTTCAAGCTTCCCAGCATCTTGGGTTGGCTGGGGCCTTGGCGCATGGAGGCGTTTCTCGGGCAGCTTACGGAACATGATTTCGCGTTCCGAGTCAACACGGGGCTGGTAGGCCAGTTTGGACAACCTTTGGGTCGTCAACCCTTTTTAGATGGAGCCAGATTCAGTTTTAAGCCGTTACCCGATTTTGAGCTCGGTTTTTCTTTTACCGCGGTTTTTGCAGGCGGTACAACTCCGTTGACTGCCCAATCCTTTGTTAGGACCTTCTCCATCGCGCCACAGTGCGGCACTTGCACCTCGAGGCCCGGCCCTGGCGACCGCCGGTCAGGGCTCGATCTTACGTTCAGAATCCCGCATGTCAAAAATGGTTTGAATTTTTACACTGAAGCTTTTGTCGAAGACGAATATTCGCCCATCGCGTACTGGCGGAATGCTGCGACTTGGTCTGGGTTGTACCTGGCGCAAGTTCCCAAACTCAATAAGTTGGATTTTCGAGTCGAGGCTGGTTATACGGATCTCCCCAGCGGCCTTGAAAACGGTACTCCTCAATCCCACTATAGTCCTGGCGTTTTCTACTCCAACTTCCTGTACCCCGACGGCTCCTATACCAATGACAATAATCTGCTTGGAAACTGGATGGGCAGACAGAGCCAGGGCTTTCAAGCATGGAGTAACTACCGATTCAGTCCCCGAAGTTTTATTCAGGCCAGCTTCCGACATCAAAAGGTGAGTCATCAATTTATGCCCGGTGGGGGCTCGCTTACGGATGCGGCGCTGAGTGCTAATGTGTGGCTCCGCAACGACTTAAGCGTGTCCGGCTCTGTTCAGTACGAACGCTGGTTATATCCGGTCATCACTCCTGGAGCCCAGACCAACATAACGACATCTTTGCAGTTGGTCTTCTGGCCGGAATCTTGGCACAAGTAGATCGAAACCAATTAACGAAAGGGATGAAGTAAATGCTGGATCAAGATAGCGGAAGAGAGCAAAGGAAAGGACGAGGCTTAGGAGAATCGTGACGCAGACAGCTGCCAAAACCCAGATTGAGGCGGCGATACCGCCGGTCATCGACGAACTTCCCGTGCAGGAAGTCTCGCTCGAAGAGGCACGCGAGCGGCAGGCGAAACTCCTCCGTTTACTCTGGGACAGACGACGCTCACTTATCAGAGCTTCCGCAATTGCTCTTCTCGCGTCGACGCTTGTGGCATTCTTGATTCCAAAGTCATTTACATCGGTGACCCAGCTGATGCCGCCCGACGCTCAGTCGTCTTCGGGTATGGCAATGATGGCTGCGATGGCCGCGAAGAGTGTAGGGGGCCTCGCCGGCATGGCGGGTGATTTGCTCGGATTGAAAAGTTCCGGTGCACTATTCATCGGCGTACTCAGAAGCCAGACCGCGCAGGATCGCCTGATTCAAGAGTTCGGACTACAAAAAGTTTACGGGCTCTACGGTAAGACATCGAGAACGGATGCACGGAAAAAACTGGATGAAAATACTTCGATATCGGAAGATCGCAAGAGTGGCATTATCTCCATTAGTGTTACCGACCACGATCCCAAGCGCGCCACTGATCTCGCCAACGGCTACGTAGACCAATTGAATTCGCTCGTGGCGGAGCTCTCAACTTCCGCAGCGCACCGCGAGCGCGTGTTCTTGGAAGATCGTCTCAAAGTCGCAAAGCGTGATCTCGACGATGCCGGGGATCAGCTCGCACAGTTTTCCAGCAAGAACAATACGCTGGACATCCAGACTGAAGGTAAAGCCATGCTCGACGCGGCAGGAACGCTCGCTGGGCAGCTCATCGTCGCGCAGTCGGAGCTCGAAGGCCTTCGCCAGATCTATACCGACAACAATCCTCGCGTCCGTTCCCTTAACGCACGCGTCGGCGAACTCCGCAAACAGCTCGACAAGCTGGGCGGCACGCCCGCAGATGCAGCCAAAGGTGCTAAGTCTTCGGCAGAAGTTTCCAACGGCATGCCTTACCCCACGATTCGGAGCCTGCCCCTGCTCGGCGCCAAATATGCGGATTACTACCGCCGCGCAAAAATCCAGGAAACCGTTTTCGAGCTTCTGACCGAGCAATATGAGCTCGCCAAGGTGGAAGAAGCCAAAGAGACTCCCAGCGTTAAAGTGCTGGACCCGGCGCAAGTTCCGGAGAAGAAATCGTTCCCTCCTCGGTTATTGATCATGTTCCTTGGAACATTTTTGGTTTTGTCAATGTCTGTGGTCTGGGTGTTAGGGGCAGAACACTGGCGCACCGGGGACCCGGACGATCCTCGCAAGATTCTTGCGAAGGAAGTTGTGGCGTCCCTAAAGACGCGAGCGCACTGGTTCTCGCGGAACGGCGCTGGACCCAGCGCAAAGAAAGATATGGATTTGGACCGGTTCGACGATCTCCAGCCGCGTCATGGCGGGTCCGAGAAGTAGCAGAATCGGTTGTAATGAAAAGAAAATAAGTGGGTTAGGTCACAGACAGCCCTGTAAGTGACGGGGCGAAGCTGTGTATAGGATGTTAGGGGAAGATCGCAATGCATCACATCGCGCTAGAACCAGAATCAAGGGCGGCACTTGGATCGCAGCTTACTACGGCTATGACGCAGCTGCATTGGTACGCCGCATATACTTCCGCAAACCATGAAAAAAAGGTCTCTGTTGAATTAGGACGCCGAAGCGTGGAAAGCTTTTTGCCGCTCTATAGTTCCGTGCGGCGCTGGAAAGATCGCAGAGTACAGCTCGAAATGCCTCTCTTTCCAGGATATGTGTTCGTCCGCCTTGCGCTGACCGAGCGTCTCCGCGTACTTCAGGTGCCCGGTCTGGCGAAGTTGGTCGGGTTCGGTGGCCTGCCGGTAGCGCTTCCCGATGAACAGCTCGAAGCACTGCGCGCCGGATTGAACGGGCAGTCGTGTGCCGAACCTCATCCTTATCTCAATGTAGGCAGGCGCATACGAATCGTGCGAGGCGCATTTCAGGGGACAGAGGGCATCCTGGTGCGCAAGAAGGGAGTCTTTCGCGTGGTTCTTTCCCTGGAACTTATTATGCGGTCGATTTCCGTCGAGATGGACACTGCGGACGTCGAGCCAATTTTCCAGAAGGAGCGGCACGTTTAAGGGGAGGCGATGCAGGTTAACATTAACACTCCTCCACCCCCGTTTTTTCGTAAACGCTCATTCTAAACGTAGTTAAAGTCCTTTGTTTTGATACAGCTTTGCAAGTGTTGATACCGCAGGAGTTATTGGAGTGGCAGGATAAAGGCAACAGTGTCGGAACGGGAAGATCCGGGCGGGACCAGCGAGTTGTGGCGCAAATTTCACAAACAATGATAGCACAAGAGTTACGACATGTCCAGGATATCTTGCAGGCCGCGGGGCGCAGTAATATTCAATGATGACCGAAACTCAGGGAAACATCGCGGTGCTCGGCGAGGAGCAACCAGCCGTCAGGCCTGCCGCAGCAGCGCGCTTTTCCAGCCGGCGCGCGTATGCGCAGACGTTCGCAGCGACGGCGGCGATCCGTTGCATGGGAGTCGTTTCCGGGGTTCTGGCGGCGCGCTTGCTTGGTCCGGCAGGGCGCGGGGAATTAGCAGTCATCATCTTCTTGCCTATGCTGCTGTTACAGCTCGGAGAGTTGGAGTTACCGCGCAGCCTGGCGTACGAAGTGAGCCGGGTGGAGGAGATTCCACGCGAGGTGGTGGCCACGAGTTTTTGGCTTGCTGCAGGGCTGGGACTGCTGCAAGCAATGTTGCTGGCGGTGCTGCTGCCTTGGTATCTGCCGGCGGACAAGCTGCACCTTTTGGGGGATTCGCGGTGGTTCATGCTGTATTTGCCCGCGGCGTACGTCACGGCCACGCTGATGGGCAGCGATCAGGGACGGGGGCGGTTTGGACGGTTCAGTGTTTTGCTGGCGCTGCCGGGGGCTCTTTATGTGGTTGGGATCCTGGCCGTGTGGGCCATCGGGCACGTTTCGCCGGGGGCGTTTGCCGGAATGCTCCTGGCGGCGGCACTTCTTGTCACCGGAGTGCGCACGCAGATGGATTGGGGGTCCATTTCGCCGCGACTGGTGGACTGGACGATCGCACGGAGGCTGTTGAAGCGCGGCTGGAGCTTCTACTTGCCAACGGTGGCCAGTAACGCGCTGTACCGCGCGGACATGTTCATCCTAGTGCGGCTAGCCCCCAGCGAGGCCATCGGGCTGTACGCAGTGGCGCAGGCGATTGCGCTTGGACAGATTGGGGCGGTGAACCCGTTCATTCAAGTGGGATTTTCCGCAGTGGCGGGGGAAACGGACCCGGCAAAGGCTTTGCAGACGCTGGGACGACACTTCCGTTTAGCGCAACTTGTCGTGATCAGCACCGGATTGCTTGCGGCCGCAGTAACTCCCTGGTTGGTCCGGCTAATGTTCGGCGCGCAATTTACCGGCGCGGTAACCACGGCCTACCTGCTGATCGGCGCGACAATGTTCTCGGGCATGGAGCAGGTACTGGAGCAGGGGTTACGCGCCGCAGATCACCCCCGGCCAGGCATTCTCTCAAATTTGCTAGGGCTTGCGCTGCTCATCGGCATGGGGATTCCGGCATGCCTGCACTACGGCATCGCCGGTCTTGCGGCCGCCGCGATGGCGGCTCAACTTTTTAACTTTGTAGTTCTGATCGGCTTCTGCGTGGTAGGGCTGAAGATGTCGGCGAGGGATTTCTGGGCGTTCGATGCGTCCTCCTTTAACGAACTCGGCTCGGTCGTCAGGTCTTTAATCAGGCGACGGTTTCAAGGATGAATCGGGAATTGAACGGCAAGTCGAATCCGGTGCATGTGGATTGTGATCATGACGGAAACTGAATCGAAACCACTTTTTACCGTGATCATTCCCACGAAAGACCGGGCGGAATATCTTCACCATACGCTCCGAACGTGCTCGGATCAGGACTATGAAAACCTGGAAATCATCGTTTCTGATGATGGAAGTTCCGACAACACGGAGGCGGTGGTGCTGGAGGCTGCCCGGAAGGACCCGAGGATCAAGTACATCACACCAGGTTCCGTGGGGATGCGAGACAATTTCGAGTTCGCTCTTGATCATGTGAAGCCAGGGTATGTAATCGCGCTAGGAGGCGACGATGGCATCCTCCCCTATGGCATTAGCCAGATGTGGAGGGCGTTAAAAGAGACGGGGATGGAGCTCCTGACCTGGCGCCAGCTGCACTTCGCCTATCCGGCTGCGCGATCGGGCAAAGGGCTGTTGGGCTTGTACCGAGCGGGCAAATCAAAGATCCTGCGTTCCAGCGAATATTTAGCGAGACAGGTTAAGGACTTACATTACAACAATGATTTCGAATCCCCGATGTTCTATGTCAAAGGGGTAGTTGCGACGAAACTCGTCGAGCGGGTTCGAAGCCGAACCGCGGACGGCCGATTCTATGTTTGCCCGACACCAGATGGATTTTCCGGAGTCGTCCTGGCAGGGGAGGTTGAGCAATATGCCTTTTCGGGGATTCCGCTCACGATCTCGGGGATCTCGCCAACCTCCCAGGGCATGGCCTACCTGGCGGAGGGAAACGAGGGCAAGAAACTCTCGGATTCCTTCTACCGCGCGGTTTCCAATGTGTCCATGCATCGAGATCTCGCCTCGCAGCCATACTCCCCCTTGATCGCCCTGATGACTGCGGACTACCTGCTTACGGCGAAAGACCTGCCGGGGTGGCCGGGGCATGTTCCTGCGATCGACTACAAGAACTTGTTAATGAAAGGGCTGGCAGAATTGGCGAGTGGGGTGTACGCGGAAGACCGAATCAAGCGGGAACTCGTCATTCTGCACAAGATAGCCCAGTACCACGGGCTTGAGGAATTCTTCCGAGGGAAGGTCAGGGGAATGAGGCGTGATCAATCCCGAAAGCCTTTTGCGGGGAATGGGATCACACCCAACCAGGTTTTGCTGGATTGCGATATGTTCCAGATCCACAACATTTTCGATGCCGGATATATTTCCTATTTTGTGTACCAGCTTCTATCAAAAATAAACTTTGCTACCATTAAAAATATTATTGCCGATTCAGTGAAATATAAAATGCTGAAATTGCGAAAGGGCGATAGCTTTCCACCCGAGTCGGAGTGGATTCTAGAAGCCTGATACAGGCGGATTCTGTCTTGGGGAGATTGTATATGCCCTTTGCTTCGGCACGCGGTGCGCCAGCGGGAAGTAGAAAGCTCATAGCGAAAGGGATTGGTGTCTACGCTTTACTTTGGTTTGTTGCGTTTCTGTTTATGCCGACTTTTTTCCGTCAAAACCTGCAGATTTTGCTTCCGACTTGTTTTACTTTAGCGATATTTTTGTATTTTTCCTGGCGCCTTTGGTTGCAGGTCCAAGATAATATTTTTGGAGAAATTGGTTTTATTTATCTGGCGTTCGCTGTGGCTTATACGGTGTTCCCGGCCTATGGATTCTTGACGCTAGACGCTCTTGCGTCCGGGGCCGGATTTCAGGAACTAGCAGTCCTTGCTCCGGATCAGGGCCAGCTCGGCCCGCAGCTTTGGCGCCAGGTTCTATTTATAGCCGCCATAGCGCTTGGATATCTGCTCTTTCGCGGCAGGCGTGCGCCGAAATTTGATTCATTAAAAAATTTGGGTTATGCGGAAAAGCCGGTCATTCGCATTTTACTTGTCGTCATAATTCTGAGTGTTATCGGGCTCTGGGTTCTTTCTGCTCCCGTGGACACATATGTTGACAACTACACGAGATACGACAATCTCTCCTGGACCGCCAGGCGCGTAGTAACAATTTGCGATGTCCTTAAGACGGGTGGCACTTTTGTATTGTTAACACTCATGTTTAGAAACTACAAGCGATACCGCTTGTATATCTGGTCCTTTGTCCTGCTGCGGGCTATCTATGAGGTTCAGTTTTCACTTGGTTCCAGAATTGAGGCGTTCACGATTGTGGTCGCGGCCCTATTGCTGTACCACTATTCCGTTAAGAAAATTACTCTTAGCAGAGGGCTCATCGCAGCGCTGGCATGTGGGCTGGTTTTTTCAGTCATTGAGACGGTACGATTCGCCGATTTTAATTTTTCAGTGTTGAAAGATACTGAATTTCAGGCAGCCGGGATGCCAGCCGCGGAACTAGGGGCTGTCTATGTTCCGGGATTTCACTTGTACTCGGAGCGCTCCGCGGGCACGCTACCGCCAGTTCCGTGGCCCGTGTTCTTCAATGATTTTATTTCCCTCGTACCGCTGGTGGATCAGACGAAATGGCACCCGATGTATTGGTACGCGAGAAATTACTTCCCCCATGCAGTCGTGCCACCCCTAACATTAGGTCCAATTGCCGAGAGCGCTTTGTGGGGAGGGGAGATCGGTTTGGCTATTCTGGGCTTTATAAACGGCGTTTTATTCGCATTCCTGATGCGATGGTTCGCAAAAGATGGAGGGAAATGGCAAGTAATGACGATTTTTGTGTTTTGTTATTCGACATGCATTATGTGCCTAAAATACTCGATCTTTTATCATCTTCCGCTTCTTGAGAAGGTCATCTTACCCGTCGTGTTCATTGTGTCGGTTCTCGCGAACAACATTCAGAGGAGCACGAAAGCCACGCGCGCACTCCTAAGCGTGAGTCCTGCGCACTAGGATTTCCTTGGGCGCGGAGCTGTTTTGAAAATGAGCCTGGGATCGCGCTCTCAAGGAAATCGGGCGCTAAACAAAGGAAATAGGCAATGAAAGAATTAGCGAAAAAACTCACAGAACTGATTTTGCCGGAACGAATTCAATTACCTATTCGTTATCATTACCATAAGGTAATGGGCCATCTCGATGCTGAGATGCTCTTCGTTGACAAATTACTTAGTCAGAGAAGAAGATTCATCGACATTGGAGCAGACGGCGGAATTTATTCTTTTCATTTCTCTTCTTCATTTAATATTGTTGAAACGTTTGAGCCGCGAGGCGAGATTACGCATCGATTAAGATCGCTGGGTAAAAATTCTGTGGTGGTTCACAATGTTGCTTTATCAAGCTTGGAAGGGGAGCTAAAATTGTTTGTACCCTTGTGTGATTCTTCTCTGGCCTCGATAGAAACTCGTGAAGGTCCTTGCGAAGAGAGATTGATTAAGGTTAAGCGACTTGACGATTACGATTTTAGCGACGTCGATTTAATAAAAGTTGATGTGGAGGGGCACGAAGAAAGTGTGTTAGCGGGAGGAATGAGAACAATTGAAATAAATAGGCCGGTGCTAATCGTCGAAATTGAGCAGAGGCATATCAAGAAGCCTATAGAAGAAGTATTCCGAAAAATGTTATCACTGGGCTATGACGGGTTCTACTTGGAGAATAATAAGCCCAAGAGTATTGACAGTTTTGCATACGCAGTTCATCAAGAGCCTTTTCTTGCGGATGTTATGAATAAGCGATACGTAAATAATTTTATATTTACTCCATGTCATACATAGTGGGATATGTAGATCGCGGTTGCACAAAGTGCTCCCCAGCGTGAGTAACCTCCATGGAAGTGTACTTACAAACGACAAGTTTAGCCGCGAGATGTTGCTCTTGCGGAGGCTCGACGGACTTAGCAAATGAGTAGTCGTGTTCTCCTGCTATTTTGCCTGTTGGCCCCTGTCGCGCACGCTCAGGTAGGCGGCAGAGTGACTGTCGGAACGTTTGCAACAAGACCGACGACTTGTTCGGCTGGCGATTTGTACGTTACATCCGACACAAATCTGATCTACCAGTGCGGGCCCGCCAATACCTGGACAATGGCCCCAAATCTTAATGCGGCTAACGCCTTTGCAGGCAATAACACCCACATCGGGACCGAAACATTTGCAAACATCAATGGTGTTGTAACGGTAGACGGCACGAAGTACGCTATGACCGACACGGGGATTCAGGCAGCGGCGACGGCGCTTTGTGCTAACGCGCCTGTTGGCGGCACCCTTTATCTGCCCACCGGGAATTACGCTATCTCAACCGGGAATATCCTCATTGCATGCCCCATGAGCATCGTAGGTTCCGGGTACGGAACGAACCTGAACGTCATCAGCAGTATAAGCTCCACATCCGACGTGTTCGTAGTCAACCCGACTTCCAACGGAGATTTTATCCATTTCTCCGATTTTTCCATCAACAATGCGGGTTCCAATGGGCGATACGGCATCCACTTGAACGGAGCCAGCGCCGTCATCCAGCACATCACTATCGAGCGCGTGCTTATCAATCAGATGGGAAGCTACGGAATCTACGCCGAAGGCAGTGGTGCAGGAGAGGGCACGCCCCGGCTGCTTAACGTTGACAAATCCACGGTTTTCGGAGGATTCGTTTGCACGAACTGCGGCGACACAGTGCGGCTGCTCAACAGCGAATTTATCGGAGTAGGTAAAATAGATTTTCTCGGTTTCCAGCCGGGATCTTCGACGCCCATCGTCGATAAGGATAATATTACGCTGACCGGCGGCGTGCATTTTGGACCAGGCACAGTGGGCTGCGTATTCACGAACAATGAAGAAGAAACCGTCAATTTCACGGGCGGAAATTGGACGGGCTCGAACGGGGCAATGCTCGATCTCGATGGCAGTTCATCGGCTCCTATACAGGATTGCAAGGTCGTCGGCAACAGTTTCCAGACGCCTTTGACGGGTATAGCGATTACTGCTGTTCGGGTCAACTATGCCAATTCTGCCAATATTCACGACAATCGCATTGGTCGTGGTGTCTTCAGCGGTTCACAGGACTTCAATTGGACTGGAAAGCAAAACACCCCGATGCTCGGCTGGAATGAACTGTGTGGCACGCTTGGCACCTGCACACTTGTGAATAGCGGGAGCACGTTTAACATTAGCGGCGCGGGGGCTTGCGCCACATTAATAAATCTCGCTGGAAATAATTACTCTGGAACGATCAAATGTACGGGCGTGACCGGAGCGAGCACCATTACGATTACGCCGGGAACAAACGCCCCTGATGGCTGGAACTGCAAAGGGTCTACTGACCTAACGACTCCGGCGAATCTTCTTGCTCAGTCAGCCAGTTCGACCACGAGCTGTACCTTGAGCGGAACGGTGAACACGAACGACGTATTAACGTGGGTATCTGTAGCTTTTTAGAGAAGTAGGCAGATGCAGGGGCGCACGTGGTTGGGACTGATTTTTGTACTTTGCGCCCTAAGGCTGGCCTAAACCTAGGGGCAAGTCAGAACTTGGATGAGTTAGGAAACCGCGAGAACCAAAGGGAGATGGCGGACGTGAAGAGACTCAAGCTCCCGATTCCTGCTTGCAATGCGGGTGCTCCCAGCTGAGCTACACGCTCACGGGGCGCAAGCTCAATTGTGGCGCATGATTATTCGGAGTCTAGTTTCACTCGAGCGATGAAAGCGCGATCCTGTTTTGACGAAGAGGCTAATACTTACAAGGGCTTGCGAGGTTGCCCCCGATGTCCGAGTGGAGAAGATCGCGGAGACGCTTTCTTCCCTGGGGCACAGTGTTTCGGTGCTTGCCTGGAACAGGGGGGATAAGCTTCCCGAGCGGGAAAGCAGAAGTTTCGGCGAAATCAGGCGATTGCGAATCCGAGCGGGATACGGCTCTGGGATAAAGCTACTGCCGAAGATGCTCTGGTTTTGGCTGGTGCTTTTTGTAAGTCTGCTTAGGGAGCGCTTCGATGCAGTGCATGCCTGTGACTTCGATACGCTTCCGCCGGCGCTCCTCGCTGCCAAGCTGAAGGGTAAGAAAGTCGTCTACGACATTTTTGATTTTTACGCGGAAGGAGGAAGCGTTCCTCGAGCTTTGCGCCCGGCAATTCGATTCGCTGAGAAACTGCTTATGCGACTGGCTGACTCCGTGATTGTGGTTGACGAAGTCAGGCTTCCGTACCTGCCAGACGGCGTGAGAGCAAGGGCCGAGATCGTGTACAACTCGCCGCCCGATATGCTCGGCAGTTTGCAAGTTTCGGCTTTCCCCAGGGTGCCGGCCAAGAATTCCGAATTCAGGGTGGTCTATTCGGGCAATTTGATCGAGGGGCGTTACATCCTCGAGACGGCCGAAGCGGTGAGCCGTTTGGATGGAACAGAGATGATCATCGCCGGTTTCGGGCCGAAAGAGTTTGTAGACAAGGTCATTGCCAAGGCCAGCGGGTATGGAAATGTCTCCTATATCGGTAAGAACTCCTCACTGAGTGAGTCGCTGGCGCTGGTTTCGACTGCGGATGCGGTTTTCTCCCTAAATGATCCTACGATCCCTAACAACAAGATGATGAGTTCGAACAAGCTGTTCGAGACGATGATGCTTGGCAAGCCGGTCGTCGTAAACCGCGGTACGTCCATGGAGGAAAAGGTTAGAACGTTCCATTGCGGGTTGGTGATAGAAAACGGAAACCTCGAATCACTCGCCAGCGCGCTGCGTTTCCTGAGAGAAAAGCCCAGCACGGCGCGGCAAATGGGAGAAAACGGCCGTCGCGCCTATGAAGAATTCTACGATTGGAAATTCATGACCGAGAGGCTCGCGAAGCTCTATCAATGAGATTTTTTTTCGCACCGAATAACCGGATTTTCCAGTTCGGTGTAGAGAGATCTCCGTCCCGCGCGGAGGCGGTTGCCGACGGCGTGGCGAACGAGAAGCTCCTCCAGTCACGGAGATGTCTGGCTGAGGCCGATCGGCTACGGGTAGGCGCGGCGCAACGTATAAGCCTTTAAATTCTCGAAAAACTTAGTTGGGGGGCGTGCGGTCATTTTCGAGCAGTGAAGCTCCGGCAGTGCAATTCGCGCAGTAAGGATCAGGCAGCAAAAAGTGATTCACCTTTGGAGGAATCGCATGACAAAAGTACTGGTAGTGGGAGGCGCAGGATACATCGGAGGAGCGGTGACGGAGCTGCTGACGACGGTGAGGGTGCCGTTTACGGTTTATGACAGCTTGATCTACGAGCCGCACTACTTGAAAAAGCTGGATTTCGTGCGCGGGGACGTGCGAGACACGGAGAAGTTGAAGACACTGCTGGCGGGCTATACGCATGTGATTTGGCTGGCGGGCATCGTGGGTGACGGCGCCTGTGAGGTAAATCCGGAGTTCACACTGGAAGTGAATCAACAAGCGGTGCAGTGGCTATCAGAAAATTATCATGGAAGAATCGTGTTCACATCGACGTGCTCGGTCTACGGACAATTTGATGATGAAGTCGACGAGGAATCGCCCGTGCAACCGTTATCGCTGTATGCCAAGACCAAGCTCGCCGGGGAGGGCTACCTACAACAAGAGAACAGCCTGATTTTCCGGCTGGGTACAGCATTCGGAGTCTCCGACACGTATTCGCGCCCGCGGATGGACCTCGTCGTGAATTATATGAGCGCAAACGCGCTGACCAAGGGAGAACTCTCGGTGTTCGGGGGCACACAATGGAGGCCCCTGGTCCACGTGAAGGACATTGCCCAAGCAATCGTACACAACCTGGAGCGCCCGGTGCGTGGGGTGTACAACATTGCGGCGCAGAATCTACAGATTAAAGACCTAGCCGGCATCGTGAGCGAAATGACAGGCTGCAAGGTGAAGCACACGGAACAAAAATTTCAGGACCAGCGCAATTATCACGTAAGTACCAAGAAAGCATTGCGGGACGAAATCTTTAACCCGCATACGATGCGCACGGTGCAAGACGGGGTACGGGAAATATCGGAGTTGGTAGCACGCGGTCGAATCAAGCAGACGGAGAGCGATGTTTACTTCAACGTTCGGCACGTTGAAAGACTAAAGGCTTATGGCCAATTCGCCTGAGGTTCCAAACATTGTGAAGGGTGGGCTCGCGACGGACGATCGCGGCCAGCTTTCGTTCGTGAACGGCTTTTCGTTTGCGAATATACAGCGGTTTTACATGGTCGAAAATTTCTCAACGGATGTAGTGCGTGCTTTCCACGGCCATTTGAAAGAAGAAAAATTTGTCCTAGTCGTGTCCGGTGCAGCGATCGTTGCTGCGGTATACTTTGGAGCCCCGGACAAACCGAAGCTGGACTCCAAACCACACAGGTTTGTGCTGTCCGACAGACAACCACAGATTCTTCATGTCCCGTCGGGGTACGCCAACGGCTTCCGCCCGTTAGAGCCTGGGACGAAAATCATGTTCTTCTCCTCTGCAACGCTTGAGGACTCGGCCAAAGATGATTACCGGTTCCCCTTCGACCATTGGGGAAAACATGTTTGGGATGTAGAGTCCCGGTGACCGCTGCTTTATTTGGGGGCTTAAAAGGATGAAGAGAGTTCTCCTGCTAGGTGCTACAGGAATGCTGGGAAGCGCGGTCTATGGTGTTCTAAATAAGAAATACGATTTGGTCTTGGGCATCCGAAATTTAGAGAAACTTACATTACTCGAGAAATCCTACGGATCAACTAACGGACATACCGTGCTCCCCTTCGATGCGGCCTCAGTCTATCAAGACTACGCGGCAAAAAAGGGAGGTCCGGGCCAGTACATGAGCGAATTCCTTCGCCGGGTTGGGGAAGTCGATCACGTGATCAACGCTGTGGGCGTGACGATTCCATTTTCAATGCGCGAACCGGCGCTAACATTCTTTGTAAACGGAGCGCTCCCGCGCATCTTGGCTGAGGCCTTTGGAGTAAAACTGATTCATATCACGACCGACTGCGTTTACAGCGGGAAAGAAGGTTTTCCTTACGATGAGAATTCTCCGAAATCGCCGACTGATCTTTATGGACTCTCGAAGAGTTTAGGCGAACCGGCCAACTGCTTGACCATTCGCACGTCTATCATTGGGCGAGAGCTAGACGGTTTCACAGGGCTTTTGGAATGGTTCCTGCAGCAAAACGGGAAAACGATTACGGGGTTTGCCGAGCATTATTGGAATGGCATTACCACGCAACAGTTCGGGAAATTGTGTGATCGAGTTATGCAGTCGCCCGATTCGTTTCCCCGCCGTGGCGTTTACCATGTATTTTCCACTGTCGTGTCGAAGTACGAGATGCTTCTTGCCTTTCAACGCAAGTATGGAATTCGGTGCACAATCAAGGCAGACAATGAAAACAGGCTCAATCGTTCAATGTCGTCAGTAAAAGAATTAAACCGGCTATTACAAGTTCCATCTTTTTCCGACATGGTGGAAGACCTGGAGCCCTGAAGCAAGATGGCCAAGAACTTCAAACTCGTCACATTCCTCGGAATTCGGCCAGACATCATTCGAATGCACAAGCTGCTCGCCATGCTCGAGAGCGGCCAGAAGCGGCATGGCTATCGGCACATTTACGTGCACTCCGGCCAGCACTTTGATTTTCAATTAGATGGCGTCTTTCATAAGCAGCTACATGTCAAGCCCCCAAAATTGAACTTGCGAATCGGAAAAATTCTCAAGAGAACCGGAAAAACTGGCCATGTTCACCAGTCCGCGCTCCTTTTTCAAAAGACGGCCGAGATGATCGAGCGTTTGCGCCCTGATGCCGTGCTCTATCTGGGCGACACAAATACAGTCCTGTCCGCCATTATCGTGGCTAAGTACAACATCCCCGTGATCCACATCGAAGGCGGCGGCCGGAGTTTTGACTGGCGCATGCCTGAGGAAAAAAACAGGATTGTCATAGATCATCTGTCGGACCTCGTCTACTGCTACTTAGATCGCTACAAGCAACTCCTCGTAAGCGAAGGGATCCCAGAGTTTCGTATCGTCACTGTCGGCAATATCATCGTGGATGCGCTATCCAGTTTTCTTCCCGCCGCTGAGAAGAGTTCCATACTTGATCGCTTGAGGCTCAAGAATGGCGAATACGCCCTTTGCACTCTGCATCGTGAGGAGAACATCGATAACAGTGATGCGCTCATCGCGAAGCTGAAAGGACTACAGCAACTTTCTAAGACGCTGCCGGTTTTACTCCCCATGATGCCCAGGCTGAAAGCGCGCATCCGCAGCAATGGATTCAACCGCCTATTAAGCAATTCCAAGATCATCACGACAGAACCATTAGGGTTCATCGAGTTTCTGAAGCTTGAAAAGGCGGCGCGCCTGATTGTGACTGACAGTGGGACTGTGCAAGAGGAAGCTCTGATTTTGGGCGTACCGTGCCTTGTAACGCGGCGCTCCACCGAGAGGCCGGAGACAATGGCAGGTGGGGCAACTATCCTCGCCGATGAGGACCTGTGCGGTAACGCTCATCGAGCCCTGCAAATGCACACAGATTGGGATCGCACGATCTTGAATCCCGAGGGTGGAAGTCCGAGCGAGCGCATTTATGAAGATCTCATCAGTCGAATCCGGGCCGGCTTTTTTGGAAACTCGCGGAGCATCAGTGCGCTCCAGCAAAATCGGTTTGTCCGCCAGGCGTATGGCCTTGAGAGCTGTGAGCTCCGAGCCATGGTTGCATCGTGAACTCAAACTTCCTAGACAACACTATTTGAGCCATTGAAATGCGCATACTTCTGCTCGTCGACTGTTATTACCCAAATTCGAAGTCAGGCGCCACGCAGATGCACGATATGGCTTTGGAGCTCCATCGTCAAAAACACGAAGTCATCGTTTTGACCCCAAGTGACCGCGTCTCTAAACCAATCGAAGTGACGAGTGAATTCGGATTTCAAGTCGTGCGGGTAAAAACGCGGAATATCAAAGCGGGGTGGAGGGCGCTCCGTGCTATAGAAGAATCTCGGCTTTCAAGTGTTCTTTGGCGCCATGCCAAAGTATTCTTGCTTCAGCATCCCGCAGACCTGATTGTCTTTTACTCACCGACAATTTTTTGGGCCTCTCTGGTGCGCCGCTTGAAATCTCACTGGCATTGCCCTGCCTATCTAATCCTGAGAGATATTTTCCCTCAGTGGGCAGTTGACGCCGGTATTCTCCGCAAGGGGCTGATTTATTACTTCTTTCGCAGAAAAGAAATTCTTCAGTATGAAATTGCTGATCGAATTGCCGTGCAATCTCCCGCAAACTTAGAGTACTTCGCCCGCGAATTTCGAACACAAGGGTACCGGCTGGAAGTCCTCTACAACTGGATGAACCTTCAAGTGGAAAACGTGCCGTCGACAAATTACCGTACCAGCCTTGGATTGCAAGATAAGGTTGTGTTCGTCTACGGAGGAAACCTCGGCGTGGCACAGGACGTTGACAACATCGTGCGTTTAGCCGACCGTCTCGCCGCTCATAGTCACATTCACTTTCTCCTCGTGGGTGAAGGCAGCGAAGTGCCCCGGTTGAGAAGACTTCTGGCTGAAAAATCCTTGCGCAACATCCAAATTCTCTCGGCTGTCCGGCCACCAGAGTATCTTGCAATGCTTTCGGAGTTCGACCTCGGCCTACTGTCGCTGGACCGGAGATTGAAAACCCACAACGTCCCGGGGAAACTGCTCGGATACATGTACTGGTGCAAGCCCACTCTTGCGAGTATTAATCCTGGTAATGATCTCTTCGAGATACTCGGGAAGAATCAAGCGGGGCTCTGTCTCCTGAACGGCGACGACGACGGTTTATGCGCCGCAGCCCTAAGACTTGCGAATGACCCTGATCTAAGAGACAGAATGGGGAAGAACGCTCGCGGCGTATTGGAACGATCGTTTTCTGTGGAAGCCGCCGTAGCGCAGATTATGAACGCCTTTCGGGCGCAAGAAGCCTCTGGGGAAAAAGTAGCAGTTGGGCAACCTGCCGTTTCATCGGCGGCCGCCAGAAGGCTTTCATTAGATTGCTGACGTATGCCCTTGCCAGAGCAGGGCCAATTCTGCCCAACCGGAAGTTCGAGCTTTTTCAATCGCCAGGTGCGTTCAACGCAGAGATCAGGTTGCGTCCCAAGTTCTAGTTCGCATTTAAGTTCGTTTGTTCCCGTGTAATAAAACGTATGCCATTTCGTTCCGTGGCTACACTCTCAATCACCATAGAGGAGTCTCAAGCCGTTCCCGGATGCTAAGTATGAGAACCGCCCGGTATCTATGACTTACGCCGTCATTTTCCTTTCGAGCTTGATTCTATCTTTGATCTCGACGCGCTACGTCCGCGCATCTGCGCACGCCCACGGATGGCTGGAACCACCGCAGCTTGACCGCCATGTGCACACTACTCCCATTCCCAGAATTGGTGGCGTGGCTATTTATGTATCATTCACCGCGGTTGTAGTTGTCGCGCTTTTGGTCCAAAGAGCCTTGGGACCTTCGTTCTTTCCTCCAATAAAGTCATACCTTGTGCTGTTAGGTTCCGCGCTCATCATCTTTCTCCTTGGGCTTGTAGATGATTTGTACGGTGTTGGCCCGTACGGAAAGTTCTTGGTCCAGGCTGTTGCGGCCACGATTCTCTTCTTGGGTGGATTCGGAATTCACCGTTTGGACCTGATTTCATCCGGAAAGACTCTTACCTCCTTCATTGGCCTGCCCCTGACCATACTTTGGGTCCTGTTGATTACAAACGCCTTCAATCTAATTGACGGACTGGACGGACTGGCTGCGGGTTCGGCGCTATTTTCCGCCATCGTGGTTTTTATTCTGTCGCTGGTTATCCCGAACCCCCTGGTCACGTGTCTCGCAGTTGCGCTGGCCGGCGCCATTTTGGGATTCTTGCGTTTCAACTTCCACCCAGCATCGATATTTTTGGGTGATTCCGGCAGCCTGTTCATTGGCTTCATGCTCAGCGCCATGGCGCTGGCTGGCTCTCAGAAAGCGCCGACCATGGTCACTGTGGCAATCCCCGTGGTTGCGCTCGGCTTGCCAATATTG
>Ga0210391_10001489_pt1 | contig 21274 bp, 16 predicted proteins | sample IncBWC12OmetaG_FD_160573 | JGI IMG/M metagenome (GOLD analysis project Ga0210391, IMG submission 160573) | Forest soil microbial communities from Barre Woods Harvard Forest LTER site, Petersham, Massachusetts, United States - Inc-BW-C-12-O ...
AGCCGGCAAAATGCCATGCTGCAGGCGTCTATCCTGCGCGACGCTTCACCCGTGCTGGGTGATCTTGTGAAGCAGAAGAAACTGGCGATTCGCGCTGCGATGTACGACGTAGGCAACGGCAAAGTCACCATGCTCTGATTCTTTCCCACGCGTCACATCCTGCAACACAAAATCCCGGATGACCCGCCGGGGTTCTTTCCTCATTCGACACAAAAGTTGTAGTCCCTCGGCACTGCCCGGTAACCGGGTTGTACAGATTTTCAGCGACCAGGCCGATAAGGTATTTGGATCATAGCCAAAGTCTCGTAACTCACAGTGATCGTTACAATTGTACGTTTCTGTGGTGGTGGGGTTGGCTATGTTCGCGTGTATCGCGACGCGGAGAACGCGGTACCGAAGGAATCAATAGAAGTAATGTAGATCGACCGCGTGTCGATAGCTTTCAAAATTGCTACCAATTGGGTATGCATCCCCGGTTCGTGGCTGATATACGATTCGCTCAATCTTATAGCAGAGAACTTTCAAAAGGCGAAGTTCGCGCTATAAGTCAGCAACATGCTTTGGATCGGTACTCCCTCGCTGGCACTTCCCGTTCCGTAAGTGTTGACAAATTTGTAGTGCGATCTGAGGACTCCGTATGAGCCGAAACTCCGGGCTGCTCCCAGCCTTACTGGCGATCGCCATCGCCCCGCCGATCGCGGCGCATGCAGCAGCGCTCCCCACCGCGACCACACTTACTCTCTCTTCGCCATCGGTTTCCTGGCACACGCCCGTACAACTCACGGCGCAGGTGGCCGCCAGCGGAGCGCCCGTGACTGCGGGCACAGTTACCTTTTGCGACTTGTCAGGACCATACACCCGTTGTGAGGATTCAGCCATCGTGGGCAAGGCGCAGCTAACGGGCGCAGGCGCGCAGATCAACATCATTCCCGCAATCGGCACCCACAAATATACTGCGCTGTTCAATGGCACCACTGCTGCTGCGCCCAGCACGTCTGCTGCGCAAACCTTGACCGTGACCGGCCTGTATCCCACCACCACGTCGATTGCAGCGTCCGGTAACCCCAGCGGTTATCAGCTAACCGCTACCGTCGTCGGCTTCGCCAATCAACCACCCACTCTCTCAGGTACTGTGTCTTTTCAAGACACCAGCAACGGCAACTTCGTTCTGGGAACAGCCTCGCTAGGCGCGCCTGGCCCGGCTGTCGAGGCTTTCGTCCCGGCGACCGGTTCCCCAATCCTAACCGGCAACCAGCCCGCCGCCGGCGCCAGCGCAGACTTCAACGGTGATGGAATACCAGATTTAGCCATCATGGCCTCGTACTCGAACGCCGTCTACATCCTGCTCGGCAAGGGAGACGGCACCTTCAGGGCAGCCAATGGCTCACCAATCAACGGAGTTGGAAACACTCCTTGTAGCAGCCAATTCCAAGCTTCCAATTGCTCCATGGCAGTGGGGGATTTTAACCATGATGGTAAGGCCGACCTGGCTGAAACCAGTGACTTCGACAACACCGTGATCATTCTATTGGGCAACGGAGACGGCACCTTCACGCCGGCCAGGGAGTCCCCGATCACCGTGGGCAATTTCCCTGAAGCGGTAGCAACCGGGGATTTCAATAGCGACGGCGTTCTGGATCTGGCGGTCGCGAATGCCAACGACAACACGGTAAGCATTCTGCTGGGTAATGGAGACGGCACCTTCACCGCAGCCGCCGCGGTTCCCACGGGCGGATTTCCATTTTATTTGACGGTCGCAGACTTCAATCAGGACGGCGCAGCCGATATAGCCGTATCAAACGAGGCCGATAGCACGATAAGCGTCCTGCTGGGCAACGGCGACGGCACTTTCAACCCCGGTTCCCCGATTTCCGGGTTCAACTACAATCCAGCCCAAGTCGTCGCCGGCGACTTCAACGGAGACGGCTATCCCGATCTGGCAGTGGCAGACTTCATTCCCGTCAATCAGAATCCCCCCATTCCCGATCGAACAAGCAACGTCGTTGTCATGCTGGGTAATCCAGACGGTAGCGGCACCTTTACCCTCGCTCCGGGCTCACCGATTACGGTGGGGTTGTACGCCCTTTCCCTGGTTGCCGCAGACTTCAACCAGGATGGCCATACCGATCTCGCCGTCGATAACTATGCGGAATGCGCTTGAACTTCAGGTTTGGACAACAGCGGCAGGACGGATTTGACAGGTATTACAGGTACAAACCGTTTGTTCAGGGATTGGCAGGTTTTGCCCATGGCTTCGATTCGGCATTTCCCGACAAAGCAGGATTTATTCAACCCACGGCGAATTCCTTCGCCTTTCTAGTGGGCGCGGGATTGGACGTAAAGTACAGAAAGCATCTCTCCTTCCGCGCGATCCAGGCTGATTACGGATATACCCGCCTGCCTAACCTTGCCGGCAACGACCAGAACCTGCTTCGCATTTCGACCGGCATTACCATCCACCTCAAGTAACGGGGTGCGCTGGCAGTTAATTAGAAGTTGAAGACCGCTTGTAGAAAGACGCTACGGTTTCCTGCAGTAGAGCCTCCGAAAAAACCTCCGCTGGCCAGCGATTGAGATTTGCCAAAGAGAGAAGACGAGAGGGTGCCGTTCGGTGCTCCCAAATTCTCGTGGTTAAGCACGTTGGTTGCGTAGGCGGTGAGCGTAAGGTTGTATCTGCGAGAAGTGGTCTGATCTAAACGCCCGGGGCCTCCACGGCTTCCGCTCAGGCCGCCGGGCCCGATGCCACCGCCACCGCCGCGGGGCCCCCCGCCGCCACCGCCGCCGCCGCCTCTCGCAGCGCGACTGTTTTCAACCTTAGGGCCAATTCCGATTACCTTGCTCACGCGCAAGTTCAAGCTGACATTCGTCGGACCGGTACCAATACCATAGGGAATGATCTTTTCGTCGGTGCCGAAAGGATCTGTGTCGAGACAGCCATAGTTGGTCGCGAAATACACCTGCGTCGTACCTGATGGCACTGGAATGCTGCAATTGGCCGGTGCAGAAAATGTAGGCCGGGCATTGAACTGATTGTTTCGGGTCAAGTCACCGCCGGCTGTGATGTTGTAAGGCGCGCCCGAGTTATATGCAAAAAAAGGAGTCAAAGAAACACCCCAGGGCACAGACAAGTTGCCCAGGATCACAAAACGGTTATGAACATCAAAACTCGAGCGGCCATAATCGAGCCCCGGATTCTGGGCCACGGAAGGAGTGTAGGTAACTCCATTTGTATCCGCCTTGGCAGCGTTATACGTATAAAAGGTAAAGAAGCTGAACCGGGGATAACTCGCCCGGCCTGAGACGATGATCTGGTTTTGCCGGTAAACTCCTCCCGATTGGTACTGCAGATTGTTCTCTGCCGCGGGCGGCAGCTCGGCAGCGGGATAGATACCCAGGTCCGCGGTGGGAAACTCCGGAGCTCCAATATTGTTAGTGAAGTATTGGTGTACTCCCCGCCCGTAAAGATAGGTCACATTCCCGGTGATTCTCTTGGCCAATTGCCGGTCGATGCCCACAGCCGCCTGCAGATCAGCAGCGGCGTGGAAATGCGGACCGATGGTGTAAAGGGTTTGCGCTGTATTCGAATCCGCGACCTCGATCGGGCTAACAGGAAACGTGGGATCCGTGACTGTAAAAACCTTTTGGTTGATTCCGTTCTGATGGATGGCCTGGATCACATAGGGCGTGCCCGCATTGGAACCAAAACTGTTTGGCACGGTAAACCGCTGATAAAACCAGCCGTACCCTGCCCGCAGCACGGTCTTTGGCGGTTTCTTGCGATCACCGCCATCCAGCGCGTAGGCGAAAGACACTCGCGGTGCCCAATCGCTCTTATCCTGGATGCGGTTTTGTGTCTCCCAACGAAGTCCGTAACTAAAGGTAAGGCGCTGGTTTACCTTCCAGTCGTCCTGATAGAACAGTGCGGCGTCGAATAGGATCGCCCGCGCGGTGTATTGATTGATTTGCGTTACCTGATAAGTCTGGGGGGTCTTGTTTACATAGGACGTCTGATTGCTGAAGGTGTATTGGCCGTTAGTTCCTCCCGTGGTGTAGTTAGCGTCACGATAAGCACGCAGGCGGGCACCAAAGTTCAGGGAGTGATTGCCTTCGGCTGCTGCGAAGTAGTTCTGCAGCTCGTAAATATCCTGGTTGTCGCGAACCACTCCACCGTTGTTGCCCCCGGCATTAAAAGAGCCTTGTAGGGTCACCGTGGGCGAATCGTTTACCGCAATGTCCTGATAGCGAAAGCGGCGGTATTGGAAACGGATGTCGTCGACTAGGTTCTTGCTGATGACCCAACTATCGCTTGCCTGCAACGTGTTTTCCATGCTTTCCGTATTGGTGGCTTGCGTGGGCAGAGACAACTGCCCGACTCCCCCATTATTGTTGACCGAACGGAAAAATTCGTAGCGAAGCGTCAGCGTATTCGCTTGTCCGACTTGCAGATCAAGCCGCGGGCTGACATCAATACGCGAAGTGGGATTGGGAACAGCTTCGTTCAGAGGACTGAGGTCGACCGGGTTCACCGCATCCACGACGTTCACATTCTGGATATTGCGCCCGAAAACGCTGACAAAGTAGGACGCATTTTTTGAAATGGGACCACCTACGTTGCCTTGCAGGTTGTAGGAGTAGTAGGGCGGTTCCGCTATATCCTTCGGTAGGATCGGATTTTTAGAATTGAAAGAGGAATCGTTGCCCCGCGCTTCGATCTGGCCGTGCAGCTTATCCGTGCCCGGCTTGGTGAGGATCTCTATCCGGCCATACCCGAGCCGGTCAAACTCAGCGGAAAAAGGGTTCTGATTGATGCGTATCTCCCGGATTGAGGACTTGGGCGGAATCTGCCCTCCGGTAAACCCGTCTATATAGACCTCGCCTCCGTTCGGACCAGCCGCCGGACCGGCCAGAGCCTGGAGTTGGCTTTCCAGTTCATCGGGATCGTCGGAAAGCGCGTCAAGATCTTTCCCTTTCAATACCACAGCATTGGCATTCTGGTCGGGGCTGGTGTCGACGGTCGGTGCATCCGACTCGACCTCAACCTGCTGCTTCTCCGCCTGAATCTGCATGGCAATATTGAGCGTTTTTGCCTGCCCGGGCGCAACGGTGACGGTAGCCGTGAAGGGAGCGAACCCCGGGGTCGTCGCATTTACTGTATAGTCACCGGCAGCCAGCCCCTTCACCTGATACGAGCCTGCAGCATCCGCCGCCGTGGATACGGTTTTGCCCGAGGGCGACGTAACAGTGACCTGTGCCTGGGGGATGACCGCACCGCTGGGATCCAGCACTCGCCCCTGGAGAGTGCCGGTCGGGCCCTGGCCGAGCATCGGCGCGACAAAGGAACCCAACAGTACCGTTATCAGAATCAAAAAATGCCTTGTTTTATTCATGCGCACGGATTCCGGCCACGAACCGGCATTGCTCTACGAGATGGACGGTCCGACCCGGCTCTAAGTTTCCCCGATGACCTGGTCCTCATATAGATGCTTTGACCTCAAAGGAGCGTAGGGAAAGTAACGCTTTTCGTCTCGCGTCTAAAGCCCGGTATATGCCTACATGTACGCCGGCCTTCGTTTTCAACGTATGCCTATGCGTAAACCGGCAGGCTTGTCCCGGATCTTGCTCATCTGCGACCGCTGTCATGGCCCAGGACGATGATACCGTCAAAATTCAGTTCGATGAAGGCGATCATGAGCCGGGTCGCATCGTTGGAACCATTGTTCGTAAACGTCGCCAGGAAATGTGGCACAACCCGCAACCCGGGGATTCGCATCCACTATCTAAACCTAATAATTAATTACGCCTCAGAATTGCGGAATTCCCTTTGCTGCGTACCGTCACGGGACTAAGCTTCAGGCGACCACAAAAATAAATGGAACACTCGTTTGTGGGGTGGGCCTCCTATGCGACGCTTTTTTCTTTGCCCTGCTTTCTTCTTGCTTGTGAACGCTTTCTCTCTTTGCTGGTGCGAGCGAACCCCGGATTTAGCCAGCACCAGTAAAGGCCTGACGACTAACACATGCGACACTAATCCCGGATCGAAAAATCCTTATTCGAACAAGAGATTTTCGCTGCCTCAACTCACCGCCACCACTTCGTCTGGAACGAGATATGTCTCCACGGTCGATATCTATGCATGGGGCGACTATAACTGCGCGCTCTATGTTCCCGGCAACCTCACTAGTGGCGAAGACCCGTCAACTGAAGACACGATTCTTGGTATTACTATCTCGAACTCTGCGGGCGTAGCACCCGCCGGCTCCTACAAGCTTGTGAGCTTTCGCCTCAATAACTACCTTCCTGCTTCGCCGGGCCTGGGGTTTATCAGCTGTCAAAATAACTCCGCCGGAGTGACCCCGTGCGACAACCAGGCGGAAGATGATTATTCACCCGTGCCTGAACCCGCCCCTATCGCCGGCGACGACGGTAACAACTCGCTGTGGGTGTTCGGAAACATCTTTCAGCTCTCTGGAACGACGACCGGTTCTACTCCAAACGGACCGCCCATGCAGCTCACGGCCACGCCGCCGGAACTCGCGGCTGCCTTGCTGGTTCCGGGGTGTGCGCCCAACCCGGCGGCAATGCCTCCCATGAATTGCATAGGGGCGAATAGTACGCAATACTCCAACGGCTTATCGCCACAAACAACTTATACGCTGACGATTGAAGATACTGCTTCCGGACAGACTCTTGTGCTGGGAACGCCGTCGCTGGTGCAGGCTGCGCCCGGACAGGGTCACGACGTATTCAGCGCAGCATCTTACAATCCCGTCACCATCGCCACGAGTATTTTCGCCAACCAGCTTTTCGATCTATCGGGTAATTATCCCCAGCTGGACGGGTCCGGCGCGCCGAACTTCAATGGCTTCGCCGAATCGGCGTTTCCTCCGCCCTGCGCAACCAACTCCGGTATCTGCACGGCGGATGATACCTTCGCAAACGTACCCTTTCATGCGATGTGGTTTGACTTTGTGCCAACGACAAATAACCCCGTCAGCATCAACACCGCTCACAGCCATTTTGATACCATCCTCAGTGTCTTCACCGGTGGTGCCGCCAGCCTTCAGGCAGTTGCAAACGGTATCAATGACGACAACCCTAACGCAACTATCGCACAAGGACCGCGATCGTCGGCCGTCGTCTTCCAGGGCACGAAAGGAGTTGCCTATCATATTTTGGTCTCTGAGTACCCGGCGGTGGAATCAGTAGACGGGGCGCCTGATCCGGGCTTTGATATCTACGAAGCTCCCCTGAGCAACGATCCTATTCTCAACTTCACGCTGACCACTCCGCAGCTCACGGTCAGCCCGGATGTGCTATCCAACTTCGGCTCCATCACTCAGGGAATGAGCAGCGGGCCGCAGGTGGTTACGCTGGCCGCAGTTTACAGTGCCGCTTCCTCCGGCATCAGCAGCATCAGCCCGAGCATGACCGCTGGCTTGGGTGACTTTCAAATCGCCTCGAATAGCTCGTGTCTTTCCTCTCTCGCCGATCAAGCAACCTGCACCCTGAACATCGTATTCACACCCAGCGCGGTAGGAGCCAGGAGTGGGATCCTGACCGTAAGCTCGAGTGCTGCAAATAGCCCACTCACCTTATCCCTGTCAGGGACGGGGCTAAAAGCAGTACCCATCCTGGGCCTGGCGACCACTCCGCTGGCGTTTGGCAACCAGCTGCTGGGCACCGCGAGCAATACCAATAGCGTGGTGCTTACGAATACGGGCACCGGTCCCCTGACTGTAACTGCGGTGAAAACCGCGGGGGACTTTAGCGAGACAACGAATTGCTCTTCCATTGCCATCGGAGCGCAGTGCAGCGTGGCGGTGGGGTTCACTCCGACGCAGACCGGAGCGCGCTCCGGCCAGCTCTCCATCACCGATAACGTGGGCAGCAGCCCGCAGTTCGTCGCCCTTTCCGGGACCGGAACCGATTTCGCTCTGCAGGGTGCTGCAGGGTCAGCGCTTTCAGCCACCATGACCTCTGGGACAGCGGCTGTTTACAACGTGGCTGTGACTCCGCTTTCAGGGTTTACCGGAATGGTCGCACTCAGCTGCACGGGAGCGCCCGCAGGGAGTTCGTGCACCACCAGCGCCGCCAGCGTGAACGTGACTGGCGCAACGGTGCCGGTCACAGTGTCAGTCACCACGACTGCCGCCACGCTCGCCTATCCCCAGTCTCGACGGCAGCACCGAATGGGCGCTCTCGCCGCGGTGGTGCTACCGCTCGGTACGTTTGCGTTGATGGCTGGGAAGAGGAGCAGAAGATTGCTTTCCGGCTTGTTCTGTTTAATTCTGCTGGTGTACGTGGGTGGCTTCGCGGGATGCGGCGGTGGAAACGCAGGAGCGAACGTCGCGAGCAACAGCGCTCCCGCAGGAGGAGGGACCTCCCCGGTGACCAGCATGTTGACATTGTCAGGGGTTTCAGGAACACAAACCCGAACGGTGAGCCTCACGCTCACCGTCCAGTAACTTCTCCGGCATACCAGCGGGATCTTGATCGTTTCAGCGTCGCCTAGCGGGCATGTTCGTCTGGGTGGTGGTATGCGTCCGGGTGGTGGTATTCGGCATGATGATCCTCGATGCGAGGGCCTGGCGCTGGCCGGTACGCATTCGCATAGGGATGAACATAAGCGGTGCGATTCACCCAGGTGCGACCCCAGGGGGCTCCGCCGATGATAATGGCGTGTGTACCCCAGGCAAAACCCGGCCTCGACCAGCCAAAGGGCACGAACGCAGGCCCGACAAACACGCTGGGGGCGAAGTGGATCGAGAGACCAACCACAATTCCGGGACGAGGCGGGGCAAACACGACCGCGGGGCTATAGACGGGAACGTAGAGGAAGGCCGGATTCACCGGCTGGATCTCGACATATCCGCCCGTATTGACCACGTTGTCGTAGGGGGTCGGCCTCAGATAACCGTAGCTATACGCCTGTTGGCGCATTCTCTGGACAGCGTCCATCACATCCGGCCTTTGCGCGAGAACCGCATCGCCCAGCGCTTGTGTCCAACCTGGGTCCTGCGCCATCATTTGCAGCACCTGGGGAAACGGCAGCAATGCCAACACGCTCGGATCCCAGGGCAAATTGTCCTGGTGGATCGCATTAGCCAACGCGTCGCCGTTGAGACCCGCATGCTGGTTTGACCAGTTTGCAGCATCTGGAATTTCAGGCGAAAAGGTCGACGCGGTGAGAACTTGCGCCAGCAACGGATCGGGATACAACGCGATCCTGCTGACCAGAGGATCGAGCTGTTGCGGCGCCATCATGGGCGGCGGTCCCTGCGGCGCTCCCTGCGGCGGACCTTGAGGCATCTCCGCCGGGGCCGACTGATCGGAAGTGGGTGGTGGAGGCGGAGGAGGCGGTGTGTATTGACCATACGCCTGCACAGTCAGTAGCGTACCCATCAGCAATAGCGCCGGTACGATGGTCGAGGGAGTCTTCACAACAGCGCTTAGAAGGTCTTTTTTACGACTCGTGGGAGACATAGGCATTGCGATTTACCTCACTATGACGAAAAAACTAAGTAACTGCTTGCAGCAAACGAGCGCACCAACTTCTGGGTACGTAGACCCTGGATCAGGGCAATAGTTGTGGAAAAGGCTCGCTAAGCCTGCACAGTAGCACAACGCCACACGACAGAGCTGCACGCATGCTCCCACGAAAGTTGCATCGCGTGAGCGCGGGAATCTTTCAAGTCACGTTGAGAGCTGTTATTAGGTGGGTATCAGCTGCGCTCGAGATTTCTGTTACGGCCCTCAGCTTCCGCTCGCTTCGCTCTGCAAAAGCTGCAAACTCGAGACGTTGAGTGGGTGGCCCAGGTCTCGCTTTTGAGACCTGGGTTTCTCACCGCAAATATCCGCAGGCTAGTCTCGATTGATCGGATGAATCGAGACACCCCCGTTTACCGTATGGAACTGGAGTGTTGGGCCGCCCTGGCCGATGTTGGTGTCGATGCTACTGCGATTGATCTTACCCTGGACGGTGATCGGGAAGCCCACAGAGACACCGCCGTTCACCGTCCCTGCGACCAGGTGTGCGGAATAGTGATCTGGAGCCTTTACTGAAACGCCGCCGTTCGTGGACTTCGCGATGAGGCCGGCTCCGCGCCATTGATTCCCGTCAAGCCTCACATCCAGGCCGCCGTTCACGGTAGTAGCATGCACGTCTCCTCCCAGATCATTCAGGATGAGACCGCCGTTGGTGGTATCGGCATTGATAACGCCATCAACGTTGGTGATTGAGATGCCTCCGTTCTCCGTGTGCAACTGGGCAGCCAGATGGCGAGGCACGTGCAGTCGGTAGTTGACATACCAGCTACGGCGAGACAATCCCCACATCGTTGGTCCCTCGGCGTGGATGGTACCAGTGGTGACGATCTTGACCTCGCGTACGAGCGACAGCGCTGCGTCGCGGTCTGTGTCCTGCGCAATAACCCGCGCTTCCAGGGCGACATCCGCGCGCTCTTCGCCAATTACTTCAATCCCGTCATTCTTTCCCGACAAACTGAGCTGCCCATTGATCACTGGTAAGGTTGTGCGTCTCAGCTCGCAAGCACGGTCCTGATGACCGAACCAGGCATGGTTGTTGGTATTGCCTTCGTCGCTGTCGCACTGGCTGGTTGTGAACGACTGCGCGGGAAGGCGGCCTGCGAAGACCAAAACGAAGAGACATCCGGCGACAAATCTGCGCATCAATACCTCCTGGGTAAGGAGCTACGAAGGTGGTACGCAAGGCAAGGCCATTCGGTTCCGCAAATATTAGCGGCAGCCTATCGGTCCTTGTTTGGCGGCATATCCGGAGAGAGGTCCGGAATTGTCATTTGCTGGATACGTTTTTTCAGGCTGTCCGGAACGGAATAGAGAGGCTTCGCCCGTTTTAACAGGCAGGATAGCTCTTCTTCTGCTTCAAGTACCTGGCAACAAGCCGGGCACCGCTCCAGGTGCGCGCGAAGTTCGATGATCCGCGGTCCGTGTAACTCGCTGTCGAGGTAAAGCCGGATTGCCCCGCTATAATCACCGCAATCTTTCATTTCCCACCTTGCCCATGAGAGGGTACGGGGCCCGTGAACGCAGACGACAGGATCACTCGAAGCTTGGAGCGCGCTCTTGCCAGTCGTGACATCACCGTCCCAGCAGGACAATCCAAAAGCGCGGCGATCTCCTGGTACGATAACTCTTCAAATTCCCGAAGTAAAATGATTTCCCGGAACTCTGTAGGCAATTGCTCAATCGCTGCTCTTACCTGCTTTATCTCGAGCTTGCTGACGTAGGCATCGTATGAGTGTTTACCGGAGTCGATCGGCTCGTCGGCAGAAGTACCATCCGCATCGATATGGACGAGCTGCGGATCAGTTTTCAGTTTTCTCAGTTGGTTCAGCCATATGTTTCGCAAAATCCTGAAGAGCCAACTCTTAATATTGCTATCCGCACGGAGCCTCTGCATCGCCGGAATGGCGCGAAGATAAGTCTCCTGTACCAGGTCCTCTGCTTCTGCCTGGTTGCGGGTCAAAATCATGGCGTAATTGTACAACGCGCCTAAGTATTCAACGCTGGCCACGCCCGCCGTGTCTAAGCCGTTTTGTTCGGAGGACATTGTATTTACTCCCTAACCTGGTTACATCGCAAAAGCTGAACGAATGATCTCAACTGGTTCAGTAACTGCGGCCACATGCATGGCATTTCGGCAGGTACATCAGGACGGCCGCCGGCATATACGACGGCCCGCACACTTCTGGGCTTAGGCGAATCAAATCGCCAGATTTGGAAACACGATGGCGCCTAGGCGCCGGCGTCGACATTGAAAGTGATCGCCCTCGATCCAGAGCGCTTCACGACGGAGAAGGCGCTGCTGTGCGCACCGGGAGCGGCATGCTCGCGCGCGCCTGGAGTTGGTTGAGCGATCCAGTCCTGGGGATAACCAGGGCGTCGGAGGTTCGCTTCAGTGGATGCAGTTCGTACGTTGATGATCTCTTTTCTCCCATTCACTTTAGATTGCGCAGAAATATCTGGATATCGATCATCAATTCCAGAGAATGCGCTATTTATTTGGCGCCTGATCCGATGAGGCACGGAACAGGTTGTTCCGCTCTCTCCTGGACTTCTGGTGAAGGGCCGGAAGGCGTGCATCCTTCCAGGGCGGCGATCAGAACAATGATATCGACAGAGTTGTGCCGAAGCAGCAAGCTGGCCGCGGTCATGGCGCGATATCCCTCCTGGCAATAAACCAGGCTTGGCGTGGAAAAGTCGATGGGTGCTGCTTCAGGATCGAGCTCGAGCAAAGGCATTGATATCGCGCCAGGCAGATGCCCTTGCAACCACTCGGCACAACTGCGAACATCGATTAACTGGAAGGGACGACCTTGCTGCGAGGCAAGGCATACATCTTCACACCGCCAGATGGGAAGGCTGTTCAGCGCGACGCCCTGCCGCCTCCACTCATCCTCGTCTGCGAGGGCGTATCCAATCACGTCTCGAAGACCTACCCTTGCCAGGCGGTTTTGCGCCTCAAATGCGCGATTCGCATCCTCCGCAACTAAGAGAATTCTCTGTGTGGGTTTGATCAAGATTGCTGCCCAGCTAGCAAATGGCCCTACAAGGCCTATCTGTAATGATCCCGCAACATGGCACGAGGCAAATTGCTCTGCTGCTCGTGTGTCTACAATAAGGGCGTCTCCCCTCTGTTCCTGCTCAAGTTGGGTTGCTGTCAGTTGCTTCAGTTGTAACGGTTCCGGCAAATTGAATCATTCCTCTTTCTCTATATGCGCGAAGCGGAGGAATTTTCGATCATCTTTGGTGATTAAGTTTTTTGCCGCCCGCGATCTGTTCCGGCCGGAGAGCTGCCGGCAAGTGTAAGCAAGCGCTCCACTTTATGCCGTTCGTGCTCACTTTCCGGAGTAGCCGCACCGCGTCTATTCCAGGTTGTCCATGTCTCCAGGCTCTTCCGGTACCACTCCCGCGACGCCGCTGCAGCATTCCATCGCTCGGCAGGTGGGAGAGCCGGGTCCAGCGCAATGCGGTGCTGAACCTCCGCCTCACTTTCATAACAGAAACCTACATCGCGCAGTACCAGCAGGCTGGGCGAGGTAACGTGGAACTCACCCAGAAGCGGCAAAGCTGCATCGGCATACTGGCGGGCCTTGGCGATACTCTTCATATCGAGCTCAGCATCGCTCAGTTTGCAATACGATCTCATCAGGTGAAGGCGCCCATGGGGACTGGCTTGTCCCAATTCCTTCCTGATCAGATTTGCTTCGAGGAGGAGACGCAGCCGCTCCGGCGCCTTCTCCTCCCCACGAAGCACCTCGGCCAGCGCCTCGTTCCTGATAGCAATCCAGTGGCGCGCACCTTCCCCGTATAAGGGAGCCAGGTTCAGAGTCAGACTGAGCGACTCCCGGTACCAGAGACTGGCCGTGCCCGGCTTCACGAGACGATAAGAATCGCCGAGCGAGGTGTAGGCAAGCGTCAAATCATAAAGCGCCTGTGCATTCTTTTTGTCGACCTGGACCAGCGTCTGCGCAATGGTGAGAGCTTTGCGGGCGTAGACTTGCGCCTGCGCCGAATCGCCGACATTCAAGGCGTCTCTTCCCGCTAAGGGAAGAATTATGTTTTCGTACGTCAGAAAGAGCTCTCGACGGGCTGGTACAGAGGACGGATTTTTTTGTACCAGAGCTTCGGCCAGAGCCACTGCCTCGCGATCGTTCGCGAGCGCTGCTGCTTGATTCCCAATTTCATTGAGCGCGCCGGCACGTTTGAGATAAAGCCCGATCAGCATCTTGTCGTGATCCTCGGCGCCATTTGGATCGGTGCCGAAGATCCGGAAGGCCGCAAGATACTCATCAAGCGCTTGCACCGGACTCAGATTCCACAGGTTGACATCACCAATGCCCTCGAGATTCAAGGCCAAAAGTCGCATGCGAACCGGATCATCGGGCTTCTGGCGCCACAGGTCTTGTGCCCGGGATAACCCTTGCTGGTAATTCTTGTTCGCTTCGTTCATGTTTCCGAGAAACTGTTCGATAGCACCCAGACGTTGATAGGTTTCGATGACCGCTTCTGTCGTCTCGGCCCCGGGCATGCGGGCATTCGCCTCGATGGCGATCCGAGAAGCCTGCTGATAGCTGGTAACGGCTTCGTCTGAGTTACCCAGGTCCGCGACCAAAGGCGAACCTTCCAAATCACCAACGCGTAGATAGGCTTTGGAGAGTTCAAGTAACAACCGTGGGTCGTCCCCGCTGCTTTTTCGCAGTCCGTCGAGAAAGCGCAGGGCGCTATGAAAAATAGCTGCCTGCGTCTCGGTGGAAGCCGAGGAATGTTGCAGCTTGTCTGTCATGTCCGAGACTGCTGAATTGGCAAGGGCGCGGACCTGTTTCGCCCGGCGCTCCGCGATACGAGATTGCCTGGAATAGACCAGGAGAGAGACAGCAGGGACCAGAAAAAGGGCGCACGCCGTCAGCACCGCCGCCTCCCTATGGCGCTGCACGAATTTCCTCAACAAGTAGACCAGGGAGCTCTTTTTCGCTGCGATCGGTTTGCCTTGCAGGTAGCGAAGCAAATCCTCATCAAGATGCTGGACTGACTGGTACCGTTGGGACGGATCAACGTGCATCGCGGTGAGAACAATTCTGTCCAGGTCTCCTGATATCTCCCTTCGCATTCGCTTGGAAAGATCCGCAGTCGAGCTCGGTTTGCGTGGATTTTGCTCGCAAACGACTCGTTCCGCTGCTGCTGGTGAAAGATTGCGAAGCGTGTAGGGGCGAGAGCCTGCCAGGAGCTCATAGAGCAGCACACCGAGCGAATAGATGTCGGTTGCAGTGGTGAGCTCCTTGCCCTGAATTTGCTCCGGGCTTGCGTAGTCAGGGGTCATCATCCGGGAACTGGGTTCGGTCGCGGTCATCTCACTGAGAACGAATTGCGGCTCCATGGGCTTTGAAATGCCAAAGTCAATGAGTTTGACCACACCGTCCGGCGTTACCATCACGTTGCTCGGCTTGATGTCGCGATGCAGAATGAGCTTCTGATGAGCGTAGTGAACAGCGGAACAGACCGACCGAAAAAGCTCGATGCGCTCCCGGATCGACGAGCCTTGACTGGAAAGTGTGATCGGTTGCCCTTCGACAAACTCCATCACAATAAATGGCCGGCCATCTTCTGTTTCACCGCCGTCAAGAATCGCGCCAATGTTGGGATGGTTCAAAGTCGCGAGGATCTGACGCTCCCTGCGAAATCGCTGCACCAGGTCTGGCGAATCGAGACCTTTGCGGATCATCTTGATGGCGACGATCTGGAAATAATGGTCATCGGATCGAACGGCAAGGTAGACAACCCCCATACCACCGCCGTCTAACTCGCGGACCAGGAGATAAGGGCCCAGACGCAAGCCGATCTCGGAAACGCTCGAGGTCTTCGTCATTGCCCTCAGGTCTTCCGCTATCGCAGCGCGAAGTACCGTTTCCGCATCGTTGTCACTTTCGAGCAGAGAGCGTACTTCACCAAGGAGCTGCTTGTCGTTGCCGCAAGCCTGCTCTGCGTATTGCATCCGCGCATCGGATGGACGTTCCAGGGCGCCCTGAAAAATCTCCTCGATCAGATTCCAACGATCACTTTTCATCTTCGCTTTCGTTCGGATGGCTTGACATGTCCCGGCGTATCCACGCTTGCCCAAGACGGAGTTCGCGACCGACAGTCGCGACCGAGACCTTTAAAATTAGACTAATTTCTTCAACAGTCAGACCGCCAAAAAATTTGAGTTCAATGGCCTGACTTTTTCTTTCGTCGATGCCTGCTAACCGGCGCAGCGATTCGTCCAGTGCAAGAAAGTCCGGCGCGCGCTCTCCGGCCACACTCATTTCCGGTTGCAAGGTTATTCTTACGCCTCCACCTCGCTTCTGCGCCTTTCGCTTTCTGGCATGCTCGATGAGCACGCGTCTCATGGTGTTGGCGGCAATGGCATAAAAGTGCAGACGATTCTCAGCGTGCACCTTTGTTTGATCCGCGAGCCGGAGATAAGCTTCGTGAACCAGTCCTGTGGGTTCGAGGGTGTAGTCGCCGTATTCGCGCCTTAGCCGTCCTCTGGCAAGACGCAGCAAATCATCATAGATAATCGGGGTAAGTTGTTTCAGCGCTGAGTGGTCGCCTCGACTCCAGCGAACGAGTAGCTTCGTCACGTCACCTGAATCTTCAGGTGACGTGTTAAAAGGTGCATCCTCTGACATCCTGGAACCGTCCCCCCTGAAATGAGATCGTACCGGAAATAAAGGTGCCGACAGGCATTCCCTTCAACTTCAAGGTCGAGCAGCACTCGATCTCCCGACGAGCCTGGCGGGGGGCGCGCTCATCTTCAGAACATTTTAACAGTCGAAGTCCTCCTTGCGCGGATCCAATTCATGGGGACGAGAGTTCGGGAATAAACTGCAACCCCGTGTGTTCTTAATACAGCAGAGCATTCGATCGGCCATAGCTGACGAGCAAAGGGCAGTGCTGGAGGGAAGTCTACGATGTGCGGAATAGCAGGATGGGTCAATTACGAGCGGGACCTTGAGACGTCGAGGGACGCGGTTGAAGCTATCACAGAAAGTATTTCGCGTCGCGGACCCGATACGGGCGAGGTATGGATCAACGGTCCGGCCGCGCTCGGTCATCGCCGCCTATCCATTGTTGACTTTGAAGGTGGCAAGCAGCCGATGGAAGCGAAGGAAAACGGCGAAACAGTTGCTTGCTTGAGCTACAGCGGCGAAATCTACAACGCGGGTAAGCTTCGCGATCAGCTAAAGAGTTATGGTCATCAGTTCCGCACTAGAAGCGATACGGAAGTTGTACTGCGTGGGTTCCTCGAGTGGGGGGACGAAGTTGCGGAACGGCTTGAGGGGATTTTCGCGTTTGCGATATGGGACCTGCGCAAGCAGTGGCTTTTCCTGGTCCGCGATCGTCTGGGCGTCAAACCGTTGTTTTACCAGTCGACGGATGCGGGGGTCCTTTTCGGCTCGGAACCAACAACATTGATTGCACACCCTGACGTACGAATTGGAATCGGGATCAGGCGGAATCCTTCTACATCCGCCCCTGTTCCGGAACAAGCAACTAACGAAGGCATGTTTGAAGTACCATCTGGTCACGTAGTCCGGTTAACCCGGAAGGGGCTGGCAATACGACGGTACCGAGCGCTCGAAGCTCCAGCGCAGGACGTTGTACGGCTGCAGACTTTATCCGGTGGGCGGCTGTGCGGCCTGGTTAACCGAACATCCTATGAAAGTTTGAGTAGACCTTCAGACTTCGAGAGCCGATTCTCAAAGAATCGCAAACTAATTGCTTTTGTCGCCCGTCGCCTGCTTGACAGTCATGAGGATGCGGAAACTGCTGTGAAGGAATGTTTCAAGACAGCTTCTCGTAATCCCCCGGGGTTCACAAATGATGGCGCATTTCGTAGCTGGATACTGAGAATCGTGATCGATGAAGCGCTGCTCATTCTTTCCGGTAAAGCTGATGGTCCGACGGCGAATCTTCGGCCTGATCGGATGCCCAGCGCCGAAGCCCCATGCCGTGCTCTGACTGAGTAATCCTGTGGGCTGGCCCTTGCGGAATATTTGCGCAGGGCCGGTGTTATTAGCACAGGGAGATCAACATGCGACTTACCTTTAGAGCGTCTATCCTTTCATCCGTATTTCTCTGTGCCATGGCCGCATCTGCGAGCAGCACTGCGCGGGCGGACCTTCCATTTAGCTTCGTGATCAAGGGCCAGTCGTTTTCGCCAGGTTCCTATGACATCGTCATGGACCCTACGCACAGCTTCATTACGCTATCCAACCAAAGACACTTCGCAGAACGGGTCTCATTCACTCTTGGACCCGCCGATGAAGCGGCTGCTCCAGCCACACTAAGGTTTGATATGTGTGATGGCCGGGCTTTTCTGCGTGACATTCATATGGGCGCATCGATCACCGGAGAACTGGATCGTAAACGGGGCAGTGAAGCGTGCACGAATGTACCTGGATCGACGATAACGTCGAAGGCTACGAACGGAATGCAGATGTCCGCAGGACGCTGATCACGCATGATGTTGACCAACGCAAGGGCTTTCGACAGGAAGTCCGAGGTGGTGGCAGTCACGATGAGGTTATATCGGCTTGCTGCGATGATGCTGGTAATCGAAGCTGAGACCGCAGCAAGTCGCTTGCGATTTATAGGGAAAGGTCCTTCACGTTCCGTTCGATTCCCTGTGTTATCCAGTTGAGAGAAAATGCGAATGAATCAATGCGATAACTACAGCATGGCTGTCCAGCTTTATCTGGACAATGAACTCATGGGCAGTGCGCAAGAGTTTTTTGTGGCACACGTCGGTGGGTGCGCGCATTGCCGGGAACAACTGGAATCGGAACAGCGATTGTCTGAACTCCTGCGTCGAACACATCCGCTCTATTCGGCCAGCGAGGAACTCCGGGCTCGGGTCGAAAGCGTGGTCGTCCACCATTCCGCCGCTGCCGTGGACAGGAAGGTCGCTCTCCGCAAGAGGGTAGTCTCCTTTCTTAGTCGCCCCGTCAAGTATGCCTGGCTGCCAACGCTCAACCTGAGAACCGTTGCGGCCGGATTTGCCGCCATTGCGCTTGTGCTCGCGTTTGTGCCCTTCATGCTCCAGAGGGTGCGTGCTGCGGACTATGTGGACACAGCCGTGTCAACTCATCGGAACTATTTGGAGGGGAAGCTCCCGCTGGAATTCAACTCCGATTCTCCGGGAGATATTGCAGCGTGGTTTGCTGGTAAAGTACCTTTCCACTTTCAATTGCCGGCCTCTCAGCTTGGGGCAAATGTCGATCCGGCGTTTCGCCTCAGCGGTGGGCGGGTTGTGTCTTTCAGGGGTGGGCATGCTGCTCTGGTCACCTACCACTCACAGAAAGAGGAGATCAGCTTGCTGGTTGCCTCCAGCAAATCAGCCCCAGCCGCCGGCGGAGATGCGCTACGCTCGAATGGATTGGTTTTTTACTTTACATCGAAAGGCGGATTCAACGTCGTGACCTGGACCAATCATGGCCTCACGTACGCGCTGGTATCTTCGCTGCACGGCTCCGCGCAACATTCCTGCCTGGTATGTCATGAGGACTTCGCTAATAGCAATGAGTTCCGATGACCGTGTCGGCGGCCGAGCTATTCGCTGTCACCTACGGCTTTATTGATGACAGCATAATTAATGTCCTGTTATAGCCAAACGATCGAGTGCCGCGGCTCAGCACCTCTTCTCCGCATATTCTGCTCATCCCACCCTTCGCAGAGAGCGCGAAGGATGGGGCACCCGATCATTTGGTTAAAATCGGACATTAATTATGCAGTCATCAATAGCCGCTGAGATACGTTTTTTCAAGCCTCTAGATTTACTGATGCGCCGATAGAAGGATGCCCTCAGGGGCTAATGCTCGCTGCGGCGAGGAAGCCCGGGAGCGTTCAAGCAATTACGGCACGGCTGAAGCCGTGCCCTTCCAGGTCGAGTACTCACGCAGGCTAGGGTGTGAGTACCGGAAAAAGAGACCGCGGGCCCTCTTCACTTTGCTAGTCACACACCCTCTACCCCCTTCTGCGGGCCTTGCGTCTCCTATGGACATTGCAATGGAGTAATGCTACTTTCTTTGCTATATCCAAAGGAGCGCCCATGAGCGCCGAAACATCGGAAGTCCTGCAAGGCACGCTAGACCTGATGGTTCTAAAGACGCTGCATGCGCTGGGGCCACAACATGGGTTTGGGATCGCGCGGCGCATCGAGCAGATTAGCGAGCAGGTATTGAAGTTGAACGAAGGCACCGTGTACACGTCTCTGTTGCGTCTGCAGCAGCAAGGCTGGATTAGGTCCGACTGGGGCATATCGGAGAACAACCGAAAAGCCCGCTTCTATTCGATAACGAAACGCGGGCTCAAGCAGCTGGCGATTGAAACAGAGAATTGGGAGCGGATCTCCGGTGTCATCGGCCGTGTCCTGCGCCTGGAGGGAGAGAAATAGTCATGCTCCTCTGGATTCGTCGCTCCATTTCGAGACTTCGCGGGCTCCCCCGCCAGGGAGAAGCGAACCGCGAGTTCCGCGATGAAGTGGAAGCGCACATCGAACTGCTCACCGAGCGGTTCGTTCGCCAGGGAATGCCCCGAACAGAAGCAGCCTACAGCGCCCGCCGCCAGTTTGGTAATGCGGCTCTGCTGGAACAGCATCATAGAGAAGCCCGGGCCTCGTTGTGGCTTCTCTCGGTCTTCCATGATGTGCGTTACGGCATGCGTATGCTGGCAAAAAGCCCAGCGATTACAGCCATCGCGATCACCTCGCTTACGCTGGGTATCGGCGCTAATACAGCGATCTTCACCGTGGCCAAGGCAGTCCTGTTGGATGCCCTCTCAGTCAATCATCCGGAGCAATTGAAGCTGCTAGCCTATGCGCAAGATAACCGCTCTTCGATAGGGAATAGTTGGGGTGACTTCTATTCGGATGCGCAAGGCCGCACCGTGTTAGCTTCATTCTCCTATCCCGCGTACCAGGAAATGCGTCATCGTAACCGTAGCCTTGGTGATCTCTTTGCGTTCGTCGACCTTAGCCAGTTCGAGCATCTTTCCACCACGATTGACGGCCACGCCGAGGTGATTAGCGCAGAGTTAGTATCCGGCAATTTCTTTGCGGGCATGGGCGTGGGCACCGCCCTCGGCAGGCCTATTGAGCCGGGAGACGACGGCGCGCCAGGTTCCGGTGCAGTGGCAGTGATCAGCGACGCATTCTGGCAACGGCGATTTGACCGTTCCCCTGCGGTCATTGGCAAAACCGTTGATGTGAATCTGACGTCGGTCACAATCATCGGCGTGGCACAACACGGCTTTACGGGTGGATCGCGGGTGCAAACACCGCAGGATATGTTCCTGCCCCTGAGCATGCAACCGGTCATCTTTCCCCAGGAAGCCGGTTCCCTACTGTCCGATGCGAACATCTGGTGGCTCCAGGTCATGGGACGGCTTAAGCCGGGCATCTCCGAAGAGCAAGCGCAAGCGTCTCTGGCTGTGAGCCTGAACCAGGCAATCCAGGCGACGATGACGTTGCCCCGGAACCGGACCGTTCCTCCGCTGATATTGTTGCCCGGAGGTCGAGGATGGAACTACGCTGCACAGGAACTTGAACATCCAATGCCGCTCCTTCTCGCGCTCGCCGGACTCATCCTGCTGCTGGCATGCGTGAATGTGGCTAACCTTTTGCTCACTCGTTTCGCCTCGCGTCATCGCGAGATCAGCGTGCGTATGGCCATGGGAGCGGGTAAAGCGCGTGTAG
>Ga0210391_10001491_pt1 | contig 21258 bp, 15 predicted proteins | sample IncBWC12OmetaG_FD_160573 | JGI IMG/M metagenome (GOLD analysis project Ga0210391, IMG submission 160573) | Forest soil microbial communities from Barre Woods Harvard Forest LTER site, Petersham, Massachusetts, United States - Inc-BW-C-12-O ...
TCTGGGATCGTCTTGCCAGCCTCGAGCGAGCAGCGCGCGATGAGCTCGGCTTCATGGCTTTCGAAGGCATCGCCGGCATTCAGAAGAATGTGCGTCCGCTCACTTACCGGCGTGTCATCCCAAGCGACCTGGGCGACTGTCGCGCTTTCAATGGCACGGGAAGCGTCCGCAGCCGAGGCCTGACGCACCGTGCCGACGATGTGCAATTCATCCGCGGGATTCAAAACCGGGGTACTCGCCCCTCCACAGGCGTTTCCATCGACCAGGGCCGTGGCAGTCCAAGGGCGGCTTGCAGCGGTCTCACATGCCTGCTTGAGCACCAGCAGTGCGGCGGCGTCGTACAGCTTGACGCCGCGTGAATTCTTGCGGGTAGGACCGTATAACCGCGGGGGATCCGGAATCCGGGGATGCGCGAGGCTTGCATAGCCCTCGACGAGGGCGACCGGGTCGGAGACGACTGATTCCACCGACAATCTGGTGTCTACGATGCCATTCACGAAGGAAGTATTGGACCCGTTCTCCAGCAGGCGGCGCACGAGATAGGGCAATAGTTCCTTGTGCGCACCGACCGGCGCATAGACCCGACAGGAATGGAGGCCTTCGCGGAGCACTTGGGTGTAGAGCTCTTCACCCATGCCGTGCAGACGCTGGTACTCGAAGGTGCCGGGGCGGTCGTGGAACACCTCGCGCACATAGGCCACGGTGTGGGCGTTGTGAGTGGCGAACTGTGGGTAAATGACATCCGTCAGGGTGGCGAGCAAACGTACGCAGGCGAGATAGGAGACATCGGTATTCGGCTTGCGCGTGAAGACCGGATAGCCGGAATATCCGCGTTCCTGCGCCCGCTTGATTTCAGTGTCCCAATAAGCGCCTTTGACGAGGCGCACCGTGATGCGGCGCTGCGAGGCGCGAGCATTGGCCGCAAGGTCCGTGAGCACCTGATAGGCTCCTCGTTGATAGGCCTGCACGGCAATGCCGAAGCCGGCATAACCATCGAGCGTCTTGCTGCGAAGGACCGACTCGATGAGGCGCAGCGAAAGCTCGAGCCGGTCGACTTCTTCCGCGTCCACCGTGAGACCGATGCCGCCGTCCCGCGCCAGCTCGACAAGTGCCAGCAGTCGGGGCGTCAGTTCACCAATGACCCGCTGAGCCTGGGCGAATTCGTATCGCGGATGCAGTGCCGACAGCTTGATGGAAATGCTGGGCCGGGCAATAAGGGGGCTGCCTTGCTGCACATCGCGGGCAATGGCCAGAATCGCCGCACGATAGGTCTGGTAGTACTTCTCGGCATCGGCAGTCGTCAAGGCGGCTTCGCCGAGCATGTCGAAAGAGTAGCGGTAGCTTCGTTCCGGGGTGCCCCGCGCGCGCTGCAACGAGCTCTCGATGGTGGCCCCCATCACGAACTGAGCCCCGAGGATTCCCATGGCCTGACGGATGGCCGCCCGTATGATCGGCTCGCCCACTCTGCGGGCGAGCTGAGCGAACCAGCCCTGCAGGGTGTTGTGGCTGCCGTGATCCAACTCGACAATCCGGCCGGTCAGGAGCAGCCCCCAGGTGGACGCATTTACGAATAATGAGTCACTGCGCCCCACATACCGTTCCCATTCGCCGGCCCCAATTTTGTCTGCAATCAGGCGATCCGCCGTGTGGGCATCCGGGATGCGCAGCAGCGCCTCGGCCAGGCACATGAGGATGACGCCCTCCTGCGATCCGAGATGGTATTGGCGCAGAAAGGCGTCCAATCCGACGCCCGATGCGGGCTCGCGGCGTACCGCCTCCACGAGCGATTGCGCGTACTCCTGCACACGGCTTCGCCGTTCGGCGGGCAGTCGGGCCCGATCCAGGAGCGCTCGGACCCTATCCGCCTCCGAATCTTCCGGCACTGCCAGATGACCTTTGCCGGCGATGAATTGGAGGTTTTCGAGGTCCTCCACAAACACTGCCGACGCCGGGGCTTGGACCTCAGCGGCCATGCTCACAACCTACCCAAGTCCAGGAAAGAGCTGCTATGATTATTCAATTTATGCAGTAACTTCAGCCGTTAGTCGATCATATGTCAGCAAAATCTACTTCCAGGGGCCGTACGCTGATACCCCCGGCAGACACTTCTTCCAAGGAGCGCGGGTTGGATCGCATTGATCGGCACCTGCTGACCCGTCTGCAGCAGGAAGGCCGCTTGCCAATTTCAGAACTTGCCTCGGAGGTGCATCTGTCGGTGTCGCCGTGTTTCGCACGGGTCAGGCGGTTGGAGAGCGAGGGCTACATCGCTGGATATTTTGCGCATCTGAATCCGAACCGGCTGGGGCTCGGACTATTGGCATACATCTCTGTGCAGCTGGACCGGACAACGTCCGAGGTGTTCGAGCGTTTTGCGGAGGCGATGGTGGCCTTCGAGGAAGTGCTCGAATGTCATATGGTCGGCGGCGGCTTCGACTATCTCGTGAAGGTACGGGTGAAGGACATGGCTGCGTTTCGCCGATTCTTGGGTGACAAAATGGCGAGTGTCAGGGGGATTCAGCAAACGCATACCTACTTCGTAATGGAAGAGGTGAAATCGACGCACAAGCTGCAGCTGCCCGCAGCGTAACTTCATATCTCGCGCACAACTTCGGTCCTCCTCAGTCTGTGCCGCGATCCGTCGAGCTAAGAAACGGTAGCTGGGCATCTTGAATAGTTAGGCCCAGGCTATCTCTTCAGGAATTTGGACCTTATAGCCAATTTCGTTAACACGACGGTGGGTATTGATCGCGTCAGGAGCCGTGCCTCGTTGCCCTCTGATATCCGCGGCCAATGAGGGCAGTAGCGACTCGATTGTCTTGGAATCAATCGATTTGGTGAGTTGGCGACTGAAACCCGCGGCGATCGATTGTCGTGCACGCCTTTCCTCCCCCGAGTCGGTAATCGTCACGATGACAGTCCCCATGACTCAAGCGGACGGGCTATTACCGCGACTCGGCCGGACATTCGCTTAGGTTGCTCCGAACAATATTATCGATAATTGATATTATTGATAAATGATGCTTATCGTGAGTAGATAGGCTAGAATCTCCGCTGGAAGGCCAGATACATCATATTAATCAATGCAGTAGACGACATCGGTCGTCCGTGCTTTGATGCACCGGGATCGAGCAGTTACTTGGATTATGTTATAAAGAACCCCCTCCCGATCGGCGCCCCAGCGCTGCAGGCGGCCCGGAAATGGGCTCGTAATCTGCGCCAGACGGCCGGCAAAAGCGGCCCAGAGGCCGTCCGCCAGGACCGGGCGACAGCGCCCTCTTCCATCACGCTCGCGTCGGCCACGAGCTGCTGCGGGTTCCGACCCCTTGCCACGCGCGGCACGTCTGTCACGAACGAATTCGTGAATCAACTGCGTGATGAATCGGGTGTGTGAGCTGCGGGCGCAAGATGTCACCCCATGCGAGATGAACAAACCGTGGTGAATGATCAGCTTTCGTTATCCAGTACCCAGGCCGTTAAAGAACTGTATGCGGATCCGCCCACCGCGTACCTGGATCCGGATGTCTTAAGTGACGAAGCAAAACGCGCCGAAGAAGCGTTTCATGTCGAGGGCTCATCAGAAAACACCCGCCGGACCTATCACACGGCGCTTTTGTATTGGGGGGCCTGGTATGCGCTGCGCTATGGGCGGGCGCTGACGGCGCCGGTATCGGTGCCTGTGGTGGTGCAATTCATCTTGGATCACCTCGAGCACAATCCACTGGAAGAACCCGTGGAGCCCTCCCCGTTTATTTCATCCAGCCGCACGACGCAGCATCTGCTTCCGCCGGCGATCGATCGGGTGCTCGTGGCGCGCGCTTACAAGGCCAAGGAAGGCCCCTGGTCGCGCTCGACCGTGATGACGCGCCTCGCCGCCCTCTCCAAGGCGCATGATCTTTTCATCGCGAGCCAGATCCCGCCGCTCAAGGCTGACGCGAATCCGCTGCGGGATCCGGGCGTCAGGCAGCTACTTTCAGCCGTGCGTCGGGCCTATGCGAGGCGTCCGCCCGATCATGCGCGTCGACCGGCCATCGCGGCCACGCGCCCAGTGATGGAAGCACTCCTGGCCACCTGTCAGGACGATCTACCGGGAATCCGGGATCGGGCGCTTCTGCTGTTTGGCTTTGCCAGTGGGGGCCGGCGGCGATCGGAGATCGTGTCGGCAACGTTGGAAAACGTGCGGCGGGACGGCCAGGGGGGATTTGTGTTCGAGCTCGGGAAGTCCAAGACCAATCAGTCTGGGATACGGCGGCCTGAAAATATTAAACCTATCGTCGGGGAAGCCGCCGCCGCCCTCGAGGCATGGCTGAACGAGCTGTTCCGGGCCAAGATTACGGAAGGTGCGATCTTCCGGCGCATCCATAACGGCAAGATTACCGAGCCCTTACGGGATCAGGCGGTGTGGAGCATTGTGCGCAGCCGCGCGAAGCTCGTCGATCCGCCGCTGGGGAAGCTGACGGCGCACAGCTTGCGGTCGGGATTTGTGACCGAGTCAGGGAGGCAGAATATTCCGATAGGTTAGGCGATGTCGCTCACGGGGCATCGGAGTGTGCAGACGTTTATCGGTTACTACCGAAGTGGAGAGGTTACCGCTTCCGCTGCTGCGCGATTGATGGATCCGCCACAGAAAAACTAGGAGAATGCAACCGCCGTGGCATTGGATTTCCGAAATGGCTAGGCCAGAGACGCCTTCTTGGATCTAATTGAAGAATTCATTGGGCGCTATCGCAGGGAGTTCGACTTCTACGAGCAATCGTGTCGAATTGTTGCTCAAATCCTAGAGCAAAGATTGAGGTCCGCAGGTGTGAGAGCGATAGTCACATCGCGTGCAAAAAATCCCGCGCGCCTTGAGGAGAAGGTGCGCCAACGATCGGCGAAAGCCCAATACAAAGACGTAGAAGATATCTACAAGGACATCGTTGATCTGGCTGGCGTTCGAGTTGCGCTGTACTTCCCGGGCGAGCGCGACGAGGTAGGAAAGATCATTCGATCGTCGCTGTTGATGGCCGATGAACCTAAGGAGTTCCCGACCACGGCAAAGCCGACATGCAACAAGAGATTCTCAGGCTATTGGGCGACTCACTACAGAGTCCGTCTACGCGAGGAAAGTCTAAATGATTCCCAAAAGCGGTACTCGGAAGCCAAGGTGGAAGTGCAGGTTGCTTCTGTGCTGATGCATGCCTGGTCTGAGGTCGAGCACGATCTCGTCTACAAGCCGCTCCAAGGCAACCTCTCTGCAGAGGAGTACGCAATTCTCGACGAACTAAACGGCCTTGTGCTATCTGGAGAAATTGCGCTAGAGCGCCTGCAACGCGCAGGAGAGGTCAGAGTTTCAACCCACGGCCGTCAGTATGCCAACCATTACGACCTCGCGGCCTCTTTACTGGATCTGGCTCGCAGTAATCTCAGTGGTGCCGAAGTCAACGAGGCCGCAATGGGCAGAGTAGATGTGCTCTATGAACTCTTAAGAACCGTTGATCTCAATACTCCGGATCAACTAACGAAATATGTGCAAGTACTTCACAGCGACTTCGAAAAGCGGCCGCTTTCGGAGCAAGTAATTGATCAGATCCTTGCAGAGGATCCGACCCGATACGGGACGTACGAGAAAATTCGCATGTCCGAGGCACCAGTTGCGTCTCTGTCCACCGAGGTCGACCGAAGTTCTCAGACCCAATCAATTGGGGAGTTCATGGCGCTTTGGATTGAATACGAAAAACTGCTCCGACTGCGCGCCGCTCAAGCCGGCATTACAGCTCTTGGGATGCCGACATCCCGACTGCTCTACCATCTTAACGCCCCGAAGAAGATTTTTGCGTCGGCAGACCGCCTCCGCCGTTTCCGGAATCAGCTTGTACATGGAATTGAAGTCCCCGACCGCGAGACCATTCAAGACGCGTCCAACGAGCTTCGGAAACTATTGGAAATTCTACCTTCTCAGCCTAGAACACCTCAAAGGCGTTCCAAGGGGAAACGTTCGGGCAAGCGCTAGCGGTGAGATCGTTTCCCCGTGAGCATCTCGGATCGCCTCATAGAAACAGCCGGGCTTTACCATAGGGAAGCGACCAAATGCCGGCGCGCCCGTGCGTGCTTGTCGGCCTGCATCATGCAGGTGTCGGTCCTCGAAACCGCACTCATGGCGATGTGCTTTCTCTACCCTTTTTCAGCTTCGGCGGACAATGATCTACAAAAACAAGAGGTTCCGCCGTAAACGCTCCAAGGCGCTCGACTTCACACTCTTTGATCTGATCAAAATCGCAGATGAATTGCAGTGGTTCCCGTCCAAGGTGATCACATGGGGCAAGCGCGGGACGCTCGCGGACTTCGCGCACGGAGTCCGTAAGATCCGCAATTTTGTCCATCCCGGCGTCAGTCGAACGAGGCCTGAACGTCCATCTTGAAAGATCATGGGAATCCACTAACTCCAAATTCACACAAAGCGTCGGAGTCGAGCGGTCTGGCGAAAACTGTTACGCCGACTTCCATACAGTATGGACGGTGATTCAACGGACTTGCGGTGCGGACGGACAATCAGAGCCTCCCGGGTAAGTGGGTAAGGGTGCGCCGCTCGATAGTATCCGCAACCGCTTGCCGCACCGCTGATGCCAAGATCTTTGCTAGTTTCGCGATAAACCGAGGCGGGATGCCTTTCCCGTCGGACCGGGTTAAGAATGTTAAGGGAGCCTGCCGGCGCGCGCTTCGAACCACGCTGCCGCACTTTCGAAGTCACCCTCAACGATTCGAGGTAAATTGGCAGCTCCAGGAGGCCCGGGCGGCACAGGTGGTACACTCGGAACTCCGGTACTTCCGTCAAACGCAGCAATCGCACTTTCGAACCCGAGCTTCCGATAGCTCTCGAACTGACTCTCGTCATACCACTGTTCAGCCGTTGGCTGCTGTGGAAATTCCTTGTGTGCACGACCGTACTGCCTAACATCCGCTGCATCCGGTGCGGTAACAGTCGGCTTAACCCAGATTATGGTGCCCATTCTCGTATCATTGGTGACTTCCTGCCCAAGCAACTGCAAATGCTCGCGTTGGTATTGGATGGTCCCTACTGTGCAATGAATTACTCCGAGTTCGTCTACTCGGGTCGCAAATGCCGTCACATTGAGGTCGATCTCAGTTCCAAAATCGATTCGACAGCGCCGGATTGCTGTACCTATGTCTTCAAAGCCTGCCGTCGGGTCCGCGCCGCAGTCGCAAACCACAATATAGCGACAGCCCCGTTCAACAAGCGCATACACGCCGGTGTTGTCAAAGTGGCCGCCATCGGTCAGGTAGCAATAAGAACCCAAATTGCCCATTCTCGCCAAGGTTTCGCGCAGAATGTAGTAAGGCCAAAGCCTGGCGCGCGGTTCATACCAGCGCTTGCCGGAGGGTGTGGGGGCCCAAAATCCCAGACGCAGATTGAGAAGAGACAACAATACCGTGAGCGCGGCACTCGGAGTATTAGAGCCCATCGTTGGGCTGACGGCTGCACCGGAAATCGCGGCGGCGGTCGCCAAGCTGAGATCTCCCGACATGTATGCGGCGGTACATCGATAGCTGGCTCGAGCAGATCCACAGTGGTAACGTGACATCAAAAAATTCTCGGCCAGTCGTTGTGAGGTAGCGAGGTCTGATCCACCTACCAAGTTGATGGAGGTGTTAATTAGGTGATACGGCGCGCCGTCATCGTGGTTCCAAAGAGCCTTGAGCGAAACATCATCTCCGGGCGCGGCGTCGGTGATTTGGTCACTATTGCGAGCCGAGTTGGAGGCGCCTAGGTAGGCGCGCGCAATGCGCGCCTTATAGAACCCGTGGAGTGATATGAGGTTGGGATCGGTAAGCCAACCAAATGCAAAGACGGAGCCTAAGAGCACCGAGATCCATAGCAGGTTGATGATAAAGGGGCCCAGGGGAAGTCCCCAGATGCCACCGACATTCGAGAATAGACAAAGTATGGCGGTTACACATGCAGCGCTCAGTAGAACAACGGGGCGGCTGCTTTTCAAAGTGACTCGCCAGTCCAACTTTGCAAAACTCAGAATGAGTACGACTGCGAGGATTGCGACCGCAAGAGCGTTGGTCGGCACCGTCTCGATGGCGTGAATCATGGTGTGCGGTGGTAAGGTTGTCGCCCAACCTAGAATGCTCGCTAAACCAGCGAGAGCGACTAGGCGTGCCCACCCCCGTGGCGAAAAGAAGAAATACCAAGGACGTTGGTCCGCCCCGGGCGTGTTGGCCCCGAGAACTCGGAGCAAGAAATGCGGCACGAACCGCCGCCAGGAGAGGGGCTCCGTAGTCAGCTGCGTATCCTTGTCCTCGTAACTCTCGTATATGGCGAATAACATTTGTACAACGGCAAGCCAGACTGCAGCGCCAGCGAGCGTTGGTAGCACCACGTTGGTTGTATTCGGAGCATTGGATGCAAGCAACAGGGCGTGCCCGATGTATGCAAGGCAAAGCAGAAGGACAACGACGATCAGGGGTGGCGCAATCGCCAAAGTCCACCTCCCGATCGTGCCCGGAGGCTTCCTTGCTTTCTCACTGGTGGATGGAGCGCATTTGAGCGCTGTGTAGAGTGCACTTGCACCCGTTAGGAACGCAGCCCCCCAGCCACCAGCTCGTTTTACCGCAAGTGTAATTCCGTCGTCGGCGCTTGCAAATACAAAAGAAAAGAAGTCGTGTGAGAAGCCAGCTGTCAAAAGAACCACGGCCAAGAGAGTGGCAGCCTTCAGCGACCGCGCAAGTTGTTGTGTCAACCAGTTTCGTCGATCGGCGGGTGTAGCGTAAACCGTGGTACCCGCGGCTGAGCGTGAGCGATTGTTGCTTAAAAGTGAGCGTACTGCGAAGACAGCGAACGTCACACCGCCTGACGCGAGAAACACGTACAAGCTAACCGAGGACTGTCCATCGGACCAAACTCGTGCTAGCCGCACCAGCGCGCCGCACAAAACGATAACAGCAAGAGACGCAAGTGCAGGATTTGCGGCCGACTCGATCAACCAGAGGAGCACCAGCATGCTGGCGATCCCCGCAAGGACGGCCATTATATTAGTGAATAGGCGAACCCGTGGCTCCTCAAAGATGTCCTTATATTGATCGTGCGCAACGTCGACGCTCGCAGGTTTCGCCAAGGAAACGGGGGCGGACAAAAACGCAGCGCGCGATCCCGGTTCTAGGACGTAGGCGGACTGCGCCAACAGCACTATCGCGAGCAGCAATGGCAGAAGCGCGGCCCAGGTGCATAGAAGGCCGCGGATCAAGTATGCGATGAGGCGCCACATGTCCGGACTCAAGAGTCCGGTTTTGGGGGTGAGGTAGTTCGAAAATAGCCGAAGAAAGTGAATCGGATCCAGCCTCTGGGCAATTACTGATGCATCAGGCAGATTAGATGGAATCGGCGAGGCAGTGGTGTTATTCAACAAGACGGCTGTGCTCGCGCGTCGTGAGAGTTCGAGTTCCTCCGGTTGTGGAAACACATCGGGAGGCCGATGAGATTCGCGGGCGAGCCATGCGCTCCACCACGCTCCCGTGAATCCGCCACCCGATACGGTTGAAAGATAATCGAAGCAAAATAGGCTGCCAATGTGACTTAGGGCCTGGAGAAATCCTAGATTGAATGTCGCGGATCGAATTCCGCCCCCAGAAAGCGCAAGTCCAAATAGCGGCTGCACCTTAGGGGGATTGGTCGGAATCCCGGGGCAATCGCGCCCATCGTCTGGCTCGCCGCACGGCGACGCATTCCCGGATAAACCAAATATTCTTTTGAACCAGCGGCCCGATTGTCTATTGCGCCCTCGTCTGACGTCCGCATTTGGGTGAGGCGGTCTTGTAAAAGCATTCAGGGGCGCGTCTGAATGATCATGTATAGCGGATTCGTTCGGACGACCGGTGGCTTGTTGAGGCGGCTTTAACCACCGTTTGCGCCTCTGAGCAATGGCGCAACGCTCAATAAGGTAGATGTCTGACACCTTGTTAGCGGACGTTTGTGCCGTTAGCGGAGATCCCTCGCCGGACCATTTCGGATTGATTGTTTCGGAGGGAGACCGGCGCGGCTCGACCCCGCTAGCCATCGGGCTTCTGTTGAATTCTTGCATATTCAGAGATTCGTGGGATGAGGCCATAACATTCCGGTCCGATCTATCAGTGTCATGGTCCACTTGGAGTGAGGGTTACCGGATGTGTTGCTCAGGTAGTGGCCAAGAGCAGTGCTTGCGGGTACTTGGCTTATGCGAATGGAGGCGGGTAGAGTGGTGTTCAAGACTGTCCCTCGGGCCCATGAGCGTTGTCCCGAGCCACTGGTGCGCCAGGGGGACCCGCTGCAGGAGATCTCGGTTTCTGCTGCTGGGTCTTGTGAGCTGCCGCGGGCGTCGGCGGCTTGTTTGGCGGCGCAGATGAGGTGGCATTGGATGCTCCCGCGCTTTCGGTGACATTTCCCGTTGCCAATTCAGGATTCACGTCGGGGGCGGGATGTCCGGAGGAGTTAATGGCCGGCAGGAGCTGTTGCGCGAGTGATACCAGCGTCGCGAAGTTGGCGAGTGAAGGACACAGCTGTCGTAGCCATGGGTTTTCCCAATTGTCGCTGGTGCTCGGGGGAATTGTGGAAGTCGGTGCAGGCGCGCTGCCATTGACTGCATGAAGAGTGTCGACCTGTACCTTCAAGGCATCGAGGCGTGATTCAAGAGCCTGGATTGCTATCTTCTGCGCGTTCAACTGGGCCACCTGCTGCCCTTCATTCGACCGTGGATCAGTCCTCCTGTCGGCCACCCACTGACGCACCCGCGTGGGGTCGTACTCGTAAATGCATGCAACGAGCAGTTGATGCATGAAATCATTATCGAGATCGCGGTAATCCTCTTCCATGCGCACAAGTGAGAGGGCGGCCGCAACCGAAGGGGATGCCGGCGCCGAGCTGGCCGGCAGGGGCTGGGGATTGTTCCCGGGCTTTGTAGTGGTCGAGCCGTGCTTTACGGACGCCGTGGGGGCGCTTGAATCAGGTGCGCTGGAAGCGATCGCAGAAGGGGTGGCGGCCTGCATTGATGGAACTGCAGGAGGTGGGCTTGGCGGATCCGCCACTTTCAATAGTCCCGACATGGGCGCGGAAAGCAGCGATTGTCTTTTGCTCTTGGCTACCGGTCCGCTACTGTTTGCACCGTTACTCCCACCAGCGGTCGCATTCGGCGCGGAACTGCTCGCGTCAGTGTTGGCGGCCAGTTGGGCTGGGGTGGGGCTACTCGCGACCGCGGCCCCGGCAACTGCACCGCGGATGTCTTCCGCCAGGAACAATGTGGTCATCAGCTCACCGTACTTGGTCAGTACAAGGCCGTAAGCATCGCTACCGATCGCCCCGTTCAAATATGCCTCGCAGGTCCGGAAAAGCCCGTCACGAAGCGCAAGGAGTGCTGTGGAACGGCCGGCCAGTTCCGCTATCGCCTCGGCAGTGCTGCCCTGAAGGGCGACTTGCGCATTCACGTTCGTAGTCCCGCCTTTGGCGCTTAGTTCGCTGGCGCTTGAAAGTGCCTTGGCTATGTCCGGGGAGGGTTCGGTGCAGGACACCCACTGATTGGTCAGAGGATGGTGTCGACGCACGACAATACGGACATCGCCGGTTGTGTAGACGCGCGGCTCCTCAGAGTCGAATGACCCCTTCTCCAGGATGCTTTGCTTTACTTCGGTATCCAGGTTCCGGCAACCACCTAGCGCCACCAAACCCAAAGCAAGAGTTGGCGGAATCCAGATCAGCAGCGGTGTTCTTACCTTTCTCATCGCGGAGCCCTCCCTTGACCAGAGCATCCCTTCCTGGGTGACCGCCGGCTCTGTCCGCAAGCTTTGTTACGGCACCGACTCGATGGGGGCGGTATCCGCTGGCGCGCCGTCGGACGGAAATCATGTCACTCAGCAATTCACGCGTCGACGCAATTTGCAGTATTTTTCCGCGGTTTTGGCCCGAAATGGATTACGGTCTCTCTTGCGCTGCAGAAAACACGCAACACGGTTCGCCTTGCATGACGAATTAACTAAAAGAGAACATGTTCGTTTAGGGGATGGCCCAAGCATTCCGACCGCGGGCCCTTCATCGCCGAGCCATTGTCGGTAATGTGCGGAAGTGCATTACCGCAATGCGGTCCAACCGTAATGTCGAATCGCTTCCAATCTTTGTCGGTTGAGTTTATCGCGGTGCTAGCATGAGACTATCTCGATCAACACTGCGGCCCGGCGGTGATGGTATGGTTGCTTCACACGGGCACGGGGCCTCATAAACGATACAGTGGTGAACCTGCATGCGGCCTTCTCTAGCGTTGTTGCGACCCTAGCTTGCCGATACCGCACGCGTCTGAACTTCCTGTGTCGGGTGAGGATCTGCCTTTCGAGCCGTTTGGTCCCAAAGTGCTTGCGAAGACCCAATGGGAACCCTAGCCGATATTCCGAGCGCACTGGGCCGATGGTACTCCCGTCGCCTAAAGTATCTGTGGCTCACGAGCGTCAACGAAGGCGTCGGCTTTTTCGTCGCGTATGTGATTATTGTGACAACCGCCGCGCTGCTCGCACAGAACCTGATTAGCCTGCGACAGAATGACGAGAAACGGCTCGATGAGTTTCTGCAGTCCGATCATTTGGTACGAGATGATGATCGATATGTATCCGCCCTCAGTGTCGTGCTTTCTGCACTGCGTCCAGATCAGCAAATCACACAAGGGGGCTGCCCGCTTGCGTCCAAAGAGTGTAATCGCGCACGGCGAGTCTTGGCCGCAACAATACAGTTCGCCAGACTGATAGCGCAAGACGGTGAACGTGACTATTCTGCGCCCGCCGACGCAACCCCACTGGCGAGCAATGGGCGCGGCTCGGACAGCGTCAATATCGCCGATGTCAGGGCTATTCTTATTACGAATGGACTGTCTGAGGGGGCCGCCCCAGGCGTGTACGCTTCGGTGCAGGATGGCGTACGAATGTTCGAGGGAGTTCCTATTGCAACTCTCTCCAGCGTTGTGCCCAAATCGGATTCACCCAGATCCAGTGTGTCAGTGGTGGCGGAAAGCGGCGGTGCAGCCACGGAAGTGGGTAATGAACCGGTCCCTTCAAGTGAACCGCACTGGAACTGGCATCCGTGTGCGGATGCCCCTGCGCTCCCAGGTATTGCAGACGACGAGCGGCGTACGCGTGATAGATTTGGATTGCGCAAAGCCCAATGTCTTTTCAGAGGTGCAAACGTAAGCGGTCTGCAGGTCCCAGAACAAGTGGCCGAGTTTGTCACTGCCGGCCAGCGCGGTCCGACATTCGCGGAAGACCGGAACAGCACCGTTGGCCATCGAATTAAGGAAGCAGTAGGAATCTCCTTCGCGCTGGAGGCGGCACTGCGTGCGGTGGTAACCGACGCGATGCCTACACCCGCGACTGCTTGCAGCTGCTGCCTCAACGTCGCACCGGCAAGCTGCGAACGTGAGCAGGAAACCCGCAAATTCACGGCCGCCTATTTCATTAGCCCGGATAGCGTGTTGCGCTACTGGCGTCAGGAGTCCGTCGACCCCATCATGCGGCTACCAAAGAATTTGCTTTGGGCCTCGCGCGAATACTTCAAGACTTTTCAGCGTGGCGCTACGGCAGTCGACGACGTGTACACATCTCAACCGTATATAGACATTGCAGGCGCGGGAATTGTGCAAACTATATGCCGGGCAGTGCCGGCCGCGGCGGGTGGAGTGTCGGTTCGTGTAGCAGGAATCGTCTGCGCGGATCTCGCGCTGCAATCGGCTTCCGTGTTGACGCTAGTAAAATACATACGGGGGGGGCCATTGGTGTCCGCGGGATTGCTGCGGATTCAAGATTCCGGTAGCGCCACCGTACAACCGCTGGGCGCAGATCAGGCAATTCCGCGAGACTTGCAGGAATTGGTGGATTCGGCCCAATGGAGTGATGGGTTTATTGACGCGTGGGCCAGCGGCACGGCACGCAGCCGCGCCACGCGTCTCATAGTCAATTCCCATATCTGGTACATCGTGCCCACGGCACGAGTCGATAATGGGGTGCTCGCGATCGCGCTTCAGCCAGCTCCATCATCTGGGGTAGGACGGTTGTACTCCTGGACCATTCTGGGATCATTGTGCGGCTCGGCGCTTGTCCTGCTCACGTTTACTGCCCACCAATCGCGCCGCGTTGCCGTTGCCAGTAAGGACCTGGCGCGGCTGCGGGGGCTGCCGGGAGCGGTCGTAGAATGCCGAGTGGATCGTTCCGCACCTAATGACTTTGCTGCACAGTCCGTGGTTGCCGGCAACGATCGAGCCGAGGAGATATTGCAGATTCAACTCCCCAATTTCGGCCTTAAAGAGGGTGCGCGCCCCACACTTTCGTCACTGCTTGACACTCGGGCTTTAATTCCGACGGGATTGGATGGCACGACCCCACTGGATAGCACCATTACCGAAGCCGACATTGGCGACGGTCGCAGACGAGGCGAAATAAGCAACTACTTTGCAAGACTAAAGTCAACACGCACCATCTGGCAACTGCCACGGGGATTGCCGCAGGGAAGTGCCCAGGTGTTCTGGTGGGTCCGAGTAACGGCGGGCCCGGTAATTTTGCCGAGATGGGGTCCGACAAGTGTGGACGCACGGGGAGACCTCGAAAGTACATTGGCAATATTTGTCCCTGTATTTGAACCCGGCCTGTCGACAAAACTGGACGACATTGTCAATCGGCACAGTAAGTCAACGGCTCAGCCCAATCGCGACTAAGGGAGACTCAGTGGCGTTCGACCTCAGTCAGTTCTTACAGGTGACCGTCGGGGTCTCCTCATGCGGAGCTATCGCGCTACTCGCTTTTAAATTGCTTCGTATAGTTACGCGGCATAACATCCTGTTAACAGGACAATGTGTCGATGCGAACGAGTTGATTCCGGCGCGTGCAGATGAAGTGGTTATTACTTCATATCCGCGACCATTTCACTATCGATTAAGAATCCAGAGCCTGGAGGCAATTCGAACCGAGTATCCCCTCGAGGTTACAATCCGAGGGTTTCCGAATGGAACGCCGCGTTCATCTCCTGAACATCGCGTCTGGGTGACCGCGGGCTGGAAGCCGATTACGATTATCTGCGCCCTCGGTGGGTCCGACGCACCTGCTGGTGGATACGCACAGAGAGACAGTACCGGGTCGGAGCCTTTTCTGTGGAAAGCACAATTCCAGGAATTGCCGGCATTTGACGCATGGTCGTTTGATGTTGTTATGCCATGCGAGCGATTGGAATTCTCGGTCGCTTTCGCTGGGGTTGAAGAGACGAAACTCTTGGCGCCTACCTATGGTCCGTATTTCGAACCGGATCGCCTAACAGTATTCGCCTCTGACCGAGATCAGCCACGGGTGCGCGGCTCTGTGACGATGCCTCGACCTGTCGTTCCGTTAATATTATCGATCCTGGCCGTCGGTACATATTTGCTGTTTAGAGCGCTCTCGGCCTGGCGCATCGATTGGACCGTATTAGCACTGAGGGACTATTGCCTAATGGTGGCGGAAGTCCTTCTCATCTGGCTCGGGTATTCAGTAATCCGAAGACCTGTCTACCCCGTGATCAGCGGCTATAGATTTATCACGCCACCTTGGCCCTCGCAGGAGAATACCGGCGAGGGCAACGTCTCGAGGCCGGGTTAGGAATGGATTGGCCTCCTTTGGCGTGTAGCGGCGCCAACTCTGTACGGAGAAGTGTGACGGAAGTCAGAAAAGACGGCGGAAATGCACGACGTTCATTATCAACAAGCAGCCACGAGCACACTGTGATTTCCGGTAAGGGAACCAGTCTGCAATTCATGATTGTACGGAGTTGCGTAGGAGCCGCGAATAGCGTCGGTGCGCCACCGCTTCAATAAGCGAATGGTCTTACGACGCAAGGCCGGGGTCGGTGAGCAAGACGATATGCCAGACAATCGGCGCATGAGCGACGCAATACGTGCGGAAGCGATACGTTGGTTGCGTTACACGTGGGTCGTGAGCCTATCTGCTATCGCAGGTTGTTCAAATCCAATACCCAATCATACGTGGGAGTTCTTCAATAGGGCGCCTCTGAATGATGCGCCCGGCCCAATTCAATTCTCTCAGGCCGACGCATTGGCTATGGTGGAGTTTTGTGTTGATCTCGACAGTCAGGACGACCGGCATCCACACGTCACGCTAAGCAAGAAGCACGCGTCTCAGCCGCGCAGTAGGGCAATCGCGAGGATGCGCGAAGATCGGATTGCCGCCTGGGATGAACTGGATGTCGATGACGTCGACAGTCGGCGCTTAGTTGCGCGTTCGATTGCAAACAAAGATCATCGCGAAGACTTTGTGACCGCCTACTTGGACTCGACTCGGAACGGCTTTGGTCCGTTTGCAAGCGCGTGGACGCTGTGGCACAAGCGAAATACAAACGTCTGGGCCTTGGTATTTCGCGGCACAGTGTTTGAGGTCTCGCCGAGCGTGGACGAGGACGTAATTGTGACGACGGCGGCAGCGCGAGATGGACTGGAGATCAAGGATGGCCGACTCCCAATTACCTTTGGAGTACTGCCGCGGGCGGAGGTTCACGAAGGATTCGCTTACGGAGTATTCAGTGCGCTTTTTGACAGGCAGTTTGGCGCTCTGCAGGCCGTACAAAAGTACGTTCCAGTCGGAGGAACCTTGATTATAGCCGGCCATAGCCAAGGGGCGGCGCTTGCGGTGCTTGCTCACTCGCTACTTTATTATGCAATGTATGGCGCGGACACAAACGATTGGTTTCGTATTCGGGATCGGCGATATTCCTTGGTCTCCTATACGTTTGCCCAGCCACGCCCGGGCAATCTGCAATTGTCTCTCGACTTTGCGAAAATAACGATCGGTGGCGCGAATTCGTTTACCTTCAACAATTCGATTGACCCGGTGACGATGATTCCTACAACCCACTCGTTTGTTGCCGCGGCATTTGAGGACTCGCCGAATCAGCATTTCTGGCGGATCCTGAGATGGTTGAATGGAAAGCGCAACAGTCTCCACAATTGGTATAACGCCGTCCTTGAGCGGGGGCTCGAGCCGGAGATGCGTGGCGTCAAGGAGACCCGCCTTGCAGCTTATGCAATTGACCCAAGCGGTTGGGGGCCGGTCCCAAAGCCGGAGTCGCCCGTAAGTCAGAACTATGCGACTTTGGGCCGTGTTGTGCCACTAATTGGGTATTCCGACGCGGATATCCTGCGATACTATAACTTTGAAGCGGATGAGACGGATGAGTTCATCCAGCACCATGCAACTACGTATCGGCGATTGATGGAGGACCTTTACGGCTTGTCTCCTACAACGGAGGCATATATGGAAAGTCAGCCGTCCGGTCGCCTGGAATAGCAAGATTGGAATTAGTGTCATGTCGCGTGGGATCCGTGTCATCGACGAACCACTTAATGAAAACCGAGTGGATTGCCTTGGGCGATCTCAATAGGTCAGCTAAACACCTCAGCTAGTCTTAGCTCAGGAGGTGTTTGGCATGGGCCCAGGACGCTATTCGACCATAACAGGCGCTCAACGCGAAGAGCTGTGGCGTCGATATAAAGCTGGCGAGGCCGTTCTGGGTATCGGCCGTGCATTAGGCCAGCGAACCAGCAACCTTTACCGTGTGCTGCAAGCCGCGGGCGGCATTGCGGCGGGTGCGACGTTTCGAGGCATTGCCCGGAGCCTTCATCGAGCCGTCTCTACGGTCAACAACGCTGGAGAATGTTCATCGGGACGGTCAGGGCTCGGAAAGTCGAAGACGAATCAGTCAGGGGCGCGGCGGCCAGAAAACATCAAGCCAATTGTCGGAGAAGCAGTCGGCGGCCCTTGAGGCGTGGCTGAATGAGCTGTTCCGGGCGAAGATTACCGAAGGGGCGATCTTCCGGCGGATCCATAACGGAAAGATTACCGAGCCCTTACGGGACCGGGCGGTGCGGAGCATTGTGCAAAATCGGGCGAAGCTGGTGGATCGGTGGATCCACCGTTGGGGAAGCTGACGGCTCACAGTCTGCGATCGGGGTTTGTGACCGAGTCTGGAAGACAGAATATCCCGATTGGGGAGGCGATGGCGCTCACGGGACAGCGGAGCGTGCAGACGTTTATCGGGTACTATCGGAGTGGTGACGTGGGGAATTCTGCCGCGGCGAGGTTGATGGAATCCAAGAAATAGAATACCGGCTCCATCGTTCGCCTGTTAATTCCTTCCCGTTGGCGGTAGCCGGTCGGAAGTTCTAGAGTTTCTAAATAGACCGTTTTCCGTTATTGTAAAAACTGGAAGATCGCAATTCCGCTGAATCATCTCTGACGACCACTTAGGAGGAGTACACCATGGCGAAAGCGAAAAAGAAGGCGAAGAAAAAGGCGGCAAAAAAGAAGGGCGGCGGATTTGGTGGTTTATTGCGGCGCGGAAGACAATAGTATTTGGGGCCTCACTTTATTAGGCAGTCCGTCCAATCGGACTATTGCGGCGTCTATTCGGCCGGGATGTTCCTCTCGAAACTTGGCTACCGCACGTCGCGCGAGGAAGCCCTGCGGCTTTTCGACTTACCCCGACGTGACCGCGCTTGCGGTGGCGTCGAGTTGGGTGAAATTGCAGCTGTCCTCAAACGTGCGGGAAACCTGGCTAGCGTCCGATGGCGGTTTAGCAAGCAATTTGAGTTTCGGAACATCGTTCGGACAGTTCAGCACCAATCAACCTCCACCGGCCATCCTACGCTTCTTTGGTTTGGGATTGTGCACCGAAACCTGATGACTCAAGCGCACCATGTTGCCGTTGTTATTCACGCCGAAAGAGAAACTCTTAAGTTGCTGGACCCCCTTGGCTTACCTCCCAGGCCCAAGTCGCCTTTCAATGTCGTCATAACATCAACTCCTGGGCTAAGTGGGTTTCTTCCAGCACTCGGCAGCTTTTACTACATTAATCCGCGAATGGCTGCAGGAGTTCTGTGTTGGAGTTATGGAACTTAGGCCGTTCCGCCGTCGCTCTCATTCACGTCACGCGCTGCCTCCTTGCCGGTCACCTTTTCGACTAAGTTTGGTACGAAACGCTCACTTGCCCCAGCAAGCATGCATGCTGCCAATAGTGCACATAAATGGTTTGCTGAATCTGAGTATTGCTGAAGTATCACTCCACCCTTAATCGCAAGGGCCACAAGAGCTGCTCCAATTCCGCCTGCCGCCACGCGGGCGACGCCTTCGAACTGGTGAATCCTTTTGGCGGCGCTCGGATCGAGTTGTATGCCTTTCGATCTCCACAAGATAAACAACAAAGCTCCGATCGATCCGGCGCCGGCACCAAGCGCCACCTCTAAAGCAGTCTCTCCGACAATTGCAGCAATTCTCATACGGAATAACCAGAGAACGAGTAGGGCAAGCGCCGCTAGCATCGCAGTCACACCGCTTGCCTTTAAGTACCACCATCTAGCGATCTCGCGGTTTCGCGCCTGAACCCATCGTACGGCGGTATCGAGAGCTTCATTAGCAGCTCGTGGTTTCCGGTCCTTGAGTAGGCGCGCAACGGCTTCTGCCACTAGCTGACGAAAAGTACATAGCTGCTCTTGTGAAAGATGTGCCAAGGGATAGGCTTGCACATCTGTAACCCGATTCAATACTCGACTAAAATCAGTGTCCCACTCGCTGTAGTTGGGGGTGAAGGCCCACTCGACAAAAAGGTCTTCGTCAATATAGACAATGCACTCTTTTTCTTTATACACGAGGATGTGAATCTTCTTTCCAAGATACGGTTCGAAATCCCCCTCACGAAACAAGTCATAGTTGTCAACGACGAGTGCGCTGCCCGAGACCAAGGAGTCCGGCGCGTTCGACTCTGTAGCTGAATTCACAGGCAGCCCGCCGTGGAAAAACAGAAGCGATATGCTTGCGTTACTGACACTTCTCGTCCTTCTGCTGCAAGATCGGTTCCGGGCCATGGCTCATAGTGCAGTGCATACACTATCACTGTAGACCCTCCGGCATTCGAGTGGACGGTCATCTTCCGCCTACGTCATCGAAGCCGGGTCAATATCCTTATTTCGATTTGATCCAGCTCATTCCAATAGTGAAGAACGATGCGTCGCGCCTTCGCCGGGTGGCCGGTAGAATTATGCTTCAGCACGGTTGAACAAACATCGGGACCGGTCTGGGTACTGATCACGTGTGAAAGACCTGAAGAAAAGACGGGTGCAAGGGTCGACCAATGGAGCCGACGCTCGAGTCGAACGTTCCCCCTGCGATGAAGTTTCTTGCATCCAGGTGTACCATGCGAATGACGGGCCTTCTATTGAAATCACCAAACAGTTCGCCAACACGGCCCTTGATCGAATCCACGTTGCTGTTCACAAAGACAATCTCTCTTAGGGAAATGTTTTCCCGTAGGCCCGCCGCGAGCAAATACTTGAAGTGAAGGTCGGTAAGCGGCATGGAAAACCCGATTACAACAATCCTCGTTGCGCGCGAAATCTCTGCCAGCGCGCTCTTCCAGACGTAAGACAGTGGACCATCAAGCGACTTGCGCCAGGTTGGCGGGATAAGTTCAGGCACAAATTCCCGCTGTCGAATATCCGAATACGATCCAAAGATCTTAAGGCGCTGCCCCTGAGAGCGCGGAAAGGCCCAGTTCGTGGAGCCGTGAAGCTTAAGGACGCTAAGTTGGGGCTCGCTTACCAAGCTGAGGCGTGCGGCTGTCTCATCCTCAGTTACGGTCCTCGCAGGAAACCCGTATGAAAACTGTTCCTCCTGGGCGCTTAAGGCCTCTTCCACGAGTGTGTCGTAATTGAAGCTCAAAAGCGCGTTGGTCATACCGCTTCGTGGCGGACTAAGTCGCCCCAGTAACGCCGACACCATAAACTGATATGTCGGCATTTGCAGGTGACTTGAATTTGGCGTCATACCCGGTTGCACAACCTCCGCTTTTAAGCCCTCCGGTACAAATGGGCCGCCCGTTTCCAGGTTAAACCGCGTAACTGGTGCCGCGTTAACCGACTGACTATGATCCAGTGTCGCGGCGACCGCCGTACGGATATCGTCGGCCAGCGAGTCATCAATCGCTGAGGCTAGACTGAAAAGCTCTTCGATGTTCTCCAGATCGAGTCGAACTCTGTAGGCGGATGGCGTGCTCTTTAGGCGGAAGTCCAGCACCCTTTCAACGGAAGCCGCCTCGGCCGTCCGGCCCTCTCGAATGAGCCATTCGTGTGCATCTCGGATAGAGAACATGAATGTGCTCATTACCGGCAGACCGCGCGCGGCAGAGAAGCCGGCGCCCAGTACGTATACGTTATGATTGTT
>Ga0210391_10001492_pt1 | contig 21254 bp, 11 predicted proteins | sample IncBWC12OmetaG_FD_160573 | JGI IMG/M metagenome (GOLD analysis project Ga0210391, IMG submission 160573) | Forest soil microbial communities from Barre Woods Harvard Forest LTER site, Petersham, Massachusetts, United States - Inc-BW-C-12-O ...
ATGGAGAAGGCGGGCTATTCCGGTGATGACGTCGAGAACGTGGGTGCTCAGACCCGCGCCGGGCGTTCGCATGTGCTGCTGATCGGCCCATCCTGCTCCGGAGTCGACCCCCAGGGCCGGATCCTCTGGTGCGCCGATGATGACCGCAGGGTGATGCGCCTGGAGGCCGATGGTCGGCATACGGTGCTGTCCGAGGGAGTCGGCGGCAAGCGCTTCAATGGTCCCAACGACATCTCCATCAAATCCGACGGTGCCGTCTACATGACCGACAACGATTTCGGGCTGCGCGGGGCCATGAAAAGCCCGCTCAAGGAACTCCAGGATGCCGTATGGCTGATCAAGGACGGGCGCACCGTGCAGTTATTGACCGACCAACAGCTGGGCGGAATTCCCAATGGCATCACGCTTTCCGCGGATGAGAAATATCTGTATCTGAGCGCTTTCAACAAGATGATGCGCTACGTGGTGAAACCCGATGACACCCTCGGTGAGGGGACGCTCTTTACGCAGGGTGCCGGCATCGGGGATGGCATGCGCTGCGACTCCCAGGGCAACATTTACTCAACCGGCGGTGCCGGCCCTGGCCTGGTGCGTGTGACGGCGCCCTCCGGAACACTGCTGGGCACGATCAATCTGCCGGTGCTGGGCGCGGAGCCGAAGAAACAGATCTGCGCGACCAACGTGGCCTTCGGTGACCGGGACGGCAAGACGCTCTACATCGCCGCCTGCGATGCGGTGTATAAAATCCGCCTCAAGGTGGCCGGGGTTCTGGAGGGACCGGCGCACTGAGCTTTAAGCGCGCGCGCTCATTTTCTGGAAGAGCTTTACGAAATCATCAGGATCGCAGGGCTCGCCATAGAGGAAGCCCTGGATTTCATCGCAGCCATGGTTGCGCAGGAAAGTTTCCTGTGCGGTGGTTTCCACTCCCTCGGCGACCACGTTGACCCCGAGTGCCTTGCCCAGACTGATGATGGACTCGGTGATGGCCATGTCTTCGGAGTTGTCCGGGAGCTCATGGATGAAGGATCGATCGATCTTCAGGGTGTCGATGGGAAAGCGCTTCAACTGCGAGAGCGAGGAGTAACCGGTACCGAAATCATCGATGGCCAGACGCACGCCGATGCTCTTGATGACCGTGGCCGCCTGCACCGCCTGATCAATGCTGTTCATGATCATACCTTCGGTGATCTCCAGCTCCAGCAGCTGCGCCTCAAGGCCACTCTCCCGCAGCGTCTCGGTCACATCCCGGGCGAGGCCCGGGTCCTTGAACTGACGCGGCGACAGGTTCACCGCCATGCCCAGCGCCGGCAGACCCGCGCGCCGCCAGGCGGCGCTTTGTCCGCAGGCCGTTCGCAACACCCACTTGCCTATCGGAACGATGAGACCGGTGTCCTCGGCCACGGGAATGAAGGCACTCGGCGGCACTCGACCCAGCTGCGGATTGCGCCACCTCAGCAAGGCTTCGACGCCGCAGATCCTGCCGGTGGCGATGGCGATTTTCGGCTGATACTGAAGCGAAAACTCGTTGCGCTGCAGCGCGTTGACCAGGTGGGTCTCCAGTACGATGCGCTCCACTGACATCGGTGCCGACACCGAAGAGTAGAACTGGCAATTGTTCTTGCCCTCCTCCTTGGCCAGGTACATGGCCATGTCCGCGTGCTTCATCAGCGTGGCGGCCTCGGCGGCGTCCCCGGGAAACATCGCGATGCCAATGCTGGCGGTCACCCGGCAGTCATAGTTCATGATGCGTACCGGGTCCTGCAAGGCAGACAGAATCCTGCCGGCCGCGGCGGCGGCCACCGCGCGGTCCGAAACCTGGCCCAGCAGCACGACGAATTCATCGCCACCGAAGCGCGCCGTGACATCAGAAGGACCCACTGAGCGGCGAATGCGCTGGGCGACCTCCTTGAGAAGCTGGTCGCCGGCGTCATGTCCCAGCGAATCGTTGACGATCTTGAACCGATCCAGATCGATGAAGATGAGCGCGCATTGCCGGTCGCCCGCCCGCGCGGCTTCGATGCTGCGCGCCAGCGTTTCGGTGAACAGCACGCGATTGGGCAGGCCGGTCAGGGCGTCATGCGTGGCAAGGTACTGAATGCGCGCCTCGGCGGCCTTTTGCGGCGTGATGTCTTCGACGACGGAGATGTCATAGAGGAGTTTGCCATTCGCATCACGTCGGGCGGCACAGGAGATCTTGACCCAGATGACGGCGCCGTCCTTGCGGATGTAGCGTTTCTCGGTGCGCAGGGAGTCCAGCTCTCCCGCATGCATGCGGGCACGCTCACGATCCGTGACGTGCACATCGTCCGGATGTGAGATGTCCCAGACGGTGAGACACTCGAGTTCCTGCTTGCTGTATCCCAGGATGTCGTGCATGGAGCTGTTGGTCCAGATCAATTTGCCGCCGGGATCCACATGGGCGATGCCCACGGCCGCCAGTTCCACGGTACCCGCATAGCGGGCCTCACTGTCGCGTACCAGGGCCTCGAGCGCGCGCCGTTCGGTAATGTCGAGAATGGTTCCGACCACCGCCGTCGGCTGGCCATCTTCGTTGGTGCGCACCTCCACGGAGTGCTGGACGATCTTCTCCTTGCCGCTGCGCAGGACCAGGCGGGTTTCGGAGTCCTTGTAGGCATTGGGCCCCATGGCGATCCGCGACTGGCGCCGCTGCAGGTCGGCCCGGTCGGCCGGATGTACCCGCTGCAGGAAGCGGTCGAAATCCGCCGGATACTGTGCCGGGTCTTCTTCCAGGATCTGGTACAGCTCATCCGACCACCAGCTCTTGCCATTGGTCAGATCCCATTCCCAATTGCCGATCTTCGCCAGGCGCTGCGTCTCCCGATAGCGCAGCTCGGTCAGCTTCAGAGCCGTCTGCGTGACCCGTTGTTCGGTGATGTCCTGCAGGGTTCCGTGCGCAATCAGCGGGCGCCCCTGGGCGTCCAGGGTGGCTCGCCCACGGGCCTGAATGACTCGTTCCTCGCCACTGGCCAATCTGATCCGTACATCGGCCGGGTCGCCGTCCTCGCCCGCCAGAGTTCGCTTGCGGGCCTGAGCCAGACGCGGCCGGTCCTGCGGATGCACCATCGCCAGGAATCGATCGTAGGGGCGCTCCCCGGTGTCGGGCTCCACTTCGAGCATGCGGTACAGCTCGTCGGACCACCAATGGGTGTCGGTCGGGAAGTCCCAGGTCCAGCTGCCGACTTTGGCGATGCGCTGCGCCTCGTTGAGGCGCCGCTGCGTCAGCGCAAGGTTCTGAATACCCGTCCCGGTGTCGTCCTGAATGACGCAGACCGCGAAGGGCTCCGAGCTGGTGTCGAAGCGACCGTACTTCAGGCAAAAGGCCAGGCGCTTGCCGTCCTTGCGCACCCCTTGCATGCGCACGGTGGATTCCTCCGGCGTCTTGAACCGGGTTGCCAGCCACTGGCTGAACGGATACGGTTCAGCAGCGCGCAATTCCGCCGGAAACAGCAACGCCACGGGCTTGTCGATCAATTCCACCAGCGCATAGCCAAACAGATGCACGATGGGGGCATTGGCGAATCGAATGCGTTCGCGCTGATCCAGCACCAGCACCGGCAGGGGCAGCCCCTCCAGCACGGCCGTCGCAGCCGTGAGTCCGTTCTCGGCCGGATCGTAGTCTGAGGGGGCACGTTGCATTATGGTGGGGCGTTTGCACAGTTAGGGGGCGTCGTACGGTTATCGGTCATTGGATACCCGCATCAAAGTACGGGTGTGGAGATTGTGACGTGGCTCACACGCAAAGCAGCGAGGGCGGGTGGCTTGCGCCGACCCGCCCTCGCCTTCGCATCGCGCCTCTGGTCGATCCCTACATTTTGACCTTCACGCCCAGGTAGAAGCGCCGGCCAATCGTGTCGTAGTTCGCATCGGTCGCACCGATGGCCGTGGTCGAGGCATTGGCACCGATCCAGACCGGCCAGGCATTCATCAGGTTGTCGATACCGCCCCGCAGGGTGATGGCGTCGGTGAGCGCATAACTGGTGAAGAAGTCCACGTTGTTGTACGCATTCGCCGCGCCCACCTGATTGGGGGTGCTCGGATCCGGCCCGGCCGCGGGCAGGTGCTGCCAGCGGAAGCCGAGCGTCGCGGGGCCCACCGTATAGGCAAAGGTGCTAAGCACCTTATCCCGGTACGAGTTGTTGGTGATCGTGCCCGTGTAGTTGATGTAGGCGGCTCCCTGGAACGGTGACACGGCATAGCGATCCAGATAGTTGCCCACGATGTTGATGCTGATGCCGCCCGGCACCGACCTCAACAGATCGGTGTCGCCGAAGCGCAAGCCCCAGTCCAGTTCCAGGTCGATGCCGCGTGACTGGATGCCACCCTGGTTCACATAGGGAGCGACGTAGTTTCGGGGAGCACCATAGAAGTCCCCGGCTGCCGGCGCGTACTCGCGGTTGATGTACTGGCAGTACGGATTGCCGGCCACCAGCTGGGCGCCAGTGTAGGTGCCCGGAGTCGATCCGATGAGACTGTTGTACTGGGCATCCAGACACTCCTGATAGATCTGTCCGAAGCTCGGCACGCCGATCGCGCCGTTGATCTGGATCTGGTACCAGTCCACCGACATGCGCAGGCGCTGGGTGTACGCATTCTGGAAGGGTGAATTGAGGACCAGGCCTGCGGTGATGGTACGCGCGGTTTCTGAATTCAGTTGCGGATTTCCGGAATTCAGACCCAGCACGAAGGGAAACGGTGCCGGCGAGGGCCCGAAGACGTTGTACTGGTAGTTGTCGGCGGTGTAGGGATTTGCCGGGTTCCCAGGCAGTGTGGAGGTGCTGGTCGGATCCGGCACCATGATGGAGGCCGGACCGCCCTGACGCGTAATGAGGTACTGGCAGGCCGCCTGCACATTGGTTCGATTCGGATTGCCGGGGGCGTTGCCCCAGGATGGCGTCGTGCCGATATACACGGCGCAGGGATCGGCACCGACGGCCAGCGCGCTGCCGCCCAACGGGGTGAATAGTTCGGCGATGTTCGGTGCGCGGTTGGCAACCTCCAGACCGCCGCGGAAATTCAGCCAATCATTCACCACCCAGTTGCCAAGCAGCTTCCAGGTCTTTACGTCATGGCCTGAGCTGGAGATGTCCACCCCGGGCGAGGACTCGTTGTAATCCGAGAAGCGAATGCCCGGATCGATCTCGATGGACTTGGCAAAGGGCAGGTCCTTGACCAGCGGAATCGAGAACTCGGTATAGACTTCCTGCACGCCCGTGGTCCCGGTGACGGCGGTGGGCAATGCGATGTTTTGAATGATTTCGGGGTACGCCTGCAAGGCGGTATAACCCGAGTCGGGGGTGAACGTGAACTGCTCCTGACGATAGTCCGCGCCCAGTGCGAAGCGCAGCCTCCCGGCACCGAAGGGCATGTCGAGCAGGCTGCCCTGCAGGTCGCCTTCATAGACATTCTGCTCAAGCGTCGTGACGTTGTTCAAGGCCGGGTCGGCATAGGCGTTGCAATTCGCCGAGGCGGAGGTGGCCGTGTTGACGGCGCCGGTTGCGGTGAAGATCGGTAGTCCCGAGGTGCAGCTGCCGCCAACGGAGATCGGGTACTGGGTGTTGGTCCAGTTCTGCCCGTACATGTTGGCGCTGAAGAGCGTCTCCAGCCGGCTGTAGTTGGGGAAGCCGTTGAGCTGCGCGTTGATGTTCGAATCGCCGGTGGACCCGTAGACATCCCAGGTCCAGTCGTTGGTCAGGGCAACACCCGGGATCTGGCCGCGCAGGCCGACGGTCAGCTGATAAACGGAGCTGGTCGTGTCCGTTGAGTAGGGGCCGAAATAGCTGGTGCTGCCCTGATACTCCCAGGGCGCGTTCGGATTCGGTCGCGAGTTCAACAGATTCGCGAGCGCCTGCGGCACCGGATTGAAGGTATCCCCGGCCGGTGGCGTGCCGAAGTTCGGGGAGCTCGGATTGTCCCACTGCCCATAGGGAATTGTCGGCGACCAGACACTGAACAGGCCCGACGGAACACCCTGCGCCACGGTGTAGGTTTTCGAGAACTGCGCCTGCATGTACGCCGTGATCGAGTCGGTGATGGCGTAGTGACCCGTGGCCAGCGCCTGCCAGCGGGTCTGGGGCAGCGTCAGGTTCGGGATCTGATTGTTGTAGCCCAGTTCCCCATCCGGATTGATCTTGTAGCCGGTCCCCAGCCCCAGCGGTCCGCTGTAACCGGTGGCCAGCGGCGCATACTGATTGAATAGATGACCGTTCTGATCCACCAGGGTGCCGGTGGCCGGAGTGCCGAAGGCGCCGACGCCGCTGGGCATGTTGGCGGGGTCGTAGACGTACTCCACCAGGTTCGGTCCGTTATACAGCGATCCGCCCGGTGTGCCCGGAGCGAGTTCGCCGGCCTGGTACCAGCCGCGCTTGGTCTGATCGGCCTCGCCCACCTTGGAGTAGTCGACCACCAACATCAGGTTGGCTTTGTTGTCGGCAAAGTTGCCGCCCATGATGGCGCCGAAGGTGGTGGTGGCATCATCGCCGTACTGGCTGAGGCCCTGCTGCGCATCGACCTCGAATCCCTGGAAATCGTGTTTGAGCTTGATGTTGACCACACCCGCGATGGCATCGGCGCCATAGGTCGACGCGGCACCGCCGGTGATGGTCTCGACGCTCGCGACCGCGTCGGGCGGGATGGTATTCAGATCGATCTCCAGCAACGCATCGACCGGTTGCGCACGCCGACCATCCAGCAGGACCAGGGTGCGGTTGGTTCCCAAACCCCGCAGGTCCAGCGTCGCGGCGCCGGGCGCCGCGCCCGTGGCCGACGGGAACGGATTCGAGGCGGCACTCAAGTTGCTGCTGTTGCCGGCGACATTGAATTGCGGCAGCTCCTGCAATGCCGCCACCACCCCGGGCTCGGAGCGGTTTTCGATGGCGTCCGAACCCACCGTGACGATGGGGCTGAGCGAGGTGAAATCCTGGCGCGCAATGCGCGAGCCGGTGACGACGACTTCCTGCAGCGGGGCCTGTTCTGCGGAGCCGGGTGGATTGGGCGACGGGGCGGCGGTGTTCTGCGCCACGAGGTTCGCGCCGGCAGCGTACTGAGTCTGAGTGTCCGCAGTGCGGACAATGTGCGCGGGAGTGGCCACCCATACTGCAAAAGTCCTGTCATCGAGCTGACGGGAGGCGAGGCCGCTGTCCTTGAGCAGTACCTGCAGCGCGACGGTGGCCGAATAGGTGCCGATGAGCACCGGCGCCTTGAGTCCTTGCGTGGCCTCGGGCGTGACGACCACTTGAACTCCGGACTGCCGCGCCAATTCCTGAAGCGCGCTCGCGAGCGACTGCGACGGAATCACCAACTGATATTGATCGGCTTCCCCGGCCAGTACCGGGACAGTTGCCGGAAGACACAACAGGGCTGCGACGGTGGCTCTCACCATGGCGGCCTTCATTCCCTGGCCGCGCGCGATCGTGGTCTGCTTGCAGATCATAGACCCCCCTGTGTTCTTGTTACTTCATGAGTTGACGATCCGTTGACAACTCATCAGTTGGACAAAAATCCTAACAACCTCGAATATGGTTAACAACAATTATTTCTCGCACGCATGAACCGGCTGTACCAAAAAGGGAACAGACATGAGCGGTAGTGGTCTGGTGGGATCCCATTCAATGCAGGGGGCAGCTGCGAGCGCATTTATTCTGCTGAGCTGCGCGTTGTTTCCGGAGATAGCGCTAACACAAGATTCTTTGGATCCCATGGAGAAATGCTTCAGCGTGAGCGATTCGGCGGCGCGACTGGCTTGTTTTGATAGTGAGATGCGCCGACGGCACGCCGCCGCTGTCTCCAAGAGCGCCGCGCCAGTGGTACCGGCACCGGAAGCGCCGGCGCCACCGCCCAGCCCTGCCGCCGGCGTGACCACTGCGCGGACTCGAGCAGCCGATGACACCGTCGGCCTGGATGGCCGGCAACTCATTCTCAAGCGCAAGGCGGAAAACATTCCCAGCGATGCGCCCGAACCCATGGTCGTAGGGTTGACGCGACTGATACAGCAGCCGGGTCATCAGTATTACTTCGAGCTGGATAACGGGCAGGTGTGGGAATCCACGGAGACCACTGGGGATCTGTTCCTCGGCCCACATGAGACTGTGACCATCCGACCCGGAATCATGGGTGCCTTCTTCCTGAAGACCCAGGAAGGTAACTCGATACGGGTTCACCGCCTGCGCTAAGCTGCGGCGGCGCGATTCGAAACCAGCAGGGGGCATCATGGCGAAGAAGCAAACCACTCAGGAGCGTGGCAGTTCCAAGACCAACGCGGATCGCCGTCAGTTTCTGGAAGGCATGGCACTGAGTGCCGGGGCATTGGCATTCCTGTCGGCAGAGACCAGCCGCAGCGCCCGAGCGCAGTCAGCACCCGCCTCCTCCCCACCCCCACGTCCGGGTCTGTCGATTCCACCTGCGCCAAAAGTTGCGCAGCCGCCTCCGCTCAAAGAGGTGGCGGGCAAGACGGCCTACATCACCGCCTCATCCGATGGCATCGGACTGGGCATCGCACGGGCCTGTTCAAACGCCGGGATGAAGGTCGTCATCGGCTACCGCAACGAGGCCCGGTTGGCGCAGGCTCTGCCGCTGTTCAAACCGGACAATGCCGGCGTCCATGCCATCAAGCACGACGTCACGGATCGGGACGGCTGGACGCGCCTGCTCGAGGAAATCAAAGGCAAGTTCGGCAATCTGCATCTGCTGGTCAACAATGCCGGTGCCAAGACCCTCGCTCAGGCCAGCCTCGCCAAGGCCGAGGACTGGGACAATGCGGTCGCCGTCAATTTCACCGCCATCTACAACGGTGTCGCCGCCTGCCTGCCGCACTTCAAGGCTCATGGTGAAGGCGCGCATATCGTCACCACCGCCTCGATGAGTGGCGTGGTTCCCGGGGTCCTGGCCGGTGTCTACACCGCGACCAAGATCGCCGCGGTCGGCATGATGGAGGCGCTGCGGGTCGAACTGGAGGGCACCAACATCGGCACCTCGGCCTTCTGCCCGGGCGGTGTCATGACGGATAACCGTCCGGAGAGCATGCGAAAGCCGCCGCCGCCGGGCGCACCCCCGCGGCGGCCGAATATCATGATGGAACCGCTGGAGGCCGGCGAGCGGGTGTTGAACGGGGTGCGCAACAATGACCTGTTCATCTTCAGTCATCCTGAGTTCAAGGATGGCATGCAGGAGCGCTTCGACGCCTTCATGGCCTCGGTTCCCGATGAGATTCCCCCGCCGGACCGTGCCCGGGTGGAACAGATCCTGGCGCACTGCCCGATCTATCCGCTGGAAACGGCGCACCGCAAGATCAAGCGAAGTTCGTATCTGGCGTGACCAGTGCGCGCGGCGCCAGCCTGATGTAGTGCCGCGCCAATGCCGGCAACACGAACAGGTTGAGAATCGTCGAGGAGACCAGGCCACCGAGCACGGTAACGGCCATGGGTCCCTCGATCTCCTGGCCCGGAAGATTCATCCCGAAGGCCAGGGGCGCCAGCCCCAGCGCGGTAACGGCAGCGGTCATCAGGATCGGGACCAGCCGCTCATTGGCGCCGCGTATGGCGGTTTGCGTATCCCACGGCGCCCCTTCGACCTCGACCAGATGTTCGTAGTGCGCCAGCTGCAGAATGGCATTGCGCGCGCTCACGCCGAACACCGTCACCAGCCCGACGACGGTGCCGAGCGACAAGCCGATGCCGGTGGCGGCGATCACCGCCACGCTGCCGACCAGGGCGAAGGGCAGATTGGCCAGCACCAGGTAGCTGTTGGCGCGCCAGCGGAAGGACACGAACAGGATCATGCCGATCAGGACCAGGGCCAGAGCTGAATACAGCAGGAGTTGGTTGCGCGTCTCACTCTCCTCGGCCGCGGCGCCCGTGAATTCAGTGTAGACGCCCGAGGGGAGCTTGACGTGGGTCGTGATGGCCCGCGCGGCACGCTGCACGACCTCCTGCAGCGCAGCGCCCTTCACATTGAAAGTCACGCCGATGCGACGCTGGCCGCCATCATGCTCGATGCTGTAACGGTCCTGGGTGACCTGGATCCGCGCCACCTGCGAAAGCGGCACCGGACCGGTTGCGCCGCTGATCATGAGCCCTCCCAGCCGCGATGCCTCCTGGCGCAGCGCCTCCGGCAGCAGCACCACCACATCGACGGTTCGGGTGCCGCTGAAGGTTTGCCCCACCGTCGCCCCGGAGTACGCCGTTTCGATGGTGTCGAGTACGTCCTGCGCCTTCAGGCCGCTTGCCAGCAATGCCTCGGGACGCAACTGGATGGCAATGGCCGGCGTGCCGCTCTGGCGCTTGAACTCCAGATCAACGATGCCGGGGATCTTGCCCAGCGCCGTCACGATACGATCCCCGGTCGCATCCAGGTCATCGAGGTTGTCACCGAAAACCTTGACGGCCACCTGCGCCGTCTCACCACTGAGGCTCTCACTGATGCGGTCGCCCAGAAAGGTCACCACCTCGCTCTGCAGCCCCGGGTAGTGAGTAAGGATGCCGCGCAGGGCGTCCTGCGCGGCACCCTGGTCGACGTCCGCGTCGGGTTTGAGCTCGACATGGAACTCGCTGCGATGCGGGCCCCAGGTGTCCTCCCCCAGTTCGGCGCGGCCCACCTGCTGCTCGACGCTCGCAACGTAGGGCAGCGCCAGAATTTCGGCGCTGATGCGCTGGCCCACCTCGAGCATGGCCGCGAGCGAGGTACCCGGGATCGAACTTGACACCTGGATCACGAAATGGCCTTCGCGAAAATCAGGCATGAAGGTGCCGCCGAGAAATGGCAACGCCGCGCCCGCCGCCACCACGCATAGGATGAGAACCGCCACCACGGGTCTGAAATGATTGGCCACGCCGTGCACGGCCCGGCGTTGCCAGGCCTTCAGCCCCAGCAGCCAACGCGCCTCGGTCACCGCCTCGCGGCCACGCAGCAGCAACGCGCACAGCGCCGGGGTGGCGGTCACCGCCACCAGCAGCGAGGCGATCACCGCAAAAATGAACGCCAGCGCCAGTGGTCCGACGAAGTGGCCCTGCACGCTCGAGGTGAAAATCTCCGGCAGGAATACCGCAATCACCACCAGGGTCGCGTAGATGACCGGACCGCGCACCTCCAGCGCCGCCTCGCGTATGACATCAAGTCGCGCCACCGGCTGCGGCAGCAGCCGGTTCTCGCGCAGCCTGCGCATGATGTTTTCAATGCCGATGATGGCATCATCGACCAGCACGCCCAGTGCCACCGCAAAGCCGCCCAGCGTCATGGTATTCAAGGTCAGGCCCATGCGCTCCAGCACCGCGATGGCCGCCAGCAGGGACAGCGGGATGGCGGTGAAGGCAATCAAGGCGGCGCGGATATCGCGCAGGAACAGATACAGGACGACGAAAATGAGCACACTCGCGATCAGCAGCGACTGCCGCAGCGTCCCCAGCGCCCGTTCGACGAAGTTGGCCGGACGCTGTAAGCCAGGGTACACCGTGATGCCCTGCGCATTCAGGGCCGGCTTCAGCGCATCCAGTGCCTGCTCCACTGCCACGGTGGTGGCCAACGTGTTCGCCCCATATTGACTGGCCAGCGACAAGAGAATGCCCGGACGGCCCATGATGAGCGCATCCCCGGAGCGCAAGGCCGGGGCGACGACCACCTGCGCGATATCACCGAGACGCACCGGAATGCCATGGCGCACCGTGACCACCGCCTGGCTCAGCGCCTGGGTGTCGGGGGCCGGAATCGGCGATTGCATCAGGACGCGCTGGTTGGCGGTATCGATGAAGCCCGCGCCGCGCAGCGGCAGCGCCGCGCGCGCGGCATCGGCAACCTCGGCGAGGGTTAGATCAAAACTCGTCAGGCGCTGCATGTCGGGTTGAATCTGAATCTGGCGCACATTGCCGCCGAACACGATGACATGGGCCACACCGGGGACCGCCAGCAGTCGCGGCTTGATCACCCAGTCCGCCGTGTCACGCAGGGCGTAGGGATCCAGCTTGTCGGACAGCAGGCCGATCTTCAGCAGATCCATCGTGCTCGAGACCAGCGGTGAGAGCTTGGGCACCCCGACGCCGGCCGGCAGGCTGCTGCCAAGTTCGGACAGGCGTTCGGAGATTCCCTGGCGGGCGATGTGCAGATCAATGTTGTCGGCAAAGGTGATGGTCACCACCGACAGGCCGGGGATGGACTCGGAGCGCAGGGTCGCAAGGCCCGAGGCGCCATTGACCGCATTCTCGACCGGTTTGGTGACCAGTTCCTCGACCTGCTGGGGCGAGAATCCGGGCGCCTCAGTTTGGATATCCACCTGGGAGGGCACGAATTCGGGAAATACATCCAGCGGCGCATTGCGGGCGCCCCAGCACCCCAGCACCAGGGCCAGCACGCTCAGCGCCGTCACCGCCCCGTAGTGGCGTACGCACAATGCGATGATGCCGCGCATCGGCGTCAATCCGCCTCGGTGCTGGGGTTGGTCTCCCGCGCCAGCAGCAGTCCTGACTGCGCCGTCACCACCTGCTCGCCGGCCGCAATACCCTGGGTCACGAAATAGGCCGCGCCCACCGGTTTGTCGGTGTCGACCTCGTGGCGTACATAGTGATGGGGTTCCTGCTCCACATAACACCAGTACTTGCCATCGCTGATGACCAGCGCTGCCGCGGGCACCGTCACGCCGTGTTGCGAGGGCTGCGATCCCGGCGCCCACACCAGCAGCCGTTCGCCCTCCCCGGCATCGCTCATGCGCAATACGCCAAAGAAACTGCGACCCGGCAGGGCCGGATCCGCCGGCGCGTTCCAGATCTGATGCACGTTCCAGGGCTGGGAAGGCTGAGCCGTTCCCGGCTGCGCCGTATCAAGCGGCGCGGCGCGCAGGCTCGGCGGGGCGCTGCCCTGGAGAGCCCCCAGCGGAAAGGTTGCACGCAGCAGCTTTGCCTTGCCGCCGGCCAATTCCTGAAGCAGCGGCGTCGCGGCGGCGATGCCACCGGGAATACCCTCGCCGATCACCGTGGCGAGACGTCGCTGCGCCAGTTCCAGCGCGGCGGAGTCGCTGGCCGCCTGACGGGTGACATTTTCCACGGTGTCGGCGGCCATTGCACCGCTGGTACCGGCCAGTCGCTGGGCGCGCGCCGCCACGGCGCGGCTTTGTGCCGCGGCGGCCTGCGCCGTCGCCAGTTCGGCCACCGCGGTCGCGATACTGTCATGCGGGATGACGACGCCGAAGCCGGTGATTTCGGCCGTATAGTCAAAGGACTTGGCCGCTTCGGTCGTTATCCCCAGCTGCTGCGCCTGCGCGGCCGACAGGCTGACCCCCTCCCCGGCGACGCTCGCCGGTTCCGGCGCTGCCTCCGGCGCCGGGGCCGCGCGCTGGCAGGCGCCAAGACCCAGCATTCCCAGGCCCAGCAGCAGCTGCGCCGCCGTTGCGAATCGCTTACTCATTTTGTCCATCCCCCACCCAGCGACTTGCACAGGGCCACCAGAGCCTGCAGGCGCGCCAGTCGGTATTGGCTGTACTGGTCGCGCGCGCCATACAGCGCACGCTGCGCGTCAAGCACGGTGAGAAAATCGCCAGCGCCCTGGCGATAACGAAGTTGTGCGCCATCGAAGGCCTGCTGACTCTGGCTGAGGTTTTCATTCTGGAATTCGCGCGCCACATCCAGGTTGTGCACAGCCGAAAGAGCATTCTCAACGTCAACCAGGGAGGCAAGGATGGCCTTGCGGTAGTCGGCCAGCAGTTCATCATCCCGGGCCCGCGCCTCGTCGCGTTGCGCGCGCAGCCTTCCGGCGTCGAAGATGCTTTGCGTCAGGCCGACCCCGAGATTGATCCCAGGGCCGGTGCCCGACAGTGCAATGACGGCTGCGTTCATGGCGGGATTCTGGATGCCGCCCGCGGCGGTCAGCGTCAGCGTCGGCAGCATCGCGGCGCGGGCCGCGACCAGGTTGGCATCCGCCGCGCGCAGATTGGCCTCGGCGAGAAAGATGTCGGGGCGGCGGGTCAGCAGTTCCATGGGCAGACCCGGCGCCACCTGAGGTTCGGCCAGTGAGTCAAGCGCCGAACCTGCGACCTGGAATTGCTCCGGCGGCCGCCCGACCAGCAGCGCCAGGGCCGTCAGGGCCTCCGCCTCGCGCTGCTTCAGCTCCGGAATCGCCAGTTGCGCGGCCGCCAGAACCGTACGCTGGGTGGCAAGCTGAACCGGATCTGCGGAACCTGCGGTGAATCGTGCCTGTACCGCATCCAGCAGTGAGCGCGCCGCCTCCAGGTTCGACTGCGCGATCTGCAGCCGCTCGCGCAGTGACAGCAGTTCAAAGTAGCTGTCGGCCACGGCCGCCGAGGTCACCAGCGCCAGGGTGTCCTGGTCGGCGCGCGCCGCGGCTCCCAGAAAGCGCGCGGCATCGGCCGAGGCGCGGTTCTTGCCCCAGAAATCCACTTCATAACTGGTGGACAGGAGTGCCGACCAGTCCAGTTCGTGGGCACTGCCCTGCGAGGAATGCCCCGCCAGGTAATTGCCATTGCCACCGGCGTCCACGGCCGGCAGCAGCGCGGCACCGGCCTGCCGTGAGCGCGCGTCCGCCTGGATCAGACGCGCCCGAGCGGCCGCCAGATCAAGGTTTGCCCTCGCCGCATCGGTGATGAGTCCATCCAGCTCAGCGCTGCCAAATCCGTGGTACCAGTCCGCCGATGGCCATGCTGCGGTGCCGGACGGTCCGTTCCGGAATGCCGCGGGAACCTCGGGGGCCGCCGGCTTGGGCGGTCGTAATGCGCAGCCCGTGAAGGCCAGCAGCGCCGCGGCAGCGCACCCGGCGGCAAGGTTATCGCCACCCCGAAGCATTCCAATCCCAGTCTTCCATTTGGACCGAGGCTAGCAAGACCCGGCGCCAAGGAGGTGTACAAGTTTGTAAACCCGCCGCTGCGCCCGGCGCATATTGTGTGCGCCAGCACCTTGGAACCGCCTGTAAGGAGAGCGCCGTGAGCAAGTACCCCGCCCGCAAAATCATCGCACCGGGCCTGGCCCTCGCGGTTGCTGCCCTGGTCACCGCCGGCGCCTTCGCAGACTCCGGCCTGCAGGTGCTGGAGCGCTGGAAGATAGGTGGTGGCGGCGGTTGGGACTACCTCACGGTGGATGCCGCGCATCGCCTGTTCCTCAGCCGCGGCACGCAGGTCGACGTGGTGGACACCCACACCGGCACGCTGATCGGCACCATCCCCAACACGCAAGGCGTGCACGGCATTGCACTGGCGCCGGATCTGCATCGGGGGTTCACCAGCAACGGGCGCGCCGATTCGGTCACGGCATTCGATCTGGACACGCTGAAAACGCTTCAGGAAATGAAGGTTCCCGGCCATAACCCCGATTCCATTCTGTACGAGCCCAAGGGCAAGCATGTCTTCACCTTCGATGGCCGCAGCAAGGATGTGACGGTGCTGGATGCCACGACCCTCGCGGTCGTGGCGACGATTCCCGTGCCGGATAAGCCCGAGTTTTCACAGGACGACCATGCCGGCCACATCTTCGTGAACATCGAAAGCGACCCAGGACAGATGGTCGAGATCGACAGCCGCAAGTTGACCGTCCTGGCGACCTGGCCGCTGCCGGGATGCAACTCCCCCAGTGGGCTCGCCATCGATCGTCCCCACCATCGCCTGTTCTCGGTGTGTGATGGCAATGTCATGGCGGTCACCAACAGTCACACCGGCGCACAGGTTGCCCAGGTGCCGATCGGCAAGGGTCCGGATGCCGCCGCCTATGATGAGAAGCGCGGGCTGGCGTTCAGTTCCAACGGCGAAGGCACGCTGACGGTGGTGAAACAGGACTCCCCGGACCACTACAGCGTACTGGACAGCGTGAAAACCCAGGCCGGTGCACGCACCATGGCGCTGGACTCTGCCACCGGACGGGTCTACCTGGTCAGCGCTGAATTTGGTCCACCGCCGGCGGCGACCGCGCAGCAGCCCCGGCCGCGGCCCACGATAGTGCCGGATTCCTTCACGGTGCTCGTGGTCGGCCGCCACTGACAACGGGGCGCATCTGTCGATACACTCGGGCATGCGATTGTTGCTGACCGAGGATGACGCCGAGCTGGCACGGTCTCTGATCGAGCGCTTCCACGATCAGGGCTATGAAGTGGTGCACGTGGGCGATGGCATTCAGGGCCTCAAGCAGGCCACCGACCAGGACTTCGACGCCATCATTGTCGATCGCATGCTGCCGGGCATGGATGGTCTGGAGCTGGTCAAGGCCGTGCGCCGTCACAAGGCGACGCCGATCATTTATCTCACGACCATGAGCGGCATTGATGATCGGGTGCGCGGCCTCGAGGCCGGCGGCGATGACTATCTGATCAAGCCCTTCGCCTTCGAGGAACTGCTGGCCAGAATCCGTGTCATGACCCGGCGCCAGGCACCGGTGTCCTCACGACTGTTCGCCGGATCCATCGAGATGGATCTGGTTCGGCGCACGGTCACGCGCCATGGCCGGCCGGTGGAGCTGCTGCCCCAGGAATTCCTGCTGCTGGAATACCTGCTGCGCAACGTCGATCGGGCGGTGACCCGCAAAATGCTGCTTGAGAACGTCTGGGGCATTCACTTCGATCCCAACACCAGCGTCGTCGAGAGCCACATCAGCCGGCTGCGGGCGCGACTCAATGCGCATTGCGACATCGATGCCATTCAGACGGTGCGTGGCACCGGATATCGTCTGCTTGCGTCCAATTAGAATCTTCAAGGCCGAATCCTTCCGCTTGGCGGCGCTGTTTGCCGTGGTATTCCTGACCTTAAGCGGGGTACTCATCGGCACGGTGCTGTGGATCGTCGCGGGAACCGAGCGCGACACGCTGATCGAAGCCAATGAGAGCGATATCGCGACCGTGACCAATGGCCTGCACTCCGAGGGGCTGCCCGAGGCCATCGAGGTGGTGCAGCAGCGCCTGGGCACCCCCAGCGCGAACTTCGGGCGTCATTTCCGGCCCGATACCTATATGGTCATCGAAGATTCCAGCGCTCGCGTGCTGGCCGGCAACCTGGGCTACGTCACCTGTGCGGCGCGGCCTTTCATGCTGGCTCTGCCGGTGCCGGGCCACCACCCGCAGATGGTACTGGGGCGCTGCGCCGCCCTGACCGCCTCCACGCAGCTCTTTGTCGGTCGCGATACCTTCACCCTGTATGCGACCCGCGAGCGCATCCTGCATGCGTTCACCTGGGTGGCCCTGGGCACCGGTGCATTCGCCATACTCGCTGGCCTGCTCCTGGGCCGGCGTTTCATGGCGCGAGTGGATGCCATCACCCAAACCTGCGAGCGGGTGATCTCGGGCAGGCTCAATGAGCGCATACCGGTGCGCGGCCGCGGTGATGAATGGGACCGCCTGGCGCGCGCCATCAACGAAATGCTGGATCGCATCTCATCACTGCTGGAGAACCTGCAACAGGTGTCGAGCGACGTGGCGCATGATCTGCGCACCCCCTTGACGCGCCTGCGAAACCGGCTGGAGGTGGCGCGCGAGAAATCCACCGGCGTGGTGGACTACTCCGCAGCCATCTCCAGCGCCATCGAAGACACCGACCGGCTGCTGTCGCTGTTCTCGGCACTGTTGAGGATCTCCCAGATCGAAGCGGGGACGCGGGTGCAAGGCTTCGCCGCGGTGGACCTTGCGGCCCGGCTGGAACATCTGTTTCAGCTCTACCTGCCCGCGGCCGAGGATTGCGGACATGTCCTGACGCGTGAGCTTCCGCACAAGCTCACCATCCGCGGCGATGAGGAGCTGCTCACCCAACTCTTCAGCAACCTCATCGAAAATGCGCTGGGGCACACCCCGGCGGGCACCCGCATCCGCCTCACCGTGGCGGCCGTGAACGGCGAGTGCGTGGCCTCCGTGATCGACAACGGGCCGGGGGTGGCGCCGGATGAGCTGGGCAAGGTCACCCGCCGTTTCTATCGCGGGTCGAGCAGCCGCTCCTCGCAGGGCCATGGCCTGGGGCTGTCCCTGGTGGCGGCGATTGCCCAGCTGCACGGCGCGAAACTGCAGCTCATCGATGCCGGGCCCGGCTTAAGGGTTGACCTGGTCTTTAGGCAAACCGACCAGGTCCACGTGCCCGACGCGCAATAGCGAGCGGCCCGCGTCGATATGCGCGCAGCGGCGCATCTTCCAGTTGCGCAATCCCGTGATGCGCTGGGGCGCCATTTCGCAGGCTGCCTCAAACCAGCCCTCAATCAGCGCATGCTGCAGGCCGGTCCGTTGCGGCCCGGCGCGCCACTCGCTGGGGGCACTCTGGACCCGATAACCCTGCTCGGTGAGGATCCGGGTCGCGGCCCGCGCCGCAGCTGGACCCAGCGCCGGCCCAAAGCCTTTGTCGCGCAGTTGATGGCGGTTCACGAGCGTCCGCACCTCCTCGTCCTCCGGTTCCACCGGATGACAGCTGATGCGCCCGTCGTAGCTGAGCGTGAACCACAGCACCAGCTCCGCATCCGCGGCGTTGCGGATCAGGCCGCGCAGCCACTCTTCGGACACCAGATCAAGTAGCGCCGAAGCGGTGAGCAGGCCGCCCGCCGGCAGAGCCAAGCGATCCAGCTGCACCGCCACATCCATCGCGACGCATTGGATACGGCAGTCGAACCGTTCGTCGCGCAGGGCGAGACTCGCCCCGCTGCCGCTGATCAGGGCATCGCTCTCATCCGCCCAGCTGCTCATGCGCTCTTCCACGGCGGCGAGCAGCTGCGGGTCGCGTTCAACCAGCTGCCAGTTCTGCACTCCGCCCAGCCGTGGTGCGGCATAGCGCAGATTGGCGCCAGTACCGGCGCCCACGTCGATGACCTCCAGGGGTGACTTGCGCGTGGCCATGGCCGCCAGTGAGTCCACCAGAGAGGTGACCAGGCCGGCGTCGCGCGACTCCGCGTCCAGCGGTTCGCGCAAGGTCAGCCACTGGGATGAAAAACTGCTCATGGCCTGCCAAATGCCGCCAGCGACCACGGACCCAGCGCGCTCATCTTGCCCGCCGCCGGCCGCGCCGGGACGAGTCCGGGGCGAAAACCATCCGCCTCCAGCGCCTTGAGGATCGACGGCTGGCTGGCAATGACATGTACCGGAACATCCCAGGAAGCACCCTCCCCGCTGACGTTGGCCGCCGGTTGATGGTCACCGAGAATGATCAGCACAAACTTGGCATCCGGACGCGCCCGCAGATAGCTGCTGAGAGTATCCAGGAAGTACTGCACCGAACTCACGTAGGCCTTGCCCATGTCCGTCCAGGCCGGCGTCTGGGTGAGCGAGCGCCGCAGCGGTTCGGCATCGAAGGGCTGTGCGGACAGCACGCGCCGCCAGTCGGACTGCAACGGTGGCGTGGGCTCGAAGGGCATGTGGGTGGAGACCGTCGGAAAGAACACGAACACCGGCTTGCGCGGGCGCGGCTGCAGTTCGCGCGAATCCAGCGCCGCGAGGGAAAACTGGTCGGGTATGCGCCACCAGCCAAATGCCGGCCCTTGATAGTCGAGCCCGTCAGCGCCGTAGATTTTGTCGAAGCCGTAGAACGCGCCCTCCGGCCAGCTCTCGCGCAAACCCGGCATCACGGCCACCGCCCGGTAGCCGGCGCTCTTGAACAGCGAGACCAGCGTCGGCCGGGTCTGTGTCATCAGCAGCGCGTAGTGGTCGCTGTCACGCACTTCGATACCTGACAGCAGACTCAGGTGCGCCAGCACCGAGCCGCCGCCGAAAGTGGGCGAGCTGACGTAAGCCGAGACGGCCGCCCGGCCGGTATCGGCAATCGCGGCCTCCAGCCGTTCGCGTGCGGGCCGCAGCGCCAGCTCGAACTCGGGGCGGTCATAGGTGGTGCTGCCATACGACTCCATGAACACCAGCAGCACATCACTGCCGCCGAGCGCGGAAAAATTCGAGTGCAGGGGCGGCGAGGCCGGCACGTCACGGTTCGGCTGGCCCGAGAGCGCCTCGGCAACGTGCGCCACCTGCGCCAGGAAGGTTCGGCTCACGGGGATCGAGAAACGCGGTATCCGGGGTAGCGCATCGCTCGTGCGCTGCAGGAAGAAGCAAGCGACCAGCACCAGTGCCGCCCCGCCGCAGGTCCAGCGCGCCGCGCCATGGCGGCGCAGGGCCGTATCGATATGTCCCAGGGACCAGCGGGCGATGAGGTAAAGAACCGCCAGCACGCTGAACGCGCCCAGACACATGGCGGCAACCACCCAATGCGATGCCACGCGGGCCAACATGCCGATGACTGACCCGAGCTGGGGTCCGTCCCAATACAGGTTGATGTCCCGTCCATAGAGCGCCTGGACCGTGACATAGGCGTAGCGACCCAATGCAAACACCACGATGACTGCGGACAACACTGCCAGCACCCCGGGCCGTGTACGCCCCAGCCAGGCATTGGACAGCGACAGCGCCAACAGCAGCACGCTGAACTCGACGGACAGCTCTCCGGGCCAGTGCACGCCCAGCGTCGGCCAGACGTTGTGAAACGTGACCGAGCCGTTGAGTACCACGAGGCCAACGAGCAACGCCAGGCCCTGGCCTGCGTCGCGCCGCTCAACCGCCGTGGCGCACCCGAACAACCACGCCCCATCCACCGCAAATGACAGCATCAGTGCAGCCAGTCCTGCGGCTGCCACCACCGCGCTGAGCGCGGCAGGAATGAAGGGCGCCACGGCCACGATCAAGGCAACCACCTGAACCGCCGCCACCGCCTTGCGCCGCTGACTCGGTGGCAGTGGGCGTCGCATCCAGGGGAGCGCCACACCTGCGGCGACAAACAGGTAGCGCAGCAGCCCGGATGCCAGGACCCAGACCCCGGCCTTGCCGAACTGCCAGGTGAGCAGCGCCAGCACCATGATCAGCAGGGCATCGGTTTCCATGTCAAAGCGGGCGCCGAAGGCGCTCGCCATGCGGGTTCGGCGCGCCAGCCAGCCGTCGATACCATCCAGCACGGCCGCCGCCGTGGCCAGCGCCATCGCCAGCGCGGGCACTCCCGCGCCCGCCTGCTCGCCCATCAAACCCGCCAACAGCGCCACCAGTGCGCCGCGGACGACCGTCACCTGATTGGCCGGCCCGAAGCGCTCGAAGGGGTGATGCTGCGGCAGGCCCCGCACCACCAGCAGCCCGCCGAGCGCAAATACGGCCATGACCTTGGGCAGGTAGCCGGCGCCCAGGCCCAGACCGAGGGTACTGATGAGCGCAATCGCGCCGACTCCCAGCGCAGCCGTTAAGATGCAGATCAGTGCACTACGCAATAGGAGGCCCATTGAGTCGGGACGATACTCTCGCGTTCTGGATCGCGACTCCGGGCC
>Ga0210391_10001493_pt1 | contig 21251 bp, 18 predicted proteins | sample IncBWC12OmetaG_FD_160573 | JGI IMG/M metagenome (GOLD analysis project Ga0210391, IMG submission 160573) | Forest soil microbial communities from Barre Woods Harvard Forest LTER site, Petersham, Massachusetts, United States - Inc-BW-C-12-O ...
GAAGGCCGACCTCATCGAAGAGGTGCTGCGCATCACCGAACTCCCCCGCAAGGAGTCCGAGACCATCGTCGAGACCATCTTCGACAGCATCATCGAGTCTTTGCAGAACGGCGACAAGATCGAGATTCGCGGCTTCGGCAGTTTCCGAACACGCCAGCGTCGGGGACGCATAGGCCGCAATCCGAAAACGGGCGAAAAGGTCGAAGTCCCGCCAAAGAAGATTCCGTTCTTCAAGCCCAGCAAAGAGCTCAAGGATTTTGTAAACACCTCGGAAGCGGCAGCCTCAGCGGGAGCAACCTCCGCCGCCCCAGCTTCCGGCGACGCGAAGCATACTTAAGTGATACAGCCTCTTTCCTAAATAGCCTGTTCATCTGTTTTGAAAAAGCCCACATCAGTGGAGATCCAAACAACAGCTCTCTCCGTCTCTTAACTGTAGACTGTGCGCTGTCAGTTGTGAGTCGCTTCCCTTAAGCGTAGCCGAACCCGTACGACTCGCACTCCTTTTTGCGTTATGCTGTCCACGCAACTTTTCTCAAGGACGCGTGTCGATGGACTATCTCTGGACGCCGTGGCGCTACCAGTACATGGAACAAGTGACCGCCGGCAAGCAGCCCGACTGCATCTTTTGCGAAGCCGTCGCACTCAATAAAGATGACGAAACGCTGATCGTATATCGTGGCGCGAAGACGTTCATCATTCTCAACCGTTTTCCCTACACCTCCGGCCACGTCATGATCGTCCCGTACGCTCACGTCGCCGAACTCAACCTCTGCGATCCCGGCGCCCTCGACGAAATGATGCTACTCGCGCAACGCATCGAAAAAGTCTTCCAACAAAATTACACACCCGACGGCATGAATCTCGGAATGAACCTCGGCCGCGCCGCAGGAGCCGGCGTCGCCGGCCACCTCCACCTCCACGCTCTCCCACGCTGGTTCGGCGATTCCAACTTCATGACAGTGGTCGGCGAAACCCGCGTCCATCCCGAAGAGCTCAGCGTCACATATCAACGCCTCCGCAAGGCCCTAGCAGCTTAGTCTCACAATAAAATTGTCATTCCGAGCGAAGCGAGGAATCTGCTTTTCTCTTCTCCGCGACCTTTGTGACCTCTGTGTCAAAACCAACCTTCCGCTTCAACGCGGATCTTTCCGTGAAAAACGCGCCCGCGTGAGTCACCGCGTTCAACTCTTCAACCTTAGACTCTTCAACCTTAGACTCTTAAACCTCTTCCTCTCTAAGCTGTCGGCTGTAAGCTGTCAGCTCCTTTCTGCGCTAAACTACTCCAACCCATGAATCTCGACTTAACCGAAGAACAATCTCTCCTCCAAAAAACCGTCCGCGAATTCGCCGAAACCGAAGTCCGCCCCCTCGCCAAAGAGCTCGACGAAACCGGCCACTTCCCTCACGCCACGTTCAAGAAAGCCGCCGAACTCGGCCTCACCGGCATCGCTCTCCCCGAATCCGAAGGCGGCGCAGGCTTCGACCACATCGCCTATACCATCGTCATCGAAGAAATCTCCCGCTGTTGCGCCTCCACCGGCGTCATTCTCTCCGTCCAAAATTCCCTCTACGCCGATCCCATCCATCGCTACGGCACGCCCGAACAAAAAAAGAAATTCCTCGAACCCTACGCTCGCGGCGAAAAAATCGGCTGCTATGCCCTCACCGAACCGCAAGCTGGCTCCAACGCCGCCGCTCTCCAAACTAAAGCCGTTCTCCACGGCGACAAATACATTCTCAACGGCACCAAAGCCTGGATTACCAACGGCGGAGCCGCCGACGCCGCCATCGTCTACGTCAACACGCACCCCGAAAAAGGCGAAAAGGGCATCACCGCGCTAGTCGTTGAAAAAGGCACGCCCGGCTTCAAAACTGGCAAAGAAGAAAAGAAACTCGGCATCAGCGCCACCGCCTGCTGCGAATTAATTTTTACCGACTGCGAAGTCCCCGCCGCCAATCGCATCGGCAACGAAGGCGAAGGCTACAGAGTCGCGCTCTCCACGCTCGACGGCGGCCGCATCGGCATCGCCGCGCAAGCCGTCGGCATCGCCCAAGGCGCCTTCGAAGCCGCACGCCAATACGCGCAAGAACGCCTCGCTTTCGGCCATCCCATCGCGCAATTCCAAGCCATCCAATTCATGCTCGCCGATATGGCCACCGAGCTCGACGCTGCCCGCCTCCTCGTCCGCAAAGCCGCCTGGAAACAAGACACCGGCGCCCGCTTCAGCATGGACGCCGCCATCGCCAAGCTTTTCGCCAGCGAAATGGCCACTCGCGTCACCCACAAAGCCATCCAGATCCACGGCGGCAACGGCTATAGCCGCGAATACCCCGTCGAGCGCAACTACCGCGACGCCCGCATCACCGAAATCTACGAAGGCACCTCCGAAATCCAGCGGCTGGTCATCTCCTCTTGGGTCCTTAAATCCTGATATTTTCCCCACCGTCCGCCTTGTAGTGGCTCAGCATGCTGCGCCCCGGTTCCCATTTGCCAACGCCATACCCAACGAAGTAAGTTATTCGCGCTCTAAGCGTAAAGGGGAGGTCTTCATGCCAGAAAATAACGATCGCGCCCAAATCGAAAAAGTTCTCGAGACTCCACAGCCTCGCATCAGCCGTCGCAGCGCAATCCGTGGAGCCGCCACTCTCGCCGGAACCGTCGCCGCCTCCGCAGTCTCGCCTTCACTCCTCCCCGCCGCCGACGCAAAAAAAATCTCGCCCGAATCCGCACCCAAATCTCCCATCGTCGCCAACGACGAAAACGCCATCGTCGAAACCACCGCCGGCAAAGTGCGCGGCTACACGCGCAACGGAATCTTCACCTTCAAGGGAATTCCTTACGGCGCAACCACTGCAGGTAGAGCGCGTTTCCTCCCGCCAACAAAACCAACTCCGTGGACCGGCGTCCGCAGCTCCATGCAATACGGCTACGTTTGTCCGCAAGGTCCGCGCGGAGGCTGGGCCAACGACGAAGAAGCCTGGATGTTTTCCTGGGACGACGGCATTCCCGCCGAAGACTGTCTTCGCGTCAATATTTGGACTCCCGCCAACGACAATAAAAAGCGCCCAGTGATGGTCTGGCTTCACGGCGGCGGCTTCCAGGCAGGTTCGGGCCAGGAGTTAAAGTCCTACGATGGCGAGAGACTGGCTCGGCGCGGCGATGTCGTGGTGGTCAGTCTCAATCACCGCATCGGCGTGCTTGGCCACCTGAACCTCGCCGCCTACGGCGAGTCCTATGCCAGCTCCGCGAATCTAGGAATGCTTGACCTCGTCGCCGCACTCGAATGGGTTCGCGACAACATCGCAGATTTCGGCGGCGATCCCGCGAACGTCACCATCTTCGGCCAATCCGGTGGCGGCGGCAAAGTAAGCACCCTCATGGCCATGCCCTCGGCCAAAGGCCTCTTCCATCGCGCCATCGTCCAAAGCGGTTCCATGACGCGCGCCAGCAGCGTGGAGCGCTCCGGCAAAATCGCCGCCGACGTTCTCGCCGAACTAAACTTGAGCGGCTCGCAAGTCGCTCAGCTCCAGGACTTGCCCTACCAAAAATTGATCGAAGCCGGTGGCGCAGTCCAGCGCAAAAACGCGCGCCCCGGCCTCCCCAACATCCGCAGAATGGCCGACACTCTGGTCTGGGCGCCCGTCGTCGACGGCATCGTCCTCCCCCGCCATCCTTTTGATCCCGATGCTCCTGCACTCTCCGCGCAAGTTCCCATGCTCGTCGGAACGGTCCTCAACGAATTCCTCAACGGCATCAATCACCCCGAATACGAAGTCATGACCATCGACGAGGTCAAGAAACGCGTAGGCGATATGTACGGCGATAAGAGCGCGCAGATCATCGAGATTTTCCAGCAAGCTCATCCGAAAGAAAAACCATTCGACATTCTTTCCCGCATCGCCGCTTCCAACGTGCGTCAAGGAGCCGTAACTCAGTGCGAACGCAAAGCCGCGCAAGCTGCCGCCCTCGCCTATCTATATTGGTTCACCTGGAAAACTCCGGTGTTGGATGCCAGGCCGCGCGCCTTCCACTGCGCCGAACTAGCCTTCTGCTTCGACAACACCGAGCGCTGCGAAAACATGACCGGCAACGGCCCCGAAGCGCAGCATCTCGCCGCCCAAGTGAGCGAAGCCTGGATTCACTTCGCTCGCACCGGCAACCCAAACCACCCTGGTCTTCCCACATGGCCCGCCTTCACCGCCGACAAATGCCCCACAATGATTTTCGACACCCCATGCGAAATGAAAAATAATCCCGACACCACCGAACGCAAAGCTACCGAACAAACGTAGCGCCGCCCTTTAGGGCGGCATCTTCGAAATTTAATTCGCAGCTACATAGCTGCCAGAGTCCAGCGAGGCCCATCAGGGGTTCCCGGCAAGTGTAGGCGCCGCGCTTTAGCGCGGCCTCCCCGCCACAGTTGACGTCCCGCGCAAATCTAAGCACCATCACTCTCGCACAATTCAGCCGCCATCCTCCCAAACTCACGGAGCCATCATGTCTCAATTCCCAAGCTTCGATCTCTCCGGCCAAATCTCCCTCGTCACCGGAGCTGCCCGCGGACTCGGCCGCGCCATCTCTCTCGCCTTGGCTAACGCCGGCTCCGACGTCGCCCTCGGCTTACGCGAAGCGAGCAGCGCATCCGATCTCGTCCGCGAGATTCAATCCATGGGCCGCAAAGTTTTGCCTCTTCAAATGGACGTCACCGATCTCTCGCAAATCTCGAGCGCCATTCAAAAAGCTGCTGATCATTTCGGAAAGCTAGACATTCTCGTCAACAACGCCGGCAACGGCACCAGTGGCCTCGCGCTCGACGTCAACGAACACGACTTCGATCTCACTCTCGCTCTAAATTTGAAGTCCACTTTCTTCGCCAGTCAGGCCGCCGCAAAAATCATGATGCGCCAAAAGGGTGGCCGCATCATCAATATGAGTTCGCAAGCCGCATTCGCCGCCTTGCCCACCGAATCCGTCTACTGCGCCAGCAAAGCCGCGGTTTCGCACCTTACAAAATGTCTCGCCGTCGAGTGGGGCCCGCACGACATCACCGTAAACGCCGTCGCTCCCACGTTCATCTCCACTCCGGGCACCGACGAAGCGCTCTCCGACGCCGCTTTTCGCGCCGACGTCATCGAGCGCATCGCCGCCCTCCACCGCATCGGCGAACCCGTCGAAGTGGCCGGCGCCGTCGTCTTCCTAGCCTCCCCTGCCGCCTCTCTAATCACCGGCCACACCATCGTCATCGACGGCGGCTGGACCGCCCGCTAACCTGGAGTGCGGCAGCTCTGCTGCCGCTTTCTTTCGACCCCGCTCGTTGCGACGCCCTTCAGGGCGTCATCCGTCAGTGTAGGCGCCACGCTTCAGCGCGGCCAGTCCGGTTTCGACGCCGTCATTCCGATCTGTAGGGTCATCCTTACGAGGATGACCGCTCTTGCCGTTCTCCAACCAACTACCCGCCTGCCTACGCTGTCCTCTTCTGTAGTTGCTGCTTTTGCATCGACAGACGCACCAGACCCCACACGCTCGCCGCCGCCAGCACCAAAAGCGCAATTCCCAAGAGCGGCCTGTAGGTCAGCCAAGCCACCGAGATAGTCACGAGAGACAGTGTAGACGCCATCAAGCCCACGAATCCTGCTACTCCCGCTCTCAAGAGACTGCCAAAGATGGGGACCACATCCGCAACAACCGCAAAAGGATTAAAAATCAAGAATAGTCCAATGAACATCAACAAGAAGCCGGCCGCCCGAAAGATCCAGGTAAGGGTTTTGTTCGCTTTTTCCGCCGTCTTGAACATAGCGTCGGGGCCGACGGTGCCGTAAGTCAGAAGAAGGACGCTCCCTCCGGCCTTGGCTTGATAGGCTTCGAATGTGTTTTGAATTTGTCGCGCTACGATGCTTACGGTTGCTGGCCGGACAACTTTGAAAGCGATCCTGGTGTCGCCTATGGCCGGAGAACCAGGATTCTCACCGAGGTAATATCCCCCTTGGCGGAGCTTGAACCGGTTCCGCACGTCGGGCGCCGCATTGCTTACGGCTTGCTCGTCCGCCGCATAACTCTCTGTTTTGTCCATCTTATCGATCAGCACGTCGGGCAGCGTGAAGCCGCCGAGCGTGACGCTCTTTGCCGTCCAAGTCTGGTTCGTTACCGGCATCGTTTGCGGATTCTCGTGCCCGCTCGCTTGCTTGAAGCCGCCTGAACGAATCAGCTTCGGTGACCAAACCTTCTCATAAGTGTAGTTGGTCACGGTGGTCTCTCCGCCACCGAGGTGTTTCTGAGAATTTGAGGTTTTCGATTCCTTCCATTGATACATCTCTGCCACGCGCTCCAACCTGAGGGCCGAAACCGTGACCCCAAACTTGGGATCAGAAACCGAATCAGTTGTTGTCGCGTCGCCCGTCACATAAACCAGCTTCCCCTCGTTCGTCGTTTCCACATTGTCGCTAGCCACGCTAACAACTTCCGACGCACCTTCCGCCAGACTTTTCGCGGTTTGTACGGCCCGCCCCTCGTTCCAGAACAGCAAGGGGAACGCTACAATGAACATAACGAGTCCGAAAAGAATGCCCTTAATCGACTCCATCAGCCTTGAACCCCAGGATCGTCCCCCGTACTCGGTGTAAGAATCCGCGTCCATGGCTATCTCCAATTCTTAGCTTTTAAAAGTGATTGCGATTTGCTAGCTGCCGCTCCCTGCACTTTCGATTTTCAGTGTAGCTTCGGTCAGTTTATCTTGAATTTCCCAGCTGACCCCGAGGGCCTCTAGCTTCCATGCCGTGTGGTGCACCCCTTCCCAAGCGCCGTAGGCGCGCCACGCCCCGCGGAGCCCCTCGGACCATCGCCTCCTAGCGCCGTCCCTTTAGGGCAGCATCTTACGCGTTTGACCGGCGGCCGGATCACCGAATCCGAGGAGCGCACCCCCGAAATCACGCGTTTGGTCATCGACTTCCCTACGGTTTCCGCGCCAGATAGTGGAAGGCAAACGCTCGAAGCGTGAAGTGGCTCGCGCTAAGCCCCACGGTTCCATATGAGCCCTTCAAGATGGTGGAACAAAGGAACCACATCTCTCGTAGTTCCGCTTACGGGAGTGCCTGAGATGACCGCGGCCCTTCTGGTTCGTCTATATAGTCGGGTCCAGGTCACCTTTGGAGACACAAATGAATTGCTTGGGGATAAGAGTGCGAACAACTGTCGTGCTTGGGGCCGTCGTTCTGGGTTTGCCCTTTTTTTCGCCGATCTTGCGCGCAAAAAGGGAGCCCGCGGCATACACGGGCGCAACAATTCTGCAGCTGGAAAAAGATGTTCCTGACCTAATGAAAAAAGATGGCGTGCCGGGCCTATCGATGGCTGTGATTCGGGGTGGAAAGACAACGTGGGTGCATGGTTTCGGGATCAAGGAAGCAACAACCGGCCAGCCAGTGACAGGGAATACAGTTTTTGAAGCAGCTTCACTGAGCAAGCCGGTGTTTGCGTACGGTGTTCTGAAACTAGTGGAGTTGGGCAAGCTAGACCTGGACGTTCCGCTAACAACCTATCTGCCGAAGCCCTTTATCGCGGGTGACGAGCGCCTTGCAAAGATTACGGCGCGGATCGTCCTGAGCCATCGAACCGGATTCCCGAACTGGCCAGCCGATGACGGTTCAGTCTCAATTTATTTCACGCCAGGAGAGCGGTTTAGTTACTCGGGTGAAGGCTATATCTACCTTCAGCGCGTAGTCGAACAGATCACAGGCAAAGCACTCAACGAGTATATGACCGAAGCAGTGTTCAGGCCGCTGGGTATGACCAGCAGCAGTTATGTATGGCGGGCAGATTTCGATGCGCTAACCGCTACTGGCCACGACTCGGACGGGAAGCCTGTTGAATTGTGGAAGCCAAAAGAGGCGGGAGCTGCTTCAACGCTGAACACAACAGCCAAGGACTACGCGCTATTCGTTGAGGCGGTGCTCAATGGGAAGGGGCTCAAGTCGGCGACGCTCCACGAGATGGAGACGCCGCAAATCGCGCTCGATCCGGAGTGCAGGATTTGCATTAAGCGCGAGCCGAAGCAACTATCGAAGAATTTGTTTTGGGGATTGGGGTGGGGCATTCAGCGCAAAGATGGAAGCGATGTGCTGTGGCATTGGGGAGACAACGGCTCATTCAAGTGTTTCGTCATGGCGGAGCCAAAAACAAAGTCAGGTATAGTGATGTTCGCAAACAGCGAGAATGGACTTGTGATCGCCAAGCCCGTGATAGACGAAGCCATGGGCACGGAGTCGCTAGCTTTCGATTGGCTCAAATAACAAGAACGGCGGGTGGCGCAGAGTGCCAGTCGGGTGCCGCACTCGCAGATTTTGCGGGTGCGGGTTTTGAATTGGGCGCTACCCTCTGCTTGCCTTCCGCTCTTTCACGTCTCACCAAACTACAAAATTACCGCCAACTCCTTCCAACCGCTCCACTTCCGCGTCTCACGTTCGAATGATAAAACTACAGTACTATACCTTGACAGTAATAGATATCCATGCTAACATTCTATGTGATTCGGCAAAGCCACACCTCCGGGCATCCCTTCTACTCAGAATTCACTCCCCACCACTCGGGATCTTCCTCTGTGTACACGCAGGAACGCCCGCAACTCCAATCCCTTCATACGCTACTTCACAACTTGCGGACACCCGGGGGTGGGGGGCAGTGGCACAGGCGGAATTTATCCCGACCCGGTCGGGAGCCTGTGCTCTTTCATCCCCTTTAGAGTCAGTACCAACGCAAACGCTGGCAACCATTGCATCCAAACCGCTCACGACGCCGCTAAATCCTTTAAACGCATCGCTTACAAAAAACAAGGGAGGGGGTCCCACCCCAAGTAGTCCTCCTGCCACCCGTTTACCCAGAGCGTTTTCTGCGAAGGGTCATCCGCCACTTCCGTTATATCCTGTCCTCGTGCTGGAACTCGACTGCGGCCAGGACTTCGATCTCGCTCGCGACGAAGACTTCTTCGCCGCCCTGCCGCCCAAACCTGCCGTCTGCCTGATCGAATCGCGCGCGGAAAACGCCGAGCCGTTTTTGATTCGCACGCAAGATTTGCGCCGCCGCTTGCAGCGCCTTCTCGGCCCCGCCGACCCAACGAGCAAACGTCTCAATCTGCGCGAACTCGCGAGCGGCATTCGTTACCGGCTCACTGGCTCCGCGCTCGAACAAATTTTCACTTACTATCAGCACGCCAAGCATCTTTTTCCGCAGCGCTATCGCAAACTCACGCGGCTGCGTCCGCCCGCCGTCCTGAAAATTAGCCTGCGCAACGCCTATCCGCGCTGCTACGTCACGCGCCGCATCGCTGTCGACGAAACCGGCGCACCCGCCGCCGGCGCTTACTACGGCCCATTCCCATCCCGAAAAACTGCGCTCGCTTTTTCCGAGCAGGCGCTCGACCTTTTCAAAGTCCGCCGCTGCCAGATCAAAATCCGCCGCGATCCCGCGTTCCCCGGCTGCATCTATTCGGAAATGAAAATGTGCCTCGCGCCGTGCTTCGCCGGATGCACCAAAGAGGAATACGACGCCGAAGTCCAGCGCCTCGTGCGGTTTCTCGACACCAACGGCAACTCACTGCACGCCGCTATCCAAGCCGACCGCGAACGTGCCAGCGCCGATCTCGATTTCGAGCGCGCCGCGCAACTCCACAAACGCATCGAGAAACTCGACGCCGCGCTGCGCTTCCGCCCCGAACTAGCGCGCCGCGTCGCCGATCTCGACGCCGTAATTCTTCAGCGCGCTGCGGAAGACCAATCCATCGGCGTCTTCGGCATCCACGGCGGCCGCCTCGCCGAGCCGTTCTTCCTCCGCTTCGCAGAAATCGCCAGCCAACCCCGCTCCGCCGAGCACATTTTCAAGGACTACCTCGAAGGCAACGCAGCCGCAGCACAGATCGCCGAAACGCCCACCGCCCAGAACGCGGGAAACACCGCTGCGACAACCTCAACGTCCCCCGCAGAATCCGCGCAAGGCGGAGCCGAGCCTCGCGTCCGATCCGTGGCCGCCGCACGCGAGGAACTCAGCGAGCACCTCGCGCTCATCTCTCGCTGGTTCTACAGCAACCCCCGCGACGGCGAGATTTTCTTTCGCGAAAAGGACTGGCCGTACCGTAAGATTCTCCGTGCCTGTTCGCGGCTCCTCAATCCGAAAGCCGAGGAACCGCCAACAAACAAGCCCGCGGCGAGCGGCAACGGCGCGCCGCCGTAAAGATTTTGATTTCGTAGGGGCACGGCACGCCGTTCCCGTCTTTGTAGTGGCGCAGCATGCTGCGCACGTCTTAATGGAACGCCGCGTCGCCTTTGTAGGGGCACGATTCATCGTGCCCTCTTTGAGATTGCGCAGCATGCTGCGCCACTACAAGTGCGATGGCAATCTAGAAGGATTCTAATGACCAAATCCGCCACACTCGAAGCCACAAAACGCTACGCCAATCGCTTCGCCGGACGCGCCGCCGACGGCCACTTCCGCGAAACGCAAGGCCTCGTCATGTCCTCGCTGGGCATCGGCACCTACCTCGGCCAACCCGATCCAAAGGTGGACGCGAGCTACACCGCCGCCGCCGTCGCCGCCGTCGAAAACGGCATCAACTTCATCGATGCCGCCATTAACTACCGCTTCCAGCGCAGTGAACGCAGCATCGGCGCAGCCATCAAGCAACTCGCAACAAAAGGTTTCACCCGCGAAGAGCTGGTGGTTTGCACTAAAGGCGGCTACCTCACTCCCGACGGCTCCATGCCCGAGGAACCAACGGAATATTTTCTGCGCGAATACATCCAGCCCGGCATCTTCACGCCGAAAGATCTCGTCGGCGGCAGCCACTGCATGACGCCGCGCTTCCTGGAAGATCAGTTAGCACGCAGTCTGCGCAATCTCCAGCTCGATTGCATCGACGTCTACTACCTGCACAATCCCGAGACGCAACTCACCGAAGTCTCCCGTCCGGATTTTCTCGAGCGCGTTCGCGATGCTTTTATTTTTCTCGAGTCCGCCGCCGACACCGGAAAAATTCAGTTCTACGGCATGGCTACCTGGAATGGCTTCCGCCAGGAAGCCAAAGCACGCGATGCCATGCAGCTCGCCGAATTCGCGCAAATCGCCGCGGACATCGCCGGCGAAAAACACCACTTCCGCTTCGTGCAGCTCCCCTTCAATCTCGGAATGACCGAAGCTCTGACGCTCGGCAATCAATCCATCGGCGGTCGCGACCGCACTGTCATGGAAGCCGCCAGCGAATTAGGAATTACACTGGTCGCCAGCGCGTCGCTGCTGCAAGGCCAGGTCGCGCGAAATTTGCCGTCGTTCGTAGCGCAAGCCCTCGGTCTCGAAAACGATGCGGAGCGCGCTCTGCAATTTGTGAGATCGTCGCCTGGAATCACCACAGCGTTGGTAGGAATGTCCCACGTCGAGCACGTCCACGCCAACGCGAAGCTTGTAGGGGTCGCACCCGCCACAGTAGATCAGTTCACGCAACTCTTCAGCCGAGGTGAGGGCGCGTAGGAAGGAATAATTCTGGATTGCGCTCTGTGAGCCATGCGGTGATGGCGCGATCCACCTGATCGAGCTTGCCGACAAAAAAATGATCGGCTTCTTCGACAATCACGATTCTGTTTTCGCCGGCCGCCACGGAAACCACGCTTTTCAATCTCTCAGGTGCTCCGTAAATGTCGTTCGCACCAAGCACAAACAGTTTCGGTTTTTCACAATGCGCCAAATACGAGAAATCTGCGTTGTTCACCGGCGGGCCGAGCCCAATCAGCTGTGTGACTCGCGCATCCTCGCAACCCGCACGAAGACCAACCCAGCACCCGAAACTGAATCCCGCAACGAGAAGCGGAACGTTTGGGAATTCAACAGCAAGAAAATCCAACGCAGCGCGAACATCATTCCTTTCGCCTTCGCCGCGATCGTGCTTCCCTTCGCTCAGACCCGTTCCACGAAAATTGAAACGCAGCACGGGAAGCCCAAGCGCGTCCAGCGATTTTGCGGCTTGATAGACCACTTTGTTGTGCATCGTGCCGCCAAACAGCGGATGCGGATGACACACCAGCGCGGCCAAACGCGGCGAACCCGCGCTGGGACTCCACAAAATGGCTTCCAGCCGCCCTGCGGGTCCTTCGAGAAAGAAATTACGAGATTCGTGCTGTGTGCTCATAAGCCGAGTCAGAAGAAATGCGAGTGTATCGCATCGTGGAGCAAAGTCCGAACTTCCAGGCGGGCTGTGTGAGTAACAGTACTAGTTAAATTACGAGATACCTCAAAGTACACGGTTTGAGCCCAAAAGCTCGTACTAGGACGTAATTTCCTGACTTTCGCGTTGCAGTTTGCGGGTGCCGATGTTAGCTTTCGTTGAAATTCCAGCCCTAGTGGGAGGAGCAATGAGCGATGGGGCCGACCGCCGCGAAGCGCGGCGTTTTAACATGACGCTGCCGCTGCGCGTGCTTCCGAATAAACCGCATGGGTCCGAACTCGCAGCGCAAACCCGGGACGTCAGCTATCGCGGTCTTTACTTCCTTGCCGAAATACAATTTCCCGTCGGCAGCGAAATCGAATTTGTAATCACACTGCCCGAGCAGGTGACGCAATCGGGCGACGTGAATATTCGCTGTCTCGGCCAGATCGTGCGCGTTGAGCCCACTTCAAACGGACGCATGGGCATCGCTGCGAAAATCGAACGCTACGAATTCATGCCCGCCGCCGCTACCGCCGCATAGGTTTTTTCTTTTTTCGTCCGATGGCGAGCGCTGTGCTCGTTCAGAATGCTTTTCAGATCAACCATTCGTGATGACTGCAGGCACTCGCTTGCGGCCACGCTCGACGAGTACAATGGCGTGGGCCGCCTGTTACACGTCTTTGCCATTGGCGCCCATTTCTCCTTGGGGGAATTTATGTATCACTACGACGCGAGCATTGCGCTCGAAGAATTGAAAGAGGATGCGCTTTTGCCGCATCCCGTCAGGCTGCGCGATATGATTCTGCGCACGCAACTTGGCCCGGAAGAGGCGAAAGTGTTGAACCACGAATTTCAGGACTACCTGACGCGTTTTGGCGAGTTGCAAAACGTGGCGCGCGGAGTGCTTGAGAAAATTGCCGCTGGTCGTCGCAAGGCTTCGTGATGCTCGGTGACAGAATTCGAGCGCCGCGCGGATGAAATCGAAACCGCGCGTCCTTCTCTTGTCTGCTTCGTCCGGCGCGGGCCACGTGCGCGCAGCGCAAGCTCTTGAAAAGGCGTTTGCCGCACGCGGCGATTGCACCGTAGAACACATCGACACAATTGAGTACGTCAGCAAACTTTTTCAGCGCGTTTACGACAAGGCTTACATCTCGATGGTTCGGCGCGCGCCGGAATTGATGGGAGTGCTGTACGACCGCCTAGATCAGCCCTGGCATCATCCACGGCGACGTCTTGCCATGGATCGACTAAATACCGGGCCGATGATTCGAATGCTTAAGCGCGTACAGCCGGATTTGTGCGTCGCCACTCATTTTCTGGCTGCGGAAATTGTTGCGTGGCTAATCGCCAAACGAAAATTGCGCGCGCACAACGCTATTGTCGTGACTGACTACGACGTACACGCCATGTGGCTTTGCCGCACTGTGGACCGCTACTACGTGGCCATCAATGAAGCTGCTGAATATTTGGCGCACATCGGCGTACCGCGCGAAAAATTGCGCGTCACCGGAATTCCGGTCGATCCGTTGTTTGCCAAGTCTTTGGATCGTGGAGAAGCGCGGCGCACGCTGGGCCTCGATCCTACTGCGGCTGTGATTTTAATTTCTGCGGGAGGATACGGCATTGGACCCGTCGAACAACTTGTAAGTGATTTACTGGCGCTTCAGAAGCCGTGGCAAATTGTTGCGATCGCTGGCAAAGCGGAAAAAGTTCGTAAGCGCCTCGAGGAAATTTCTCGCGATGCGGGCAAACTTTCTGGCGGCGCCCCGCGACTCGTTCCCGTGGGATTCACCGCGGACATGGACAAGTACATGGCTGCGGCCGATCTTCTCGTTGGCAAAGCGGGCGGTCTCACCACGTCCGAAGCGCTGGCGCGCGCGTTGCCGATGGCGCTGATCGAGCCGATTCCCGGTCAGGAAGAACGCAACGCCGATCATTTACTGGAAGCTGGCGCCGCGATCCGTTGTAACAATTTGCCGGCGGCGGCGTGGAAAATCGCAGGATTACTGGACGATCCGGCCCGCCTGGCAAGAATGCGCGAAGCTTCAAGAACCATGGGCAAGCCCGACGCGGCGGCGGCCATCGCCGAAGATGCTCTGAGGCTGGTAGACTGACGTGGCGATAAAACGACGTAAACTTTAGCTTTCGCATCTATAAGAGTTGCTGAACACGAGTCCCCATGCGACGCAACACACTTTTGATCGATGCCGATGACACGTTGTGGGAGAACAACGTGTTTTTCGAGAAACTCATCGAGGATTTCATCACCCTCGTCGAGCCGTGCGGCTACACGCGCTCGTATATCCGCCATATCCTGAATGAAACGGAACGCAAGAACATCCGGCAGTACGGCTATGGCGTGCGCAGTTTTGGCCGTTCGCTTGAAGAAACGTATCTAAAGCTCGCGGACCAAATGGTGCGGCGCGAAACGCTTGCGCAAATTCATGGCCGGGTCGTCGAACTGGAACGCACGCCGCCGAAAATTCTCGACGGCGTCCCGGAAACGCTTGCTTATCTGACCGAGCGGCACCGGCTGATCTTGTTCACGAAAGGCGAGCCCGCCGAACAGGCGGCGAAAGTGGAGCGTTCCGGGCTGCAGGGCTTTTTCGAATTCATCGAAATCGTCAGCGAAAAAGATCCCGAGACTTACGGCGGCCTGGTGCGCAAATATAAAATCGTGAAGTCCCACGGCTGGATGATTGGCAACAGCCCGCGCAGCGACATTAACCCCGCCCTAAAGATTGGGCTCAACGCCGTCTACATTCCGCACCAGCACACCTGGCAGCTCGAACATGAACCTGTGATGGCGGGCTCTGGAAAACTTGTTATCGTTCCTGCGTTTCGCGAGTTGCGTGGTCATTTTTAGTTCGAACTGTGGGGCCTCTGGGTACATGGATTCGTGCTGGCCGCGGTAAAAAGCGGCAGCAGAGCTGCCGCACTCCAAATAGCTGATTCCAATTTGGATGTTGGAGACGATTGAGTTTGGCGCGAGTCTAATCTCCTCTGAATCTAGCAACGGAGGCTCTCATGGCTACGCCTGGTATTTCCGCTCACACCGACTGGCGGCAGGAATGGTTTGAGTTTGAGGATGCGACTTACCTGAATCTTGCGGGGCAGTCGCCGATGCCGAAAGTTTCGCTGCGCGCGCTGCAAACGGCGCAGGAGTGGAAGAAATTCCCGCATCACAAGCCGGACTCTACTTTCTTCGAAGTTCCAAACCGGATTCGCGCGTCGATTGCGAAACTCATTGGCGGCAAGGCGGAAGAGGTAGCGATTACCACCGGTGCGACCACAGGTATGGCAGCGGTTGCGTTTGGCCTCACCTGGAAGCCGGGCGACGAAATCATTACAGCGAAGGGCGAGTTTCCTCTGCAGTACACGGTTTGGAAACCGATGGAAGAGCGCGAAGGCGTGAAACTGAAAATTGTTGCGCCGCGCGAACGATTTATCACCGCCGATGATTTGCTGGCGGCGATGACGCCGAGAACCCGGCTCGTTTCAGTGAGCCTGGTGCGGTTCGACGATGGTTCGTTGCTGGATGCGGCACGGGTTGCCGAAGCGTGCCATGCGCAGGGCGCTTTGCTTTTGCTGGATGCCAGCCAGTGTTGCGGCACGCTGCCGATGGATGTTGAAAAGCTCGGCGCTGATTTTGTCGTATGCGCGGGTTACAAGGGTCTGCTCAGTCCGTTTGGCACTGGATTTTTTTGGGCCAAGAGCGAGCACATTGCCAACATGCGGCCGGCGCCATTTTACTGGATGGCCGTCGCTGGCTCGGACAATTTTGCCTCGCTCAACTTCGACAATCCGAAGCCCGCTCCGGCAGCAAAGCGATGGGACACTGCGGAGCCAGCCAGCTATTTCAATTTTAACCTTGTGGCGATGGATGTCTCCACGGATTTTGTCGTGCGCGTTGGGCCTGAAACTGTGGCGAAACACAATGGCGCCCTGATCGATCTGATGTTCGAACGCCTGCCAAAAGACCGCTGCGTTCCAAAGAGCCCGCTGGATGCGGCACGCCGAGGCGCCTTTGGATGTTTCGCAGCGCGTTCGCCGGAAAAAACGACCGAGATCTATCAGAAATTGCGCAGCGAAAATATTATCGTCAGTCTGCGCGAAGGGAACATTCGCGTGTCGCCCCATCTTTACAATACGGAACGCGACATCGACCGGTTGATTGCGGTGGTGACTACATGACCGTTGCTAATAATTGGCCGCGGGTTGCCGTCATTGGCGCTGGCGCTGTCGGCGGTTATTTCGGTGGAATGCTCGCGCGAGCGGGCGCTCCGGTAATGATGATTGGCCGCGCCGCGTTTGTCGATGTGGTGAAGAAGAACGGGCTCTTTCTCGACACAGTGCAATTCAAAGAAAGCATTCGCGTTGAAGCTTCGACCGAGTTGACGGATGTTCGCGGCGCGGAGGTCGTTCTTTTTTGCGTGAAGACGACCGACAATGCCGCGACGGCTCGCGCGCTCGCGCCGCTGCTGGCCCCCGGTGCAATTGTCGTTAGCATGCAGAACGGTGTGGACAATGCGGAGCAGATTCGCGGGGCATCGGGGATTGCGGTGCTCTCCGCGGTCGTTTATGTGGCGGCGGCCGTTCCCGAACCAGGGCACGTGAAGCATGCGGGGCGTGGCGATCTGGTGGTGGGGCCGCGGAATCCGCAGAGCGAGCGATTTGCCGCGATGTTCGAACGCGCCGGCGTCAACTGCCGCGTTGCGGACAATATCGAGGGCGAACTTTGGACCAAACTGACCTGGAATTGCGCGCTGAATGCCGTTTCGGCGTTGGGTCACGCGACGTACGGGCAGATTGCGGCAAGTCCCGATGCGCGAAAGCTGGTGGAAACGGCGGTCTATGAACTGCTGGCGGTGGCACGCGCGGCGGGTGTGCATCCGCCAGGGTTTGAAGACCCGCAGGTGGCGCTGGCGGGATCGTTCAAGATCGCGACGCAGTTAGCCGACGCATATTCCTCGACGGCGCAGGATATGATGCGCGGGAAGCGCACGGAGATCGATTCACTGAACGGTTATATTGCTCGGCGCGGCGCAGAGCTTGGGGTACCGACGCCTGTCCACCAAGCCCTCTACACGCTTGTGAAACTTGCAGAAGGTTCGGCTGCTTCCGCAGCAGCGTGACCCCGTTGGTAGTGGGTCAGCTTCCGATTACGCAATTTTACCAGGAGTTGAGGGTCGAAACTCTCTGATACACAAGCCACAAGAGTACGAGCCAAGAGAATATGAAAACGGAGACCACTAATTTTGACGACTTTGTTTTTGCCCACATGTTGCGCATCGAGAAAATCGACCAGCCCTGAAACAGCAACGCCACAACTCCAACGATTAAGGCCACGGAGCCGGATTTGGCGGTGAACAGAATCGCATAGAGCACAATCGTCAAAACCAAAGGGAGAATGGCTATGAACAATGCCCCGTTTTCGATTGGGGAAACTTTACAGCACTGGCTAAGTTGCTGTTTCAACTGTTCAAAACCGTCAACTGCTCGCGGAATAACAAAACCCTTCGGTGGCTCACCACTTCGGACAATCAGGCCCATGCGAGACTCGCCAAGAAAGTTGATTTCACTGAGCAGAAGTTCAATCGGCTGTCGCCCCTCCATCACACGAATAATTTTCCCGTCGGCCAGGTCGAATGACATCTTCTGCCAAACTTTATCAACGCTGTCTCTAATGCTAAACACACAAACGCCCACCATCACCACGATCAACAATCCTATCGCGCTCCAGCCAATGGCGTGACTCAGGCGATCGTCTAGCCATTCAGACTGGGAAAACGCCAAGAAAATCAGCATCAATCCGATTGAACCATAGGCACAAATACGAAACAGTTTCTGATTTGAGCCGAGCGGCACGATGTAGTGGGTCACAACGCGCAGTATACGTCATCAGGGCTCGAGGGCTGGCAGCCGTAATCGGAAACTGACTCTCTGCCACCTCGCTGAGTCCCTCGTGGAAAAATCACCGCATCTGCTAAAGTAACTCTCCGCCGATCAGGCTGCGAGCAGCCTTCCGATCCGCGCGGCATTTCTTCGGAGGATTCATGACTGGGAATTCTGTTCTGCTTCGCTGGGTGTTGTTATCAGCGGTTGCGCTTGGATGCGGGACCGCGAGCTTCGCGCAAACTCAGCTGCCGTCTGACGTTCCCGCGAAGTACGACGCGCCGAAGACTAACTACGACTACGTGAAGCGGGTCGAGATGATTCCGATGCGCGACGGCGTGAAGCTCTACACTGTGATCGTAATTCCAAAAGGCGCCAAGAATGCGCCCATACTTTTTTCGCGCACACCTTACGACGCGGCGCATCGCGCGGCACGCAATCAATCGGAGCACATGCTAGCCATACTGCCGCAAGGAGACGAAGTTTTTGTGGCGGACGGATATATCCGCGTATTCCAAGACGTGCGCGGGAAATACGGCTCGGAAGGCGATTACGTGATGACGCGCCCACTGATCGGGCCGCTGAATCACAGCCAAGTGGATCACTCGACCGACGCCTACGATTCGATCGACTGGCTCGTGAAAAACATTCCCGAATCCAACGGCAAGGTCGGAATGATCGGCAGCTCTTACGAGGGATTCACCGTGGTGATGGCTTTGGTGAATCCGCATCCCGCGCTGAAAGTCGCTGCGCCGATGAGCCCGATGGTGGACGGCTGGATGGGCGATGACTGGTTTCACTTCGGAGCTTTCCGCCAGCCGAACCTCGATTATTTTACTGGCCAGACCGCGGCGCGTGGCGGCGGAGCACCGATGACGCGGGAGGGTTATGACGAGTACGAAAATTTCCGGCGCGGCGGCTCCGCGGGCGATATGGCAAAAGCGGCTGGGATGGATCAACTGCCTTACTGGCGTAGGCTCTCAGAGCATCCTGCTTATGACGATTTCTGGTCAGAGCAAGCGCTCGACAAAATCATGGCGGCCCAACCACTGAAAGTGCCGACTATGTGGATTCAGGGCTTGTGGGATCAGGAAGACATGTGGGGCGCGATTCATTCTTTCCTGGCAATCGAGCCGCACGACACGAATAACAACATGAATTATCTGGTGATGGGCCCCTGGCGGCACAGCGGCGTGAATTATGACGGGTCGACGCTGGGGCCGATGAAGTGGAATGGCGATACCGCGCTGCAATTCCGTCGCGATGTCCTAAAACCGTTTTTCGATCAATATATTTGAAAGATGGAGCGCCGAAGGCGGATACGCCGCCGGTACTGATTTACAACACGGGTGAAAATCATTGGGACCGTTTCAAATCGTGGCCGCTGGCTTGCGAAACGGGATGCGCAACGGTGTCTAAGCCGCTGTATCTGACAGCGGGATTCGGGCTTTCGTTCACTGCTCCCGGAGGAGACGTAAAATCCGCGGCGGCATTCGACGAATATGTTTCTGATCCCGCGAAACCAGTGCCATATATTCCGCGCCCGGTGCGAGGTACTGCCTGGAGCACTTTGCTGCTGCAGGATCAACGCTTCGTCGCGGACCGGCCGGATGTGCTCACCTACACGACACCAGTGTTGACGGAGCCTTTGCGGCTCAGCGGAACTCCGATGGTGCACCTTGTCGCATCCACAAGCGGCACCGACAGCGACTGGGTCGTCAAGCTGATCGATGTGTTTCCCGACGAAGTGCCCAGCTATCCGGAAATGGGCGGCTACCAGCTTTCGATTGCGATGGATATTTTTCGCGGGCGGTACCGCGAGAGCTTTTCCGATCCCAAGCCGATCGCTTCGAATGTGCCTCTGACGTACAAATACATCCTGCCCACCGTGAATCACGTATTTCTGCCGGGACATCGCGTCATGGTACAGGTGCAATCAACCTGGTTTCCGCTCTACGACCGCAATCCACAGAGTTATGTGCCGAATATTTTCTTTGCGAAGCCGCAAGACTACGTGAAGGCCACGCAGCGCGTGTATCACGCGGCGGGAACGGCCAGCTTCATCGACTTGCCGGTTGTGCCGGTGAAGTAATAGGTCAGAAAAACATTTACACAGAGATCGCAGAGAACACAGAGAGCACGGAGAGTTCGTAGCTTAGCGGTCGTCGCGGATTTTGAAGGGGATGTGGGCGATGACTTCGAGGTCAACGGCCGTGCCCGATTTTGAACCGGGCTGGAACTTCCATTGCGCGAAGGCGGACTTGGCGTTGGCGTCGAGCTGAGGATCGAGGCCACGGGCGACTTGAATGCTGTCGACGGAACCGTCGGCGTGAACGACTCCATACAGAACGACTTCACCTTGGACATTTTGCTCGATGAGATCGGGCGGATACTTGGGATCGACTTTTCTGATGGGCACAGGCATCGCGAGCTCCGCGGAAGCGGAAGGAATCGCCGCTGACCCGCCGCCAAGTTCGGCAAAATGCAAAACCCAGCTTCCGCTGGCGCTATTGATATTGGCCATGTTGACGGCGAGAGTGTAAACGCGCTTGGAGGCGAATATTTGTTCCGGCTTCGCGCCGGGGGGAAGCGTCGTGAAGTTAGGAGGACCGGTGCGTTCTTGCGCGTCTTCGGTTTTGGTGTTGGAATCCGGGCGAGTGATCAAGCCGTGCGAGGACGGCAGGCTGAGTTTTGAATGCGCACTTCCCAAGCCAGACACGGCAGCGTTTGGCTGAGGGTTTCCGCCGGTGATGCTGATGCCTACGGGACTCTTTCCGCCGCCATTGCTCGCTGCGGCTGCGCTGCCTGATGAGTCGGAAGCTTTCGGCGAGCCATCGGGTGCGCCGGGCTTGGTACCTTCCGGAGAGATGGAGATGCGCGCGGCGAGATTGCCTTGGGGCGGCTGAACATCCGCCTTCGGCGCTGCCGGCGAGGCGGAAAGGGAGATGAGCGCAGCAGGGTTTCCGGTCGCAGCGGGCTGAGCAGCGCCAAGATCAGGCGCAGCGACGGAGTCGCCAGTTTGCGCACGCTCTGCGACGCGAGGCGCGGCACCTGCGTTGAGATTGAGTTTCGGGCGCGCGGGAGCGTTTGGCGATACTGCGAGATTTAGGTCCGCGGGCTTCTGATCGAAAGTGGGAACATCGGGCAGCGGAGCGGACGTAACTGCGGCGACACGAT
>Ga0210391_10001494_pt1 | contig 21240 bp, 20 predicted proteins | sample IncBWC12OmetaG_FD_160573 | JGI IMG/M metagenome (GOLD analysis project Ga0210391, IMG submission 160573) | Forest soil microbial communities from Barre Woods Harvard Forest LTER site, Petersham, Massachusetts, United States - Inc-BW-C-12-O ...
TCTTTCTCTTCCAGCCGGCGGACGAGCACACGGTCGTGGAGAGGAGTGATATTGACAGCCATTTTTGCGATTCCTCCGATGGTCCCGCACGGGGCGGGATGGTTTGCTGAGTTGTGGCCTTGAGGAAAGCGCCGTTTAGCACTCTCATAAGGCGAGTGCTAATATAGCAAAGAATGATCGGGTGTCAAAGGAATTTTTATGGGTCGACGGGGAGATTCCGATCAGGCCCATGTCTGGTAAGGGCAACAGTATCATAACGGTATGGCTATGGCGCTGAGCTCGAAAATCGAGGGATTCGTTTTAGCTGGTGGACGAAGCGCGCGGATGGGGCGCGAGAAAGCTCTGCTGGATCTGGGCGGGGTGCCGCTGATTGTGCGCACGGCGCGGCTGGTTGAATCGGTGGCCGGATCGGCGACGGTAGTTGGCGAGACGGCTGGTATTCGCGCGCTGGGACTCGCCACCGTGGCCGACGATTGGCCCGGTGTCGGACCGCTGGGCGGAATTGCCACCGCGCTGCGAGTGTCGCGCGCGCCGTGGAGCCTGGTTGTGGCGTGCGACTTGCCGTATCTCACGAAGGCGTGGCTCGACTACCTGGTGTCGCGGGCGCTGGCTTCTGGTGCCGATGCGGTCATCGCCATGAATGCGAGCGGTGCGGAGCCGCTTTGCGCCGCCTATCGCGACAGCGCCGAGTGGGCGATCCGTTCGGCCCTGTCGCTCGGGAATTTAAAAGTCCGCAGCATGCTCGAAAATCTGCGCGGGGAAGTGATCGAACCGGAAGAATGGAAACGATTTGATTCCGACGGGTACCTGTTCAAGAATATGAACTCTCCTGAAGATTACGACCAGGCGCGGGAACGACTGGGCAAGGGCGAGGCGCCTGACCCGGGAGCGGACTCGGACGGACGATGAGCGGCCACTACCTCGAATTCAAGAATGTCTCGAAAGCGTTTGACGGCAACGCGGTGCTGAACGACGTAAGCTTTTTCGTCGATCAGGGCGAAACGGCGGTGATCATGGGCCGCAGCGGTGTGGGGAAGTCCGTGTCACTGAAACTGCTGCTGGGATTTCTGGAGCCGGACGCCGGGCGAATCGTTGTGGCGGGCCAGGACGTTACCGGATGGACGGAAGCGCAGTTTGAAAAAATCCGGCGGCGCGTGACGATGGTTTTTCAGTCGGGGGCGCTTTTTGATTCGCTGACGGTGCGGGAGAACGTGGCGTTTCCGCTGGTGGGGCGCAGCGACAGCGCCCCGGAGGAAGAAATCGACCGCAAGGTCAAAGAGCTGCTCGAGATGCTGGAAGTCGCGGAGTTCGCCGATCGCCTGCCGGCGGATCTGCCGACGGGGACGAAGCGGACCGTGGCGATTGCGCGGGCGCTGGCTGAAAATCCCGAAGCGATTTTATATGACGAGCCGACGACGATGGTCGATCCGCTGATGGCTTCGCACGTGAGCGACCTGATCGTGAAATTGAAACAGACGCTGCACAAGACCTCGATCGTCGTGACGCACGATACGCACTTGGCGAAGAAACTGGCTGACCGCGTGATTTTTCTGAACGAATGCCGGGTGGCGTTTTTCGGCACGTGGACGGAACTGGAAGCCTCGAAGGACCCCTTCTTGCACAATTTCCTGCTGCAGGATGAACTGATACCCGCGCTGGACGAGACCGCGTGAGCGACCACAACTCATCCGATCCCAAGAATCAGCTGCGTCGTGCGATCGGACCGTGGGATTTGCTGCTGTTCAACGTGGCGTCCGTGCTGGGGCCGCGGTGGATTGCCGTGGCCGCGAACAACGGCACGTCGTCGATCAGTCTGTGGGTGCTGGCCGCAGTTTTGTTCTTTCTGCCAACCACGTTCATCCTGACCGAACTTTCCACGCGCTTCCCCGAAGAGGGCGGGCTGTATGTCTGGACGAAAAAGGCGTTCGGAGAATTCCACGGGTTCGTGGCTGGATGGACGTACTGGGTTTACACGGTTTTTTATTTTCCCGGACTGTTGATGGCGAGCGTGGCGATGTGCGTGTATGTGGGCGGGAACGAAGCGGCGCATCTGGCGGACAATCGAACGTTTCTATTGGCCGGTTCATTTCTACTGCTGTTCGCGGCCGTGGCGCTGAATATCGTGGGCGTGGGAATCGGCAAGTGGCTGCAGAACTGCGGCGGCATCGGGACCTACGTTCCGCTGCTGATGCTCGTGGGTATGGGGGTCTACCTGTGGCGGACGCATGGAGCAGCCACACATTTCACCTGGGCGAACATGCTGCCGCAGTGGAATTGGAGCACCCTGAATTTCTGGCCGAAGATTGCGTTTGCCTACAGCGGTCTGGAGCTGGCTTCGTCGATGAGCGAGGAGGTCCGCAATCCTCGGACGACTTTTCCGCGGGCCATCGTCGGGTCGGCCATTTCGATTGTCTTGATTTACGTGGCGGCGACCATGGCGCTGCTGGCGATTCTGCCGGGGAATATGGTCGATCCGAAGAGCGGCGTGTTTCAAGCGCTGACGGCGGGATCCACGACGCTGCATATCGCGTTCTTTGGCATCTTCGCGGCGATTCTGGTGGTGTTCGGGAATGCGGGCGGCGTGGGCGCGACGGTGGCGGGCGTAGCGCGAATTCCTTTCGTGGTGGGGATCGACCGCTACATGCCGGCCGCGTTTGGGTGGATTCATCCAAAGTGGAAGACTCCCTGGGTCGCGATGCTGGTGCAGGCGGGAGTTTCGCTGACGATTCTGCTGGTAATACAGTTGGATCATACGGCGGACAACGCGTACTACTGGCTGGTGGACGCGTCGAATATTCTGTATTTCATACCATTCGTCTACATCTACGCGGCTGTTATTCGGCTGGCTTACATTGAAAATCGCGATGCGAGCGGCGACGCCGTGCTGATACCCGGCGGGAAATTCGGAGTGTGGCTGGCGGGATCCGTGGCGATGGTGGTTACCGTCCTCGCAATCGCGTTGTCGTTTATCCCGTCGGCGACGGAAACAAGGAAGTGGCTATTTGAGGTCCAGCTGCTCGGGGGAACGCTTGGATTTATCGGGATCGGGCTTATTCTTTATTATCGGGGATGGAGTGCCAAGAAGCGCGAGGCCACTCTGCGAGCGGCTGATTAGGCTTATGGGCGGATTGAGTTGCCGTACGCCCGGATGGAAGCTGACATTCAACAGAGACTCTACCGAGAAGACACAGGGATTACGGAGTAAGGCTGGAACCCGCCGCCGAGATGCAGAGGGCGTAGAGTGATTCAAGCGCGCCAGTCGTGAGACTCGCGCTCCCAGATTTAAATTCGGGAGTTACGTCGACTTCAATCAGCCTTGTCTTGCGACCACGCATGAATTCTCCACTTATTTTTCGGGCGAGCTTTCGCACCGGCATCACGCTGAAGGGAATTGACGGCCTGCTGGAGGCTATCGGCGGGGTCCTGCTGTGGTTCATCAAGCCGGAACAGCTTGGCACGACCCTGCAGGAAATCTTTGAACACGAACTGCTGCGCGATCCGCACGATATTCTGGCGAGGCACCTGTTGCATACGTCCGAGAGAATCGCCCAGAGCGACGCTCTGTTCGCTTCCATCTTCTTGTTGAGCCACGGGCTGGTGAAGGCGCTGCTGTCGGTACTGCTGTGGATGAACAAGCTGTGGGCGTATCCGCTGGCGATTGTGGTTTTTTCGGCTTTCGCGGTGTTTGGGATTTATCGTTACATGCACACGCACGCCACGCTTCTGATCGTGATCGCGGTGTTTGATTTGCTGATCGTGTATCTCACCTGGGAAGAGTACGGCGTCGAAAGGAAAAAGCGCGCCGCGGGGAAGAATTAGCCAATCGCGCCGATGGGGACATTGGCGATCCCAGGATTGCTAGCGTTTCGGCAGCAGGCTTTCCACGTACTTGGCCAGGATGTCGATTTCGAGATTCACTGCGTCGCCGGGCTTCATCACGCGGACATTCGTGTGCGCGTGCGTGAATGGGACCACCGCGATGTCCGCCACTCCTTCGTGCCAGCGGGCTACTGTCAGGCTGATGCCGTCGACGGCGATCGATCCTTTCTCGACCACGTAGCGGCGCAAATCCTCCGGCACTTCGATCGAGAGCCACCAGCTTTCCCCTTCCGGCACCAATTTCGCCACGCGGCCCACTCCGTCCACATGGCCTTGCACGAAATGTCCTCCCAGGCGCGCACCCGCGGCCAACGGCCGCTCGAGATTCACGATGTCGCCGGCCTTTTTCTCGCTGAACGAGGTGCGGCTCAGCGTCTCTGGGGATAGATCGGCGGAAAAGTGATCGCTCGCCAACTCGGCGACAGTGAGGCAGCAGCCGTCGACGGCGATGCTGTCGCCGCGCTTCGTCTCGGCGGCGATTCCCGGCGCCTCGGCCAGGCTCAGGCGCATGCGGGCATCGCTGCCGCGGCGGTCGAGCGCGTCAATTTTTCCCGCGGCTTCGATAATTCCCGTAAACATCGTGTAGATATCCTTGCACGGCGAAATCGGGCGCGTGCTGGTGGATCGTTACGTTTTGAAGCGCCCCCCGCTTCGATCCCGACTTGCCCGCCGAAGTGCGGGCGAAGGGAACGCCTCCGGAGCCCATGAGCCTGGGAGCATAGAAGAGAACGACCTTGTCGACAATGTCGGCTTCGAGCGCGGCGCCATTGAGCGCGGCTCCGGCTTCGATGATGGCATGCAGGATCTCGCGGCGTCCGAGCTCGGCGACGACCGTATCCAGGCAGACGCGGCCGCGGCGATTTCTGGTGCGGAAGATTTCAACGCCGGCTCTCGCGAGCGCGCGGGCTTTCGCCGACGCCGGCGATTGCGTGGTGAAGACGAGCACGTCGCCGTCGGATGACCTTGCGACATGCGATTTCAGCGGAAGCCGCAGGCGCGAATCGAGAATCACGCGCAGAAGCTTGCGGCGGCGCGGTTCGCCGGTGCGATCAGTCAGGAAAGGATCATCCGCCAACACCGTGCCGATACCGGTGAGGATTGCGTCGGCCGAATGGCGGAGGCGCTGGACAGCTTCGTGCGCCGCCTGGCCCGTGATGGGCGTGGACCCGCCGGGGCGTGCCGAGATTTGTCCGTCGAGCGTGAGCGCCGATTTCAGCGTGACGAACGGGAGCTTCCTACGAATCCATTTCGCGAAGTCCTCGTTCAGTTCGCGGGCCTGTGCTTCGCTGACGCCGGTTTGGACCTCGATGCCGGCGGATCTGAGTTCGTCCAAGCCGCGGCCGGCGACGGCCGGATTCGGGTCGGCCATCGCGGTGACCACCCGCGCAATTCCGGCGGCGATGATAGCTTTCGTGCAGGGTCCGGTGCGTCCACTGGTGCAGCACGGTTCGAGAGTGACGTACAGCGTGGCGCCGCGAGCCCTCTCGCCGGCCTGTTTGAGCGCGACGATTTCGGCATGATCGCGGTTGTCGTAAACGTGAAAACCTTCGCCGACCTTTTGATGCCCGCGCACGACGATAGCGCCAACGCGCGGATTCGGATGCGCGAGAGCCGTGGCGCGCGTGGCCAGTTCGAGTGCGCGACGCATCAGCGTAGCGTACGCGGCGGGCGGTGTCGCGTCGCTAGTCGAAGAGGGAATTGACATAGGTTTGCGCGTCGAAGGGGACGAGATCGTCGATTTGTTCTCCGGTGCCGACGAAACGAATCGGCAGATCGAGCTCGCGGGCGATGGCCACGACAATGCCGCCTTTTGCGGTACCGTCGAGCTTGGTGAGCACGATGCCGGTGACGCCGGCGTGGCTCCAGAATTCGCGCGCCTGGTTGAGGCCATTCTGGCCGGTGGTCGCGTCGAGCACGAGCCAGACTTCGTGCGGCGCACCCGGGACGAGTTTGGCGGCGGTGCGCTTCATTTTGTCGAGCTCGGCCATGAGATTTGATTTCGTGTGCAGACGGCCGGCGGTATCCACAATGACGACGTCGGCGGCGCGGGATCGCGCGGCGGAAAGCGCGTCGTAGATCACCGCGGAGGGATCGGCGCCGGATTTTTGCTTGATGATTTCAACGCTTGAGCGGCGCGCCCAGATTTCGAGCTGTTCGATGGCGGCGGCGCGAAAGGTGTCGGCGGCGCAGAGGATGACGGTGGCGCCTTCTTTTTTCCATCGATGGGCGAGCTTGCCGATGGTGGTGGTCTTGCCGGTGCCGTTGACACCGACGACGAAGAGAACCCGCGGCGCGGCGACATTCGCGCCATCCGTGTTGACGCCGGCTGGCCGGCTGAGGATCCCTACGATCTGGCGCTTGAGTTCCTGGCGAAGCTGATCGGCATCGTCGATTTTGTGTTCGTTGACCTGCTCGCGGAGCGCGGCGAGGACTTCTTTGGTGGTACGCACGCCGATATCAGCGCTCAGCAGCGCGGATTCGAGCTCCTTCAACAGCTGCGGATCGACGGGGCGGTTGCCGGTGAGCAGCTGTTCGACACGCGCGGAAAGCTCCGTCCGCGTTTTGGAGACGGATTGTTTGAGCCGCTCGAGAAGCGAAGGACCCGATTTTCCGAATAGGGAGATCATGAATGCTGGCGCCTGTTTTCGAGCGATTATTTTAGCAGGGGATGAACCGGCGTGCCGCGGTAAAGGCCTCGGAGCTACAGGCAGGCTTCAGTCGGAGACGATTCCGCCGAAGCTTCGCCAGCGCGCGCCGTCGAACTGCATCAGGAAGAATTGGTGGATGGGTTGGAAGTCCGTTGGCGTGGTGCGGAATTTGATGCCTGCGCGCAGCATCGGAACCGCAAGGTCAAGATGGGATGCTTGCCTCATGACGTTGGCACGCGTGAGGTCGTTCCCGCATTTCGTAAGCAGCTCGACCAGAGCTTCGGCGCGCTCGTAGCCCGCGACGTTATTCTGGTCACGCAAGCTGGCTTGCGGATTGTATTGGTGCATCCAGCTGACAAAGTCGCGCACCTCGGGATCGGCCTGCTCGAAGTCCCTCAGCCAGCCTTTGGAACGCGCGTTGGTGACGACGCCGGCGCTCTTCTCGAGTCCGGCCGGTTCGAGAAACGCGGCGACGGAAAGCGACGCGTTGGGAATGAACTGCATCGGATGCCAGTCGAGATCGTAGGCCTTGCGAATCGCCTGGGTGGCGAACGGGCCAATCGCGAAATTCAGAAAGATATCGGCGCCGGAATCTCTGAGCGCCTGGATTTGCGCATCGAGGCTTGCATCCGACGGCGAGTAAGAAAGTTCCTTCACGATGATGGCGGAGGCTTTCGAGACGAGGCCGTCGTGGGCGCCCGCGAGATAGTCCCGGCCGGAATCGTCGTTGGCATAGAGGATGCCGATTTTCGCGTCCGGCTTGATCTGCAAAATATATTTCGCGTACGCGGCGCCCTCGCTGCGGAAGGATGCGTCGAAGCCCATGGTCCAGGGAAAATGAGCGGGATCGTTGAACACCGACGAGCTCGTGTCGATGAAAAGCTGCGGGACCTGCCGATCGTTGAGGTAAGGCCGGATCGCCAGATTGGTGTCGGTGCCAAGCGAGCCGAAGATGAGCAGGACGTGTTCTTCCTCGACCAGCTTGTGCGCCAGGACGAGCGAAGTGGCGGGGTCGGACGCACTGTCGAGCGAAATGAAATTGATTTTTCGGCCGCTTACGCCGCCGTGATCGTTGATCATCTGGAAGTAGGCGGCTTCCGCGTGGCCGATGGCTCCATACGGCGAGGCCCAGCCCGTGTAGGTCATGATGTTGCCGATCCTGATTTCGGTGTCGCTGACGCCCGGGTCGTATTTCTTGTCGGGAAGCGAACACAATGGCGCAGCCGCCGCGAGAATCGCTAGGAGGGCGAACAGCGCGCGCAATCGTTGGCGTGGAATGGGGCGCTTCGTGGCCATCGGCGATATCCTAACACGGCGCGCTGGGACGAATCCGGCGCGCGCAACTCTATAAATAACCGGTGATTGATGCTAGCGTCGAGGTGCCGTTGTACATTCTGACGCGGCGGGTGCCATGGTTGAGCGATTCGTGTTTTCCGATCTGCGCGAGCTGTTCGCCAAGGCGAACGAGGAAAAGTCCGGCGACCAACTGGCCGGCATCGCCGCGCGGTCCGAGCGTGAGCGCGTGGCGGCGAAGCGCCGGATTGCCGATCTGACGCTCGCCGAAATCGTGGCCGCCCCGCTGATTGACCCCTCCGAGGACGAAGTTTCCCGCTTGCTTCTCGATTCCTACGATCGCGAGGGCTTCGCGCCGCTGAAGAGCCTGACTGTCGGTGAGCTGCGCGAGACGCTCCTGGACGATGCCACGGGCGAGACGGAGCTGGGCCGGCTCGAACACGCGCTGATTCCGGAAATCGCGGCGGCGCTGGCGAAAATCATGAGCAACAAGGATCTGGTGCTCGCGGCGGCGAAGATTCGCAACGTGACGCGGTGCCGCAATACGATGGGCGAGCACGGCGTACTCGGAATCCGCGTACAGCCGAATCATCCGGTGGACGATATCGGCGGAATTCTGCTCGCGGCTTTCGAGGGCCTGCTGTACGGCTGCGGCGACGCGGTGATCGGCGTCAACCCAGCCTCGGATTCGGTGGAAACGGTCGGCGCGATCCTGCGCGCGCTCGAGCGGCTGGTCGAAACGTATCAGGCGCCGACGCAGACCTGCTGCCTGGCGCACATCAGCGCACAGCTTTCGGCGATGGAGGGTGGCGCGCCGGTCGATCTGCTGTTTCAATCAATCGCCGGGACGGAGAAAGCGAACCGCAGCTTCGGAATTTCGCTGGCGACGCTTCGCGAGGGACGCGAGCGCGTGCTCGAACACCATCGTGGACGCGAAGTGAAGTGGGTAGGCTCGCAGGCGATGTATTTCGAGACGGGGCAGGGGAGCGCTCTCTCGGCGGAGGCGCATCTCGGCGTCGATCAGCTGACGCTGGAGGCGCGCGCGTACGGAGTGGCGCGGGCGTTCGATCCGTTTATCGTCAACAGCGTCGTCGGCTTCATCGGTCCGGAATACCTTTACGACGAGCGGCAGATTATCCGCGCTGGCCTGGAAGATCACTTCATGGGCAAGCTGCTGGGCCTGCCGATGGGCTGCGACGTCTGTTACACGAACCATGCCGCGGCCGATCAGAATTCCGCCGACAATTTGCTGCTGCTGCTGGGCGCGGCCGGCTGCAACTATTTCATGGGCGTGCCGTGTTCAGACGACGTGATGCTGAACTATCAATCGACGAGCTATCACGACGCGCTTGCCGTGCGCCGCCTTTTCAATCTGCGGCCTGCGCCGGAGTTTCTCGCGTGGCTGGAATCGAGCGGGATCTATCGCGGATCTCAGCCCGCGCTGTTGGATGCGCCGGCACGCCGGCAGCTGATGCAGAAGCTCGAAACGTCGCTCGGCGAGATTGCCTGAATGGTGCGCGACCGGTCGCTTGCGGCTGCGGAAATTCCAGAGATCCTGCGCAAGATCCGCGCGCGGACGCCGGCGCGGCTGCTGGCGGGGCGCGCCGGGGCGGCCTACCGTACGGAAACGCAGCTTCAGTTGCGCGAGGCTCATGCGGCGGCGCGCGATGCCGTGCGCGCAGAGCTTGAATTGAGGGCGGTATTCGGCGAGGCATTTCTCGAGCGCTGGAAATTGCTCGAGCTTTCCACGCTGGCGCGGCTGAAAAATGAGTATCTGCTGCGGCCGGATCTGGGCCGTCATTTTGACGGCGCCTCGGGCGCGAAATTGCGGGCCGACTGCCCGCGTGGCGCCGATTTTCAGATCGCCCTCGGCGATGGACTCTCGGTGCCGGCAGTCGCCGCGCAGGTACCGGAGCTTCTGCCGCTGCTCGTCGATGGTGCCGACGCGCGAGGATGGAAGCGGGGGCGAGTGATCGTGATTCACCGGTGTCGCGTGGGTATTTTGAATGAGATCGGCGAAGCGCTCGACCCGCGCGTTACCGTGCTGCTGATTGGCGAGCGGCCGGGATTGGCCACCGCGGAGAGCTTGTCGGCGTATATGGCCTACCGGCCGCGTCCCGGGCATACGGATGCCGATCGGAATCTCATTTCGAATATTCACAGCCGAGGATTGAGCGCGAGCGAAGCCGCGGCGCGGATTCTGAATTTTGCGGACCGAATGATGAAGGCGGGAGCGAGCGGATTCAAGCTGCGTGAAGAAAAGGCCGTGATCGACGGCGGACGATTTGGTAGCCCGTAGATCGAAGCTCCGGGAAACGTCCGTCGATTCCTCCGAGCTTGCGGGCTATTCGATGACGCTGCGTGGTTCGCAAGAGCACCGACAGGCTTGTCGCTGCCACCCCAAAACCGATCATACTTCTACGAGCGTGGCGGAGAGGCGGAGCTGGCCGGCGGCGATGGCCTTTTCCAACGCGGCAACGACATTGGCATCGAATTTCGACGTGGCGAGGGAGCGGATGCGCTCGAGCGCATAGTCGAGATCCATGGCGGATTGGTAGGGGCGGTTTGTGGTGATGGCGTCGAACGTGTCCGCCACGGCGATGATGCGCGCCATCATCGGAATCGAATCGCCGGCGAGGCCGTAGGGGTAGCCACCCCCGTCCATGCGCTCATGGTGCAGCTCGATGCCCGGCAGCATGTCTTTCAGCTGCGCGACGGGGCGCATGATGTTCGCGCCTTTCACCGTATGCTGCTTCATCAGCTCGAATTCCTCGTCGGTCAGCTTGCCGGGCTTTTTCAGCACGCGGTCTTCCACGCCGATTTTGCCAACGTCGTGCAGCAGAGCGGAAATGCGCAGACGGTCGAGCTCTTCGGCATTCAGGCCGAGACCGTCGCCCAAAATCAACGAGTACTTCGCCACGCGGCCGGAATGGCCACGGGTGTAGGGATCCTTTTCGTCGATGGCCGCCGCGAGCATGCGGATGGAGCCGAGAAAGAGTTCGCGGTTCTCTCCGGCCGCCAGTTTCAGCTTGTCGACATAGTCCTCGATATCGCCCGCCATCTTGTTGAACGTTTCCGACAGCTCGCCGATTTCGGCCGTGCCCGTCACGGGAACGCGCTCGTGAAATTCCGCCCGGCTGATGGCCCGGACGGATTCGACCAGGCTGCGAATCGGACCGGTGATGCGCAGCGCGAAGAGATATCCGAGCACAAGCGCGACGAACGTGACGCCGACGACGAAACGCAGCGCTTCGGCTGTCAGCTCGTTCACGCCGGCGTCGATTCGCGCGTCATCCAGGCTACGCTGCGCGATCACCGCCCAGCCCAGCTCCGGAATGGTGCTATAGGTGCCGATCATTTCGACCGAGTGTCGATTGTCCTTGGAAGGGACGAAGAAATTCGTAGTCTGCGTGGCGCGAAGCTCGCGCGGCAGTTCGGCGATCTGTCTGGCCAGAGGCGAACTGGATGTCACGTCGCGGCCCGGCACCATCTCGAACGGGTCCGGGTACGCCACGATCTGTCCGTGCACGTTGACGATGTACACCTTGCGATCGCGCACGCTCGCATCGCGCAGGCGCGCCTGGAGCTGGTCGAGCGAAACGACGGCGCTGAGCATTCCGGCGAATTGGCCGTCGGTGAGAAGCGGCACGGAGACGACGAGTGCCGGGCGATTGTCCTGCCCGAGCGCAAACGGCTCACTGAGCGAATCGAAGCCCTGCATGCTCGACGTGAACGCGCGCTTCCAAGCGGCCTCAACGAAGGGATCGCGGTCGGCGCTAACGCTGCCCGCCGAGGGCCCCTTGGCGTCCTTGTTCACCGCGGTCACGTAGAGGATGTCGGAATTGCTTTCGACGAACGTCTGGAGCATGCGCGCGAGCTGCGGGGCGTGCGACGGATCATCGACGTTCTGGATCCAGCCGGTCAGCGCCAGCGTCTGACGCTGGCTCAGCAGCTGCTCTCGCAGGTTTTGCTCGAATTGCAGGGTTTCGTTTGCCAGCGAACGCGTGATTTCGCTCTGCTGCACCCGCTCGGTGTCCTGCAGCTTTCCCTCGCTCAGGTGCAGAGCCTGCCGGTGATAGAGCCACAACGGCGTCACGCTGACGAGCAGCAGCGCGCCCATGACGATCCACAGAATGCGCAGACGTCGCGTCGTAAATCGTTTGAGGGGTGGCCTGGGCATAATTTCCCGCATGAAAATGCTAGCGGAGCGCAACGGGCGTTACAACGGGACTCTGGTACAGGCGGTGTTGAATAAGCCACGGCTTATGTGGGGATTGGCGGATCCCGGAACCATCGAAAACCGGCTGAATCGCGCCGCTATTTGGAGCCCAGCCGCGATTCGGTGCCGGCGGCGAGGCGGCCTATGTTCTGGCGGTGCTTGGCGATGATGAGAGCCGCGATCAGGATGGTCCCCACGCTGACGTAGGTCGGCGGCGCATGGCCTCGTTCGTAGAAGAGGTAGACAAGGACGGGCATGGCGCCCGCTGCAAAGATAGAAGCAAGCGACGAATACCGCCAGAAGGCGACCACGAGCAGCCAGATTGCCGCGGCGGCGGCGACGGCTTGCCAACAGATCGGGAGCATCACGCCCAGGCCGGTGGCGACGCCTTTGCCGCCTTTCCAGCGGAGCCACAGCGGAAATACGTGGCCGGCGACTGCAGCGGCCGCTGCGGCGATCATCCAGCGGGTGTTCCCGCCGGTCGCGCGCGCGGCGAGCCAAACCGCCAGATAGCCCTTGCCGGCGTCCAGAAGCAGCGTCAGGACGCCGGCGCCGGCGCCGGCGTTGCGCGCTACGTTGGCCGCGCCGATGTTGCCGCTGCCGGCGGCACGAATGTCGCCGCCGCCCGTTGCTTTCACGACCAGCAGGCCAAAGGGGATCGACCCGAGCAGGTAAGCGATACCGACGAGCGCGTAGGGGTTCACGCCGCGGTCCTGACGAACGAATAGCTCTGAATTTTGCGATATTCGGCGCCGCCGGGTTTGAGATTGCTCTCGAAGAGGTGAAATTCTGTTTCGCGCGACGAGCCGAAATCGCGTCGGGCCCACTCCTCGGACTTTTTCGCGAGCGCGCTCACGCCTTCCGCTGATTTGAATCTCGCCAGCGTCAGATGCGGCACAAAGGCGCGCTCCTCACGCGGAATTCCCAGCGGCTCGAGCGATCGCTCGATGTCGGCGGCCAACATCGCGAGATTCGCGGACGCTTCGATGCCGCACCACAGGACGCGGGGGCGGCGCGCATTCGGAAAAAACCCGATCCGGCGATAGCGGATATCGACCGGCGCGGCCGATTTCACCGTTGCCAACGCCGCACGCGCTGCACCGAATTTTTCGGCGTCTGCGTCCCCGATCGCGTGGCCGATAAATTTCAGTGTCACGTGCATCCCTTCCGCTCTTGCCCAACTTGCCCCGTAGCCGAACGGCTTCAGTTGCGCCATCCGATCGATCAGCGCCGCACGCACGTCGCCCGGCAATTCGAGCGCGACGAAAAGCCGCATCGCTAGGCGCGACCGTGAGCGGGAAAGAGAAAGTACCGGCGCACCAAGTCCAGGGCGCGCTGCGTCGAAAACATGCGGATGCGCTCGCGGTCTCCCGGCAGCTGGATCGCGGTTTCCCGCGCTCCCCGCTGGTCTGCAATGGCCAGGTGCACCAGACCCACGGGCTTTTCCGGCGTACCGCCGCCCGGGCCGGCGATCCCGGTGACGCCCAAGCCCAGCGTCGCGCCGGTACGCTTGCGAATTCCGGACGCCAAAGCCTGTGCGACCTCCGCGCTCACCGCACCTTTCGACTCGATCAGCTCCGCGGGCACGCCGGCCATGCTCGTCTTCAGATCGTTGCTGTAGACGACCGCACCGCCCAGGAAATACGCCGAGCTGCCAGCCACGCTCGTCAGCCGTTCGGCGAGTAGGCCGCCGGTGCAGCTCTCGGCGACGGCTATTGTGGCGTGATTCTCGATGAGCAAATGCGCCACGATCTGCTCGAGCGATTCGCCTTTCGTCGAAAACAGATATTCGCCAAGCGCCAGCGACATGCGGCTGACCATCTCGTCCAGCATTTTTTCCGCTTTGGCGGGATCGCCCGACCACACACGCGGATGAAGCTGAATGCCGGTTGGCGCGGCCAGGATGGTGGTGTCGGAATCGGGGTATTCCGCGTAGAGCGGTGAGACGCGTTGCTCCACATCGGATTCGAAAATTCCCGTGATGCGCAGCTCGCGCGTGTAAAGCCGCTCGGGCAGGCCTAGCGCCAGCAGGCGCGGCTTCACTTCGCGCTCCATCAGCTCGCGGAGCTCAGCCGGAACGCCGGGGAGAAGCACGATGATTTTTCCGCGTGATTCGATCCACAGGCCGGGCGCCGTGCCCCGCGGATTCTTCAGCACCACAGCGCCTTCGATCACCTGCGCCTGGCGTTCGTTGATCTGGGGCATCGCGCGGCCGAAGCGGCGGAAACGCTCGCGAATCGATTGCAGCACTTCGTCGTTGACGTAGAGCTTGCGGCCCAGCAGGTCGGCAACGGTTTGGCGCGTGCGGTCGTCCTCGGTAGGGCCGAGCCCGCCGGAGGAGACGACCACGTCGGCGCGGCCGAGCGCGTGGCGGAACGAGAGGCACATCTCATCGGGCGCGTCGCCCACCACGGCTTTGTGCACCACGCGCAGCCCCACCTGGTTCAGCTCCGAGGTAAGGAAAAGGGAATTGGTGTCGAGACGAAACGGAGTGAGCAGCTCGGATCCGACTGCGATGATCTCGGCCTTCATGTCCTAAGAGTTTTACTCGATGAAGGCGAACAAGCGCAAGCCGGGGAAAAAGACGTGACACCCAGTTCACAGGGAACCCGCCGAAGGACGGAGGGAAAACCAAAGAATCCGCGGCGGAAACGCATAGAAAAACGCGAAGCCGTTAGACCGTCATCAAAAGGCCCTCGACGTCCCAGTCGAGAGCGAACAGCGCGTTGTGCGTGGTGATGAACGCGCGATGCGTAGGCAGCAGCGCGAGGCCGACGATGTTGCTGCCGCCGAGGACGATTTCGGGCTGCGCGTCGGGCGTGAGCCGCACGATCCCGCGCCGTCCGCTGAACGAAGCCGCCACGTACAGGTTCCCCGCGCGATCGAACGCCAGACCCTGCGGGCGACCGAGTCCCCGGTAGAACGTGCTGACTTCGCCGGCCGGCGTGATGCGATAGACGCGCTCGAAGCTCGACGTAGTCGGGCCGGTGACGTAAAGATCGCCGGACGGGCTGAACGCCAGATGATACGCGGCGAGCGAGGGTTCCAGCGTGGCGAAAACGAAAATTTCACGGCCCGGCCCGATCTTGAAAATCGTACCGCTGCGGTCGCCGCAATAGAGATTCCCCGTGCGGTCGAACGCCAGCCCGGTCGCCACGCCCATCCCCTCGATCCACTGCATCGACTGGCCCTCGGGCGAAACGCGGTGAATCGTCCCTTCATGCCTGCAGGAAACGAAAAGGTTCCCGTCGCGATCAATCGCCAGCCCCGTCGGATTCATCAGGTCAGTCGTGTAGGGTTTCACCACGTGGTTCGAAGTAACCTTGTACAGTGACACCGGGACTTTCTGCCCGCGCTGTCCGCTGAAGGTCACATAAACGTTGCCGCTCGCATCCACGGCCGGGTTGCCAACCGGATGCAGGTTGTCGGCGATCTGGGTGCCAAGCGAGATCGGGAATGGCGAGCTTTCAATCGCGCCCATTTTCACGCGTACTGCCCCGCCCGAAGCCCCCTCCGGCACCGACGCGATGAGCCTGTTCTCCGAAGCCAGCATCACGGTGGCATCGGTCAGGCCAAACTGCACCTGCGCCCGCGTATGATTTCGCGCGCCAAAGCCGCTTCCGACGAGCGCCACTTCGCCGCCCGGCAGCGCCGCGGCCGGCTTTACGCTTTCGATTTTGGGGACGCCGTTCATCATGAGGACCGTTTCGTGTTCCGAGTCGAGCGCCGAGAGTTTGAAGCGCAATTCCCGAGCCGGCTCACAGTCCGGCCACTCGCGCGAGCCACAGCAGGATCGCCGCGTAGAACCCGGCGATCCAATCGTCGGCCATGATTCCCAAGCCGCCCGGAAGCGATTCCGCCTGTCGCGCGGGGAAAGGCTTCCAAATATCGAACGCACGAAAAAGTATAAAACCCAGCAGTAGATATTTCCAGTAGAGCGCCGAATGCCAGGTAATGTTCCCCAGCAAAGAGGCCTCGATCGCGCGATGGGGAACGAAGAACGGGAGCCCGCAGCCGACCATGATCGTCAAATATTGTCCCGAGACTTCGTCGATCACGACGCGTTGCGGGTCGTGGGTGTCCCAAAACCGTGCCGCTCGACTCGCGCTCCAAACCCCCATGACGCACGTAGCCAGGAACACGGCCAGATGCACCCGCGGATCGTAGTCGAGCAGAAAGTTGCCGTAGGGAATCGTCGCGACAGACATGCCCACGGCGGTGACCAGCGCGACGCCGCCGACCGAGCCCCACGTGCCCGGCGCTTTGGGAAGATAGCCGAGGCCGCCGGCCGTGGCGATCAGCAGCGCGAAGCGCGGCTTCTTTCGCGGCTGCGCGGCGTCGGGGGATGACGAGACAGTCGTCGCGCTCACTTCCTTGCGTCCTCGTCCTCGCCGGAAATATCCTTCTCCAAATTTTCAAACATGGACTCGTCGAAAGCGGGCGAGCTGATCACGTATTTCTCGCTGGCCCAGTTGCCCAGATCAAGCAGCTTGCACCGCTCGCTGCAAAACGGGAAATCGGCGCCCGTTTCCGACTCGGTCGGCTTCTTGCAGATGGGGCAGGTCGCCTTCACTCGATGAGGATACCGCAAACGGTCATTTCTGCGCGGCTATTGCTTCTTTTCGCTGGCGGTGGCCAGGCTGCCGCCGCTGCGTGCCTCTGTCGACACGCCGGGGTCGATGCCCAGATGCACCATGCCCAGGTAGTGCGCGGTGCGCTCGAATTGCGACGAAAGATGCCCGCGGTAAATCGACGCGTCGCGATAGTAGCGCTGCATCCGCTCTCCGTCCTTGGCGGCGCTCGAGCCCGACGTGCGGAACATCAGCTCAATCGCTTCCCACGAGAGCCGCCCGGCGTGTTGCAGGCTGGTGACGAGCTTTAAATCTTCCTCGAGAGAGAACGGCTCGCCGCCCTCGAATCCGCGCCGGCAGTATTCCATGTAGACATCGGCGGAATGCAGCACCAGCCGCTCTGCCGCGTCGAGCATGCCGAGCGCGAGTCCGACGTAGCGCTGGTAATCCGGATGCGTGTAACGCGGCTGGATCGGAGGATAGAGCGTATTCTTGGTGCGGGTCAGGTGAATGTATTCGTCGAGCGCCGCGTATCCCAGGCCCACCAGAATGGCATCGAGCTCCGCGCGGAAAAACGAAAGGCAGCGGCCGGCGTACATCGGATTGCCGTGAAGGCGCGAGCCAGGCGTACCGTGCGCGATATCGGGATTCAGCATGTCCAGCGGAATCACGTGGTTCGCGGGCAGGCGGGCGCCTTCGACCAAGATGGAGTTCGAGCCGCTGCCGCGCATTCCCAGAATGGCGCCCCAGTCATCGAGCATGGTCCACTGGGCGCGGGGGATCAGCGCGACTCCCGCTCGTGGAGGACCGCCGGCGTCGCCTGAAACCAGCACCGTTGGCAAAAAGTGCGTGGCGTAGGGCGCGCCGCTCGCATAACCCCATTTGCCTTGTACCAGCCAGCCGCCGTCGGAGGTGGGCGTAGCGGTTCCTCCCGGCGCTGCGACGGAGGGGCCGTGGAAATTTCCCTCGGGACCGAAGCCGGCCGCCTGCGCTCCTTCGCTGAAGTACGCGCCGAGCATCAACGCATGACCCGCTCCCAGAATCACGCACCAGCCCGTTGACGGATCGCCGCGCGAAAGCTCGATCGCGAGGCGATAGTACGATTTCAGATCGAATTCATAGCCCCCAAATCGGCGCGGCTGTATCGCGCGATAAAAACCGGCCTTGCGAAATTCCTGGTGGAGCGATTCGGAATGAACGCCGCGCCGCTCGGTTTCGTCTTGTTCTGCGCGCAAGCGCGGACGCAGGGCCACGGCGCGCTCAATCATCTCCGCCGGCGTAAGGTTAGGCTCGGGAACGGGAACGGTTGCCGATGCGGCTTCGACTCGTGTGCGCATGAAGGATTATAGACGCGGATCCTTCATACCTTAGATAGAGCCCGCGAATCAATTCCCTGGCGGCTGCGCGGCGCTCGGAATCAGCGCGGTCGACGCGGCGCATGAAATCGGCCCACATCGCAGGGCCGTCGATCGGCGTAATCCATCGTCGATTTCTGCGCCGCAGTCAGTCGTGAGGATCACGTCGCGCTGGCGTGCTTGCGCATGGAGCGGTCCGCTGCGTGCCGCCAGAATTGCGATTGGCAGCAGTCGTTTCGCCAGCCGGTTCATTTTCGCGTCAGCGCGACGCCAGGATGGGGAACGGATCTTTCGCGGCAGGGGGAATGTGCTGCGCGGACGGCGCGGTGAATTCGACGACGCGGCCGATGAGATCGTAGTCCTTCGTTTCGGTGACTTCGATGGTCGCCAGTGTGCCGGGCGCGGGCAAATCGGCGGCTTCGTTCACGCCCTCGAACTCGGTGATGTAGACCCGGCCATCGATATCGGGCGCCATACCCTGTAGGCGCGCTTCCCAGATCAGGTCGGTATCCTTCGACGGGCCTTCGAGCATCACCGGCAATCGTTCGCCGACCCTGTGCCGCAGTTTGCGCCGCGAAATCTGCTTTTGCAGCGCCATCAGCGCATCCCTGCGGCGCGCGATGGTCTTCGCCTCCACCTTGTCACCCAGATGGAAGCTCTTTGCCGCGTCTTCATCGGAATAGGAAAACACGCCCATCCAGTCGAACTCCGCGGCGCGAACGAAATCGCACAGCTCACCGAATTCCTGCTCGGTTTCGCCCGGAAATCCGACGATGAACGAGGTACGAATGGAAACTCCCGGGATCGTCTGGCGGATTTTCTCGAGCTGTTTCAGGAATGCGTCGGCACTCGATCCGCGCTTCATGCGCGCCAGCACCGTGCGGCTGGCGTGCTGCAGGGGAATATCGAGATATTTCACCAGGCGCGGGTGCGCGGCGATGGTTTCCAGCAGCTTCGTGGTGATGCGATTCGGATAGCAATAGAGGAAGCGGACCCAATGCAGATCGTCGACCTGCGCCAGCCGTTCGAGCAGCGTGGGCAGGCCATCGCGCAGGCCGAGGTCTTCGCCGTAATAGGTGGTGTCCTGGCCGATCAGATTGACTTCGCGCACTCCGGCCGCGGCCAGATTCTGCGCCTCGCTGATCACCGACTCGAATCGCCGGCTGCGGAATTTGCCGCGGAGCTGAGGGATCACGCAGAAACTGCACGGGTGGTCGCAGCCTTCGTTGATCTTGATGTAGGCGGTATGGCGCGCCGTCGCCAAAATGCGCGGCGTCAGGTCGTGATAGAGATACGTGGGCGTGCCGGCGGATTCCTCGCTCGCGCGCAGTTCGCCGTTGCACGCCTCGAGGATTTTTTCCACCTCGCCCGTGCCGATCACCGCGTCTACCTCCGGAATCTGTTCGCGGATCTCGTTGCGGAACCGCTCGACCATGCATCCGGCGACGATCAGCTTCTGAGCGCGGCCGAATTTCTTGTACTCGGCCATTTCCAGAATCGACTGCACGGATTCCTGCTGCGCCGGTGCGATGAAGCTGCACGTGTTCACGACGAGCACGTCGGCGTCGCCCGGCCGCGCCGTGATTTCGTAGCCGGAGCGCGCAAGAATGCCCATCATCACCTCGCTGTCGACGAGGTTCTTCGGGCATCCCAGGCTGACGAAACCGACTTTAGGCATTTCCGCGCGGTCCTTTGAGCTATCTTGAAACGATCAATTCTATCATGCCCGCTCGATCGCGTGCCGGAGTCGCAGCATGCGGACGATCCAGTAGGCGGAAACGGCTGCGGCCACATGTTTCAGCGTGTGGCCGCTGACGAATTTGAGCGCGGTGAAGATCGGGCGATCGGCGGCTTCCAGCAGTTTTGCCAGGGCGTAGAGCGCGAGAGAAACTCCGAGATCCGCGGTTCGCGTATAGCGCGCGGGGAAGAGAAATAGCAGCAAGACGAGAACCAGCAGGGAACCGAACTGCGCGAAGGCGTACGGCCGCAGATCGCCCCGGCCTTGCTGTTGCGTGGCCTCCCAATACAGGACGGACCCCACGCCGAACGCGACCATCGGCACGAGCAGCCACAGCCCCGCTGGGACGCTGATGCGTTCTGCGAGGTTCGCTGCAACCAAGGACATGAAGCCGATGGTCATCGGAATGCGGTCCCAGACCAATGTCGCGTCCTTGGGATTCAGGTGATACCAGGACGATCCGAAAGCGGTAAGCGTGACGCCGATGAAGAACATCGCGTAGGGCCAGCGCTCCCGCGGATCAGGGAATTGCGCGCGGCGAAAGACCGTTCGCAATCCCCACGCACCCACAAAAAGGAAAAACACGTTTGACAGAACGTCCAGGCCGTTCGGAACTCCCAGCAAAGCGCGCTTGTCCGCGAAATTGTGATACGCCTCGCTCTGCGGAATCGCCGGGAATAGAAACAGGGTGCCGACGGCGGCGGCGATCGCGCCGATCAGAACCCACAAACGCCATTTCATGTGCGGGCTGGTTTTCGCGCGCGAAGCATTTCGCGGATCGTGCGGAGCAGCGACGACATCTGCTCGGCGGGTGCCGCTTGACTGCCGAAGCGCGCCGAATGATACAGCTCGGTGAGCTGCGCGACGGGCGCGGAGATATTCGAAGCAGGAATCGTCGCCGCGAATTCGCGTGGAGTCTGCGAGTCTGGTTTCGTCCAGCCGCGTTTTTCGAGCAGCCGCAGCATTTCCGTATATTCCAGCGAGGCCAGCGACGCGGTCACATTGCCGCCGCGCGCGCGGAGGCGCCAGCGAGCCACGGCGAAGCGAACCATCCAGCCTCCGCGCAGGCAGAACAACGCCACCAGGAGGCATACCAGCACGCCGGGCAGAAAATATCGCGAGCCTTCCGTCCGGCGATCCAGCGCCAGGATGCGATCGAGGACGAGTTGTTGTTCGCGGTGATAGAACGCCCGCATGTGATCGTTCCAGGTGCGCGTGGAATCATGAACGTTCTTGCCGAGAACCAGTTGGTGCGAAAAGTCGTAATTGATGAACCACTCGTTCCACGTCAACTGAAACCAGTCCCAGTAGAGGCCGAAGCGGTTCAGCAGCCCGCGCTGCTCGTTGCTCGGGGGAGTGGGATCGAACGTAATCCAGCCGTAGCCATTGAAGAAAACTTCGACCCACGCGTGCGCGTCGCTGCCACGGATGATGTAATCGCCGCCAACATCGTTGTATTCGCCGGGCAGAAATCCGGTGACGTAGCGCGCCGGGATGTCGATCGAGCGCAGCATCACCGTCATCGCCGTGGCAAAGT
>Ga0210391_10001495_pt1 | contig 21233 bp, 23 predicted proteins | sample IncBWC12OmetaG_FD_160573 | JGI IMG/M metagenome (GOLD analysis project Ga0210391, IMG submission 160573) | Forest soil microbial communities from Barre Woods Harvard Forest LTER site, Petersham, Massachusetts, United States - Inc-BW-C-12-O ...
CGAAACCCTGCCCGGCCACAGGATACCGAAAACTCAAACGGGTTGAAGACGCAGATTCCCCACACCACATTAGAGTTCCCGCGACCCCTGCTCATCTTCATACGGAGAATTACAGATACAAGTAAGAACACACCGACGCCAGAACACAGGAGGTATATATGACAAGTCTGATTCGCATCGTTGCGACACCGCTGCGCTTCGCGACCACAGTCCTGGTGTTCGCGATGGTACTTGTTATAGGGGGAACCATCACGCCTGCACAAGAGTCTCCGGATTTCACTGTTCTTTATTCATTTAGTTCCGGGCGTGGAGCCGCCTCGATCGCGTTGCTGCCAACGCCATCTGGGGTGCTGTACGGTACCTCCGCTCTCGGCGGGTGCGCGACCTGCGGCGGCGTGGCGTTCAAACTGGTTCTGGCTGCCACTAACACCGTGTACGTGTTGCATACTTTTGGCGGTGGGTCAGACGGCTACATGCCGGAGGCCGGTTTGGTGCGGGATTCGTACGGCAACGTCTATGGCACTACCTTGGAGGGCGGCGGCTCAACGGTATGTGCGGGTGGATGCGGAATTGTATTCCGAGTGAATGAGTGGGGCAGCGAGACAGTTCTTCACCAGTTCGCGGGCGGAAGCTCGGACGGCGCAAATCCTCGTGGCGTTTTGGCGATCGACGAAGCGGATAACCTCTATGGCACGACTCTAAATGGAGGTGCTTTTGGAAGAGGAACTGTGTTCATGGTGGACAAAGAGGGCACGGAGACGGTGCTGTACTCGTTCACCGGCAAAGAGGATGGAGGAGGTCCCTACGCTGGGTTGGTACGTGATGCGAGCGGGAACCTGTACGGCACAACCGTCTATGGCGGCCTTCCCGGGTCAACCTGCACGTTTCGGGGAGTACCTGGCTGCGGAACCGTGTTTATGCTGGATAAAGCAGGCAAAGAAACAGTGCTCTACAGTTTCGCGGGAGGGCCGGACGGGGCAAACCCGCAGGCCACTTTGGTAATGGACACTGAAGGTAGACTGTATGGAACGACGACTTTCGGCGGGGCTTTTGGCTCCGGAACGGTTTTCATGGTGGAAGGCGAAGGCAGGGAGACGGTGCTGTACAGTTTCAGCGGTGGGACGGATGGCGGACTTCCCGTCGCTGGTGTGGTGCGCGACTCAGCGGGTAATCTCTATGGAACGACCCTCCAGGGAGGTAGTGCTCCAAACCCTTCCGGAACGGTGTTCAAGGTGACTCCCAGCGGACAGGAGACCGTGTTACACAGTTTCACTGCGGGGGAGGACGGCGGATTTCCGCAGGATGGCGGTTTGAGTGAGGATGCAGCCGGTAACCTTTACGGAACCACCGAAATCGGCGGTGCCTATGGCCCAGGGGTTGCGTTCCGTATCCATCCCTAATTTTGCTGTCCACCCGCATCCTATCTCAGGCTTTAGATTCTGGTGCCCGAGGTTCAGACAAACATCAGCACGCGTGTAACCCACCGACACCAGCTCGCGCTGAATTATATTGATGCCTACACCGAAGTCTGTCCCACAGCACTCGTTGTCGCGGCAGCCCAGTTTTGTAAGAAGCCATTTCACATCGCCCACAGACTCGCGCAGTGGCCGCGTAGATTCAACGTAGATCCTGATAAACGCTCCTGTGCTTACCAATCCAATCCCACATGGCTGATTAATCGCGTTACCGAACAAGTCCCGCGCCTCATGCCACATATGAGTTCACTGCGCAAATTGGGATGCCCAAACTCTGTTAACAATAGCGGTAGTTTGATGTTAGAAATGACTCTGGGAGCATGCATACATCGGCCCGGCTACTGGAGATTTCGATGAAGATGCTTGCCACGGCTTTTTGCGCTCTCGGCGCCGGAATGCTTTTCTCAACAGCCGCTCAGGGACCATCGGCCACCCCAGAACGACCTAAATTCAAAATCGAGATTCGTGCCACCGGTGAAAAAGGACAAGGACCAAGTTTCGCGGTCACGAATCTCACTGCCAAGACCGTAACCGCCTGCGTCTTCGAACAATCCTATCCGCCGGAAGGCGCAAGGAAAACAACGACAGTCTGGGATACGCTGGTGCAAGGTCAGACTCCGATCGAACCTGGTCAGACGGTCTTACGTCCTCTCAGTCCCATCATTGGAAGCGCTCTACCTAACAGTGTGGAAGTAATCGCAGGAGTCTGGGCTGACGGCGAATCGTTTGGCCCACCCAAATGGGCAAGCAATATCTTCAACAACCGCGCTCTACGCGCGGCCGAGAACGAAGATGCTGCCGCGATATTACAGCGGGGACTGAACCAGAATTGGAACCGCGACCAGTATCAGCAGGCGTTCAGTGACAAGCCCGACTCTGGCCCGGTCTATATCGTTCGCACGGCGCTGACTGCGACCCAGCAAACTGGTAAAACGCCCCAAGAATTCACCCAGACCATGCAATTCTTGTTGCAGTCTTTCAAACAACAAGCTGACAAACTCCGCAAATCGATTCCACACTAGGTGCTGCAACTCCTGATGAGTCGTGTCAGCTCAACCGGTCAATGCAACACCATTTAGCGCGTTGACTCGACGATGCTTGCGCTGGAGAACCGTCTATTTGGCTGCACTCGGTGGAAACCCAGGCGGAGCAGCGTTCCGGCTGGTCTAGCCTCAACAAACGATCATGGCTTTTGTTTTCAATGCCAGGTGGGTTCTAGCTCAGTGTTGCGTCGACCCATCAAAATCGCGCGCGCTACCGGGCAACTGGTTTTGGGGCACACGTCAGGATCTTCCCTGCGGAGCGTGGCAATTTGGAATTCTTGGGACTATAATCTGCCAAATCCTCGACTCTTAAGATTACTACGCACCCCTGCCCGCGCACTGATCTTGAGAAGGAGACGCACATGAAAAAGTTTCCCCGGCTTTTTCTTCTGGCATGTCTTGTGGTGTGCTTCGCAATCCATCCGGCTCTCGCCCAGGATGCCAAGAAGGCGCCGAACATCCTGGTGGATGACGACAAAGTGCAATGCCCCACGGCTGCATACACTTCCATTCAAGCTGCAGTGAACGCCGCACAATCCGGAAATGTAATCCGCGTCTGTGCGGGCACTTATCACGAGCAGGTGGTGATTGATAAATCGCTGACGCTAGAAGCGGACAACGGCGTAATTGTGATTCCCAGTGACGTCGTCGCGAATTCAGCTGGTTCGAGTGGTAGTCCGATCGCGGCCATCATTCTGGTCCGGAACGCTGAGAATGTTGACCTGGACGGATTCATCGTAGATGGCAGCGCCAATGGCCTTACGGGTTGTGGTCCGACGTTCATCGGTATCCTTTACCAGGATGCTTCCGGCACAATAGAACACAACGCCGTGCGGCGCGTGCGGCTGGCGCCAGACTTGCCAGGCTGCCAGAGCGGCAACGCGATCGATGTGGAGAGTAGCAGCGGCGGGCAATCCAGCGTGACTATCGCGGACAATAGCGTGGACGGCTATCAGAAAAATGGAATTACCGCTAACGAACCCGGGACCACGGTGGAAGTCACCGAAAACGCGGTGACGGGCATAGGCCCAACGACAGGTGCCGCACAGAATGGCATCCAAATCGGATTCGGGGCGAAAGGTCACGTGACAAACAATTCGGTGGCGGACAACATCTATTCGCCGTGTGAATCCGCGGCCAACTGCCCGTCCAACGCCGCGGGAATTTTGATTTTCCAGTCCGACGGAGTTCGCGTGGAACGCAACACCTTAGGCTCGAATCAGGTGGGCGTTTTTGTTGCGGCAAACAATGTCAACATTGGAGGGAACACCGTATTTCATTCCGTAGCGCTCGACGGAATAGCGTTAGTGGGCAACAACAATTCGGTGACGTCCAATGACATCAAAAGTAGCGATGACGCCGCTGTGTTCATTCAGGGCAACGATAACACTATTCTCGACAATGAATTTACCGGAGCCGCATTCGGCATATTCAAAGTATCGGGATCGAGCGGTACTGATCGTCACGGCAACCAATTCCACGCCACGATGGTCCGGGTGCAAGACCCAGCGGCTATGAGGAGCTTGACGCCAAGCCCGTCGCGATAGCCGAGTTCTTCGCGAGCCGAGTTGATCAGTCTCGCCTTTCGCCGTTGTAATTTTTTGGGCTTCGAATCCCGGCCTAGTCTGGCTGCGTTGCGTTGTGGTTTGCCTACGGCGCTGGTGCGGAGGTGGGCGGGTTTTTTTTTGGCTTTTGGCGGCGGGTATCTTTTCGGCTTAACCTTCTATTAGTGACGATAGGAATCGCATAGAGTGTTCGCTACTGTCGATCTGTTTAAGGAGCTATTCGATGCGATTGGGCATTCTCATCCTCTTAGCGTCCGCTGTGTTCACGCCACAAAGCCGTGCACAGGCTCCGGTTTTCGTGATTTCGCCGGAACAAAGCACGATCAAGTTCTACGTGAAATCATCAGTGGATATACAAGGTGACTTCAACAAATGGGACGCCACTCTAACGTTTACGTCTCCTAAAGTCTCAACAGCTGTGTTGGACATTGAGATTCAGGCAGCCAGTGTGAATACTGGAAGTGAAATGAAGGACGACAAGCTGAAGAGCAAAGATTTCTTTGACGTCAAGCACGATCCCCTGATCACCTTCAAATCAACGAAGATGGTGCGAATCAGCCCAGGCGTTTATCAAGTGCAGGGCAACTTTACGATCCGCGGCGTGAGTAAACCGGACACTCTAACGCTAACAACCGACAGCGAAGGCAAAGGCGCAGGCGAGATTAAAGGGACCATGGCGTTTGACCGGAAAGACTACGGAGTGGACGGTAGCATTCCCTTTATCAAGATCGCCGACCGTGTCGAGGTAACAGTCGTTTTTCAGGCGAAGCGAGTCAGCGGGCCTCCGGTGATATTCGACCGGTAGCCCCCGTCTCACCGGCTCTACTTTTCTACTGGCCATAAGTCCCGAGCGGTCGCGGTGCCAGAGATGTGACCGACTAGAATTTCACTTTTACGGTAAATGCGTATATCAGGAGTTGACCGGCAGACAGCTAAAACCGGGGCATCCTCACTATTGACGAAGAGCGGCGAGAGTTTCGGCCACTTTTTCTGTCACTGTTTCACGTAATGAAGCGCAACAAATCCTGAATTAAAAACCCTGGATTCAACAAGTTTCAGGCGTAATTTCTGTTGCAGGCTAATATCTTCCAGCAGCCGTCTCCCTGCTCCTGCAATTATTGGCATAAAGACAAAACGGTATTCATCAATCAGGCCAAGCTCTATCAGTTGTGAAGGAATGCTCACACCGCCGACTAAAATATATTTGCCTTCCTCGTGTTTCAGCCTGACTATTTCGTCTCGAAGGTTCGTGCGAACAAGTGTCGTATTTTTATCTTCAGCGCTCTTTAGTGTTTGTGAAAAAACAATTTTTGGTTTGGAGACAAATGCGTCCGCAAATTCGCGATCTTCTTTTGTCTCGGAAGGATTTTTCGCGATATCCGGCCAATAAGGAACCATCAATTGATAGGTTTTGCGCCCAAAGACGAGCAGGTCAGCACCTCGAACCAGCTGCGTACCATATTCAAAGACATCGTCATCGGGAACCCCATTGGTGTGGTCGCAGCCGCCATCCAAAGTAAGATTGATTGAGTAGATTAGCTTTCTCATTGTTTGTCCTGACCTCCTTTAGGTTCCAGTGCGTGTGAGTTGAAAGTATAGCGATCGGCGATTCACAGTATCTCCCTCACGTCGATCAGCCACAGCCGGCGTAGCGGAGAACGACCGCGCGTTTGCCTCGCTGAGCATCGCGGCTCAAAGCGCCGAATACACCACCTGCGCAAAAAAGTCGCCGTTGAAAAAGCCCTTGCCCCAAGTGGCGTCCAGGTCCGCAAACGGTTTGCTCGCCGCTATTTCGCCAGCTGATTTGCCGGCGGTCTTCAGTTTTTGCACGCGATCGCGGCACACAACCAGCATGTCGCGGTACTTGGTCAGATCAACTTTGTTGCCCAGCGGGCCATGCCCCGGAACGATCTTAGTGTTGTTGTCGGCCAGGGGGAGAATTTTATCGGCGGCGAGGATCATTCCGTTGATTTTTCCGCCGGTGCTGGCGTCGATGACCGGGTAAAAGCCGTTAAAAAAAGTATCGCCCATGTGAATCACGTTGGCCGTCGGGAAGTGAATGTAGATGTCCGTGTCGGTATGCGCCGGCTGGAAATAGTGCAGCATTACATTTTCACCGTTGGCGTGCAGTTCTTTGCTACTGCTAAAGGTCTGCTGCGGTAAAGCATCCGCAGGAGATGCCGGAAAGTGCAAACCGAAAAGTGCACTGTCGTGTGGCTCTGCCATGCGCGTCTTGGTGTTTTCGTGGGCCAGCACTGTGGCGCCCGCGGCGTGCAGATTGGCGTTATTGTCGGTGTGGTCGACATGCCAGTGCGTGTCGATCACCGTTTGCAGCGGCGCATTGCCCAGCCCATCGAGCGTTTCTTTCAACTTCGGCCAGGCCGGCAGAAGAAACGTGTCGACCACGATTTTGCCGTCGGGTCCGTTCAACACCACAACATTCCCCCCAGGCCCGGAAAGAAACGTGAGATTTTGCGCGAGTGGTTGCGAGTGGATATGTAAGGTGCCCATCTGCGCGCGCATGGCCCCCAGAGAGTCGGTTGGAGGCGTCGCCGCCTGCTGACGAAGAGCAGGAACGCCGGCGTTTAGAAGACTTGCCTGAAACAGTTGGGCCAGAAGGGCGCTTCCCGCGAACCCGGCGCAATTTCGCAATATGCCGCGCCGTGTGTATTGCATTTGCAAAAAGTTCGGGATCATTTTCGTTCCGCCTTTCGAATGTGAACTATCCCCGTGTTGTCTTTCGTTGTAATGCCACGTACTCTAGCTGGGTTTCGGTTGTTCCGCTAACGGGAAAGTGGCCATATATGTCGGAAAAGGGTCAAGTTCGTAAATCCATGTTCTCGGTGCAGAATATGGAAGAACTGCGTCGCCTCTACGAGAGCGACACGCCAGTTCTGGCATATGACTTCAAGAGGCGAATGGTCGAGGGCTGGACGCCAGAGCACAGCCACCCGCGCGGGCAACTGGTCGCACTGACGCAGGGGTTGCTGATCGTGGAAACAGAAAACGAACGATGGCTGTTTCCCTCCCGGCGTTGCGCCTGGACGCCACCAAATTGTAAGCACGCGGCGCGTTCTGTCGGGGGCGCCGCTGGCGCGATGGTGGACATGTCTCCGGAGATGTGCCGCGGACTGCCCAAGACGCCCTGCATGTTCAACACGTCGGAGCTGTTGTTCGCCATCGTTCACCGCATGGTCGGTTGGGACCTGCGCCAACCGCTCGACGTGGCGAAAAAGCACTTAATTGCAACGCTTCGCGATGAGATTCGACAGCCTGACCAGCAGCCCTTGCGGTTGACCATACCCAGAGAGGAAAGACTGGCCAGAGTTGCAGATGCTCTGCTGGATGATGTTGGGGATGAACGCACGTTGGACGATTGGGCGCATTTCGCCGGAATGGCCCGCCGTACTTTCATGCGTGCGTTTTCGGCTCAGGCAGGCATGTCATTTGGCCGCTGGCGACAGCAGGCGCGGTTGTTTGCTGCTCTTGAGATGCTGGCACAAAGGAAATCTGTGACGGAGGTCGCTATCGCAGTCGGTTACGACAGTGTAAGTGCCTTCATTGAAATGTTTCGGACGATGCTGGGAACCACACCACAGACATACTTTCGCGGCAGGCGTTCGTCGCCACGCGATAGAGCCATGGACGCGACGGCGCGCGTTTTTTGACGCTGTCGCGATATCGCCATGCGCGAAGGCGCGAGTTTCGGCTAAGGCACAGCATCTAGGTTTTGGAACGATACACAAGTGTAGTGTATCGTCCAGGAATCGAGGAGAAGACCATGTCTCAAATTCAACCGCCGAACGAGAACGCTGAAGTCGGGCGAGGCGCAACTCCGCTTTCAACTCTGATTTTTGGAGTCGCCTCCGGCGATATGGGAGCGGTGGATGCTCAACTCGCCGACAACATTGAGTGGCATCAAATGCCCTATAACCAGAAAGTGAAGGGCAAGAAGGATGTCATGAGATGGCTGAAAGCCGGTTCGACATCTGAGAAGAAGCCCGAAATCATAAACGACGTAGTGGCTGACAAATGGGGTGTTTTCGAATATTGGAACGTCGGGACCGCCAGTAAGGAGCTGATTGATTTCGGCGAGAAGCAGGGTTGGCCGTTCCCGAAGGATCCGAGAAGCCTGATCGGGCAGAAGTACAGAGTGGCTCAATGTTTTGTTTATCACTTGGATGACTACGGCCGAATCGATGTGATGAGGCAGTATCTCGACGCCGGCAGCGTCTGGGCGCAGTTCAAGTGATCAAATGCTGCGCAATGACTTGAGCGAGGATGGAGATGCAAAGCGACAATAGCGGGCAAGGCGTAGTCCCGAGTCAACGTCGCGACCTTGCGAATCGACGAAGAGATCCTCAAGACCGCTTTGAAGTTAATTCTTGAGCAAGGAATTGATGGCGCCAATGCTCATCCACGACACTGTTTCATTCAAGACTAAAGGCTCGGAGAGAATTTGATGAGAATTGGTTTCTACGCCCCCGAAGTCGAATTCGCCAACGCCATACTTGGCGAATTAAAAGCTAAATTCGTGAACGACATTTGGACACGGTGGCAGCCTGGCACGCCGCCGCCGACTTCAGATATAGAAGTGCTGCTGGCGCTGGGACCGGTCACTCGCGATCTCATGGAGCAACTGCCTGCCCTTGCGCTGATTCAGACTCTGTCTGACGGCTACGAAGGAGTGGATGTGAACGCCGCCACGGAGTTGGGAATTCGCGTCTCTTACGCGCCGGCTGACGTAACCGGCAACTCCGACTCTGTTGCAGAGTACGCCGTGCTGCTGATGCTAGCGACGGCACGTCGTCTCTCCGTTGCACTCGCAGCCATTCGCGATCATTCCGCAAAAATTCCCGGCCGCGGTCACGCGCTCGTCGGCGCAAACGTCTGCATCGTTGGCATGGGCAGCATCGGTTCCAAAATCGCTCTTCGATTGCTGACCTTCGGCGTGAATCTCAACGCCGTAGACCTTTCTCCAGCGCACGCACCGAAGTATATTCCGATGACCACCCCGGATCGGTTGAAGCAGGCTGTGGCCAATGCAGATTTCGTGGTGCTCAGCGTTCGCGCCACGGCAGAAAACACCCACATGATCGACGCCGCCGTCATGGAAGCTATGAAGAAAGGAGCGATCCTGATCAATATCGCTCGCGGTTCATTGGTGGACGAAAAAGCTCTCTACCAAGCGATCAAAAGAGGCCATCTGGGCGGTGCGGGCCTGGACGTCGAGGAACACGAGCCTATTCCGCTTGACGATCCGCTCCTAACTTTGCCTGAGGTGTTCATAACTCCGCACCAAGCTGGTCTCACCGTGCTTAACATTCAGGGAACAGCTGGACACATTGCCGATGTACTAACCAAGCTTAAAACCGACGCGCCTATTGAATCGCAACTGAATCACCCTAGGGCCAATCGTTCCATCAAAAGGGAGTAGTCCGATTCAGATGCGATCGTTATACTGACGGCCAAATGCCTGAGCCGATCAGGTTCGCACTCTAAATTTAATCGCGTGGATTATTTGGTAGATGGCGGAAGCGGCGTAGGCGGCGCGGGCGGCGGATCCTCGGTGTCCGTATCGACCGCGATCTTCCAATCGCCGCCGGGCGGCTTTCGCCATACCAACAGGTAGTTCCCCGTTTGTATTTTGCTCTTCCCGCCTTTTTCCGGGGTCGTGAACGTGTAGCGGCCGTGTTCGTAGGCCAGATCGCCCGAGCGCGCCACTTCGATAACAGAGGTTTTCCAACTGATCGTGCCCGGATCCAAAAACGATTTCCTCGTATCGGCTCGCATCGCTTCTTTCGTCGTCGTCGTAGCGCTGTAGTTGCTGAAAGCAAGGGCATCGTCGGCATAGAACGAGGCGACCTTGTCAGCGTCCTTCGCGTGGGCAGCTTCGCTTGCGGCCGCGGAGTAGGCGCGAATCGTCGCCTCATCTTGGGCGCGCGTGTCCTTCGGGGCTCCGGTCCCGCAGCCCTCCACCAAAACCGCCGCGCTCGCGGCAAAAACCAAAACCCACCCGGAACTCCGCTTCATTTTTGGGCTCCTTCCAGAAGAGCACGCGTGAAATCGAGCATCCTAATATCACCGCTTGCCGTCCACCCCTGATCGTCGCTGATCATCGCTGCGTCGGTTCCAGGAGTCCACTCCGTACGTTCAGGAGTTGTCCACACTTTCCTGATGAATTCGTGCAACGATTGGCTCACGCGCGACACCGCAATGACGAACTTTTATCGCATTCTCGGTCTAGCGCCTTATCAATCGCGTAACCGGATAGTGGAAATTTGGGCTCGAGCGGCAGATTCTGGACTGGTCAATCCCTCCTTTTTATGGGACCCGTAGGCGGGTTGAATATCATAGGTGGAAGGATACAAACGATGTGCGCTATGCCCACGCCGACTCGGGACGACCTTGATCCGATTTTTGCGGTGGACTGCTGATGGCGAGGTCTATTTAGACTTATCCTTCATTGCCTTTAGATTTGCTCTCACCAGTTTTTTCACCAACGTCATTGGTACCGGCTTCCCTTTTGGGAAGCTAACGATGGCTTTCGTCGTAGCGTAACCTGCGAGTTCCTTCCGATGTTCTTGTATCACTGAAGGAGGCACATGCAGGCGCAGGTGTGGTTTCTTGAAGCTGAACCAGGCAAACATCCCGTCATAAAAATCAATTCCTGGATTCGAATATCCGGGCATTTGGAAATAATCGGTGCGTCCAGTGGCACCGGGCGCTGCCGCGCGTATGGCCGCTCTGAGCTTCGCGAGATCGCCTTGCGCCTCCTTCGGACATCTTGCTATGTATTCTTCTACTCCAGTACTTTTGCGTTTTGTCACGGTTGCGTTCTCGCGTTTGGGAAACTTGGACGCGCCGGCGAAATTATTCCGAGTGAAGCGCTTGGATAACGTCCACGCGAGCGGCGCGTGCCGCTGGGAGCATCGAAGCGAGTACCGCCGCGCCTAACAGCACAAACGCAGAAACTATCACAGGCAATGCGCCTGGCATTTTCAAGTCGCCGAAGTAACTGCCTGCCACGCGCGCGACGACGATTCCGAACACCGCGCCGGCCACAACGCCCAGGGCGGCCATCGCGACGCCTTCCGTTACAACGCGTCTGAGGAGATTTTCCGGCTGTGCCCCGAGCGCCAAGCGGATGCCGAATTCGCGTGTGCGCGCGCTGACGGAAAACGCCAGCACGCCGGCGACGCCAACGACAGCGATCAATAGCGCGACCGCTGCGAACACGCCAAAGACCAGGGAGTTCAAGCGGTCTGGTGCAAGCACTTTTGCGCGGATGTCTTCCAGAGTGGCGGCGTGCTCAACGGGCTCGTCGGCGGCCAGCTGCCGAATAATTTTCGTTACCGGCGTTACCAACGCATAAGGATTTGCGGTGGTGTGAATGAACAGATGACCGCCGAACATTCCGCCGTCGGCGTAGGAGTTGTAAATGGTGGAGGTGGGCACCGGGACGATGTGTTCGTCGTCCATATCAGCGGCGACACCGATGATGCGGTGCGGGGCAGTGATCCGCGCCTTTTCTTCCGGAGTGCCTGAAGAGAACTCGAGCACGGGATCGGTCCAGTAGACATGGCGATTGACCGGATCCTGGCCGGGAAACATTTGCCTTGCGAGAGTCGCGCTGACGATCACAACCGGCTCGTGAGTCTGGTCATCGAGCGCGTTGAAATCGCGCCCGGCAATAATGGGAACGCCCAGTGCGCTGAAAAAGCCGGGAGAGATGCTACGCCACAGCGCGCGAGGGTCGTCTTTGCCATGGACGTGACCATCACCAGAGTATTGCAAACCGATATCGAAGCCGCCGCCGGCATCACGCCAGGGAGCGATCATCCCAACAGCCGTCTCGGTGACGCCGGGTAGCGCATCGATTTGACGCACCGATTCCTTATAAAAATCGATAACTTGCTGCGGCGTTCTTCCGTTCGAAGGCCACGGAACATCAATGGCCAGGACGTGACGCGTATCCATGCCGTTCTGGGTCCTTTGCAGCGCGAGCAGCGTGGTGATCAACATACATGCGCCAGCCAGCAGCACGAAAGACGCTGCGATTTGCGTGACTGCAAAGGCACGCTGGCGGCGGCCAGTGCTGCTGGTGATGCGGACGCCGCCGCTGGCGAGGTTCATGCCGTTCGAGGCATTGGGCGACGGCAGGCGCGGCACAAACGCCAAAATCACGGCGGCGATTACGGCCAGCGCCACTCCCACCCAGAGCATGCTCCAATCAACCGTTAAATCCAGCGCGCGGACCGAGAAGCGCGAGGCGTATCGAGCAAGGATCGTGACCAATGGCTGCGCGATCAATACGCCAATCGCCGCGCCCGCGCCGCACAGCAGCAGGCTTTCAGCTAACAACATGCGCCGCAGCGCGCCAGTGCTTGCGCCGAGCGCGGCACGGACGGCCAACTCGCCCTCGCGGCGAACCGTCCGCGCCAAGATCAGGTTGGCAACGTTGGAGCACGCGATGATGAAGACTAGGCCCGAGGCTACGAGCAGGACGAGCAGAACGGTGCGTGCGCCGGAAGTAATCTCGTCGCGGAGCATCCGCGACTCGATGCGGAACGCGCCATTGTCGGGATAAGCGTCCTGGTGATCTTTCTTCATCGTGGCGTAAACCGTGCCCAACTCTGCGCGAGCCTGGTCGATTGTGGCGCCGGGAGCAAGCTTACCGAAGAGTTCGGTCATGCGATGGACACGGCCGGTGACCATGGTGGCCGAAAGATGATGCGGGCTGGTGACTAGGTTGCCGATGATTTCCGTCTCCGCGGGATACGGGACTGAGGGTTCGAGGACGCCGATGACTGTAGCGGAACGATCGCCAACGCTACTGAGGCGAACTGTCTTGCCGATTACATCGGGGTCTTTCTTGTAGACGGTGGACCAGAAACGATATGTCAGCACGATGACGCCAGGGGAGTCGGCACCGTCGTCTTGAGGTCCGACGAGGCGGCCGAGTACAGGCCGCAGGCCCATTACTTCAAAGTAGTTGCCGCTCACGACGCCACCTTGCACCACGCGAGGTTCACCGAGTCCGACCATCGTAAAACTCATCTGCGAGAAATCGCCGAACTCGCTCACGGAATGGACACTGGTTTCGATGTCCTTTATTTCGGGAACGGAAAACGTTGTGTTGTCAGCTCCCAGGCCGGGGGCGCTCTGGCGGATGTATATCAGCCGGTTCTCGTCACGGTTGACGAGTGGCTTCAGCAGGACTCCGCGCACCAGCGTGAAGATGGCTGCGTTCGCACCGATGCCCAGCGCCAAGGTGAGAATCACAATCGCCGCCAGCCCTTTGCTGCGCATCAGCGAATGGAACGCAACTTTCAGATCGCGGAAGAATGACATTTTTCTTCTCCTAGCGGCGTCTATCAGCGCCTCGCTCCGAAGCTCGTCGTGCTGTTATTAGATAGTCGTTCGGGAAACCGAAAATCGACAGCTGCTCCATTGTTGTTAGCCTCGTCAGAGCAATCTGTGGGCCAATAGTAAAGACCCATATTGTAAATCAGCTACCATTTCCCGTAACGGCCTTCCGGCTGGGCGGCTGGCCTGCCGTCACTAGATAGACGAATGGCCGGATAGGAATTCGACAAATAGTCTTAGAAATTTTGCTGCTTCCGCGGTGTAGAAGATGCGCTGCGCATCGCCAGCTCAACATCCGGATCGGTTTAGCACGGGTCTTTTCTTATTTCAACTGCCGAATCCGCGGGTTGCGCTGTAGGGAAATGGTCGTTTTCGGCAATTCCGATGTCCAAATTCGGACACCACGCACGGCGTCGCGTTCCGAGCTTGACAGAACTGCTACGGGCGCGTGGTAACGTGGTTGGCCGTGTGCCAAGGACAATAAGACTTGAGGGTAGACCTTATATTACGCCGAGTGGGCCTCGCGATTTCGTATTTCGTTTCGACTGTTTACATCTTAATGATTATTTTCCCCGCCGAATATTGTCTCCGGCATGGATGCAGAGGACCTGAGGGCGATGCTTTTATGCCCGCCTTCTTTCTTACGCCGTTTGGCGCGCTAGCCACCGCTTTCTCATTACAAAATGCCATACAGAACATCAGGAAAAAGCAATCGTGGTCTTGGGTTTTCTGGCCTCTCGCAATTATTTTCTCAATTGTTCTGCTGGGTGCAATCGCCTTCATCGTGATGTTGATTTATGGGGTCGCAACTCATCGTTAAGGACGACGAAAGCCGCAGCACCCCTACAGACAAGCAAACAAGGGCCTAGAATTTTGCGTCGCGTGTGTATGACGTGTCAATCCGACCGGTGCCGCCAATGCTGTTCCTCGAAGCGCTAGCGCAGAAGTCTTGGAAAATTTGCATTGCTTTAATCAACGCAGCGGCCGTAGCGGCGAATATCTCCGCGTCCATTGACGGCACCAACAGGGAAGAAGTGTTCGCGTGCGAAAAGACAGCACATGAAAAGCAACGCTGCGAATTCCAATCCATTTCATTCGAGGGAAAACGATCAAGATCGGCCGCTTAATTTATTTGGCGCTCGCTTTGTTCGGTTCGGGGAGTACAGTTCCGGCGCAAGAATCCCCTTCACAGGCCTCCGCACAGCCTTCCACGCGGATGGCGGCGCAGAATCAGCCGGGACCGGTCGGCACGGCGCCTGGGAACTTCATTGTGGACACTGTTCCGGTTTTGAGCGCGGCGACTATTATTTCAATCACGAACGATGGTTCCACGAGCGTGATGAATTGCTCGGTCTTCGCTTGTGGTCTGACGGTGGGCAGCCAGATTGAATTGGGTGAAGCGCTGGCGGTGGCCACAAACTGCGAGGGACCGCACACCATCTCCGCGGTATCGGGAAACACCGCTAGCTTTCCCAGCCCGAACTGTCTCGCGTCGGGCGGCCCGTACGCGAACGGCATCGGACAATGGGCCCCTGCTCTCTCGCTCACCAATGCTGTTGCGAGCGCGGGCGATGCGGTGCAATTCATGGTGAATTACGATGATCAATTTTCGATCTTCGCTGTGCATGGCGGAGTTATCAATTCGGAGGAAGTTCTGGATACGAACGGCCCGATTCAATTGATCAGCCCGTTTTTCGGAAACAGCTTCGGCATCACAAAAGACAGCAAGGTGAGTTTGGGCTATGCGCCCACAGCGTCAACGGTCGTTTGTCCAGGTGCGGGGTTCGGCTCCAGCAGCGGCGTGGGGCTAGGCGTTCCGTCGAGCTATAAAGGCCTCGCACAAACTGCGAGGCACGGTCTCGGCCACACGGTTTACAGCTCAGGGAATTCGGTGGGACATTCTTCCAGCATCGGTCCAGTGACCTTGTGGACTTGCCCGGCATCCGGATACGGTTCGTCTGACCGATATGAACCGAAAGTATACGCAGTCGCTACGGCGGGGGCTGCCGATGCCACGATGCAGCTCAGCACGAGCTATACGGATGTGTCCGGCACCGTGCAGACGAAGACTTCCTGTTCGGCCACTCCCTTCGCGACGACGGGCGCGAACGTGCAGCTCGACACTTTGCTGCTATGCTCGCCCGGGACGACGGTGACGTTCACGTTGACGGAAAGCGGAAATGCGACCTACGCGGTGACGGTAAACCTCGTACTGAACTGAGGCGGAGCACCTTGCCTTGTCTCGCGTGGCCGGAAACTGGGAATTCCCTGCTCCGGTAAATCCGTCGGTCTGGCATACTGCCGTTCAGAGCGGTCCGGGCGCTGCAGCCCGGCGTGGCGACAAGGGTTTCGATGGGCCTGGCTAATCGATGGCCGATACAAATTAGGAAGAGGGACATCTGGCCGGTTTTGATCCATTCGGCGCGAACGGCCTGCGTGGCGGTAATCTCCTTATTCATGGCGCGACTATTCCGGCTGCCAGACGCATACTGGGCTCCGATCACCACGATCGTGATTACGCAATCGTCGCTGGGAGCAGCTCTTCCGGTTTCCTTGCAGCGATTCGTTGGAGCGGCGCTTGGAGCCGTGGTTGGAGCAATCGCGGCGAACTTCCTTGGAGAAGGGGTGCTGGTATTTGGCGCAAGTGTGTTTCTTCTGGGCTGTCTGTGCGCCATAGCGGGTTCAGACCAACCCGCATATCGATTCGGCGGCGTAACTTTGGCGATCGTCCTGTTGAGACCACTCGAGGCTCCTGCGTGGCAGATCGCGTTTTATCGATTCGCCGAAGTGTCGATAGGAATCGTGGTGGCGCTGCTCTTCAGCGTCCTGTGGCCGGAGAAGGAAGCTACACACGCGGTACAAAACTAGTGTTACCGGCAATCCCGTCTATGGGGGAGTTCGTGCGGCCAGCTAAGTCACAAAAGAGCGGATGGGGCTGTGTTTATGGGGACAAGCGTTTGGCTTATCGTCGCCCTAAAACGCAACCACGGCCCGGCTCGTCGCGTTGCCGCGGAAATGGTTTTGGCCGATTGCACTTTTCGGGTAAATGCGTTCGTCAGGACTTGAGGATTACTTCCGGGTTGCGCGTGACTCGGGAGCAGCTGGTTTGCTAAGGTCGTCGTCATGTCCGAACCGTCCACCGAGCAGATCCGCGAATTGCTCGACTCCCTCTATCGCGTGGATTCGGGGCGAATTCTGGCAACTCTAATCCGCTTGCTCGGTGATTTTGATCTTGCCGAGGAGGCGATGCACGAGGCCTTTGCGACTGCGCTGAGCGTGTGGCCCACGAGTGGAGTACCCGGCAACCCGCGGCCATGGTTGATTTCGACGGCCCGATTCAAAGCCATTGATACTCTGCGGCGACGGGCAAGATTTGATGCGTCGCAGGACGAGCTGGTGCGATATCTCGAAACGCAATCGAGTTCGACGGAGAGCTCCGATGAAGAGGATAGCCTTGAGGACGATCGGCTGCGCCTGATATTTACCTGCTGTCATCCATCTCTCGCGCCGGAAGCGCACGTCGCGCTCACCTTGCGTGAGGTGTGCGGGCTGACGACCGAGGAGATAGCCAAGGCCTTCCTCACCACTCCGCGCACGCTGGCGCAGCGTATTGTGCGCGCCAAGGCAAAGATTCGAGACACACGGATTCCGTACGAAGTGCCGACGCCGCAGGAATTGCCGGAGCGACTGGGAGCGGTGCTTCAGGTCGTCTATCTCGTATTTAATGAGGGCTACTCTGCCGCGGCGGGAGCGGAAGTAACGCGCGCCGAGCTAACTGGCGAGGCGATTCGACTGGGCCGGCTGCTGGCCGAACTCCAGCCAGAGCCGGAAGTCATCGGGCTGCTTTCCCTGATGTTGCTACACGAATCCCGCCGCGCCGCGAGAACATCGCCGACCGGAGAGCTGATTCTGCTGGAGAACCAGGATCGCTCGCTCTGGAACCGCGAGCAGATCGCGGAGGGAGTGGCATTGCTGGAGAAAGCGCTGCGGTCGCGCCGCTTTGGCGCCTACACATTGCAGGCTGGGATTGCGGCTGTGCACGCAGAAGCGGAATCGGTCGCGGCGACGGACTGGCGGCAGATTGTCGCGCTTTACGACCAATTGGCACGAATTCAGCCTTCGCCGGTTGTACAGCTGAATCGTGCCGTGGCAATTGCGATGCGCGATGGTCCCGAGGCCGGACTGGCGCAGATCGACGCGGTGTTGGAACACGGCGAATTAGCCGATTATTATCTGGCGCATTCAGCGCGTGCAGATATGTGCCGCAGGCTGGGCAGGACATCTGAGGCTCGGTCCTCTTATGAGAAGGCTCTGGCGCTGACCCATCAGGAACCAGAGCGGCAATTCTTGCAGGATCGCATTCGGCAGTTGAAATAAAAAACGACTCGTCAAACGCCGACGCGAATATTGGGTAGCGGTTCAGTTTCCGGTTATGCGACAAATCAGAAGTTATCAGGCGACCTGTAACCTTCTGATAGTGGATTGACATCAAAGAGTCAGGAGGTGCGTATGCACATTGAGGGCAGCGTTGCTCTTGTGACTGGGGCTAACCGTGGACTTGGAAAGGCCTATGTCGAAGCGTTGCTTGCAGCAGGAGCCAAGAAAATATACGCAGGAGCTAGACAACCGGCGGGAGCGGCCGACCCGCGTGTGATACCGCTGAAACTCGATGTCACCTTGTCCGCGGATATCGAAGCAGCGAGGCAAAGGTGCGGCGACGTCAACATCCTCATCAATAATGCCGGCGTCATGTTGCAAACAACGATGCTCTCCGAACAAGCGGCCGAATCCATGCGCCGAGAAATGGACGTCAACGTATTCGGAACGATTGCGATGATCCAGGCGTTTGCTCCCATCCTCGCAAAAAACGGAGGAGGCGCGATTGCAAATATGCTCTCAGTCGTAAGTTGGTTCACATACCCATTCAACGCAACTTACTGTGCCTCCAAACACGCCGCCCTGGCGGTTACAGATGCTGCACGGATTCAACTCAAGGCGCAAGGCACACAAGTTCTGGGCGTGTATGCAGGCTTCATCGATACGGATATGGCCTCCGAACTGGCAGGTGGGGATAAACCGAAGACGCCTCCCCGCCAGGTTGCTGACCGAACGCTACAAGGAATCAGAGAGGGCGTCCACCACGTGCGCGCGGACAAGCGAGCCGAAGAAACCTGGGATTCTGTTCGCAAGGATCCTGAGGGCTTAGAGAATTCAATGCAACAAGCTTGGGATCATCGTCAGCAGTAAACTTCTAGGTCCTGGGAAATGCCGCAATCGAATACAAACCCACCACCGGATATTGAGATGGCCAGGGACAAAGCTTAGTTCTGAAATCCAGCGTCCAGTTTGCTCGCAAGATTGGGCCACGGTGTTAGAATCCGGGGCATGAATGAGTTCTGGGGTTGGCTTACCGTCGCCGTTATCTTCTCCATCTTGATTCTCCAAACCTTGTTGTGGATCCGAAGGAAACCTTAGCTCTTCGCGCCTAGAAAGCGCGGAAGAAGCAAAATTTCTTGGACGAATTGTCGAATTGCGGTCCGGCCGTTCGATTATATGGTGAAGGCCGGGCAACCGGTCCGCTAGAAAGTGTTTCCGGGGTGATGCGCTACTCGAAAAATTCGCAAATCGCGTGTCGATTCTCATCGCCCCGTTCGACTAGTAAGTGGAGCTGCACCTGGCGCCTCGCAACTTTCCAGGCCCAGCGTGGTCCAAGGTCCTATATAGTAGCGGCCCTAATACGGGGTCCGCGCGACGCTCAAGGAGAACACAATGCGTTTCATGATGATCATGTTTCCGAAAGAATACGAAACCGCCAAAGCCGGCTTTGTACCCAATATGAAAGACATGGAGAAAATGGGCGCGTACAACGAGGAACTGGGGAAAGCCGGGGTGCTGCTCGCGCTGGACGGGCTGACGCCGCCCGCGACGATGAGCGCGCGCGTCACCTTCAAAGACGGAAAGTCGAAAGTCACCGACGGACCGTTTCCCGAAACGAAAGAAGTGGTCGGCGGCTTCTGGATCATTCAGGTAAAGTCGCGCGAAGAGGCGCTCGAGTGGGCCTCGCGCATCCCGGGCCGGGATAACGAAATGGTCGAGGTCCGCCGGTTGTTCGATTTGACCGATTTCGATCCCGAGACCCAAAAGGAGATCCAAAAGAAGTTCGGCGACGACGTCGCCGATGAAATGAAGCAATAAAAAAGCTCTCCGCGCTTTGTCGAATTCCGGGCCGGCCGTTCGACTATGTGGTGAAGGTAACGCAAGCGCCCGGCCTTAAGACCATTCTTTATAGAACAAGGAGAAATCATGCCGCAATATCTAGTTGCGATTCACCACCCCGACGGTTACGCCCCATCCCTCGAAAGCGAAGCGATGGGGCACGACATTGACGTGCTCAACGAAGAAATGGCGGCTGCCGGTGTCAGGATTTTCGCCGGCGGGCTCACTGCGGCCAGCAGCGCCAAGTCCCTGCGGGCGCAGCCTGGTGGCAAGGTGCGCGTCACGGACGGGCCGTACCTGGAGACCAAGGAGCACATAGGCGGTTTTTGGCTACTGAAATGCGCGAACCTGGATGAGGCACTGGAGTGGGGGCGCAAGGCTGTCGTCGCGTGTCGGGCGCCGGTCGAGGTGCGCGCGTTTTACCCCAACCCAGGCGAGTGAGCGGCACGGGCAACAGCGCCGGTGATGCCGGCCCCTGACGGCGAAAAACAAACAGAACGCGAAAGGAGCTCGGTCATGAGAAAAATCAACGTACTTGAATTTGTCTCCCTTGATGGAGTCATTCAAGCTCCCGGCGGACCTAAGGAAGACACCAGCGGCGGTTTCGAATATGGCGGCTGGACAGCGCCGCATGGCGACGCTGCAGAAGGCGCGGCCATGATGAAGCAGATGAAGGCGCCGGCTGACGTCTTGCTCGGGCGGAAGACATTTGAAATGTTCGCAGCATTCTGGCCGCAACATGCCGACATTTGGCCGGAGGTCCAGACTGCGACAAAGTACGTGGCCTCGAATACCATCACTTCTTCCGAATGGAAGCCGGCCGTGTTTCTGAGCGGTGATATTGCGAAAAAAATCGCCGAAATCAAGAAGCAGGACGGGCCAAACCTGCACGTGTGGGGCAGCGGGAATCTGGTTCAGACACTTCTGAAGCATGACTTGGTAGACGCCCTATGGCTGAAGGTATTTCCGGTTACGTTGGGCGCTGGGAAAAAATTGTTTGCCGATGGCGCGATTCCAGCGGCATTCAAGGTGACGGAAAGCACAGTCACGCCGAAGGGCGTCATTATCGTCAATTACGAGCGTGACGGTGCCGTCCTAACCGGAAGTATGTAAGCGAACGACTATCTGACAACGGAACGACGAGCTACCGCTCCTTGAGTCACACGAAACAAGGAGAAATTGATGAAATATATCTGTTTGGGCCACCTCGAGCCCGGCAAGAATGGGCTGGCAGTACACTTCAATTTCAGAAACGAGAGTCAACGATGAGTGAGCTCACGAGGCGAGATTTTGTTCGCGGCGGTTTGAGCGCGGGAATTGGGATCGGCATGGCGTCTGAATTGTTGCGCTCCGCCGTCGCCCGGCAAGCGCTTGCAGCAGCGGCGGACCCCTATGCAATGGTCGATCCGGAGTTGCTTGACACAATCAAGAAATTCCCATTCCCCACTGAGTCCTTCACCAGCGAAACTCTCGCTGCCGGACGCAAATGGCCCGGGATACCTCCACTGCCTTCGCCGGCGCCGCAGCCATTTGAACGGCATATACCCGGTCCATCTGGCGCGCCA
>Ga0210391_10001496_pt1 | contig 21216 bp, 11 predicted proteins | sample IncBWC12OmetaG_FD_160573 | JGI IMG/M metagenome (GOLD analysis project Ga0210391, IMG submission 160573) | Forest soil microbial communities from Barre Woods Harvard Forest LTER site, Petersham, Massachusetts, United States - Inc-BW-C-12-O ...
CACCGCAACCGGTAGGAGCATTCGGATCAGTAAAGTTGGTATTCGGGGTGACCGGCGGCGCGAGATGCTTGTCGTAGCTGCCGGTTGCATTGGTGGTATCACAAACGTCCGAGATGAAAAACGGCTGATAGCGCCAAACCGGCACGGGCGTCGTGACAGTGCCGCCGTTCTGTGCCTGACCATTCAATACCAGCGCCACCGCGATGTTGGTGGGCGTTCCGTTTGCCGGAACATACGGAGTACCACTCGTGATCAATCCCGTCGTCGTGGCGTAAGGATAATCAGCCGTCACGCGCACAGACGCGGTCGATGCGCTACCCCCCGGATTCGGAACCAATTGCGCCGGATCCAACGACGGCGGAACGGCTGGATAGTTGTTGGCGTCGGGCAGTCCAGTTTGGGCAATCAGACCATTGCCCGATATGGTCACGGTTATGGGTTGCGCGAGTCCGCTGTTATCCGGCTGAATCTGCACGTTCCAGGCTGGCGAAACGTCATTCGGCCCAATCGCTGTGACGACATCCGACACGGACAGATCGGCACGATTGGCAACGTAGACATCCAAAATCCCGGACGTTACGTTTAAGGTGTTCGTTCCCGCCACCGGCATCGCGGCTCCGGGCGCGGCAACGATCCCTCCGATGCTGATATTGCTGCGGGCCTCCACCAGCGGACTATCTCCAAACTGAATGATGGTGGGGGACCAGGACTGGATGGTCAAACTGCCATCACTCTGAATGACCTGGTTGTCACAGGTCAAAGCCCCGGTCGCACATCCGGCGGTGCTGGTGACATCACCGAAAGTGATGCCGTGACCGCTGGTGCCGGTGGACGTCAGGGTGATATTTCCACCGACCCCCGTGGTGGTGACGGGGACCGTGAACAATCCGGTGATCGAATTGGCGATTGACGCCCCCTGAATGTTCATATCGCCGACGGTCGTTGCACCGGTCAGGCTAACGGCTCCGCCGGCGGTTATCGTCAGCGACCCGACGCCGTTTCCGCCGTTCGCGCCGGTGTACCCCGCTATGGCGTTCCCCGCGGTCGGGGTCCCCACGCTCACATCGCCCCCCGCGCCGCTGGTCGTCAACGCAATGGGCGATGCCGTTCCGACCAACAGTTGACCGTCGAGCACCATGGGTCCGACCGACGTGAGACTGATCCCGCCGCCGCCATTCGGCAGGGCGGCCGTGCCCGTTTGCAGGTTCGCGGTGAGGTTGATGCTGGCGACGCCGCCGGCCGCTGCGCCACTGTCGATGGTGATGTTGCCCTGGTCGGCGCCAATGCCTCCATTGATCATGACCACCGAGTCATTGGCACCAATCAAATGCACATTGCCGGCGGAGGAATCCACCGCGAGTTGGTTGGTGGCGGCGCTGATCGTGATTCCTCTCGCGCCGGTGCTCGTCAAGGTGATGTCGCCCGTGCTGGTGATCGGCAGCAGCGAGCTGATGGAGCTGCCGGTGGCCGAGAGCGTTCCCAGTGTGGTCCCCGCCGTCGATATCGTGGCGCCGTCGAGATCGACGGCATTTTGTCCATTGATGACGGCCGTGGTCGCGAGCAGTACCGGTACCTGTAAAGTACCCGTCCCGTACACCGCGACTCCCGGGGCCGCAATGCCGACCCCCGAGACGCTCGACAGGGACGCAACCGGCGCGGTCGCCGCGGCGACACTGGTGCAGGGATTTGCGGTCCCGGCGCCAATGCACACGCCGCGGGATGCCTTCGCTGAGCCATTCAGCGCGACGGCTCCCGTGGACTGCAATACGATATCGCCCCCGGGTGCGGATCCTGCTAAAGCGGTCAGTGCCAGTGCGGGTGCGGAGCCGCCAATGGTGTCAATCGTGATTCCGCCAGTGCCGGAGGACACGTTGATATTGGTACCCGCCGCGATCGCCTGACCGGCGTTGGTGAAACTTCCCGCCGCACCGGTGGTGACGGTCACGGCACCGGCGGTCGTGGCACCGGCCAGGGTGACCGAGCCGCCCGAGTGCACGGTGAGAGAATTCACGCCGTCCGCGCTGGAAGCGCCGGGATATCCCGCAACGGCATTCGTGAAGGACACATCGCCGGTTCCGGTGGTCACCGTCACATCCGAGCCCATCCCACCCAGCACAGTGCCGCCGAGGGTCGAGTTACCGCTCGATGCCAGTGTGATGGCGCTACCGGTGGTGGGCGATGTTCCGGTCTGCAGTACGGTATTGGTGGCGCTCGAAATGCTGGCCACCCCACCGGCGGCCGCGCCGCTGTCGATGGTGATCGTGCCCGCATTGGCCTGAACGCTGCCGTCCAGGGTGACCGGAGAAGTGTTGGCGCCGACCAGGTGCACCGCGCCCGTCGTCGAATCCAGCGCGACGACGCCCGGACCACTGCCTACGGCATTGACGGTGATACCGCCCGTGCCCGTGGCACTGAGCATCAGCAGTCCGTTGGACTGCAGAGTATTGGTGCCGGTCGTGACACTCGAGCCCGACACATCAACCGAACTGGCGCTGCCGCCGGCCAATGTGACCGCGCCCGCCGCGGTTGCGGTGAGCGCGCCGACGCCGAGGCTGGCGCCCGTGGTGCTGTTTGGATCGACGTATCCGACGATGGCCGAGCCCAGTGTGATGTTGCCGCTGCCGGAGGTCAGCGAGATGCCTGAGGTACTGCTGGTCAGGAGCGTGCCGGCAAGGGTTTGATCGCCTTCCGAGACCAGTGTGATGGCCCCGCCCGCGGTCGGGGTGCCGGTGGTGCCGGTCTGCAGTACGGTATTGGCGGCGGTCGAAATGCTGGCAACACCACCGGTGGCCGTGCCGCTGTCGATGGTGATCGTGCCTGCATCAGCCCGAACGCTGCCGCCGACGGTTACCGGAGAATCGTTGGCGCCGATCAGGTGCACCGCGCCCGTCGTCGAATCCAGCGCAATGACGCCCGGACCACTGCCCACCGCATTGACGGTGATACCGCCCGTGCCTGTGGCATCTAGCGTCAGCAATCCGGTGGACTGCAGGGTATTGGTGCCGGTCGTGACGCTCGAGCCTGACACATCGACCGAACTGGCGCTGCCGCCGGCCAATGTGACTGCGCCACCGGCATTGATGCCAAGCGCGCCGACGCCCAGGCTGGAACTGCCTGTGCCCGAATAACCGGTGATCGCAGTGCCCAGCAGGATATTTCCGGTGCCGGTGGTCAGCGTGATGTTCGAGGTGTCGCCGGCCAACAGTGATCCAGCAAGCGTCTGATCCCCCGTCGAGGTCAGCGTGATGGCGCCGCCCGCACCGGGTGCGGTGCTGGTGCCGGTCTGTAGCACCGTGTTGGCGGCGGTCGAGATGCTGGCCACCCCGCCCGCGGCCGCGCCGCTGTCAATCGTGACCGCGCCGGCATCCGCCCGGATGCTGCCATTGATCACCACCGGTGAGTCTGTGGCGCCCACCAGGTGCACCGACCCGCCCGTCGAATCCAGTGCCAGGACGCCGGGGCCACTGCCCACGGCATTCACCGTGATGCCTCCGGCGCCCGTCGACGTCAGCAGCAGATTGCCCGCCGTCTGCAGCGTGTTCCCACCCAGGGTGACGCCCGATCCCGTGACGTTGGCCGAAGCGGCGATGCCGCCGTCAAGCGTGACGGCCCCGCCCGCATTGACTGTCAAGGCGCCAATGCCGGTCGCCGTAGTCCCGTTTTGCAATCCCGCCAGGGCATTTCGCAGATTCACGCTGCCGGTCGTGGCCGTGACCGACACCGTCCCCAGGGAAATGAGCTGCCCGGCATCCGCGGACGTCCCCTGCGTCATCACGTTCTGGGCGGCACTCACGGAAATCGGCGCCGTGCCCACCTGCGATGCGGCGTTGGAATTGGCGACGTACAAATAGCCTTCGCCCTGGAACGTGACGCTGCCCGTGGTGGCAGTGACCGAGATCGCATTGTTGTTCGTGATCACGGGCTGTTCGATCAGGATACTGCCGGCGGTCAGGCTCACCTGACCGGAGGGGTTTGACCCGCCGCGACCATCGATGGCCGCCGAGACCTGGATCGAGTCGGTGGCCGCAATGACCACATCGCCGCCGCTGCGCAGCATCGCACCGAGCGCCGGGCCACTGATGACGGAGGCGCTGGTCGAGGAGGCGCCGACCGGCAGAATTTCCACGTTCTGCGGATCAAGATAGAGCCTGCCCCCGGTTCCCTGCGGCGCATCGAGAAACACCGCGCCCAGAAACTGAATGGTCGCCGCGCTCGAGACTTCGATGAAGCCGCCGTTACCGCCATTGGCACCGCCGCGGACCGATATCGCGCCCGCGAACAGCGCATTGTCCTGTCCCCAAACGGTGACCTGGCCGCCCGTACCGTTGACGAGCGCATCGGCCGAGATCTGCGCACCCGATGCGATACTGACGTTCGTGGCCCGCGGTCCACCGCTTCCGGAGGCGCCGCCGCCAATCTGAATCACTCCGCCGCCGGCATTGCCGGATGCATTGAGCAAAGCGGTCGCGCCGACGCCGATATCCTGGCCGGCCAGATCGATGCGGCCCCCTTGTGCGCCGGAGACATCGATGGTGCCGTTGTCGGTCACGCGGCCTGCGCTCAGCACGATATTTCCTGAGGCACTCTGCGAGGCGCTGGTGGCCGGACTGTATCCGGCCACGTTGGTGATGCCATCCAGGACGTTCGACACCGCGCCGGCCGTCATGGCCAGATTGCCACCGTTGGTGACCAGCGCCGATTTCCCGCTCGCCGTGGCGGCGGACTGTCCGCCGGGCAGTGCGAAATTGATGAGATTGTCGCCGACCAGATCGACGGTGAAGACGTCGGTGCCGGCCAGCGTTACCCGGCCCATGTGGGCGACGATGATGCCGTCATTGCGCACCGACGGCGCCACGAGGGCCGCGGCCCCGCCGTCGCGAATCGAAATCGTGCCGTAGTTCTCGACTGACCCGGCGGTGGGAGAGGCCGTAAAATTGAATTTACCCGCCATGAAATCCTGATTCGACAGTTGGCTGGTGGTTGCGATGAGACCGCCCACATTGACGCGCGAACCACTGCCAAAGAGGATGCCGGCCGAGTTCAGCAGGAAGATGTTTCCATTGGCGGTCAATGCGCCGCTGATGATCGATGTCTCGCCGCCCGTGACTCGGTTGAGCGTGATGGAGGTGCTGCCGGGCTGCAGGAAGTTGACGATCTCGGTCGGGGAAATCGAAAAACTGCCCCAGTCGATGATCGCCCGACCGGATGATTGGGTGATCTGCGTCGAATTTCCGCTCGTGTTGATCGAAGCGGACCCCTGCACCACGATGCCGTCCTGGGGGCCCGCCAGGGCCGCCGAACTCGCACCCAGCGAAACGCCGAATCCGATCGAAAAGGCGAGCCATGACTCACCGCGGCGGTGCTGCCGCAGGGGGGAATTCGCCCCGGAAACCCGCTTGGCCCGACTAGTAGTGGAACGCATAGATCAATCCCCCGAACACCCGCGTCTCTTTGTCGCCCGTCGCGGTAATGACATGATTAGTCGGCTTTCCCACCTCGATATAGCCGGTGAGCCAACTGCGATAGTTGAAGCGAACGCCGCCCCCTACGTCCGCGGCGGAATCGTGGTCCGGGCCGGTTTCACCCGCGACGGACCGTTGGGACAGGTAACCGGTCTCGCCGAACCCATACAGTGTGTAGCCCAGACCGAAGGCGAACTCCTGCGTGTAGCGAAGCTCGGCTTTGGCCGCGATGCCATTGTCGCCCACCAATTCCGATGGGTCGTAGGCGCGGCCGAACTGATCGCCGCCGAAGGCGAATTCCTCCGGAGTCAGCAGATGGCTGAAGGCCCACTGACCATCCGCCGCCAGCAACAAGGAGAACCCGTGGGGAAATGACTGCAGGCGGGCCAGATAGAGCGTGACCTTCGAGAAGCGCGGGTTGCCATCCGGCCGGGAGGCCAACGGATCGCCAAATTTGCTCGCCCCAAAGATGCCCAAGCCCTGGCCATATTCGACGTCGACGACGTTGACGCCCAGCCACGGATCCACGACGTCCCCGGACAAGCCGAAGCGCGCCGCGGAAATCTTGTCCTCATACAGCGGGAAGCCCACGATGTCGGTCTTCGCATCATCGTACGTCAGCTCAGCGTGCGCTTTGAGATTGAGGAAGCGGGTCCGGATCAACGGATAAGAGAGCTGGACAGTGCCTTGGGTGTCATTGGTCGCGAGATTGAGCTCGGACTCGACACCGCGCAAATCCGGGGTGCCCTCGCTGTGGCTGGCCGAGAGGGTGAGATCCAGGCCGCTCGCCGTGAGTCGCTCGGTATGCGTCAGGGCGTACAGTTGCAGTTCATCCGCGGCGAACGCCTGCAGGTACTGGAACGACGTGCTGTCATTCAAGCCGAAGAGCGAGTCGACGGTGACGGCGGCCTGCCATTGCCCAGGCCCCTGCAGCTCGCTGCCGCGGTAGGACGCGCCCGCGGAGGCGGAGACATGCTGCTGCGCCAGCTTTACGGTCAGTTCGGCGGCTCCGGGCACCGTCTGTGACGGTGCCAGGACGCCTTGTGCCGTTACCCCCGGCAGGTCATTGAGCAGTAACAGGAATCTTTCGAGGTCGCGGGCCCGTAAGGGTCGCATTGCCAGCAGGCGTTCACGTCCGGAGTTGATCAGATCGGGCCGGATATGCCCGCCCTCGACATTGACCTTGGAGATGTACCCTTCGACGACCTCAATCCGCACGACGCCATTTGCAATCTGCTGAGCAGGAATGACGACATTCGCCAGGATGAAGCCGGCGCTGCGATAGTCCGCGGTCATTTTCCGCGTCGCATCATAGAGCTGCGCCAGAGAGATCTCGTGATCCAACAAGGGCTTGGCATAGTCCTGGAGTACGGCAGTCGGGATCTGCGTATTGCCTGATATGTCCAGCCGCTTGAGGGTGAAGTGAATGTCCTGCGCACCGGGGGGCGCCGCACTCTCCGGTAGCCCCAGCGCGGAGGTTGCGCCAGGTGTCGGCTTGGCGGGTTCCGGAAGCTGCTGCAGTTGACGCTCCGCCGTACCCGGCTGCGCCGTGGACGGAATCTGCGGACGTTGAGCCTGCGCCCATAACGGCATTCCGACGACGAGCACGCCGAAAAGCACCTTCAAAAACGAGAGATGGCGCCCGTCGATTGTGGAACGACGACGCTGATAGACCCTCATCCCGCCCTCCATATGCCCCGCAGGACCGACGGTCCGCGAAGATTCTTAGTATTCGATAATAGATAACATAGTTGGAAGACAGGTTGCTGAAAACTTTACGGCACTCGACGCACGAAAAAACTAAAATTGTGAGGCAGTGGTTGATCTCAGGATGAAAAGTAATAAGGCCACCGCGGCGCCCATTGGCAGATGAGCATGGATAGCGGGTTGTTGATTCACGTTCAGACTCTCTCCCAAGACCTCAAATAGCGCACGGAGCCGTCTGAAAAGCGTATGAAATGTCAGCGGGGAAGTTTCACGTGCCATGCAGCAGCGTGTCATCCCGGCAGCGCCGCAGTGCCGCAAGTTCATCAGTCACCCGGTGATGATCGGCGAAAGTGGCACAGTCAGTTCCAGCGCGTGCCGAAGTGCGCCACTCGTCATCATCCTGCAACGCTGTTTTCACCCGCGGCGTGGTCCCCGTGCGTTGCGATCGTGCCGGATGAGAGGGCGGCATGACTGAATCGCCGAGTGAAGGCGGGCAAGGCGAGGGGGCCGATCACGAGGCCGCGGTGCCGCCGGGCGCCGGCCGGATGACTCCGGCACAGGCGCTCGAACTCGCCCGTCACCTCTACACGCGTGGGCGCTGGGATGAGGCACACGGTTGCTGCGCCGCGATACTCGAAGCGGATGGCGAGTCGTACGAGGCGCTCACCCTGCTCGGTATTATCACGATCGGCCGCGGACACGCCGCCGAAGCGCAGACCCTGTTCGCACGGGCCGTGGCTTCGCGGCCCGACGATCCGGGTGCTCATCTGAACCACGGCAGTGCACTGCGCGCGCTCAAGCAGTTCGAGGCGGCGCGGGACGCCTGCAATCGGGCGCTGGAGCTGGCGCCCGATTTCGCTGACGCATTCAATAACCGTGGCAATACCCACCACGACCTCGAAGATCCTTCCAAGGCACTCGAGGACTATGGGCGGGCGATCCAAATCCGCCCCGACTACGCCGAGGCACACAACAATCGCGCCGGTGCCCTGCATGCGCTCGGACGCCTGGAGGAGGCGCTGGACAGTTGTGCCATCGCGCTGAGACTCCGGCCGGATTTCGCCGATGCCTATTTCAATCAAGGCAATGCCTGGTCGGATTCCGGTCGGTCGGCGGAGGCGCTGGCGAGTTACGAGCGGGCATTGCAGCTCGACCCCGGTCACGCCGCCGCCTATGTCGGGCGTGGCACGCTGCAGCGACATCTCTCCCAACTGGAGGCGGCGATTGAAAGTTTTACCCACGCCCTCCAGATCGATCCGCACCTGGCCGAAGCGTACGCCGGCCGAGGCCATGCACTCAGGCTTCTGGCACGCACCGAGCAGGCGCGTGACGACTACCGATGCGCCCTGGACCTTCACTGCGACCAACCCGGACTGTACGGGGCATGGCTGCACTCGAAGGCGCAACTGTGCGATTGGACCGGGCGGGACACCGAGATCGCATCCGCCGTAGCCGACCTGGGCGGCGGCGGTGAGGCGATCAGCCCCTTTCATGCGCTGACGATCGTGGATTCGGCGCGGCTCCAACACCGCGCCGCGCAAACCTGGACGTCCAACAATTGTCGTTCGCTCCCCGCCCCGCCCGTGAAGGGGCATCGCAAGCGCAAGGCGAAACTACGAATCGGCTATTTCTCGGCGGACTTCCACAGCCATGCGACCTCCCGCCTGCTGGCCGGAGTGATCGAGGCGCATGATCGCAAGCGCTTTTCAACGGTTGCGTTTTCCTTCGGTCAGGACACTCAGGATGAGATGCGGGTGCGTCTTTCCCGGGCATTTGATGAGTTCATCCCGGTCCGCGACCTGTCGGATGCGGCCATCGCGCTACTTTCGCGCTCACGTGGAATCGATATCGCGGTGGATCTGAAGGGACATACGCACGAGCAGCGGATGGCCATTTTCTCCCACCGGGCTGCACCCATCCAGGTCGGTTATCTCGGATATCCCGGTACCAGCGGCGCGCCCTTCATGGACTATCTGATCGCCGACCGGGTGCTGATACCGGCGCAATCGAGGCAACACTATTCCGAGAAGATCGTGTACATGCCTTTCAGCTATCAGGCCAACGATCGCGGGCGCCCGATCGCGCATTCGGCTCCCTCGCGATCCGAGTTGGGTTTGCCGCCGGCGGCATTCGTTTTCTGCTGCTTCAACAATGGCTACAAGATTACCCCCGAACGCTTCGATGTATGGATGCGCATCCTGAAGCGGGTGCCGGCCAGTGTGCTGTGGCTGCTGCGGGACAGTGACCGGTTCGCGGAAAATCTGCGCCGTGAGGCACAGTTGCGGGGTGTGCCGGGCGAGCGGCTGATATTTGCGCCGCGGATCTCCATGCCGGAGCACCTGGCGCGCCATCACGCCGCCGACTTGTTTCTCGACACGTTGCCGGTGAATGCGCATACGACCGCCAGCGATGCCTTGTGGGCCGGGCTGCCGGTACTGACCCAAGCCGGAGAGTCCATGGCCGCCCGAGTGGTGGCGAGCCTGCTCAACGCGGTCGGTTTGCCCGAGCTGATCACCGCATCCAGCGAACAGTTTGAGGCCGTCGCGGTCGAGCTGGCGAGTGATCCACAGCGCGCCGGGGCGATGCGGGAGGCGTTGCAAAGGAATCGACAGCTTCGACCGCTGTTTGACACCGATCTGTTTACTTCACACCTGGAGCGCGCGTATGAACTGATGTTCGGCCGCTACCGCGCCAAGCTTGGCCCCGAAGACCTGAGTGTGCCGCCCTGAGGAACCGATCATTGCGCGTGATCCCGATGCAACGGCACTCTCAGGACCCGCCGACCCGGGGCGGTCACAGGATCGAGGGCGATGCGTGCGGCGGCGATGACGCCCGTGCCTGGTATCAAAGCCTCGCGGATTTCTGCGCACTCAGGACTTCCCCGCGGGGGCGGTTGTCGGGATGGCTCCATCGCGCGCACCGCGCGCGAAATGGGTGCCCCGTCCTTGCCGTACCGGCAGTGCCTCTTTATATGCGAAAGCGGCGCGCGCGGCACTCGCCGTCATCCGCAGCCGAGTTGAGCGCGACTTTGCACGGACGGCTGCGAGCCTCTTATGAAATGAAGTATAAGGTCGGTTGTTCTACGTTCAACCAAGCTTGCTGACCAGTCGCCCCGGCTTGCGCCCAGCCGCCGCTGCGATGATTCGATGAGCCCCAATTCGAAACTATAGAAGGACTCGCGCGTGAGCCTACCCGGAATGACAGTGCCGCAGCAGGTTGCCGAGGCGGTCAGACGCTCGCTTCCCCGTATCCCTCCTGCCGCAAGGGATCAGATTCAGGGACTGGCAAGTCCCGCGAATTTGGAATTCATGGTTGCAACCCTGGTTGTTTGGGCCGGATCCCACGCAATAGGCCTGGGCGAGATCATCGACGGAATTCTAGCCGGCGTCGGCGCGGTCTTTGTCGGCTGGCAGGCGTTCAAGGCCGCGGGGGACCTGTATGAATTCGCGAAAAGATCCATTTACCCCAGCAGCGACTCAGACCTGACAGAGGCCGGATATGCGCTTGCGGAAGCGGTAAATATCATCGGACTCGTCGCGATCCTGTATCTGCTGGGACGGGGAGCGAAACCGGTCGGGCAACGGTTCAATCCGGCGGCCGGGAAAAGCATTTTTTACAGACCGACTATTACGAAGCTCCCGATGGCCGTCGGAGTCCTCGGAAAAACCACCAAATTCGGCGATATCATCCTCTCGACCAAACTCAGCGGCCAGGCCGAGTTGGAGACCCTTCTTCACGAACAGATTCATTCCGCGCTATCGCCCAAATTTTGGTTGCTTCGTACCGCCCGCGCCAATATGGGACAGTGGGCGTATAACAAGGTCGCCCTGCTCAGATACCTGGAGGAAGCGCTGGCGGAAACCTACGCACTGTGTCGAAGCAGGGGAGTGAACGCGGAAAATGTTCTGACGGGTCTCAAGTTCCCATTCGTGGAGAAATATCTGACGATCACCCGCGCCACAGTCGAACTGGCGGGCGCGACGATCGTTGGCTACTTTACCTACAAGGCGGTCCGATATAAGGTCTACAGCAGCGACCGCTAACGCTTGCCGTTGGGGACGTACCGAGGGTCCGTGATTTTGGTGGCGGAAAATTCGGTCCGGTCCACCGCATAGAATTCGCAATCGCGCGGCCGGTGTTCGCCGAAGTAGATACCCACGACAAACCGCTGCGGCTCGATGGCGGCCATGTCACACCATGCGATCGGCACGCCGGGATTGAGGCCGCTGAATTGCTGCCTTGCGGCGCGGATCGCGCGCCGACGCCCATCGGTGGGCAGGCCAAGGAACGAGAAAATTGCAGTTTTCATCCGTTGCACCGTTGCACCGTTGCATCAGGCAGGTCTCAATGCCGCCGAAGACCTATCCGCCCTGCCAATATCCCATACGCCGCGAGCGCCGCATACCCTTAGGCTCCCCAGCATCGTAGCATTGCACGGCGCCGGTCTTGGCCAATAATGGTCTCGGTGGCGACGCTGCAGTGGCGGATCGCAACGCTGGGGTGCGAATTGCGGCCTGCGGATCTGATTGTCGCCTGAGTTCGGCTTCTGACTTCGCGTGATATCCGGAAGGGACGTCATGGCGGCATCCCGGGCGGGCATGACGGGATATCCTAACGGTGTGGCATTGCGAGGATGAAATGCACTATCGAGAGTTGGAGCGCGAAGTAGTCCACGGGAAGAAGCACCGCGCGGAACGGCCCCCACAGTCCTTCCTCAATGAGCTCGTCGCCTGGGGACGGGTAGCGCCAAGCGACATATTCGAGCCCCGCGGCTACAACAACGTCTATAAGGCCGTCTTCCGGGTCCTGGGTCCCTACCACGGAAACTATCACCGCAGAGCGGTGATGCTGGAGGTCATGCGCGTGCTGGCCGGATACGAGTCATCGTGGGTCTGGACCACGGGCGTCGATCTGCATCCGCAAGCGGAAGTGAAAACGGCCACGACGACCGAGGCGGGCGCGTGGCAGGTCAGTGCCAATTCAATGCATTTGGCCGTCGAGCTCAAGAAGCTCGTCCTTGCCCGCACGGGCTCCGTCGAGCCGCTCAAGTTCCAACAGGCCATGAAAAAGCATCACACCCTGGCAATGGAATACATCGCCCGGCTTCTGCGCCATACGATCGCCGCGAATGGCCCGGTCAAACGACACGATACAGAAATTGATCACTACATTCGCCGTAGCGCGGTGGCGGAGTTCATGGATATTCTCAGTCCGGGGAGCACCAATGCGACGTTTTACAGCGGTCACATGAGTGTGCATTTCTCTGCGCTCGGCCTGTGGGATCGGCCGGACAAACTCGGGCGGCTTTGAGTTTCACGACCAGCCCGCGCTCAGCCCCGGTTGCCGCTCAATTATTGCCGCCCGGCAGGGACCTTCCGCTGCTCTCAAATTCCCGAATTTTCCTCAGGTCTTCCTTGGTCAACACCGAGGAGCGGCTGGGGTTGTCGACATCTTTGAAGATGATTCGATCCACGTGCGGCCGCTCCATGATCTCGAACAGCTCCGCTCCGAGCTGCGGCTCCCGGTATATGCCATCCGCACCGGCGGCAATCAGATTCACCTTGTTGGTGTAGACGACCACCGTTCCCCGCAGGTGCGACGCGTAGCGCTCGGACATCATCTCCCAGACCTTGTTCGTGGTCGCCGACTGTACGTCGCCGAACTGGGCGCGATAGCGCTCCATGAAATCGGTGCGTCGCAGCAGCATTTCCAAAGTCACCAGACCATCCTGGGTGGCGCTGGTTGCCGCGCGCATGCCGCGGTCCCCCAAACGCGACCAGAGCGCCGCGCGCGATTCGAAGCCATTGAAGGGAAGTTTCAGATTGGCGATGTAATAGCTCCACTGCGATACGACCTCGGAGTCCACGGCGTCAACCGCCATGGACTGCGTCGTGGTTGGCAATTTGCGGTGGGTCAGAAGTATCGCGAGGGAATTGACGCCCAGGATCGCGATTGCGCCGGCCACATCATCGGCGGCCGCGTTCATCGCGGTATCATCCTTGGCGGCGAGCCCGGCTTTAATCCCCTTGCCCAGCTTTCGGACACCCTCGACGGCGACCTTGCCCACCAGCGCATAACTGATTCCCAGCAGCACGACGTCGACCGCTTCGCCCGCGCCAAATGCGTGGGCCGCCACCCAGCCCGCAAGCACGGCGGCCATGATTTTCAGTGCCAGCGGGGAAAACATCTGAAGGAAAGTGGCGCGCGTGGCGGCCGGCAACTTGCCGATCGCCGCCAGCAGCAGCAGCATCAGGCGCGCATTGACCGTCAGCTCCTGAAGCCGTGGCGGTGGTGGTTTGATGCTTTTGGGCCCCTCGTTGAGTCCGCCGGTGGGCACCCGCAGGGTGGGAGGGCGCGCGACGGCCTGGATGCGTGAGGTGAACGCGGCGTGAATTTCGATGACGGTCAAGCGGCCCCGACTGATCGCCTCATCCACCCAGGCCGCCATTTCACGGTCGTCCCGGCGGCCGCCCGGAGAGTGGCTCTGGGAATAGATGCGGCGGAGCGCATTCATATTGACCGCATCGCCGTGGGCTCGCGTGAGTTTCCCCAGTCCGAGCCGAAGAGTCTTCGCATGAGGGCTCAGCGATTGGAACGCCCCCCTTGGTCCCAGCAGAAATCGGCGACGGCCGACTCTTATCGATACCACGGCATCGTTTTGTGCGCAGATCATGCGAGCGCCCTTCTACCCGGCAACGCTCGAGCGCGCATCGCGCCTCCGCGAAGCCTCCCTAGATGATTCCGTTCGTGCGCCAAAGCGGTACCAGCGACTCAAGCTTGGTTTCGAAATCACTCCGAACCACTTCCTGCGCCTCGCGTTCATCCTCGTATGACTTGCCGTCCACGATCGGATGACCGCCCGCGGCGCGGCACTGTTTGATGAATCGCGTGGCCAGCACGTCGGCGTCGGGAGTTTCGCCCTTCCTTAAGCTCTGATAGACCAGGTAACTCGGGGGCGAGAGAGGAACTCCGGTGCGCAGAGAAGGAACCGCGAGGGTTACGCTCTGCGACATCACCAATTCATCCTGATGCTCCAGGAGCGCGTTGAGTCGTTCGGCGCCTTGTAATTGCGCGACGGAGGGCTTGCGGTACAGGCCCGCAATGCCCATTCCGACCAGTATCCCCAGCAGTTCGACCGGCCCCACCAGATGACCGGCGGGGAGCCCCTCCAGATGCAGCAGTTCGCCGATCCTTCCGGGACTCCTCGCAAGGGCCTTGCCAACGGTTTGATAGACATCCGAGTCGGGACGCCAACGCGAACCATCCGGTTTTTGTACTTCCAGCATCGGCGGGGCGGGCCGCAGCAAGGCGATGCTCAGTGCGCCCAGCAGCGCCTCGCGACGTGCCGCGGACATGCGGCGCGCCCCGCGCACGAACAGATCCTGTCGAAACCAGTGATCGATGCAGAAATCCTTCAGCGTTTCGCGCAGCTCGGCCGAGGGAATGTCGGCTATTAATGCGCGCTGCTCCTCGTTCAACATCAGATTGTTGAAGTTCTTGAGCAGATCGCCGCTGCCGACGAAATTGAGTTTTGCATCGGTCAGGGAGCGGGCCACATCGGCAAAATACAGCGGGTGCCAGTGCTCGTTCAGATATTCGTGTGCCAGATACGGCAGCAGCGCGTGACTGTGTTCCTTCAGCCGCTTGACGCCTTCCTCGAGTCTTTCCGGGATTATTTTGGCCTGCGCCAGCCGCTCGATCTGCTGGATGGTTTGCGCGATGGCCCGGTCGCTGCGGTCCTGTGTGCCGGTGAGTTCCTTGACCAGCCGCTGTATCGGGGCGATCCGGTTCCAGGCGGGCAGGGCATTGTAGCTGAGGTGTACCAGCCCGCCTCGCTCCACGCGCGCGTTCAGGAACTCGATGATCGCGCGCTGCAGATCCGGCGCCACCCAGCTCCAGACGCCATGCATGGTGACGATATCGAACATCGGCAATTCACGGCCGCGTGCGCCGGGCAGGTCGGCGAAACTGATCTCATGAAACTGCACGTTGGGCAGCTTGGCGCGCTGCGCTTTTTCCCGGGCATGCGCTATGTGGGCGGGGTTGAAATCGACGGCATGGAATTCGGCCTCCGGATTGATCGCCGCCAGCACGAGGCTCGTTTGGCCGCGCCCGCATCCGAGTTCACAGTAGGCGAAAGGTCCGTCGAGCGAGGGCGCTTCGATGCCGTTTATGATTCCCACCAGCTCGAGGTGCGCTGGGGCCTGTACTCCGTAGAACCCATCGGAGTACTCAATATCGGTCACATACCCCTTGCCCCAATCCGACATGCGGCATCATCCGATCAGGACGGTGGGTAGGCCGAGAATGATCGTACCCCCGTGCGCGGTGAGATCACCCATCCGCGCCGCCGGCATCCCGCCGATCAGCACCGTGAAACTGCCCAGCGCAATAACGTCAGGAGGGCCGACACACACGGCCATGTCCCCGACTCTCGCGGCGGGCAGACTGCCAACCAGCACCGTCGGCGCGCCCAGCATGATGGGACCGCCGACATGGGGCACCAGCACGGTGAGCATGGGGCACACGTGCATATCGCTCAGACGCGCGGCGGGTAGTCCCATGGCCTAGGCTCCCTGAACCGCCAGGCGGCCCGTGCCCCCGTTCGCGATCTCCACCGCGGCGGCGACGAAGCGCTCCCGCTTCTGCTCGGCCATGCCTGGCTCCAATTGAACCGCCGCGAGCGTCACCGCACCGGCAACCGCTGAACCCAGCAAGTGGGGGGGCGCCGGTACCTCGGGCAGATTGGGGGGCGACATACTGCCGCCGCTCCAGAATGCCGCGACCGCCGCCCAGGCCGCCGGTGACTGAAAATCGGTGGCCTGTGCGCACGCCATCGCGGCGCGACGGTGCTCTTCGGTCGGCTTGCGGACCCACGTTTCCGCCGCCTCGATCGCCTGAAGGACTGGCTGCGGCGTGGTTTCCGCAAGCTGCGCGCGGGCGCAGACGCACACCCACCACACCGCCTCGCGCGCCGGCAACGCGAAGGCCAGAAACTGCACCGCCGCCTCCAGCTTCTTCTCCCCGAGAAGGCCGTTGAGATATTCGGTCGGGGAGGCCTGTTCGGGCGCCGTGATTTTGAAACCAGCGGTCGTCGCCAGGGCGCAGATCTGCTGGGCGGTGGGGGTCGTTACCTTGGTCAGCGTCGCAATTGGCATGGGTGAGGTGCTCGGGTCTCAGTTGACCATCGTGATGGCGCCCTTGAGGGTCAGCATCCCATCCGCATTGACGGACGTCATGAGTCCCTTGAGGCTCAGCATAACCTGGCCTTCGACGCTGACCATGAGTCCCTTGATCGTGACACCGGAAGGATCAATCGTAATGCTGTTGCCCATGCATTTGAGCGTGATGCCCTGCATCGCCTCAATCGTGCTTGCGCCGGCGGTGAGCTTGACCTCGTGGTTGCCCGCCGTCAGCTGGGTCGAGTGATCGCCGGTGGTAAGTTTGTGGGTCAGATCGCCCTGCGTGAGCTCGACCGACAGATCCCCTTGCGTGAGCTTCGTCGCGTGATCGCCCATGTCGACCGTCTCGGTGACATCGCCCTGCTTGATTTCAAGCTTGCGGTCCCCCTGCTGGACCTCCAGGGAATCATCGTTGACGACGATCCGATGGAAGTCCTTCTGGGCATGCACATACATATCCTCGGAGCCGGAGAGATCCTCGAAGCGAATCTCGTTACTGGTGCCAGCCGTTCCCGGATCCCCCCAGTTTGACCCGCGCACCCCACTTTGAGTCTTGTTCGACGGCAAGTCGTACAGGAGCTTGTTCTTGCCATTGAAGACCATGCCCGTGATGAGCGGCTTGTCCGGGTCCGCCTCGAGGTACTCGATCACCACTTCGCTGTTCATCCGCGGCAGAAACTGGGTGCCCATCTTGTTGAAGGCCCAGCTCTGTGCCACGCGGATCCAGCAGGATTGCTCATCGGCGAACCAGGGAAACTTGACCTTCGCGCGGCCGTATTCATCCGGGCCGTCGCTCACCGTGGCGGTCTGCGGACCGCGGATCTGCGGTCGCGGTGTAACGCGGGGCGGGCGATACGCAAAGTCGGTCGGCATGCAGACGAAGTCATTTGAATATTCACTGACGCCATCAAATGGCGCGCCATTGAAGTCACGCAGCCGATGCTCGACGCGAATGAGCGCATAGGTATCGGCGGTCGCGTTCGCGGCGGGCAGGTCCACCACATGATTCTTGACCTTGAATTTGGCCCCCGCCTTCATCATTGCACTGGTGCCCGTGCCGCTGATGGCGACGACTTTGGTCTCCTGTTCCTCGATTCGCGCGCGGGCGTATTGCTTGCCGTCATCGGCGGTCGCGAACCGCCCCGGGAACTCATAGAACGCTCGCGCCGGGACGCCCGGCGGCTGCGTCTTGGCGAGACTGTTCGCGTTGCCCTCAACGACGTCAACCGCCTTGAAGTCCCAATCGACATGCTTGAAGGTCGACGCCGCGATCCGGTACTGCGGGTTCCAGCTGAGTATGTCGACCTCGAATTCCGCGGATTGGGGATCCATCTGCACAAAATCCGAAGCGCCATCGCCGGTAATGAAGGGGCAACTCGCATCCTCGAAGCCAAAGCGATAGAACAGACCTTCATCCTCGAGCAGCCGCGCGATGAAGTTGAAGTCGCTTTCGCAATACTGCACCGTGTATTCGCGCTGTGAACCCGCGGACTTCAATTGACTCGAGATGCCCGCATCCTGCAGCACCTGCGCGACGATGTCCGTCGCTTTCTTTTCATTGAAGATCTTGCAGCGCTGATTCAGCGTGAGCAGCCAGGCGGGTGGAACCAGCTCGATCGAATGCAGGAAATGATCCCGGATGGTGCTTCTCATCACCTCCAGACTGCTCATGATGCCGCTGAAGGGCCGCTTATGGGAGCGAATCTGAAGTTCGACGGTCAGTTTCTGCCCCAGCACTTCACTGGGCTTGAGCGCCCGGCCCAGCGTTATCACCTCGAGCCGGAAGCGGGGCAGTGTTGAGAGTTCTTCGACTCCCTCGAAGGCGGTCACCAGCAGCTTGGTGATTCCAGGTGCGAAGTATTTGACCGAGACCAACCGACCTGTCTGGTCTAAACCTATGTCTTCGAGTTCAGCCACAAGAGGTTACTTATCTCGATACGCGGCCGCGGACGGAAAACCGCCGCGGCTGTCGTTGCTCGGTGCCCGCGCTTCCTGTCGGTAGCAGGACGTCTCGGCGAAAAGTTCTTGTCAGAACTCCCGGCCTGTCCCGAGATCATAGCCCTTGACGACGGGCGAGCCCGCCTTCATCTTTTCATCGACCGGGATGAACTTCTCTTCGATCTTGGTGAAGTTGAAGGAAATGGATTCGCTCGGCATGCTCTCGCCGGCAGTGGAAACGGTGTAACCGGAAATCACCGCATTCTCGAGGGTGTAAGTCGTGAAGGCATCTTCGCGACCGGTCGAGACCACATCGACCTGAACTTTTTTCGCATCGAACTTCGATACGGCCCAGCCGAACAGCTCAATGGACGAGTTGTCCATCGGCTTGGTCACATGAACTTCGCTGACGCTCGGGTGTCCGGCTTCGCGGGAAGTTGCGGCGCCCAGGGGGTTGTTCAAACTGCGACTCACGCCGAATTGCATTGAATCGACCTTGATCCATCCCACATGCTTCTTTTCGGTTGCACCGCCCGTAATATCGAAAATCTTCACAAACACGGCCATTCGAAATTCTCCTGTGAGACGGAATTATTACACTTGCAATTTCAAACCGATTTCAACGGTTATGCCAATTCTATCGGTCTGTTTGAATTCGCGGCATAGAGTTCAATTGATGATATATGAGAATCCACCGGCGTTGTCCAGTGACATGTGGACATCGCCGATGGTCCTGCCATCCGCCAAGCGCTCCAGAATTTGAGTGGAGATCTCCGGCAGCACCGCGCGCGTCAGCACATTTTCGATGTTGCGCGCGCCACTCTCGGACTCGGTGCACCGCAGTGCAATAGATTCGACCACGTCCGGCGAGTAATCGAAGCGGGTGCGGTAGGTGTCGGCGATGCGGCGGGTGATGCGTCCCAGTTGCAGCCGTATGATCGTTCTGAGCGTGGCATCCGACAGCGGGAAGTACGGCACGACCGTGACGCGTCCAAGGAACGCCGGTTTAAACCACTTCAACAGCTCCGGTCGCAGGGCCTCCGCCAGGCCCTTGGAGTCCGGCATGGTTTCCGGATCGGCCGCCAACTTGGCGATGGTGTCGGTGCCCGCATTCGACGTCATGATGATGGTCGTGTTCTTGAAGTCGATGTCGCGCCCCTCGCCATCGCGCAGCTGCCCCTTGTCGAACACCTGATAAAAAACGTCCTGAACGCCCGGATGGGCCTTCTCCATCTCATCGAGCAACACCACGCTGTAGGGACGACGGCGCACCGCCTCGGTCAATACGCCGCCTTCTCCATAGCCGATGTAACCGGGAGGAGAGCCCACGAGGGTGGAGACTTTGTGCTCCTCCTTGAACTCCGACATATTGATAACGCTCAGGTTTTGGCCGCCGCCGTACAGCAGCTCGGCGAGGGTCAGCGCCGTTTCCGTCTTGCCGACACCGCTGGTGCCGACCATCAGGAACACCCCGGTGGGTTTGCGCGGGTCGGTCAATCGCGCGCGCGACGTGCGCATCGACTGGGCGATCGCCTCCAGCGCATCGGGCTGGCCGATGATCCGCTCCTCCATGAGATTTTTGAGATTCAGGACCGTCTGGATTTCATCCGACACCATCCGGCCGAGCGGGATACCGGTCCAATTGGCAATCACCTGTGCAACGGCCTGGGCATCAACACTGACCTGTAACAGCGGTGACTCACCTTGCAATGCGGCAAGTGCGCTTCGGTCGGACGCCAGTGAGATCTTCAGTCGCTCCCGCTCCGCGGGGTCCAGCGGTTCCTTCCCGCCGTACTCGGCCTCGAGTTTGTCCCGCGACTCGCGCATTCGCGCCACGAGATCCTTTTCCGTGGCCCAGCGCGTCTGCAGTTGCTCCAGTTCCCGCTCGGCGGCGGCCTTATCACTGATCAGCCGCGCCAGCTCCGCCTCGTGATCCGCACCCGATGCGCGCTCGCGCTCCAGGATCTTGATTTCGGTGCCGCCCAGCTCGATGCGCCGGGTGCAGTCTTCAATCTGGGGTGGAATGGCATTTTGGCTCATCGCCACGCGCGCGCAGGCCGTGTCCAGGACGCTCACGGATTTATCCGGCAGCTGCCGACCCGGGATGTATCGCTTGGAGAGACGAACCGATTCGGTGACCGCCTCGTCCAGGATCCGAACGCCATGGTGTTTCTCGAGTGCGCCGACCAGTCCGCGCATCATGGCGAAAGCCGCGGCTTCCTCCGGCTCCTCCACCTTGACGACCTGGAAGCGGCGGGCGAGCGCCGCGTCGCGCTCGAAGTACTTCTTGTATTCGGCCCAGGTGGTGGCGGCGATCGTGCGCAAATCCCCGCGCGCCAAAGCCGGTTTCAACAGGTTTGCCGCATCGCCCTGACCCGCCGAACCGCCCGCTCCGATCAGCGTATGGGCTTCGTCGATGAACAGGATGACGGGCGTGGGGGAGGCCCGCACCTCTTCGATCACGGACTTCAGGCGGTTCTCGAATTCGCCTTTCACCCCGGCTCCGGCCTGCAGCAGCCCGAGATCCAGTGTGCGCACCGCAACATTCTTCATGGCGGGCGGTACGTCCCCCTGAGCAATGCGTAGCGCGAAACCCTCAACGACCGCCGTCTTGCCCACACCGGCTTCGCCGGTGAGGATGGGATTGTTCTGCCGACGTCGAGTCAGGATGTCGATGACCTGGCGAATTTCGCTGTCCCGGCCCAGAACCGAGTCGAGCTTGCCGGCCTTTGCCCGTGCGGTTAAATCGATCGTGTACTGGTCCAACGCCCCGCCGGCGGGAATGCCCGCGCCGGGAGCGCCTTGCCCCGATGCGGCGGAACCCGCGGCCGCCCCGATGGCGGGCGCCGCGGCCAGCGCTTCCGCTGTGCCCGAAACGATGGTGGCGAACTGATTGCGAAGTGCCTCGGCCGGGACGGCCGCCAACT
>Ga0210391_10001498_pt1 | contig 21212 bp, 18 predicted proteins | sample IncBWC12OmetaG_FD_160573 | JGI IMG/M metagenome (GOLD analysis project Ga0210391, IMG submission 160573) | Forest soil microbial communities from Barre Woods Harvard Forest LTER site, Petersham, Massachusetts, United States - Inc-BW-C-12-O ...
CGCGTAGCTCTTCAGCGTCCCGTTCGGCAGCAGCGCCGCCGACAGCGGTCCGGAATCGGCGTACGGAACGATCTGGTCGTCTTCTCCGTGCATCACCAGAGCCGGCACCGTGATCTTCTTTAGATCCTCGGTGAAATCGGTCTGCGAGAAGGCGACGATGCCGTCGTATTGGGGCTTCGCGCCGCCCATCATCCCCTGGCGCCACCAGTTCTCGATGATCGCCTCCGAGGATTTCGCGCCGGGCCGGTTGAACCCGTAGAACGGTCCCGAAGGCAGCGCCCGATAGAACACGGACCGGTTGGCGGCGAGTTCGGCCTGGAGACCATCGAACACGCTCTTCGGCAGACCTTTGGGGTTGGCGTCGGTCTGCACCATCAGCGGCGGCACCGAGCTGATCAGCACCGCCTTCGCGACACGGCTCTGACCGTGCCGGGCGATGTAGCGAACGACCTCGCCGCCACCGGTCGAGTGCCCGATGTGGACGGCGTCCTTGAGATCGAGATGGGCGGTCACCGCAGCCAGGTCGTCGGCGTAGTGGTCCATGTCGTGACCGCCGCTGGTCTGCGTGGAGCGTCCGTGTCCGCGCCGGTCATGGGCGACGACGCGGTAGCCGTGCTGTAGGAAGAACAGCATCTGCGTGTCCCAGTCGTCGGCCGACAGCGGCCAGCCGTGGCTGAACACGATCGGCTGCCCCGAACCCCAGTCCTTGTAAAAGATCTCCGTGCCGTCGGTCGAAGTGATGGTGCCCATGCGCTGCCACCTCCCATGGTCTCGCCGTTTGACGCCGAAAAACGTACGGTTTCAGCCTAACACCGGCGTCGCCGCAGGAGCCTGCGTGGGGTCAGCTCTACGCGAACAGGCGGGCTGCGCGACGAGCCATCAGTCGCGTGCCTTTGACAGCCGCACCGTTGTGCTTTCAGACGACACGCACAGCTGTACCGCGTCCATCAGGCGAGCCATCAGCGGGAAGCCGCGGCCGCCCTCGCCGTTGGCCGTCGAGGCCGCGGCGGACGCCGTGAACGTTCCACAGTCGCGGACCGCGAGCGTCAGGCGGTCGCCATCGGCAAGCGCGCTCAGGTAGATGCATCCGTGCGCGTCGGGCCGACCGTGGCGGATCGCGTTGGTCACGGCCTCGTTGACCGCGAATGCCACCTCGTAGCAGCGGTCGGCGTCGAAGCCGAACGCCGCCGCAGCCTCGTGCGCGTACTCGCGCGCCGCAGCGAGCTTCGCCGGCCGTGCCGGCAGCTGCAGCTCGTTCGCGTCCTGCTCTGCTCGAACGCGCACCGTCAAGTCACCGTCGCGAGTTCCGCGATTGCGTCCTCGCGTGAGCCGTGCATCGCGATCACGCTGTCCACGCCGGCGATCTCGAAGATGCGGACGACGCGCCGATTCTCCTCGGGGCACACCACCGCAAGCGTTCCGCCGCCGAGCTCGCGCAGCCTCGTGGCGGCTGAAACGAGCGCGCCGATGGCGGTCGAGTCGATGAACGTCACCGTCGACAGGTCAAGCACCACGCGCGTGATGCCGCCGTCAATGCGCTCGCTGAGGCGCTCGCTCAGCTGAGGGCTCGCCGAGTAGTCGATCTCGCCGCCGGCGACCAGCACGACAACGTCGTTGCCCTGTTGCCCGCTGTCGACCGTACCGTCGTCGCTGATGTAGAAAAAGCCCATAGCTCACCCTAAGACGCGTTACCCCTCGCTCCAGAGAATTATTGGAAATTGCGCGTTTGATGCTGAAGCATCGACCGCTCGCCTGGACGTTTGTTCTAGTGCCGAGCGCTCTGAGCTCTCGATGAGACGCTCGCAGCGTCTGGCTAAGCTCCATCACGGCGAGCGCGCGAGCTCGCCGGAACCGACATCGGAGGTGGCGCATGCAGTACGTGAATCTGGGCGCGACGGGCCTGCGCGTCTCGCGCATCTGCCTCGGCATGATGAGCTTCGGCAACGACAGCGACAAACCGTGGGTGCTCGACGAGCAGGCCGCGGAGCCGATCGTGCGCGCGGCGGTCGAGGGCGGCATCACGTTCTTCGACACCGCAGACACCTACTCCCAGGGCGCCAGCGAGCTCGCCACCGGACGCCTGCTCTCGAAGCTGCTCACGCGCGAGGAGCTCGTCGTCGCGACCAAGGTGTTCATGCCGATGGCACCCGGTGAGAACGGCGGCGGCCTCTCGCGCAAGCACATCCTCAGCGCGATCGATGCATCGCTGCAGCGACTCGGCATGGATTATGTCGACCTCTACCAGATCCACCGCTGGGATCCACGCACGCCAATCGAGGAGACGATGCAGGCGCTGCACGAGGTCGTACGAGCCGGCAAGGCGCGCTACATCGGCGCCAGCAGCATGTTCGCCTGGCAGTTCGCCAAGGCCCAGCAGCTCGCCGCAAGCGCCGGCCACACACGCTTCGTGTCGATGCAGAACCACTACAACCTCGTCTACCGCGAGGAGGAGCGCGAGATGATCCCGCTGTGCATCGACCAGGGCGTCGGCGTGATCCCCTGGAGCCCACTCGCGCGCGGCGTCCTCGCCGGCAACCGAACGCGCTCGGGCGAGCGGCGCACGACGCGCGCCGGCAGCGACCAGTTCACGGACTACCTCTACGACCAGCCCACCGACTTCGACGTCGTCGAGCGCGTCGCCGAGCTCGCCGCCGAGCGCGGCGTCCCGCCGGCGCAGATCGCGCTCGCGTGGCTGCTGCACAAGCCCGCGGTCACCGCGCCGATCATCGGCGCCACAAAGCCCGAGCACCTGCAGGACGCGCTCGCCGCAGAGCAGCTCACCCTCAGCGCCGGCGAGATCGCGAGCCTGGAGGAGCCCTACGTGCCGCACCCCGTGCTGGGCCACGGGTAGCGCCACGCCGAGGCGCTACTCGTCGGCGGCACGCTCCAGCACGACCACCGGGATCTGGCGTGTCGTTTTCTGCGCGTAGTCGGCGAACTGCGGCCTCAGCTCCGACTGCTGGTTGAACAGCCGCTCGCGCTCCTCGCCCGTGGCGACGCTGACATCGACGTCGAAGATGTCGCCGCCGACCTCGACCGTGGCCGATGGGTTGGCGAGAAGGTTGTGGTACCAGGCGGGATTGGTGGGCGCGCCGGCCTTGGAGGCGAAGATCACGATCCGTTCGCCGTCGGGCAGGTACATCAGCGGCGTCGTGCGGGCCGCGCCGCTCTTTGCGCCGATGCTCGTCAGCAGCAGCAGCGGTGCACCCTCGAAGGGGCCACCAACACGGCCGCCGTTCGCACGGAACTCGGCGATGACGCCTTTGTTGAAGTCGTCCATATCCGACACGTCGCCTCCTACGGCGTCAGGCGGACGGGCAGCGACTTGAGCTGGTTGAGGAACAGCGACTGCACGGATTGAGGGCCGCCCGCCGCGCCATCGAGCGCGATCTCGGGGTAGCGCGCGAGCGTCTCCTCGAGCATCACCTTCAGCTCGAGGCGCGCGAGCGCGGTACCCAGGCAGAAGTGCCGGCCGCCCGCGCCGAACGCCTGGTGCTCGCATTCACGACGCAGATCAAAACGGTCCGCATCCTCGAAGCGGCTTTCGTCGCGGTTGGAGGACACGTACCACATGACCACCTTCTCGCCCTCGCGGATCTGCTGTCCGTGCAGCTCGGTGTCGCACGTCGCCGTGCGGCGGAAGTGTGCGAACGCCGGGAACATGCGCAGCGACTCCTCGACGGCGGCGGGGATCAGCGAAGGGTCGTCGATCAACAGCTGCAGCTGTTCGTCGTCTTCCATCAACGCGCGCATGCCGCTGCAGTAGGTCGCCTTGGTGCTGTCGTTGCCGGCGGCCATCAGCAGGTAGAAACCCATCACGATCTCGTGTTCCTCGAGCTTCTGTCCGTCGACCTCGGAGTGCACCAGCACGCTCGTCAGGTCCTCGGTTGGGTTCTCCAAGCGCGCGGCGATCAGCCGGCGACAGTGCTCGAAGATCTCGGGCACGTCTTTCTCGATCGCGCCCTCAAAGCCGTCGGGGTTGACGTCCGGGTCGGCCGCGCCGAGCGTCTTGTTCATCAGCCTCGCCCATAGCGCGTCGTCCTCCTCGGGTATGCCCATGAAGCTGCCGATCACGCGCGAGACGATCGGCTGCGCGACGTCGCCGACGAGGTCGCACGTCTCGCGGCCGTCGAGCCGATCGAGCACGTTGACGGCGATCGCCCTGATCGCATCCTCGTGCGCGGCGATCCGCCGGGGGGTGAAGCCCGCCTGGAACAGCGCCTTCAGGCGGTCGTGCTTCGGCGGATCCATGCCGATGAACATCGCCTGCGCGAGCTCGAGCGGGAAGCCGCCCGCCGCAGCCAGCACGCCACCCGTTTCCGAGGAGTACGTGCGCCAGTCGCGGCTGACGCTGTGGATGTCCTCGGCCGTGGTCACCGACCAGAAGCCGGCCTCCTCGGGGAACTCTTCGAAGTTCTCGGTCCAGTGGATCGGACACTCGCTGCGCATCTGCTTGAACAGCTCGTAAGGGGGACCATCGCTCCAGAACTCGCGCTCAGTGACTTCGACCGACTCGATATCGCGCCCAACGGTCGCCATTTCCAACCTCCAAGCTCGCCCACCGGATGGTGTCGACGATCATACTGGCTAGCTGGCCAGTTTTGTGTGAGCCCGCGCACGCGCTATGAGCTTCCCGCCAGCGGCTTTGCAGCGGTGTTTAGGCGCGTCCAGAGCTGGTACTACTCCTGTATGCCTCGCGCGATCTGGACGGGCACGATTAGCTTTGGCCTGGTCACGGTGCCGGTGAAGCTCTACAGCGCCGTGGATCGCAAGAGCGTGCGCTTCCACCAGCTGTCGGGCAAGACCGGCGTGCGAGTCACGCAGAAGCGCGTCGATCCCTCGAGCGGCGAGGAGGTCGCCTACGCCGACATCGTCAAGGGCTACGAGCTCGCTCCTGACCGCTACGTGGTGGTCGACCCGGGCGAGCTGGACGCACTCGAGCCGAAGAAAACCAAGACGATCGAGATCGAGGAGTTCGTCGCGCTCTCCGAAATCGACCCCGTGTACTACGACCACCCGTATTACCTGGCCCCGGGGCCAGGTGGCGCGAAGCCCTACCGGCTGTTGCTCGACGCGATGCGCGAGGCGGGCAAAGTCGCGATCGCGCGCGTCGTCATCCGCTCCAAGGAGCAACTCGTTGCGGTGCGCCCGATGGGCGACGCGCTCGGCATGGCGACGATGCTGTTCGCCGACGAAGTCCTGCCGCCGGAGCGCCTCGACGAGATCGCCGAGGTCAAGGAGGTCACGACGACCGCGCGTGAGCTCGACGTCGCCACGCAGCTGATCGACTCGCTGGCGGGCGAGTTCGAACCCGACCGCTTCCGCGACACCCACCGCGAGCAGGTGCTCGAGCTGATCGAGCGCAAGGCCGCGGGCAAGGCGATCGCCGTGCAGCCCGAGCCCGAAGAGGTCGCCGCCCCGGCGCCGGATCTGATGAGCGCATTGAAGGCCAGCCTCGACGCGGTGCGCGCGCGCGAGGACGGCGCCGCCGATGGCGCGGGCGCGAAACCGCGCAAAGCGGCGAAAAAAGCGCCGGCCAAGAAAGCGGCCGCCAAAAAAGCCGCCGCCAAGCAGACCGACGCCGCGAAAAAGCCCACCGCCAAGCGGTAGGCGGGCCGCTGTCGGCCGGGTATGTCGGCCCGCCTGAAGTCCTACCGCGCGAAACGCGACTTCGCGGCGACACCGGAGCCGGCGATCACCCAGCTCACGCCTGCCGTGGACACCAACGAGCGGCGCTTCGTGATCCACGAGCACCACGCGACGCGCCTGCATTGGGATCTGCGCCTGGAGCGCGACGGTGCGCTCGCATCGTGGGCGATCCCGAAGGGTCTGCCGCAGGCGCCGGGAGAGAACCACCTGGCGGTGGCGGTCGAGGACCATCCGCTGGAGTACCTCGACTTCGAGGCGGAGATCCCCAAGGGCCAGTACGGAGCGGGGCTGGTGAAGATCTGGGATCGGGGCACGTATGACTGTCTGAAGTGGGAACGGCGCAAGGTCGAGGTGGCACTGCACGGCGAGCGCGTGAACGCACGCTACGCGCTGTTCGCGATCGAGCAGGGCGAGCACCCCAAGAACTGGCTGATCCATCGCATGGACCCCGCGGCGGATCCGGACCGAGAGCCGCTGCCGAGCAAGCTCGTTCCGATGTTCGCGCGCGCGGGCTCGCTGCCGGCGCACGACAGCGATTGGGCGTTTGAGATCAAGTGGGACGGCGTGCGTGCGATCGCGTACTCCGAGCCCGGTGAGCTGCGCCTGGAAAGCCGCAACCTCAACGACATCACCGACTCCTACCCGGAGATCTTCGGCGTCAACGCGGCGCTCGGCTCGCACAGTGCCGTGCTGGATGGCGAGCTCGTGGCGTTCGACGCCTCTGCTCGCCCCAGCTTCGAGGCGCTCCAGCGGCGTATGCACACGGCGTCGCGCGCGCAGGCGCGGCGCCTGGCAAAGGGCACGCCGGTGACGTACGTGATCTTCGACCTGCTGTGGCTGGACGGCCATTCGCTGATGGGAGCGCCCTACAGCGAGCGGCGCGCGCAGCTGGCGGCGCTGGCGTTGAAGGGTCAGAGCTGGCAGACGCCCGATCACGTCGTCGGTCACGGCGCGCAGCTGCTGGCGGCGAGCGTTGAGCAGCAGCTCGAGGGCGTCGTGGCGAAGCGCCTGAGCTCGATCTACCAGCCGGGCGTGCGCTCGCGCGAGTGGGTCAAGGTAAAGACGCACGCGCGCCAGGAGCTCGTGGTCGGCGGCTGGATGGCGGGCAAGGGCAAGCGCAAGCAGAGCATCGGCGCCCTGCTGCTGGGCGTGTACGAGGCCGACGGCGTTCTCCGCTACGCCGGACGCGTGGGCAGCGGCTTCGACGAGGAGGACGTGCAGCGCCTATCGCGGCTGCTAGCGCCGTTGGAGCGCCCGACCTCGCCGTTCGGCGCCGGCGAGCAACCTCCACGCGGAGCGAGCTTCTGCGAGCCGCGGCTGGTGGTGGAGGTCGAGTTCACGAGCTGGACGAGTGCCGGCAGCCTGCGCCACCCCGTGTACGAGGGCCTGCGCGAGGACAAGCCCGCAGCGCAGGTCGTCCGCGAGGACATGTCCGAGACCGTCGCCGTCGCGGACGTCCTGGATCGAGATCCGGCTGCTCCCACGGACGCCGAGGGAGAGACGCTCGGGGCGCTGCCGATCCGCAGGCGCGGCGCGAGCGCGGCGGAGGCGACGCTCGAAGGGCGCGAGCTGAAGCTGTCCAACCTCGACAAGGTGCTGTACCCGGCGACGAGTTTCACGAAGGGCGAGGTGATCGCCTATTACGCGACGGTCGCGCCGGTGCTGCTCGGCCACCTCGCACAGCGGCCGCTGACGGTGAAGCGTTGGCCCGACGGCGTCGAGGGCAAGTCCTTCTTTCAGAAGCAGGCGCCTGCGCACCGTCCGGAATGGGTTCGCACGGTGACGGTGCAGGCTGAGCGTACCCTGAAGGGCACAGGCAAGGCCGTCGACTATGTGCTGGCCGACGACCTGGCGACGCTCGTGTGGCTGGCGAACCTGGCCGCGATCGAGCTGCACGTGCCGCTCGCGCGGGCGCCCGCGACCGAGCGCCCGACGGCGGTCGTGTTCGACCTCGACCCCGGGGCGCCGGCGAGCATCGTCGAGTGCTGCCACGTGGCGGTGCAACTGCAGGGCATGTTCGCGCACCTGGGCCTGGAGAGCTACGCCAAGACGTCCGGCTCGAAGGGCCTGCAGGTGTACATACCGCTGAACGCGCCCGACGTCGGCTATGAGCACACGAAGCCGTTTGCGAAGGCGGTCGCCGAGCTGCTCGAGGGCTCGGAACCGGAGCTGGTGGTCTCGCGGATGACCAAGACGCGACGTACGGGCAAGGTGCTGATCGACTGGAGCCAGAACGACGCGAAGAAGACGACCGTTTGCGCGTACTCGCTGCGCGCAGCCGAGCATCAGAGGGTGTCCACGCCGCTCGACTGGGACGAGGTGCGCGCGACGCGAGACTCCGAAGAACCCGCAAGCCTCGCGTTCGAAGCAGCGGACGTGCTCGAGCGCGTAGCCGAGCGCGGCGACCTGTTCGCACCTGTCCTGTCGCTGGTGCAGAAGCTGCCGCGCTAGTCATCTATCGTGCGAGCGAGCCGGCGACACTCGCCACCGGTCGTGATAGGGGTTGACGCATGAGCAGCGCAATCGATCGTGATGACGACATCCGGGCTCAAATCGAGCAGCACTGGGAAGCCTCCGAGCACGGGGACGCCGACGCTGAGCACGCGATCTACGCGGCGGACGCGATTCTGGACTACCCGCAATCCGGCGAGCGCTTCCGAGGCCGGTCAAAGATTCAAGCTCAACGTGGCGGGCACCCGGCCGAGCGCCACTTCACCATCCGGCGGATCTTGGGCAGCGGCGAGCTTTGGGTGAGCGAGTGCGTGATCACCTATGACGGCGTGCCCACATGTTCGGTCAGCGTCATGGAGATCACCGACGGTTCCGTGACGCACGAGACCCAGTTCTTCGCCGACCCCTTCCCCGCGGCTCCCTGGCGCGCAGCACTCGCTGAGCCGATTCCCTAGCGCTCGTGTGCGGTTGCGTAGGCCAGTGTGCCGCCAACGCCGACCATCGCCACTCCGGCGACGGCGTCTGCGAGCCGGACCGCGCGATCCCCTAGATGATTGATTCCACGGCGGGGCTCGTGGAACGGGCGGGTTTATAGGCAGCAGGGTCGAAGTCGGCGGTACTCAATACCCAGCCGCCGACCCGAAGGGGGCCTCGATGGACGCCGACCTCGACCTGCTGCTGATTGCCGTTTACGTGACGGCTGACGATCTCCTGCCCGAGCGGCCGGGGAACGCCAAGCGGATCGTCACAGACGCGGAAGTCGTAACGCTCTGCGTCGCCCAAGCGGATCATGGGCATCCCGTCGGACCGGCGGTTCCTCGCGGTCGCCTCCAAGTATCTGCGCCACCTATTCCCGAACATTCCCGCCCAGCCTGGCTATTTCAAGCGTCGCCGGCGCCTGTCGGACACGCTGGAGTGGTTGATGAGCGTGTTCGCGTCCCAGAGCCCGGGGTTCTACGACGACCTGTTGTTGATCGATAGCACCCCCGTGGAGTGTGCTCGCAGCCGCGAGACGGTCAAGCGCTCCCAGCTGGGAGATGCCGCCGACTATGGGTACTGCCGCAGCCATTCCCGGTTCTTCTGGGGCTTTCGGCTACACGCGATCTTCGCGCCCGACGGCACACCCAGAGCGATCACCGTGGCCTCCCCCAAACGCGATGAGCGAGATGTCGCGTTGGAGCTCCTCGCCCGCACCCGCCGCCAAGGCCCCGTCACCCTGATCGGCGACAAGGGCTACGCCGGGAGAGCATTCGCTGAGGCCATCAGCGACATGAACGCGACGACCCTCAGACCCCTCCGCAAGGACGAGCCCGGCAGAGGCCCACACCTCGCGCCGATCCGTCAGCGCATAGAGCGCATCTTCTGGAGCTGCAAGGGAACCCTCACCCTCGAGCGTCACGGCGCAAGAACACTGCCCGGCCTCAGAGAGCGCATCCTGCAACGCCTCCTCTGCCTCGCTGCCGCCGTCTCCCTGAACCACCAACTCGGCCACCCAAGCCGAGCAATCGTCAACTACTGCGCCTAAACCCCGTGGAATCAATCATCTAGTCCTCTACGCGCAACCGCGACGCCGGACGCGAGCGCTGTCACCCAGCTCAGACTTCCAACTGCGACGCCCATAACGAGCAGCACTGCGGCCTGCGTCGTCGTGGCTGCGCCAGCGGTGCTCGCGGCAGCGAAAATGACTGCTCACGACGCGATCGTGGCCGGGTTGGAAGCCAGAGCGACGAAAAATCCGAGTCCAAAGCCCACGAGCGCAGAGTGCACGCTGGGATTATTCCATCGTCGGACGAAGTGCTATAGCCCCTCATCCGGCTGTGCGCAACATGCGATCTTTGACGGATCTGTGACGTCATGGTGAGGTGGACAATGAGGTATCCGTGCGCAATCGCTGGCGCTGTGCTCTGTGCCGCTGTGCCCGCAGCCTGCGGGCGCCCGGGCGCCTTCCAGTGGCAGGGGCCCAACGGTTGTGTGAGGTCTCCCGCGACATTCTCGCCCGGCATCGTGCCGGAGAGCGGCGCCACGCTCACAGTCAAGGTGGGCGCGTTCGTCTACGTGGAGCTGGTCGTGGCCGAGAAGTACCTCTCCTGGCCCACCGGCACGAAGCCGCCGCCGCGCGTCTTTCCCTGGACTGCCGCTCGCTCGTCGGACGCCAGCGTGCTGCGACGGGTAGCGCTCTGCCCGAGCAGCGGGGTCTCCACACTGCCCATCGTGGTCTACGCCTTCCGCGCGCTGACCCCGGGCACGGCCGCTCTCACGGCTCCCGTGGCGCAAGCCTGGAAGCGCGTCAAGCCGGCACGACGTCGCGGCTTGCGCCCCTACCGCGCGACCGTGATCGTGGTGGCGAGCTGAGCGTTGGCTGGGGCGGCGGCGAGCTGGAGCTACTCGAACTCCGGCGCGCTCCAGCCGGGCATCACGTCGGGGAGGCCATCGCTGACGCGGTCGGGGAAGCTCGCGGGACGCTTGTCGAGGAACGCGGTGATGCCCTCGACGGCGTCGGCTGACTGGCCGCGCGCGACCATGCCGCGCGAGTCGGCGCGGTGCGCGAACATCGGGTGCTCGGCGCCGAGCATCCGCCACATCAGCCGGCGGGCGAGCGCGACGGACACGGGCGCTGTGTTCTCGGCGATCTCGCGCCCGAGCGCGCGGGCAGCGTCGAGCAGCTCGTCCTTGGGGTGCAGGCTGCGTACGAGGCCGCCGTCGAGCGCCTCCTGCGCCGAGAACACGCGGCCGGTGGACACCCATTCCATCGCCCGGCTGATGCCCACGACGCGCGGCAGAAACCAGCTCGAGGCCGCCTCGGGGATGATGCCGCGGCGCGCGAACACGAAGCCGATGCGCGCGTCGTCTGCCGCCAGGCGCACGTCCATCGGCAGCGTCATCGTCGCGCCGATGCCGACCGCGGGTCCGTTGATCGCGGCGATCACCGGCTTAGTCGATTCGAAGATTCGCAGCGTCAGTTCGCCGCCGTTGTCGCGCCTGGCGCCCGCGACACTCTCGCGCTTGCGCGCGTCGAACGTGTCGCCGCCGCTGCCCAGATCGGCGCCCGCGCAGAAGCCCCTGCCCGCGCCGGTGACGATCACCGCGCGCACGTCATCGTCTGCGTCCGCGAGATCGAACGCCGCGCGCAGCTCTGCGCCCATCTGCGCGGTCCACGCGTTCAGCCGCTCCGGCCGGTTCAGCGTCAGCGTGAGGACGCCGTCGGCGGCCTCCGCGGTGATCTGCTCGTAGTCCATGGCGGCTGGCGGATCATATGTCGACGCCGCACCCGGCGCGTTAGCGTCCCCGTAACGATGGAAGCGGGGGGCGCCACTTGTTGGGTGTGAGCCATGTGACCGGCGAGCCGGCAACACGGGGCGTGACGGCGCCGGCAGGGGACCGACTGGACGCGTTCGAGTTGCTCTACCGCGCCACGTTCCCAGCGGTGACAGGCTTCTTCGCCAGGCGCAGCCGCGACCCGCAGACAGTCGCCGATCTCACCGCCGACACATTCCTCGCGGCGATGACCTCGTACGCGTCCTCGCCGCCGAGCGTCGGCAGCGAGCGCCCGTGGCTGTTCGCGATCGCCCGACGCGTGTACGCCAAACACTGCGAGCGCCGTGCGCGCCGCGACGATGCCACGCGCCGCGAGGCCAGCAGGCGGGTGCTCGACGATGACGAGCTCGCAGAGCTCGCTGAACGCATCGACGCCGAGGACCGTGGACGCGAGCTGCTCGCCCGCCTCGCCGGCCTCGCCGCGATCGAACGGCAGGCCATCGAGCTGGTCGACCTCGCCGGAATGACCCCCGCCGAGGCCGCGCTGACGCTCGGCGTGTCCGCCGGCGCGCTGCGTGTGCGGCTGTTCAGGGCGCGCGCCCGCCTCAGGAAGGAGCAGTGCTGAATGTCCAGGTTCGAGGATCGGCTGTGGTCGGAACTTCTCAGTGAGCACGGCGCCGAGCTGGCACTCGCCGACGTGCAACGCGCGCCCGCGAGCATCCATGGCTGGGACCGTTGGAAAGAGCGTGTCGGACGAGTGCTCCGGCGCCGCCGATGGCGTGCCCTCGCGGGGGTGCTCGCAGTCGCCGTGCTGGCGGGAGCCGGCGCCGCCGTGTTCGGCCCGACCGGAAATCCGAAGGAGCTGTCGGCGTTTGAGTGCGGCCGCAGCGACCGCAGTGGCTATGAGGGGCAGCTCGTCGACCCCAACCCTGTGTCTGCGTGTGCGGCGCTGTGGCCATCGCTGTATCACCGCGCCGCGCCGCCGCTGCGCGCGTGGGTCGGTGCAACCGGCGGCATCGTGTGGGTGCTGCCCGCGAACGTCGCCCCGCGCGAAAGAGGCTGGATACGGCTGCCGCCGGGCTGGCGGACGGACGGCGCGCTGATCGAGCTCACCGACCAGCTCGAAGACATCACCACCGGGCTCCCCTCACGATCGTGCTGGCCCGCGGGCAGCGCCGCTGCGCTCGTCAAATCGGTTCTGCGCGGCGACGGCCTTACAGGCTGGCGCGTCGTCCCGCAGACCGTGCCGAGCACCGAAACGCACGCCACGTGCGCTGCCGTTGAGACTCCGCCGAGCATCGAAGTGCAGACGCACACGATCAACATCCGCCTCGTCCGGAGACGCATGCCTGCAGGCGGGTCCTGGCCGTCACCTGCGGGACGTACCGAAGGGCAGCGTCTGAGCTCCGTCGAGACCCGCGTCAATCACGCCCTGCTCGCCAGCGGTTCCTGCGCCACCGTGACGCAGGCTGCCGCTCTGTGGCGTTCCGAGGCGCGCGCCGGCGGTGTGCGCCAGGTCTACAACCTGGTTTCGCTCGCGAGCAAGTCGAATGGCGGCACGCCGTGCTCGCGGATCATCGTCGACGTGCTCGGCGGTGGCACGATCAACGTGCTCGCCACGTACTACCCGTAGCGCTACAGATCGCGTGAGGTCAGCTGTCGTTCGTACGGGCCGCGTCCCGTCAGGCACATCGCGCCGCAGCGCGCGCCGAGCGCGAGCGCGTCGGAGAGTGCCATGCCCGCGCCGAGGCCGTACGTGAAGCCCGCGGCGAATGAGTCGCCGCAGCCGTAGGAGTCCATTGCTTCGCCGGGGGGTCGCACAGCGTCCCACCTACCGGTCGCGCCGTCGCGACGCCGGTAGTGTCCGCCGCGGGCGCCTTCAGTCCACACCACCAGCTCTGCCTCCTCGAGCGCGGGCTCGGCGGCGCGCAGCTCGATCTCATCCTCGCCGCTCAGCACCAGCGCATCGAGCACGACGCCATGGCCGAGCGCGTCGCGGGCGCGCGGACTCGCGACCAGCGCGCGTGAGCGCGAGCGCGCCATCCGCAGCTCGGCCTCGTCGCCCGCGGTGAAATACAGCCCGTCGATCTGCTCGAGGCCCTGCCAGCGCTCCTGCGGGCGAGCACCGCTCGGTTCAAGGCGCTGGCCGAACGTCGTGATCGTGCGCTCGCCCGCGTCGTCCACCAGCGTCACCGCGCTGCGAGTCGCGCTCGGGACGACCGACGCGCGGACGTCCACGCCGAGCTCGGCCAGCCGCGTGCGTGAGCGCACGCCGTTGTCATCGTCGCCGAGGCACGTCACCAACGTCGCCGTGCCCGCCAGCCGCGCCAGCTGCACCGCCGCCACCGCTCCGCCTCCCGCCGGCTCCGCGAACGGGTCCTCCGCGTGCACCACCTCACCCGCGCGCGGCACGTGCGGCACCCGCGCAAACTGCACCCACTCGACGTGGCCCACCACCGCCACCGTTGGCCCGCTCGACCGCACGCGTGTGAGTCTCACAGACTCGTATCATCGGCCGCCGTGCCGAGCCCGCGTGGCAGGCCATAGGATCACGCGCCATGAGCGACCTGTTCGACGTCTCCGGCAAGACCGCGCTCGTGACCGGCGGCTCGCGCGGCATCGGCCTGATGATCGCGCGCGGCCTCGTGCAGGCCGGCGCGCGTGTGATCGTCTCCTCGCGCAAGAGCGCCGACGTCGAAGCCGCCGCCACGGATCTCGGCTCGCTGGGTGACTGCCACGCGATACCCGCCGACATATCAACACAGGACGGCGCACGGGCGCTCGCCGCCGCGACGCGCGAGCGCTTCCCCGCACTCGACATCCTCGTCAACAACGCCGGTGCAGCGTGGGGCGCCCCGCTCGAGGAGTTCCCCGTCGCCGGCTGGCAGAAGGTGCTCGCGACCAACGTCGAGGGCGTCTTTCACCTGACCGTCGCGCTGCTCGGGGAGCTGCGCGCAGCCGCCAGCGTCGAGGACCCCGCGCGCGTCATCAACATCGGCTCGATCAACGGATTGCAGCCACCCGATGTGGAGAACTACAGCTACAGCGCCAGCAAGGCAGCGGTGCACATGCTCACACGCCACCTCGCCAAGCGGCTCGCGGCCGAGCACATCACCGTCAACGCGATTGCCCCCGGGCCGTTCCAGAGCAAAATGATGGCCTACGCGCTCGAGGACCCCGCGACGCGAGAAGCGGTCGAAAGCCGCGTGCCGCTCGGGCGCATCGGGCGCCCCGACGACGTCGTCGGGCTGACGCTGCTGCTCGCCTCGCGCGCCGGCGCATTCATGACCGGCACCGTCATCCCGCTCGACGGCGGCATCACCGGCTGCGGCTGAGCGGCCGGCTTCCCGCAGCCGCCCGCCGAACCACTCCCGGTCAGGGCGCCTTCGCGAGGTAGCTGTGGCCGGCTCTCACCTTCAAGCGGTGGTGAGTGACGAGGTTGGTGACCTCGACGCTGTCGGTCGCCACACGGATGAGCGTTCCGTTGCACAGGTCCTCGGTCAGCCAACGGGTGCCGACCACCGCTCCCGCCGCGTAGTTCCCCTTTGTCGAGTAGCTGCCGTGACCTTCAGCTCACAGCTTGCGCACCACGTGCTTGCCCGAGGGATGGCTGGAGCTGGCGCGAGCGAGATGGCTGCGCTCCCGTGCGGTCGGGCATACGTGGAAGCGCCCGCCGTTGAGCGTCGCGATGACCTGATCGTGGAGTCCCTGGAGCAGCTCGAACTTGCCCGCGTAGAAGGTCATCGACTGGAGTTCGCCGTGCGGCCCGACAGTGGTGACCGTGACCTTCCCGTTCGTTGCGTCGATGATCGTGCCAAAGGGAACCTGGCGAAGGCCGGTGAGTGTCACGAACGTGCCGGAGCCCGGAAGCTCCACGAGCACGGTCCCCGTGACGGGCGCCACGTTCCCGGTAACGCCGGCCTGCGGGAGCGGCGCATCCGTCACCTCACTCGCGAGAATGCCGGAGGCGGCGAGCGGATTACCCACAAGACCGAGCGGCGCCGGCAACGTCACGAACGTGTAGGTCGGGCCGCCGCTGGAGACGCCGTTGCCGTTGCTCGCGATGACTTCCTGCGCGCCGGCGCCGTATGCGGGGGTCACCGCCTTCAGTTCCGTTTCCGAGATCACTTCAACCGCGCCCGCGGGCGCACCGATCTCGAGTCTTGTGTCGGAGGTGAAACCGGTTCCCCTCACAACCACCTGCGTCCCACCTTCGCTCGGCCCCGACGCCGGGTTGATGCTCGACACCGCCGGCGGCGGCACGTACGTATAGGAGGGGCCACCGGTGGATTCGCCACCCGTGCTCGTCACGACCACTTCCTCCGGGCCCGCCGCATGCGCGGGCGTGACCGCCTTCAGTTCCGTTTCCGAAACCACTTCAACCGCGCTCGCCACCCCACCGATCTCGACCTTCGCACCCGCCAAGAAGTTGCTCCCCGTGACGAGCACCTGCGTCCCGCCCGCGATCGGCCCCGACGCCGGGCTCACACTCGACACCGTCGGCAGCGGTACATACATGTAGGAGGGGCCGCCCATCGATTCGCCGCCAGCGGTCGTCACGACCACTTCCGCCGGGCCCGCCACGTGCGCGGGCGTCACCGCCTTCAGTTCCGTTTCCGAGACCACTTCAACCGTGCTCGCCACCCCTCCGATCTCGACCTTCGAACTCGGCACGAAGTTGCTCCCCGTGACGAGCACCGGCGTGCCACCAGCAATCGGCCCCGATGTCGGGCTCACACTCGACACCGTCGGTGGTGGCGGCGACACATACGTATAGGAGGGGCCGCCTGTGGATTTGCCGTCCGCCGTCGTCACGATCACTTCCTCCGAACTCGGCGCGTGCGCGGCGGTCACCACCTCGAGCTCCGTTTCCGAAATGACTTCGACCGCGGCCGCCGCCACGCCGATCGTCACCGTGGCGCCCGGCAGGAAGCCCGTTCCCTGCACGAGCACGTGCGTCCCGCCTTCACTTGACCCGGAAACGGGGCCGATACTCGACACCGTCGGCGCCGGCACGATTGTGTTGAGGTACGTCCACGCCACGCCCGAGGATTGCCGGGTCGCGGGGGCGCCGATCAGCGCCGTCGCACCCGCCGAGGACAGTGCGACGCTCGCGCCGAAGCGGTCCTTGGCGGTGGGTTCCGAAGGGCTGTCGAGCGTCGGGGCCTGTTGCGTCCAGGTCGTGCCCGAGCGCGCGAACACCCGGACGGTTCCCGCCTCCGCGTCGCGTGGAGCGCCGATCAGCGCCACCTCGCCGTCACCGGACAATGCGACGCTGGAGCCGAAGCGTCCTTCACCGAGCTCGTCGCCGGCGGTCAGCTTCGACCCCTGCTGTTCCCAGGTCGAGTCCGCCGCGCGCGTGAACACCCACGCCGCGCCGACGCCTTCCGCGTCGGCTGGGCCGCCGATCAGGGCCGTGTCGCCGAAGGCCGACAGCGCCACGCTGCCGCCGAAGCGCCCTTCGCCGACCTCGCCGCCGCCCGTGAGCTTCCTGCCCTGCTGTTCCCACCTCGAGCCTTCGCGCGTGAACACCCAGGCCGCCCCGCCGGTCGCGTCAAAGCGGGCGCCGACCAACGCCGTGCCACCATCGGCCGACAGAGCGACGCTGCAGCCGAAGCCGCCTGCGCCGCGCACTTCCGGCCCGCCGGTGACCTCCACGCCCGGCTGCGTCCAGCTCGAACCGGAGCGGGTGAACACCCACGCCGCCCCGTGGTGGGCGTGGTTGCCGGGCGCGCCCACGATCGCGGTGCCGCCGTCCGCGGACAGCGCCACGGCTGCACCGAAGCGCCCGATGCCGCTCTCCGCGTCGCCGCCGCTGAGTTCCACGCCGTGCCGGCTCCATTCGCCGTCGGTTCGCGTGAAGACCCACGCCGCCCCGTCTTCGGAGTGATCGGTCGGCGCGCCCACGATCGCGGTGTTGCCGTCGGCAGACAGCGCGACGCTGTGCCCGAAGCCGCATTCGGCCGCTTCGGCGCCGCATTCTTCACCGCTGCCGGCTTCTTCTTCGTTGATCGTCAGCGCCGGGCCCTGCTGTGTCCAGGTCGAGCCCGAGCGCGTGAACACCCACGCCGCGGCGCCGTACCTGGCCCCGACGATCGCGGTGTTGCCGTCTCCAGAGAGCGCGACGCTGTAGCCGAGGAGCTCACCTTCGCCGCTGGGCGTCGCTGACAACGACGAGCCGTCGATCAACGGGTCGATGCGAAGCGGGTAGCGTGCGCCGGCGGCGTCGACCCTGATCAACAGCTCGCGCCCGTCGAGCTGCAACCAGCTGCGGAGAGCGCGGCCGCCGGCGTCGGTCGCCAGCAACGCGCCGTAGTGCAGCGACGATCCGCCCGCGCCCGCCAGCTCGAGGCCGTGCCCGGTCGCGTCGAGTGACACGCGCGCGCTTCCCGAGAGCGTCATCGCCAGCGTCAGCGCGCCCCGCGCGTGCCCCGGCAGCGGCCGCGGCAGCGCGAAGCTCTGCTCGAGACCCGCCGGCCCGTTGGCGTAGGACTCCTCGAGCCCACGCCGCTGGTAGAACACGCGATTGTCGCTGACGCGCAGCGTCGCAGCGCCGACGCTCTGCAGCGCGCTGCCATAGCCGGCCGCGTGCAGGCTCAGCCCCAGGCCGAGCCCACGCGCGCTGAGCTGGACGCTCGAGCTGGAGAAGCGTATTCCGAGCCTTTGGGCGGGATTGCTCGCGTGAAAGGCTCCGTGGGAGCGCGCCAAGCGATACGCGCCGTCGGCGCCGCCGAGCGCCGCGGACACCGGCCCGAGCGCCGCGAGCGGGAGCGCCGCGGGCGCCGTCAGAGCACGCGCGGCGGCAGCGCCCGTGGCTTGATCCGCGGAAGGCAGCCGTGATGAGCGCTCACCTGTGACTGCAAGCGCGAGCGTCGTCGCGATCGCCACGCACAGCAGCGCACACACCAAGAGCGTGAGGCGTGCCCGCACAAACCATCCGCTCGCGGACCTCGACGCGCCAATCGAGCAATTTGCGGCTATCTGCAAAGGCCCACCGGACCCATGTACGTCTACCCCCCAGCGTCGCCAACAGCCCCGTCACGCGCTCCCACAGGCTACATCCAACGGAAAAACAACGCTCGTGCGCCCGAGGCTCGGTAGCATCGGCGCGCCAGGGGACACTCACATGCTGAGATCGGGGCGTTGAGATGGGCGGCACTCGCAGGCAGCGACGCAAGACGATGGCGTTGCTCGTCGTCGCAGCACTCGCCGGCGGCATCGGCGTCGCCGCCTACGCCACGCACCTGCTGCGTCGCACCGAACTGCAGACGATCGACCAGCGCTACTCGATCCGCGGCTCTCGCAAGCCGCCCTCGAACATCGTGTTCGTGGCGATCAGCCTTGAAGCGGAAAAAGAACTGGAAGAACACCACCTCGACGCCCGCTCGCCGCTCCCGCGCAAGTTCGACGCCGAAGTCATCGACCACCTGCGCCAGGCAGGTGCGAAGGCGATCGCGATGGACATGGAATTCACCCACCCCACCAACGAAGAAGAAGACGACGATCTGATCGAAGCCGTCGGCCGCGCCCACGGGAAAGTCGTCCTGGCGACGACGAACATCGGCGCCAGCGGCGAAACGAAGATCTTCGGGGGAGCCCCCAAGCTGTTGCACGAAATCGGCGCCCGGCCGGCCGACGCGCGCTTGACGCTCGACCCCGACGGCAGCGTCCGACGCTTCGAACGGCAGTACAACCAGCTCGAGAGCTTTCCCGTCGTCTCCGCAGAACTGATGAGCGGGCACTCGCTACCGGCCTCGACGTTCGCCAGCGGCAGCCTCCCGATCGACTTCGTCGGCCCGCCCGAAAGCTTCCACTCGATCTCCTACACGAAGGTGCTACTGGGCCAAATACCACACGGCACGTTCCAGGGAAAGCTCGCGATCGTCGGAGCCTCCTCGCCGATCCTCCAGGATCTGCACACGACCCCGACGACCAACGGCACGATGCCAGGGCCAGAAATCTGGGGCAATGCGACCGCGACGCTGCTCGAAGGCGTGCCGCTGCGAGACGTCCCCGGCTGGGTCAACATCATCTCGGTCCTGATACTTGGGGCTGTCGTGCCGATCGGAAGCCTCCGCGTCCGCCAATGGCGCTCGCTGCTCAGCGCCGTCGCGCTCGCGCTCGCATTCACGATCGCCGTCCAGGTTGCCTTCGACGGCGGCTGGATCGCTTCGTTCGTCTATCCACTGCTCGCGCTCGCCCTCGGCACGCTCGGCACGCTCGCCGTGCTGTACGTGGGCGAGACGATCGAACGCGCGCGCGTGCACGACCTGTTCTCGCGGTTCGTGCCCGCCGACGTCGTCGAGCAGGTCGTCGCCAGCACCGGTGACAACCTGCGCCTCGGCGCGGTCGAACGTGACTGCACCGTCCTGTTCTCCGACCTGCGCGGGTTTACGAGCTTCTCCGAGAAGCTACCCGCCACCACCGTGATCGAGGTCGTCAACACGTACCTCAACGAGATGACCGAGGCGATCCTCGGCGCCGGCGGCACGCTGATCGCCTACATGGGCGACGGCATCATGGCCGTGTTCGGCGCGCCGCTCGAGCAGCCCGACCACGCCGATCGCGCGCTCGCCGCCGCCACCGAGATGATCGACGCGCGCCTCGACGCATTCAACGGGTGGATCGCCGAGCACGGCCACGAGCACCGCTTTGTGATGGGCGTCGGCGTCAACAGCGGCCCCGTGATGGCGGGCAACATCGGCTCGGAGCAGCGCGTCGAGTACACCGCGCTCGGCGACACCACCAACACCGCGTCGCGCCTGGAGGGCATGACCAAGGGCAGCGGTCACATGCTGTTCATCGCCGACAGCACGCGTGAACGACTGCACGAGCCGCCCAGCGACCTCGTGCTGGTCGGCGAGCTCGAGATCCGGGGCCGCGTCGCGCCGGTGCCCGTCTGGACGATCGCCAAGCCCGATCCGCGGGCCGCGCCCGTCGGGCACGTCGCGGCAGAGGACGCCACCGCCGGGCCCGCTACGCCCGCCGGGCCCGCACGCAGGAGCTAGCTCCTCACGGCGAATCCGGCCGGTACGGCCCCGGCTTCGGGCGCACCCTGCCGCCTGGAAACGCAAGCCGCAGGATCGTGCGGTGGACCGTGCCGAGCTGCCTGTGCAGCGGGCCCGTGTTGTACGGCAGCCCGTAGCGGCGGCAGATGTCGCGCACGCGCGGCGCGATCTCCGCGTAGCGGCTCGAGGGCATGTCCGGGTACAGGTGGTGCTCGACCTGAAAGCTCAGGTTGCCCGCAAGCAGGTGAAACAACGGGCCGCCGTCGATGTTCGCCGCGCCGAGCAGCTGGCGCACGTACCAGCCGCCGCGCGTCTCGTTCGCGACCTCCTGCTCGCTGAACGTGTACGTCTGGTCGGGGAAGTGCCCGCAGAAGATGATCGAGTACGCCCACACGTTGCGCACGATGTTCGCCGTGAAGTTGGCGCTCGCCGTCGACTTGAACGTCGGCCGCGCCGAGCGCCGGCCCGCGAGCCCCGCGTTCAGCGCTGCCGCCAGCGCCGGGAACGCGATGTAGTCCTTGACGATCTGGCTGCGCGCCTTCGCGCCGATCGCCTTCAGCTCCTCCAGCACCTGCTCCTTGGACTTCTCACCCGAGTGGATCGCCCCGCGGTCGAGATCGTGCACCGCCACGCCCCACTCGAAGAACCCCATCAGCAGCAGGTTGTAGATCGGCTGGAACAGGTAGATCGGATGCCAGCGCTGATGCGGGTCGATGCGCATGATCTCGTAGCCGAGGTCGCGGTCCTTGCCGCGGATGTTCGTGAACGTGTGGTGCTCGTAGTTGTGCGAGTGGCGCCACGCGTCCGCCGGCGAAGCCGTGTCCCAATCCCAGTTCTGGGAGTTGATGT